>Ga0164294_10000541_pt1 | contig 36150 bp, 29 predicted proteins | sample GEODES005metaG_FD_111479 | JGI IMG/M metagenome (GOLD analysis project Ga0164294, IMG submission 111479) | Oligotrophic lake water microbial communities from Sparkling Lake, Wisconsin, USA - GEODES005 metaG | ecosystem: Environmental > Aquatic > Freshwater > Lake | place: USA: Sparkling Lake... | reverse complement strand
ACGATATTGGATAAGTTAATGCCGCCGCTTGCTTCCGTTTGAAATGCTCCATTGATTATTGGTAGCACAGCAGCAATGGCCGTTGGGGTAAAATTGTCTAACATGATACGGGTTACAATACCTTTCCCGAAATCCACTATTTCTTGTACGTCTTTTGCAGAACGGGCTTCCATTTCAACATCAATGACTAACCCTTCTCGCCTAACAAATGCTGCTACGTGATTGATTGCATTTTTAATACCCCCACAATAATCGATATGGTTATCTTTCAGCATAATCATATCGTATAATCCAAAACGGTGGTTGGTGCCGCCGCCAATGTGTACTGCACGTTTCTCCAACAATCTAAAATTTGGGGTTGTTTTACGCGTATCCAATATTTTGGTATGATATCCCTTAAGCAAGTCTGCGTATTTTCGGGTAAGTGTAGCAATACCGCTCATTCTTTGCATACAATTTAGTACCAATCTTTCTGCTTTTAAAATGGTATGCACGTGGGCTTCCACCCTAAAAGCAACATCACCATACAGCATATTGTCACCATCATGCATTAATATTTCTAGGTTTGCTGTGGGTTCTAGCATTTGAAAGATTTTTTTCGCTACTTCAATGCCAGCCAAAACACCATCTTCCTTAATTTTTAGTTGAGCCTTTCCCATTGCATGTGCATCAATAGTGCTTAAAGTAGAGAGATCACCTATTCCAATGTCTTCTTTCAACGCATCACGAATTAGTTTTTCGAGTACATCATCGTAGTTTACTTTTTGGTATAGCATAGTACAAATATAAATAAATTGTTGTTGTTCAATAGGGTTAGTGATGGCACTAAAGTTTTTGTAACTTTGTAGTATGGAAGCGAAAAAAATCATATTGGTTATTATGGATGGTTGGGGATTAGGAAAAAATCCTGCAGGTGATGCTATCCAACATGCGAAGACACCATTTGTAAGTTCATTATATAAAAATTATCCCCATACTACCTTAACCAGTTTTGGGGAAGAAGTAGGATTACCCGAAGGTCAGATGGGTAATAGTGAGGTTGGGCACTTAAATATTGGGGCAGGCAGAATTGTGTACCAAGAATTGCAACGCATTAATGTAGCAATAAAAACTGGAGAACTGGCAACCAATGCAAAGTTTTTAGGTGCATTAGAATACGCAAAAAACAACAATAAGCCATTGCATCTTATCGGATTGGTAAGTGATGGGGGTGTGCATTCACATACCAATCACCTCAAAGCGATAACAGCTATTTGTGCACAAAAAGGTATTCAAGATGTATTTATTCATGCATTTACGGATGGTAGAGATACCGATCCTAAAAGTGGTTTAACTTTTGTTAAAGACATTGAAGCACATCTTTCTGAAACTACCGGTAAAATTGCTTCTGTAATCGGAAGATATTATGCCATGGATCGGGACAAGCGGTGGGAAAGGGTTAAAATTGCGTATGATGCATTAACAAAGGGTGTTGGAACGCCGGCACTTTCTCTTACTACTGAAATTGAAAACGCTTACAAGAAAAATGTTACCGATGAGTTTATACTTCCCATCATTGGCATAGATGAAAAAGGACAGCCTTTGGCTACGATTAAGGATGGAGATGCTGTATTGTGTTTTAACTTCAGAACAGATCGTTGTAGAGAAATTACGGAAGTGTTGACCCAAAATGATTTCCCTGAACAACAGATGCACAAGTTGGATCTGCATTATACTACCATGACAGAGTACGACAAAACCTTTAAGGGTGTACATGTTATTTTTGAGACAGACAATCTTAAAAATACTTTAGGTGCAGTAATTGAAAAAGCTGGTTTAGAGCAGATAAGAATTGCAGAAACGGAAAAGTATCCACACGTAACTTTTTTCTTCAACGGTGGGAGAGAGCAGCCGTTCAAGGGTGAAACAAGGTTGATGATATCCTCGCCTAAAGTAGCCACCTATGATTTGCAACCGGAGATGGGTGCAAATGAAATTACGGCAGCCATAGTTCCTGAAATTGAAAAACAGCAAGCGAGTTTCATTTGTTTAAATTTTGCCAATGCTGATATGGTTGGACATACTGGCATTTTTGAAGCGGTAATTAAAGCCGTTGAAACGGTAGATGCATGTGTTGAAAAGGTGGTAACTGCTGCATTAGCCAATGGGTATACGGTATTTCTAACGGCAGATCATGGCAATGCAGACTTCATGCTTAATGAAGATGGATCGCCCAATACTGCACATTCTATGAATCTGGTACCATTTTTTATTATTGATAACCATTGGAAAGGAAGTTTGAAACCCGGTAAATTAGGTGATATTGCGCCAACAATGTTAACGATGATGCACATTCCGATACCCGCTGAAATGACAGGGAATATTTTAAATTCATAAAATGAATAGGGTAAATGGTGGTTTGTTAATTATTTACCTTATTTTTTCCAATAAAAACATTCGAATTGGGAAACAATAATTTGTCAGAAGCATCTAAAGAAGAGATTAAATTTCTTGAAGGGCCACGTTCCCGTTGGACAGAATTTGTATTTACTATAAAGGTAATGGTTGAGTTTATTAGGGGATTTAGGGCATTGCATTTTAGCGGGCCCTGCGTTACTGTTTTTGGTTCTGCACGCTTTCAAGCACAGCATCCTTATTACCAAAAAACCCGTGAATTATCCGCTGCTATTGCAAAGTTAGGGTTTACCATAATGACAGGTGGAGGGCCCGGAATAATGGAAGCAGCAAACAGAGGAGCAAAAGATGTGGGTGGAAAATCTTTAGGCTGTAATATTTTGTTACCGATGGAACAGCATCATAATCCATACCTCGATAAATTTGTAAACTTTGATTATTTCTTTGTAAGAAAGACATTACTGCTAAAATATTCTTATGCTTTTGTAATTATGCCGGGAGGATTTGGCACATTAGATGAAATGTTTGAAGCGATGACATTAATCCAGACCAAAAAGATTATGGATTTTCCAGTGATTATTTTTTCAAAGGAGTACCATATAGAACTAATTGAGCATTTTAATCTAATGATAGATCAAAAAACAATTTCTACTACTGATTTAGAACTATTTTTGGTAACAGATTCTGTAGAGGAGGTGGTTGAATTATTGAAAAAAACCATTACAAAGTTTGATTTGACCGCTGCAAGAAAAAAGCCTTTCCGTTGGCTGAGAGAATCAACAAATTAAGTGGATGTGTTAAAATATGATTTCAGAGCGTGGGAAGTACATTATTCGAATTGTAATCTTTTCAACAAGCTTTCGTAAATTTCAAGTTTTTCAGGTGAAAGTTCTGTTATCTGACTTGAATGGGTTGCTAAATATTGTAATATGTTGTGAATAAAACTATCGTTAGGTGACAATTGTCCTTTTTTTATTCCCCAATAGGAATTATTGTTGATGTATTGCTCCAATGAATATAGATTCCAAATAAAACGCTTGTCTTCTTCGGAATAAATAGACGTTAGATCGGATAAATTTCTGAGATGTCCCCGAGCGATGTCTATAATAATTGCAGCCTGTTTTTTTTGTATCCTGTATTGAAAGAACATTGTTTCCTGAATTTTATGGTGTTTTTCAGGTTAAATGCATAAATAAAATTAAATTAATATTTAACAAAAAACAAAAAAAGGTTAATTTATTGAATAATTTAAATCAAATGTATTATTTAAAGCCATTATTCAATATTCCAAGAGTATTTCATATCTTTTTTTTGAAAGAATATTATTTAAATCGCTATTTATCAATTCATCATTGCAACAAGTTTTTTTTCATTTAGCATAATAATATTACCGTCTTTAATATCTATAAGTTTTTCACTTCTAAAATCACTAAGCGTTCTGATGAGCGATTCAGTGGCAGTGCCAGCAATATTGGCCAAATCATCCCGAGATATATGTATTGAAAAAACAGGTTCACCATCACGTTTGTATTTTTTCTGTAGGGTAATAAGTGCGTCTGCGACTCTTTTTCTTAGCGAATTGTACGCCAAACCAATCAATTGTTCTTCTTTTTCGGCCACATTATGTGCCAATATTTGGATGAATTTTTGTGTTACATCAGGGTTTGTGCTGATTAAGGTTTCAAAATCTTCTCGGGGAATGAGGGCAAGTTCGGTATCTTCCATGGCTTGTGCACTTTCTCTATATATGGTGTTTTCAAGCATTGCATGATAGCCAAAAAATTCTCCTTCTTTGTATAAACCAACAGTGAGTTCTTTTCCATCATCGTTAGATTTAAATGTTTTTACTTTTCCCTTAAGGATAAAATACAGTTTTATAGGATGATTTCCTTCAGCATAAATGACTTGCTTTTTTTTATAATTGTTGATGTTTCGATCTTCTGCCAAATGTTTGAGTGCCTCCACATTTCCCATGTCACTCATTAAATCACGAATACCCTTTACGTTTCCCGAGTAGTTTTTTTGAAAAATGATTTTTCTTTTCAATCGACTTTCAATGGCGTTAAGTAATTCTATATCTGTGAACGGCTTGGAGATATAATCATCTGCACCCATTTCCATTCCTTTTCTAAAATCTAGTCGATCCGCCTTTGCTGTTAAGAAAATAAAAGGTATATTTTGAATGATTTCATTTTTATTCAGCAAATGAAAAACGCCATAACCATCTAAAACTGGCATAATAATATCACATATGATTAAATCTGGTTTGTCGAGGATAGCCTTTTCAACACCAATTTTTCCATTTTCGGCGGTAATGACTACATAATTGGCCATTTCCAATATTTCAGCCGTATTTGCTCTAATATCTGCATCATCTTCAATTAAAAGTATCTTTGTCATAATAAAAATTAGTGATTATTTAAAGTGTATATAAAAGTTAACTAAGCGTTCCAAATTTTGATTTGTATGGAATGTGTAAAAGATTTTTCTTACAACGTTTCATTGAATTGTTAACTTCGTTTAATACAGGCATCTTTTTCATTATGGAAACTTTTATAACACCACAAAATGCTTACAAAGAGAATACCAACAACACCATTTGGGCGAGTGCAGGTGCAATAATTGTACATTTAGCCGGGGTAATAGGCATTTTATTTTTCAAAAGGGAATGGTTTTTAGGTTTAACACCAATAAATCTACTCCTCATGTTTGTATTTTTAATTTGGACTGCCTCAAAACGAAATAGAATATTTTATTTTTTTGTGCTATTTGCCATTCTATTGGGTTTAATTAGTGAAATTATAGGGGTAAATACGGGATTTCTTTTCGGTAAGTACAGTTATGGTGAAGTTCTTGGACAAAAAATTTGGGGTGTTCCGTTGCTGATTAGTATAAATTGGTTTATGATTGTGTATGCTTCTGGTATTTTTACACAAAATATTTTAGCAAAAACTCCGGTTGCCATTCAAATTGCCATTGGTGGAATAATTGCAACATTTTTTGATTGGATTATGGAACCAGCCGCAATGAAACTGGGTTTTTGGAAATGGGATAATGGTATAATTCCGCTATCAAATTATGTAACTTGGTTTTGTATTTCTGCCCTATTATTGGTATTATTTTATCGCTGTAAGTTTGTGTATCACCCATTTGCAGTATATCTACTTTTAATACAGGCAATGTTTTTTTTGGTTTTAAGGTGATAAAAAGCGAGTTTGAGGTAATACTAAAATATTTGTATAAGATTATTGGATAAGTTCGCTTACTATTTTTGCACTTTTTAAGCTTAAGGGAATGCCGCCGCCTGGGTGCACACTGCCCCCTGTACAATACAAACCTTTTAGTGAGGTGGAAAAGTTGGGATGCCTTAAAAACGCTGCCCAAGGCGAATTTGAACTTGTTCCATATAGCGAACCCTTGTAAGATTTTGTTTGTGTTTCAATACCTTTTGGATCAAGAATATGTTCGGTTTCTATTGACTCCGAAATGTCTTCTCCTAATATTCGGGATAACTTTTTAATGACGTTTGCCTTCACTATTTGGTGGATTTCTGCCCAATTTTGACCTTCATCGGCAGGAGCATTAATCATTACAAACCAATTTTCTTTTCCCAATGGTGCTTGTCCTGCCTCTTGCTTTGCCGTGATATTGATGTATACCGTAGGGTCGTCGAATATCGTTTTCGTTTCAAACAACTGCTTAAATTCTTCGGCGTAATTATCTGAAAAAAATATATTGTGCAACAACAGTTGTGGGAATTCTTTTTTTATCCCCCAATAAAAAATGAGTGCACTGCTGCTTCTTTCTCGTTTCAATGTTTTTGCTGCTGCTTTGGGAAATTGTATTAAATCTCGATAAAGATAATATACATCTGAATTGGTTACCACTAAAGGAGCATCAACCTGTTTATTGGATACCAATACACCTGTTACCAGGCCGTTTTCATGTGTAATTTGATCTACGGATGCGTTAAATTCAAATGTTACGCCAAGTTTAACTGCTAAGTTGTGCAAGGCATTTGTTATGCTGATCATTCCGCCCTTAGGATAAAAAGTGCCTTCATTTTGTTCTAAATGCGGAATCATACTTAACATAGCAGGTGCTTGGAAAGGATTACTTCCGTTGTAGGTGGCAAATCGGTTAAACAATTGGATGGTATGAGCTGATTTGAATTTCCTCGTGTGGTATTGGTGCATTGAAGAAGTAAGAAATGCCGGTTTGGTAGCTCTAATAGCTGCAAAAATGCGGTTATGAAACCATGTATTCATCTTATGCAGCGAAAAATGTAGAAAGATATTACCAATAGACAAATATGCTTTCTCTGCAGTTTGTAAATAATCAATAACTGCATTAGGGTTTTCCCCCACCACATCTTGTAGTTCTTGGGCAAATAAATGTTTATCGGTATATGCATTGATGATTTTGCCATCTTCAAAAAAATAGCGACAAGCAATGGGCACTTTTTCGTATTTGAAGTAGTTTTGTATAGGTTCGCCGGCAAGTTCAAATAATTCTACAATATTTTCTGGTTGTGTAAATAGTGAGGGGCCTGCATCAAAAAGAAAGCCATCTTGCTCAAATGCGGATAATTTGCCACCTGGATAGGCATTGCGTTCAAATACAGTAACATCATACCCTTTAATGGCTAATCTGATGGCAATGGCCATCCCTCCAACTCCTGCTCCAACAATTATAGCCTGTTTTTTAGTTGCAATGTTTTGTGAGCTAAAATGTGTAGGCATAAAAGTGAATTTATAGTGAAAAAAGCCAAATTAGGACTATTGACTTTAGGGTGCATAAATATTAATGTACTTAATGACTTCCTCAAAAATGATTTTAAACCAAACCGTAAATTTATCTGGGCAATCTATAATTTCTTGTCTAATAAGTTCAATTGGATAAGAAGCTACTTCGCTTACTTCCTCCGGATTTAGCCACATGGGACCATTGTAAAAGCCAATCAAAACATGGTCAAATTCGTGCTCGGTTAAACCATTATCTAGCGTTGCTTTATACGAAAAGGTATGAATTTCTTTTAAAGAAGGGTTACAGCCCAATTCTTCAAATGTACGGCGGTAAGCGGCTTGTTCTATTGTTTCGTTAGGGCGTGGGTGTGAGCAACATGCATTGGTCCATAAGCCTCCGCTATGGTATTTCGATAGTGCTCTACGTTGAAGAAGCATTTCACCCTTATCGTTAAATAAAAAAACGCTAAATGCCCTATGAAGCAAACCCAATTGATGTGCCTCCATTTTTTCCATTACACCAATTTGTTCGTCTTCCAGATTTACTAAAATAACTTGTTCCATAGTTAAGTTAACACATTAAAGCATACCCAATTGTGTTCTTACAGCTGCTTTTGTGGCAACCCAAAATTTTGCGTAATTGGGTATTCTAATCCTTTCTTCTAATATTCGTTGAGGTTTTAGTTGTTTTATTTTTCTAAATAAGCTGAGGTAATATTTATAGGCCACATATACGCCAAAACGAGCTTTTATGGGTAATTTGAGTATGCCATCATAAGCATGTTTGAAATCATTGGCGATATCATCTTCAATTGTTTGCTTCATTCCATGCGTAAAGTTAGAGAAATCAACACCTGGAAAATACATTCTGTTGAGTTGTTGAAAATCATCCTTAACATCTCTTAAGAAGTTTACCTTCTGGAACGCTGCGCCTAAAGATCTGGCACTAGGAACCAATGTTTCGTATTGTTTTTTATCGCCTTCACAAAATACATACAAGCACATCAAACCAACTACTTCAGCACTACCGTAGATGTATTCGTGATAAGAAGCTTTGTCGTATGTTTGTTTGGATAAATCAAACTCCATGCTTCTAAAAAAAGCTTCAACCAAAGCTTTATCTATATTGTATTTATTAACAGTGATTTGGAAACTTTGTAAAATAGGATTCAAGCTTATTTTATTATCTATCGCATCATAGCAGTCTTTTTTGAATTGCGTTAAAAGTGCCAATTTATCAAAATCATGGAATGTATCTACAATTTCATCAGCAAAACGCACAAATCCATAAATGTTATAGATGGCAGCCCTTAAATCTTCGTGTAATAAATTTATGGCACTACTAAATGAAGTACTATAAGATTTGGTAGTTATTTTACTACATTCTTGACTTACGTGGTGAAAAATTTGAATCATATCTAACTGTTAAATCCTGTTAATTAAAACTATTTTTCAAGGTAAAAGGAAGAATTATCCTTCAATATAACGAAGATATGGATATAAACAATTCCTTGTTGATTACCTAATGATGAAAATGCTTTTGTACTTCAACGGCAACCACTTCGCCACTAATTAAACTTGGTGGAACACCAGGCCCTGGAACGGTTAATTGACCAGTATAAAACAAGTTATGAATTTTTTTACTTCGAATGGCTGGCTTTAAAATAGCGGTTTGCATTAGTGTATTTGCTAACCCATAAGCGTTGCCTTTAAAGGCATTATAATCAGATATAAAATCTGAATGGGCAAAGCTTTTATAGTATATGATGGATGATTTAATGTCTTCGCCCGTTCTAGCTTCAAATCGCTGCAAAATGATATCGAAATAATGTTTTCTAAGTTCTTCAGTATCGCCTTGCAAACCTGCCGCAACAGGAATAAGGAAAAATAGGTTTTCACATCCCTCTGGTGCAGCACTAGCGTCTGTTTGAGAAATGGCACTGACATAAAACAAAGGTTGCTCTGGCCATTTTGGATTTCCGTAAATTTCACTGGCATGGATTGCAAAAGGAACATCAAAGAAAAGTGTATGATGCAGTACGTTTTTTAGTTTCTTGTTTAACCCTACGTAATATAAAATACTACTTGGGGCCATTTCCCGTTTATCCCAATACTGAGGTGTATACGATTGATATTGAATGGGCAATAACTTACTTTCTATAAAATGATAATCAGCTCCACCAATAACCACATCAGCATAAAACTTTTCTCCGTTTATACAAGTTACTGCGGTGATTGCATTGTTCTTAATGTCAACTTGATGTACATCGTGGTTAAATTTAAATTCAACACCTAGGGAAACTGCTAATGAATGCATGGCTTCTACAATACTATACATTCCACCATCTGGGTACCAGGTGCCAAGTTTGATATCTGCGTAATTCATTAAACTGTATAACGCAGGTGTATTTTCTGGTAAAGCCCCCAAAAACAACACTGGAAATTCCATCAACTGTTTAATTTTTGGATGGTGGAAGTATTTTTGGATATGATTTTTCATGGAAGTGAATACATCGAGCTTAAAAACGCCCTTTATCAAGTCCATGTCTACAAATTCTAGAAGACTTTGCCCTGGTTTAAATACGAGTTTATTAATGCCTACCGTATATTTATAAGCTGCCTCATCTAAAAATAAATCCAATTGTTTGCCGGCACCAGGTTCAATGGATTCCAATAACGTTTGAAGTGCGGTGTAACTGGCAGGAATATCCATGGCATCGTCTTCCCAATAAACGCGGTAAGATGGATCAAGGCGATTTAGGTGATAATAATCAGCCACCTTTTTGCCGAATTGGGCAAAAAAGCGTTCAAAAACATCTGGCATCCAATACCAACTAGGTCCCATATCGAAAGTAAATCCATCTACTTCCATTTTTCTGGCTCTGCCACCTGGAATAGGATGTTTTTCAAGAACAGTAACTTGATAACCGGCTTTTGCTAAAAAACTTGCAGCAGATAAACCTGCAAAACCGGCACCTATGATAATAATTTTTTTCGACAAAGCAGATTGTTTTACAGTTAATACTCAAAAGTAAATACGTTTTTTGTTAAAACTGCAATAAATCAATAGCTATCAAAAAAAATTTAATCAGATTAATCGCTTACAAGCAGTATTGTATTTATTTATCGTTCTATTTGTGCTTTCAATAACCTTCTAGCAAAGTGAATTCTACTTTTAATGGTGCCAAGAGGTTCTTGTAAAATGTCCGCTATTTCATGGTATTTAAAACCTTCAAAATAGAGCATAAACGGTTGTTTAAAAATATCCGGTAGTTCAAATATTGCTTTTTGAATTTCTTTAACACGCAAATTAGATTCAGCGTCGTTGGGAATAGATTTTTGTTGGTAATCTATTAAGAAATCATTCGATGAGTTGTCGAATATGGTATTTTGTTTTGACTTTCTGCGGTAATTATTGATGAAAATATTGCGCATGATGGTGTATAACCATGCTTTTACGTTAGTACCTACACTATATTTTTCTTGGTTTGCCAAGGCTCTGTACATTGTCTCTTGAAGAAGATCTTTAGCCGTTTCCTGGTCTTTGGTAAGGGTTGCAGCAAATGGCTTCAGAAAATCAGCATTTTGGATCAATAACTGGTTAAACTCTGAAGATACCATAACGTTTTGTTTAATTTTTACTTATGCAAAAGTAAACAGAATATTTGAATTCCCTATATAATTGTTTAAGTATTTTGGTACAAAGGTGAAACAATATTATAGGGTCTAACTGTTGGTTTTGTAAAGCGAGATATAATTTGAGTAATAAAGTTATGCCTAGAAAAGATAACTTTTAATAAAATGTGAAAAGTTTATGTAATAGTTAAATAGCAAAAAATGTGCCGTGTTATTGAAATTTACCCAATAGTGGATGTTTTATTCCAATGTCAGATACTGGAAGTTTTCGTAATTGATAACAAAGTTCAATAGAAGGGGTGGCATCATCAATACCAACGCCATTACCTGCGATAATATTTTGGTAGCTTAGGGTGTGAAGGTTTTCAAAACCTTCATCCAAGCGAACAACGGTATCATTAATTTGCATGGTTCTGAAACTTTGCTTTTGATTACCCTCTGTTAAATAAGTTAAATAGGATGCGTCCACGCTCAAAAACCAAGAAACAGTAGCATTTTCAAGTTCAAGAAAACCCGAAGCCACAGAAGGAGAATTTTTATGCAAAGCAATACTTACTACCGGGCCAAATAGCCAAAGCAGCATATCGAACAAGTGAATCCCGATGTTAGTCATAAGTCCTCCAGATTTGGCTTCATTGCCTTTCCAGGCATTGAAATACCAGTTTCCTCGTGCAGAAATATAGGTGATATCTACTTTAAATTTTTCGGTTTGTTTTTTTGAAAGAAGGTCTTTTTTCAATTGTTGTACAACATCTAGCAAACGAAGTTGTAGTATGGTAAAAATTCGGCGATGAAATGTTTTTTCTAGGGAGCGAAGTTGAAGCAATTGTTCAGGAATCAGGACGAGCGGTTTTTCACAGATAACATTAGCGTGTTGACTTATTGCCCATTTAATTTGTTCAAAGTGGAGATGATTAGGGGTGCAAATGGTTACAAAGTCTAAAGTATTTTTACCTAAAGTATGAAATTGTTGGTAAGCAATAGGTTCGCTAAAACAAGCAGCTTGTGGAAAATATGGATCTACTGAAGACATTTTATCGTGCACATCAAAAACAGAAACCAACTCATTGTTGGATTCTTTAATTGCCCTTATATGTTGGGGCGCAATGTAGCCTGCTGCACCGATGAGGCTAAATTTCTTCATGCGTAAAAATAAGGAGATAAGAGGAAATTGGTGCGGAATTACGTTATTTTTATCAAATTTTATTGATAAAATCAATTACTTCTAGGAGTGATTTTTTTAGTGTAATTTTTTGTGGGACTTTCTTCTCATAAGCTTGTGATAGTCTACCTGAAATAATGACTGGGGTTCCGTTTGCTTTTTTTAGGACGTTGGTTAAAAAGCGTTCAAAACTAAATGCGTTTGCAACCGAAGTTAAATGGCTGTAAATGTAATCAGGTTTTTTAAGTTTCACTACAAATTCAATATCTTCCAAAGGAACATTTGCACCGAGATAATAAGTTTGGATACTTCTTGTTTTAAGTAGATAGTTAATAAACAGTAGTCCAAGTTCGTGGTATTCGCCTTCGGGCAAGAAAAGTAACACAGTTTTAGGGTTTATGAAAGTTGGTTTTGCTGCTTCGATGCCAACAATAATTTTTTGTCGAATCAGGTTAGTTACGAGATGTTCTTGAGCCGGAACCACATAGCTCGTAACCCAAAGGATTCCGATTTTTTCCATGTATGGAAATATGATTTGGTTGATGGTTCGTTCAATTCCTTTAGATAAGATGTATTGATCTAAAATTTTTTCAAATTCATTTATATCAAGATCCAACATTTTTTTAATGAGGTCATTAATGATTCTTTCTTGTTGGGCTTGTTGGTTAGATAAGGTGAGTAGTTTTTCCTTTATCTCATCGGAGCTCATTTTATCGATATGGGAAATTTTAAACCCATATTTATTCAATAATGTAATATTTAAAATAGATTTAAGTTCATCATTGCCATAAAATCTGATATTGGTTTCCGTTCTTTGGGGTTTTAAGAAAGTATAACGTTGCTCCCAAATACGTATTGTATGGGCTTTAACGCCTGTGAGGTTTTCTAAATCTTTGATGGTATATACACTCATATGTGTAATAAACACAAAAAAAGATTTTTTGTTTATACTTTAGCTAAAAAACATTAACAAAAAATGTACATAAAAATACTGTATAATTCACAATTATTAAAGTTCTTGGTTCATTATAGGGTTACTCATTAATGTGCGAAGTGCAGGTGTAAATGGTAGCGTTCTCAGGATGTTCAAGTGGTTTTCATGGTGTAAATCAGTTCCAAGAAAGCTTACCATTTTATTTTTTACGAGATATTCGGCCATGTTGCAGGTAGCTTTTCCATAATAGCCAACAAAAGACAATAAGTTGCATTGTAATTCACAGCCCATATCCATTAAATCTTCATACATAGAAAGTTTTCTATGGTAGTAGCTGTAACGTTCTGGATGTGCTAAAATGAGCTGATATCCATTGATTTGTAAATCGAAAAGGGTTTCTCTTAGCAGCATGGGTTCAGAAACAAAGGAAAACTCAATCAATATTTTTTTTTGCTTAATAGGTAGGATTTCTTTTTTTAAATCCACCAGTTTTTGGACAGATTCATCCAAAAGGTATTCTGCACCAAATTGTAAGGGTAATGGATTTTTTTCTTTCCATTCTTTTTTGATTACTTTATATGCGTTAGCGATAGTTTCCGGGGTATTGGGATACATATCTTGCATAATATGAGGGGTAGTAATTAATTTTTCATAACCCAAATCAAGCAAACCCTTAATGAGGTGAATAGATGTTTCAGGATTTGGAGAGCCATCATCAATACCGGGTATCAGATGCGAGTGCATATCCGTTTTCAGTAGATGAAATGGAAAAATTTCTGCTTGGGGTTTACGAGAAAAAAATGAAAACATGGTATTTTTTCAGCTTAAAAATGAAAGATTAGCTAATATTTTGTTGAAATTCTTGGTAAACAGCTTGTATGCCTTGGTATAGGTCTATTTGGTGTTTCCATCCAAAGTTATGTAATTTAGAAACATCCATCAATTTACGTGGTGTGCCATCTGGTTTAGTGAGGTCGTTGTTTATGGTTCCTTTAAAACCAACAATTTCCTTTACCATTTTAGCCAATTCACCAATTTCAATGTCTTCACCTGTTCCGATATTTACCAAACCTGCTTCATTGTATTGGTGCATTAAATAAATACAAGCGTTGGCAAGGTCATCTGCATGAAGAAATTCTCTTTTGGGTTTTCCTGAACCCCATATGGTTACAGAGGGTTCATTGTTTAGTTTGGCTTCATGAAATTTTCTTATCATGGCTGGAAGTACGTGAGAATTGTTAAGGTCGTAATTATCGTTAGGGCCATATAAATTGGTAGGCATAACGGAGATGAAATTACAGCCATATTGGCTGCGATAGGCATCACACATTTTAATACCGGCAATTTTGGCAATGGCATAAGGTTCGTTGGTTGGTTCAAGTAAGCCGGTAAGCAAGTATTCTTCTTTTAATGGTTGAGGTGCCATTTTAGGATAAATACAAGAAGAGCCGAGAAACAATAATTTTTTCACACCATTGAGGTAAGCTGCATGAATTACATTATTTTGAATCATAAGATTTTCATACAAAAAAGCCCCACGATAAATATTATTGGCAAGTATTCCACCTACTTTTGCTGCGGCAAGGAATACATAATCTGGTTTTTCTTCTTCAAAAAAACTTAATACGTCTACTTGATTCCTAAGATCTAATTCGCTAGATGTTTTTACTACAAAGTTAGTGAAGCCATCAGCCAATAATTTCCTATGCAAAGCCGAACCAACCATCCCTCTATGGCCAGCGATATAAATTTTTTCTGTTTTTTTCATTAATCTCGTTTCTTGCTAGTTGTTTTAAAAAGAATACTTGTTTTAACAAAAATATTGTTTACATCAATAGTTGTAAAGATGTAAACAATATGTTCTTGTTTTTTAAATCTGTTTGATTTATTCAAACTGATTTTTGATATTAAAGCCAGATTCTTTCAATAATTTTTCTCTTTTAAAAAGGTCAACATCAGATTGAACCATTTCGCTTACCAACATCGGCAAGTCATATTTGGGTTTCCAACCTAAAATGGTGTGTGCTTTTGTAGGATCGCCTATAAGTAAGTCAACTTCTGTTGGGCGATAATAAGCTGGATCAACGGCAACAACTTCTTTACCTATTTCCAATTGAAATTGTGCATTGTTGCATTGTACAACAACTGCTTTTTCATTGGCTTCTTCGCCTGTAAATTCCAATTCTATACCAACTTCTAAGAAAGCCATCCTTACAAAATCTCTAACTGTGGTAGTAATACCGGTAGCCAACACAAAATCTTGTGGAATTTCTTGTTGGAGAATTCTCCACATGCCCTCTACATAATCTTTAGCATGGCCCCAATCACGTTTGGCATCCATGTTGCCTAAAAATATTTTGTGTTGCATTCCTAATGCAATTTTTGCTACTCCACGTGTAATTTTTCTAGTAACAAATGTTTCTCCACGCAAAGGGGATTCGTGGTTAAACAGAATACCGTTAACCGCAAACATGTTGTATGCTTCTCTATAGTTTACCGTAATCCAATAGCCATATAATTTAGCCACTGCATAAGGTGAACGAGGATAAAAAGGCGTAGTTTCACTTTGTGGAACTGCTTGTACCAATCCATATAATTCTGAAGTGGAGGCTTGATACACTTTTGTTTTTTGGGCTAATCCCAATAAGCGAACAGCTTCTAAAATACGCAAAGTACCAATTCCATCTGCATTAGCAGTATATTCGGGCGTATCAAAACTTACTTTTACATGGCTCATAGCAGCCAAATTATAAATTTCATCAGGTTGAACTTCTTGAATAATCCTGATTAAATTGGTGCTATCTGTTAAATCACCATAATGTAAGTGTAGTTTTACATTTTTTTCGTGACGATCTTGATACAAATGATCTATCCTATCCGTGTTGAACATTGAGCTTCTCCTCTTAATTCCATGAACAGTATAACCCTTATCAAGCAATAATTCAGCAAGATAAGCACCATCCTGACCTGTAATTCCTGTAACTAATGCAATTTTAGACATAAACAGACTTTATAATTAAATTAAATTAAATAAGAAAGTATAGAAACTGCTAATGCATTACTAATATTGTCCCTTCTGTATTTTTCTGAAAAATATTTTCTTACTTCAATGTGATAAGTATAGTTTTCCAATTTTTTTACCATATCATCAACATCACATGGAGTGAATAATATTGTATTTTGCAAATTTACTTTAATAAACTCATTTGCAAAACCTGAAACACCTGCAATAATGGGAATATTTGTTGCCCCATACTCAAATATCTTTGAAGGCAATACTTTTTCAAATGCCTTATAGGTGTTTAGGTGTAAGAAAAGGAAATGTGCATTTTTATATTCTTCCAGTAAACTTTCTCTATTTACTGGCGGCAATAATTCAATGTTGCTAATATTTTCTTTAGCAATAGCCTCCTCTATTAAGTGTTTATTACCTCCATCGCCAATAATTCTAAAATGATATTTACCGGCAAGTTGCTTAGCCGCTTCTATTAAAATTTTGTCCAAACCTTGCCCTTCTCCAATATTTCCTGCGTAAGTTATGATTTTGGGCTCTTTGTCTGCAATGCCTTCATGTTGCTTCAACTGTAGAAATATATCGTCTATGCCATTTGGATAAAAAGTATAATTAGCCTGCTTGTAAGAAGTAAAGTTTTTTTTAAATCCTTCTGATACCAGATTAATATGTTTTGCATACGAATAGGTAACTTTTTCAATATGCCTCAACACGTAAAATAACGGATATTTTACAAATGGGTTTTGAATGATTTCTTTCATGTTTTCTGCAAAAAGATCTCTTATATCTAAATACAGTGGACAACCACATTTTTTTGCAATTTTACTGCCCATATAAGCAGAAAAAAGCCGAGAAGAGGAAACAAAAACAAGATCATAGTGTTTATTTTTTATTAATCGCTTCACCCCTCTATAATACGATCTAAATGTGTTGATTTGATCAATAAATCCATTTTTGTGTGGTGCTACAGTAATTCTGTTGATAGTAAGATTTCCATGATTTTCCCACGTAGTGGCAAATTCTTTATACGAGGCATATCTATTGGGCAGGGTGGTAATGACTTCAACATGTCCTTTACCATCCAATTGCTTGGCCAATTCTTTCGCTAATGAAGAGTTGCGAAAAGAACCAGCACTTAAATCCGGTTCAAAGTAAAAGGTTAGGTACAGAATATTTTTCACGCTTTATAAACTTTTGTATACAACTCATCTGAAAAATAAACAATAGCTTTTGAAGCTTGCTTCCATTTATTGAATCCTATAGCTTGTTGGTAAGTATCAATTTTTATGTTCGTTACACCTTTAAATGACATAAAGATGTTTTTATTTAATTGTAAAAGCTCGTTATGGATAACAATCTCCTCTACAGTATAGTCGAAATGGAATAGGGCAACAGTTGTTATTATTTTTTTTGTTGATGGGTGCAAAATTACATCGAAAATGTGTAATCCTTCATCGTTAAGTAAAACTCTTCTCCGGTGATTTGTGCCATAAGCAGCAAGATAACCGTCGTGTTGTGCAATTGTTGTATTGTTATTATCCTTTTCCACAGTACAGATTGCTCTTTTCCCCACACGAAAACTGCCCCATACTTGAAATTGGCTGCGGTTGTTTACAACCACAGTATTATGTGCCTCCGTACTTCTTTCTCTTCGTCGAATACTATTGCCTTGATACGTTCCTGTTCCGGTATCTACCAATATTGGTTGTTGTTGCATTTGTAAGCAAACTTGCAACATATCACTGTGGGTATGTCCGGGTTGATAACTAGGATTGATGTTTCCAATATCTACCAGCAATTCCATATCATTTTGGTTATATCGGCGATAGCCTGATTGCGTTAATTTGGAAGGCTGCCATTGTATACCAAGTGCCGAAGCCGTTTCAAACAACACATCCGTAGTTGGTGCAATGCCATTGGTTGCATCATTTACCAAAGCCCAATCTCCATTGCTCCATTGAAACGTTTCCAACCAGCCCAACATGTTTGAAATGTATGGTTTAATCCATAATAGCTGCTCTTGATAAGTGGGTGAGGTGTTGCTACAATCCAATATCAATAGCAATTTGCCAAGAATTATAGAATGATACATCGGTGAACATTCAAAATGCCCCCCATCTTCTAAAATTTGTGTTTGAAGTTGTATTTTCAACTGTTTAATGGCAAAGGATATGAGTTTTTCCTGTTGTAAAGCAAAACCAGCCACCAGTAAAGTGATGTAATTTTCCAACAAATGATTGGCTAAAATATGAAACTCGAGATTGTGTTTGAGGTAATCAATTTGAAACAAAAGAGCTCGGTTAATGTCTTTGTCTTTTTGAGGGTGTGCAGATAGAAAAAGGATGGTATTGATTACCCTCAATGAAACAGGGTAGGGTTCTGGTTTGATTTTTCCTGCAATGAATTGTCTGGAAAAATCTTTTAACAAGGCTGTTCTTTCTTCTACCTCAATGGTTTCATCATGGATATAATCAAAATATTGTAGGTTGTAATTCCACAATTTGCCAAAATCCATTTCATTCCAATGTACTTCCCCTACAAAATGTTTTTCTTGGTTTAAAAAGCGAAAATGATTGTTTCCAAGGTAACGATTGGTGTTAGGAATAAGATGGGGGAATTGAAAATGAACCGGTTGTATGGTGCAAGAAAGGAAAGATTTGTAAGCCGTTAATCTAATAAATGGTTTCTTGATTCGGTAAAATACCTGATAAAACACCTGAATAGGTTTCATATATCTCAGTGTATTCCAGTAGGTAAAAAATAAATCCATCCATTTACGCATACAAACTGAGTAAGGTGGTGATGATTCTTTGTGCTGTTTTACCGTCCCAAAGCGCTGGGATTTTGCCTTTTTTCCATTTTTCGGCGAAAAGTTTATCCATAAAAACTTTAATTTGCGCAGGGTCGTTGCCAATTAATTCGTTTGTACCAATAGTAATGGTTTCAGGTCTTTCTGTAGAATTTCTGAGGGTTATACAGGGTACACCCATTACAGTTGTTTCTTCGGTAATTCCACCACTATCGGTTAGTACCACTTTGGCATATTTCACGAGGTAGTTAAATTCGAGATAACCAAGTGGTTCCGTAAAATGCAAGTTAGCATAAGCTATCTCTAGTGCAGCAAGTTTTTGCGCTGTTCTAGGATGTACAGGGAAAATTACAGGTAAACCTTTGGCGCATTGCATTATTTCTGCCAAAACATGTTGGAGGTATTGTTCGCCATCTACATTAGAAGGTCTGTGCAACGTAATAACGATATAGGCACCCGGATTAAGTTTGGCTTCATGCCAAATTGCTGGGGCTACAAATCTTGATTGGTTTTGAAGCAGTGTATCAATCATGGTATTGCCTACGAAATGAATCGCTTTTGAGGGGATACCAGCATGTAATAAATGTTGATTTGCCGTTTCTGATGTGGTAAAAAAAACATCTGTGATGGCATCTGTGATTAGGCGATTAATTTCTTCGGGCATAGAGCGATCACCGCTTCGTATCCCAGCTTCTACATGCACTACATCAATACCTAATTTTTTTGCTGTAATTGCACATGCCATTGTAGATGTAACATCACCTACTACTAGTACGATATCAGGCGGAAATTGTATTAAATCTTGTTCAAATTTACACATGATACTTGCCGTTTGTTCGGCTTGAGTACCGCTGCCCGATTGTAGATTAATATCAGGATTTGGGACACCCAATTGCGTAAAAAAGGTATCGCTCATATTTTTATCGTAATGTTGTCCGGTATGTACCAAACGATAATGTATGTTTTTCCCATCGTGCATAGCTTGTTGAATAGCTGCAATGATGGGAGCAACTTTCATGATATTGGGGCGGGCACCGGCAACAATAGTAATTTTCATACTTAATTTTTTGGGATCAGATTTTTATCCAATTTCCGGTAGATAAACTTTCAATGGCTGCAAAACTGGCACGCGTAGTATTAACAAGCTCGTCAAATGGTATTAATGCTGCTCCACCGCTGGTTAAATTGGCCAACAATTTACTGAACTGGGTAGTATGCCCTTTATCTTGTGCGGAAGACATCGAATTAAACCCCTTGAACCCATATCCTTGCATTTTTCTAAAATTATCAAGGATTAGATTCCTGCCTTGGGTATATATTTCTACTCTTTCTTTCGCATAAGCTTTATTACCATTGGAAAAATAGTTGATAACGCCTTGTGCACCACTTTCAAATTGAAGGGTAATGATGGCATTGTCAGTAGTTTCTTGAGGCTTTGGCCCCATAGCACTCATCATTACGGCGTTAACTTTACTTCCTGTTAGTGCAATCATAAGATCAATATAATGACAAGCCTCTCCAATAATTCTGCCACCACCAATTTCACGGTCTTGCACCCATACTTCTGGAGGTATATATCCTGCATTCATGGTGGCGATAATATTCATTGGCGAACCGCCTCCACCAAGTAATTGAATGGCTTTTTGAATAAACGGAGAGAATCGTCTGTTAAACCCAACGGTAAGTGATTTCCCCACCCCACTTATTTGCAATGCTTGATAGGTTTCTATAATTGCATCAAGTTCTTCAGGATAGATAGCAAGCGGTTTTTCTACAAAAACGTGTTTGCCGGCTTTTAATGATTCCAACACCATTGTAGCATGTACATTGTGGCGGGTGGTAATCATAACAATATCTACTGCTTCGTCTTTTAGTATTTCTCGATAATCGGAAGTGGCATTGGCAAATCCGTATTTATTGGCTAATGCTTTGGCTGTCAACCCTCCGGCACTGGAAATGTATTTTAACTGCGGCGCATTTTTTTTAAGCGCCGGAAGTAAAGTCATTTTGGTAAAGTTTCCTGCACCAATGATGCCAATTACGCCTTTTGTAGATGTGAAAATGGGTTTGGATGTAGGTATAACTGATGAAAGCATACCCTCATTACTTGTTTTGGGAAACATCAACAACGAAGCAATAGAGCCGGAGCCCATTGAATTGTAAATTTGTTGGTAATCTGCTAATGGTATTTTCTCTGTGATGAGTTCATTAACGCGCAAGCGCTTTGTAGCAATGGCATCAAGAATGGTTTCAAAGTTGCGCTTTTGGGTCCATCTTACATAAGGTAGAGGATAATCAATACCTTGTTGTTCGTAACTTTCATCATACCTACCGGGTCCATAAGAACAAGACACTTGAAAACTCAATTCTTTTTTATAAAAATCTGCTCGTTGTAGATCAAGCCCTATAACGCCCACCAAAATAATTCTACCTCTTTTTCTCGACATTTCTGCTGCCTGGTGAATGATGTCGTTATTTTTTGCTGATGCCGTAATAATTACCGCATCGGCACCAATGTTGTTGGTAAGTTGTGCTGTATTTTTAACAACATCAACGGCAGAAGCATTAAACGCTTTGATGTTTTTTGAAATGGCCAATTGAATTTTTGATTCATCTACATCGTAACCAATTACATTGCAACCGTTTGCTACCAGTAATTCTGCGGTGATTAATCCAATCAAGCCCAGTCCAATTACCACAACGGTTTCACCCATTGTTGGATTGGCCAGTCGGATACCTTCTAAGCCAATTGCTCCAATAACTGTAAAAGCCGCTTCTTCATAGGTTACACCATCTGGTATTTTAGCACAAAGATTTTTGGGAATGCAAACCACTTCCGCATGTTGTCCGTTTGAAGCCACTCGATCACCAATTTTGAACTCCGTTACTCCTTCACCAACGCCCAATACTTCGCCGGCATTGCAATAGCCAAGGGGTAATGGCTCGTCTAGTTTATTGAATACCGCCTCAAGCGTTGGCAATAAACCATCTGATTTTATTTTTTCCAATACCTGTTTAACCTTGTCGGGTTGTTGTTTTGCTTTTGACAGTAAATTCCCTTTGCCAAATTCTACAAGCATTTTTTCGGTGCCCAAGCTCACCAAAGTCACTTGTGTTTTTATCAACACATGACCTTTCCGCAACAACGGTGCGGGTACATCTTCAAGCAAGGTATTTCCGTTTTTTAAATCTTGGATAATTTGTTTCATAACGATTATCTGATGGTTTAAAGTCTCCTGCATTTTATTATCATGAAAAAAATAAACCATCATTGTTTTTCACGATAATTATAATAAAATCAGTAAAAGTTATCTATTAAAGAATGCAAAAATAGGATAAAAAATTACGGGTATAAAGGTAAATGGTGGATAATTACAATATTTTCTATTTGCCAAATTGCTTTAACCAAGAACTTATGGATAACAAAGATAAAATGGTGTAAGATCCATCTGTTTTTCCTTCAAGATTGTTTTGTATCAACTTGGAAATATTATCCATATTAAACAAGCCGGTGGCTTCTAGATGTTCTTTATCTAATCTATTCATAACTTCCTCTTTCAAAGAGCCGGTGATCCATTCTCTAACGGGAGCTGCAAAACCTGCTTTAGGTCTGTAAATAACTTCTTTGGGCAAATACCGTTCCATCAATTTTTTTAGTAGATATTTGGTGGTTTTGCCCTTCATTTTAAATTCAACGGGCAGGTGACAAGCAAAATCTACCAATTCTAGATCTAAAAATGGCACACGGGCTTCAACGCCCATTGCCATAGAAAGTTTATCGGTATAGTTTAAGTTATGGTCGGTAAGAAAATATTTAGTATCCCAAAAAAGGAGTTTATTCAAGTTTTCTTTTTCTTCTGGTATGGCGTTAAGTGCGTTTATTAAGATTTTGTTGGGGTAGACATGAGCCAATTGTTGTGCTATGTGATTGGAGAATAGTGATTTATTTGTGGAAAGATCTACCCATCCAAAAAGTGAAGCTAAGCGTTCGTCATTATTAAAAGTGCGGCTATCGATAAGTTTTTTGATTCTGCGGAGTAGCGGATTTTTAGCTCCGTAGTTTTCAAGGCTTTTTTGTAAGATAGTATAAACCGGTTTGGGGATGGCGTCTAAAATTTTGTCGTAATACAATGTTTGATGGCGTCGATATCCTGAAAATAGATCATCGCCTGCAGCACCGCCCAGTAATACTTTAAATCCATCATTTTTGGCTTGGGCAGCAATATTCATTACGTGAAAAGGAGCTAAATCTGCCTGTGGTTCGTCGAGATGCCATATTAATTTATCGAAATCATCCATAGAAGGCACACTTGAAGCCACATATCGAAGATCAACATCAAGTGTGGAGGCTACTTTTTCTGCGTAATAGAGGTCACTAGAAAAGCCTTCAAATGTTTTATTTCCCCTGCCCAAATCAACCGTATAGCAAACCTGTTTTTCTTTCTTTCCCATTATTTTTTGGGCAATGGCAACTATGGCACTAGAATCTAGGCCGCCAGAAAGAAAAAAACCAACAGGAACATCAGATTGCAGTTGGCGCTCTACGGCGGTAAATAATTTATGTTCCAATGCATCAAGCAATTGACCCTCATTTAATGGAAGAATATCTCCATTAAATGGGATTTCGTAAAATTTTTCTAAGATGAAATTGGTTTTGCCATTTTTGAGGTTCATTTTTAACAAATGGCCAGGAGGTAATTTTTTTACATGTAAAAAAGGGGTTTGAGCCCCTGGCGACCATAAAAAATGAATATAATTCAAGAGCGCTTCATGGTCGAGTGTTTTATCTAGTTTATCATTTGCCGAAAATGCCTTTAATTCAGAGCCAAACAAGAAGGTGTCGTCTTTTTGGTAATAATAGAGTGGTTTTACACCAAATTGATCGCGGGCAATAATCAAGTCTTGGGTAAGTGTATCGTAAATAGCGAGTGCAAAAATGCCGTTCAGTTTGGCAAATATGGCTGTTCCGTAAGCCACATAGCCGTATAGTATGGTTTCAGTGTCGCTGGTTGATTGAAAAGGAAACGACAATTCCAGTTCAGCCCTTAGTTCTTTGTGGTTGTAAATTTCTCCGTTAAAGACAATCACATAGCGCTTGTCTGCAGTAAACATTGGTTGATGTCCATTAGCAGATAGATCAAGGATTGAAAGACGGCGATGCCCTAATGAGAGATGCGTATCCGTAAAAATACCATAATCATCAGGCCCACGGTGTTTTAACCGTTGGGTTTGTTGTTGAATGAGAAGTTCGTGATGTTTTCCTATAGCACCTGTGATTCCGCACATTATATTATTCTAGCCTTTAGTGCAAGTTAAGGTTAATTGATCATACATCTGTTGGGCAACATGTTTCCAGGTGAAATCTTGTTGTACCAAATTTTTTCCGAGTTCTACTTTTATAGCCATTTCATTAGGATTATTGAATGCATTTTCAATTACTTGCAATATATTATCCGGATTCATTGGGTCAAAATAATAGGCAGCATCACCACAAACTTCCTTTGCAAAATCGAGATTACTGGTGAAAATGGGGCGTTCAAAATGCATAGCTTCAATATATGTACCAGAAAAAGATTCCAAAAGGGTGGGTAATAAAAGTGCTTGTGTTGCCTTATACCATTTTGGTACGTCGGACATTTTTACAACGCCTGCGTTGAGGATAATATCGGTTAAACCCTCTGTTTCGATGTTTTTTAAAAAATGTTTTGCTCCCGGATGTTGATTGGGTGCTAATGTGACAATAATTCTGTAGGGTAGATTTGCTGCTTTTATTTTTTTTGCCAAGGGTATAAAAATTTCCAAGTTTTTATGCGGGTAATAGTGAGATAGGCAAAAAAGGTAAATATTTGCAGGATTAGGGCTAAAATTGGCTGGGATTTGATCTGAAGTAGCTTCCTGTAATGCAATTGCATTGGGTGTGACAACAAAGCTTTTTATCCCAAAATATTTTTTAAGTCGATTACCGGCGGTTTCAGTTTGGACCAATACTGTTGTAGCATATTTCAAGCGCTTTTGGAATAAAAATAGTGATACACGGTTGTATACAACATCTTTCCAATGCATGATTTTCCAAACGGGGCTTTCCGGATAAATCATGTGGGAATTATGAAAGAGAATTACCTGTGGGATTTTTTTTTCAGGGATTGCAATATTGCCCATGCTATAAATAATATTTGCCCCTGATGATTTGAGTTGCTTCATTATCCAAATATCCATCATAAAAAAGCGCATAATTGGATTTTGGAGCCAATTAGGAACAGGAATCATTTTAATAAAAGCAGATTGAATAGATAAGTATTCTGTAAAATTCGGAACTATAGCTATTGCTGAATCAGATGGTGTTTTTTCTAAAATAAGATTAAGTTCTTTTAAAAAATTAATGGCAACGGATTTTCCGCCAGCAACTTTTAAAGTAGCGGCATTAATAAATATTCTCATTAAAAATTATATTCATTGTTTTTAGGGTTATTAGAGTGCATGTATTTAAATAATTTACATTTAAAGAGTACACATATTAAATTAAGGTTGGTTTAGGGTAAAGTATTTTCTAACTCTTTTCGAATGAAATATCTAATTAACAATATTGGAATCATTAAGTAAACTAAGTGATCAATAAATTGAGGGAAATAACCTCGTGTAATATATTGAAACAAGGCAAGAGAAAAAATGATATTTGCCATATTCCCTAAAATAGTTTGGGGATTCGCTATTTTCCGAAATCTACTAATTAGATAACCCAATAAAAAAGACAAAATAAACAATCCGGGTAACCCTAAAGCCATATAAAAGTAACCATAATGTAGGCATGCCTCTCCAAGGGTACCCCAAGCTATTGGTAATTCGTAGGCAATATTCATTTGTCGAAAGGATATAATATTAGAATATGCATCATCTTTAAAACCACCAAAAATATTCCTTGGTAAAATTCTTATTATAGTAAATACAAAAGATTGGCCATAATCGTATTCAGCAGAAGGATTTTGTTCGTAATGTTTTATTATGGTAAAATCTGCCAAAACGCCACGAGTTTGTTCAAAAAAAGTTTCATACTTAAACTGAGTGGGGTCAAAAACTAAGTCGCTAAATTTGCCACCTACCAATTCAAAACGGTTGTATGTAATAAAAAAAATAAAATATATAAAGAATAAGAAACCGATAAGGTAATTTGATAGCATTTTTTTAGAAATACCGTATTGCCAATATTGTATAAATGCTAATCCCATTAATGTTAGAATGATGCGGTAACGGAATCCCACCAATGAAAAAAGCAAAAGACTAACGACCAGTATTGGTACAAAAATTTTCTTATCCAATTTAAATAGAAATAAAAACAGCAAAATGGTGATTATTGAATCTGCAAAGTTTCTTAAATAATTAGAGGTTGTTTCCGCACCAAAAAGTGTTTCTTCCGATCCACTAGATGTTAATAATTTCAAAGGGTTAATACCGGCAATTAACAAATCGATCAACACGAGTCCAAATAGTATGAAAAATAAAATTAATGCAACTTTCTTTATGTTTTCTGTTGATATTGGGTAAAAATTAATTCTTTTTATTGGTTCAAATCTAAAGCTGATATATCCAAGAATGAATAATAAATTAGCCAACCCGTAATACAATAATCCCGATTGATAAAAATCTAAGATATCTTTTCCCACCTTTGAATACACATCATCTGTACCAAAAATCCTAGATCTTCCAGTAGAATAAAAATAAAAAGGAGTTATAAAAGTATACAACAACAAAATAATAATCGATAAAAAAAAGGGGAAATTTATTTTTATACCTCCTTGTTTATGGATTGTGTAAAACCCAAAAATAAAAACCACAATATTTAAAAGAAGTATAGGTATCATAAAATTTTGGAAATAAATGCTTCTAAATTTTTAGACAATTGTTTAGAATTATTTTCAGCTGCTATTTGCAGATTAATTTTGCCCATTGATTTGCATAGTTCGGGATTTTTTATCAAATTTCTAATATAATCTGCATATTGTTTTGGAGAAGGTTCATTGACAAGATATCCGTTAATGTTATGTTGAATCCATTCGCGGGCTGCTCCTGTTTCTTTAGAAGCGATAACAGGCAAGCCTGCAGCAAAAGCTTCATTAATAACCAATGCCCAACCATCATATCTAGAAGCAAATAAAAATATATCGGCAAGTGCAAAGTAATAGGGAATTTCTTCCTTTTCTTTAAAACCAGCTAAAACTATATTTGAATTTCCATCAATGCTGTTTATCAAATTAGATTTTTCAATGCCTTCACCAATAATAATCAATTTGCAATTTTCTTGGATTTCTGGTTCCAACATCATAAATGCATCTATCAAAATATCCATTCCTTTTCTATAAATCAAGGCTCCAGAGGATAGCAAAATTGTTTCGTTGTTGGGTTTATAGGTTTTGATAAGTGCATCTAATTTAGCTTGATTTAAAGTTTGCTTATCATACAATTGGTTATTAATGTTGTAAGGAATTAAAATATGGGGTAGATTAATTCCATAAAATTGATAAGAATTGACCACTTCTTTACCAACTGTAATCAAATAATCTGCCCAAAATTTGATAGGCAATAGAAATACCTTTTTTATTATTTTTTTTAAGAAAGAAGGTTCAGGTGGTATTCTTTCTGAAAAAAAAGCCATTTTTTTATTCTTCAATTTCCCAAGCAGAAGCGTAAAAAAAACATTTGGAGAATGGTAAGTGCCACCAACAATTATAAATGGAGCATCATCGTTCCAAATTGTTTTAAATATTTCCCAACTGAAATGATAACTGTGGTCAAATTTCAGCAATGGCTTTATTAAACTTGCATCTTTTAAAATGGTAACTGAATAAGGAAGATTTTCCATTTTAAGTTTCCATTGTCTATTTGCTTCTAATTTTGCATAAAAAACAACGTGTAAATCAAAAATCTCTGACAATGAATTAAAAAAATCTAGTTGATAAGGTGTTGGAATATTGGTATAAAAGCTAAGTTTTTGTTTCATTTTTAGAAAACTTAATGATTTGGATGTAGTAAAAATGTACAATACTTTCACTGCATTTTTATCAGGTAAATTGTTTAGCAGTTGCTGTAATCTAATGAATAGAGCCAATCTAGTACAAAAAAATCGCAATTTTTTGTTTTGATAATTTGCAGAAAATAATGCTATTTTTATTAATTGTGATGAATCAATCTTTTAAACCAAAGGGTTGATAGGACTCTAAAAGATGTATAAGTTGAAGCCAATACAATAAAAGATACTACCCCACTGGCTGCGATAAATCCAAAAATGCTCCATAAGCCTTGCAAATGGGCATAATTGAATAATATTCTGCAACCCAATAAACTACAATACCCAATTGCAATTGGTTTTAGAATATAATGTACATACCAAAAATTTCTATGTGTAGGAAGAAATTTCCTGAACATAAAAAAACTGCTAATAATCAGTACCAATATATTTGCGGTCATCCAAAGGAAAGCTGCACCTGCGGCACCATAGATGGGAACAACAATGAATAGTGCAGGCACTAAAGTAACCAACAATACGATGTTTTGCATTAACGTGAGTTTAGTATATCCATATGAGAGTTGTAGCATATAGGGCATAGCATTGAGTGTTACTGCAAGGTTTCCGAGTACAAAAAATTTCAGCAAGTTATCACCAGTGGTGGCGAATGATTCGTTTTTTGTCCATAAAAACAATAATTCTTTTGAAAAAAAGAAAATCAAAAAAGACACTGGGATGACGAGAACTGCCATCAATTGAGATGCTTTATTAAATAGGTGAGCCAACGCATCGGTATTATTTTTTTGCACTTCTTGTACCATTCGGGGATAAAAAGATTGTCCAATTGGGGAAGAAAATCTTGATAAAGAAGAAGCTACACTGCTTGTTGTGGAATAAATGCCTAAAAGTGCTAAAGTGGTTAATTTTGCCACCACCATTTTATCTGCTTCATACACCACAATTGAAATAAAGGAAATGCCACTCATGCCAAGGGTAAAATGACGCAAAGAAGTAATTAAACTGGCATTAAAAACAGGTTTTTGTGTTGTTGTGGGCATTTTTCTTAATAGAACAATTCTTAAAACGACCATTGTGATGGCTGTCATAAGCATTTGCCATCCAAAGAAAAGACGGATATCAGGCTTAACCATATATAATAATAATATGGATCCTCCTGCTTTTAAGCATTCTACTATGAGATTGATGAAATTATATATCACTTGTTGTTGCAAACCAAACAGGCCGCCAGTGTATAAACCAATTGGCCATCTAAAAAGCAGTAAAATACCCATCATTATTACGGCTTGGATTTTAACATGGCTTGGTAAAACGGTATCATTTATCCAATGTGTAGCTATAACCGATGAGAATAGAACAACCAATGCACCAACGGTTATTGCGATACCCCAATATACGGTTTCAAAGGTTTTGAAAAGGTTTTGGGCATATTGAGCATTTTCAGGATTATTATCATTTTTAGCCATTTCACGGTTAAAAGTGGCACTAATGCCCATATCAAAAATGATAAAAACAGCTTGAAGTGTGCCATAAAATCCCACTAGTCCGTATGCATCTTTGCCTAATAATTTGATGTAAAAAGGTATAGATATGAACTGGAAAATAGCAATCAAGAAACTTCCTAAATAATTGAAAATTAAATTGCGTTTTAATGTTGCCATGTATGATATATTCCTACTCAGATTAAATTTTCTTACCAAACAGTTAAAGATGGATGTATAACTATCTTGAAAACAATCTTTTCAGAAAAGACGAATTTTTTTGTTTCCCATTGGTTTCAATATCTACCCCATAATATTTGCCATAACTGTAATTGCCATAACCGTAATAACCAGTAGTTTTGGCATTTACATCGTTTACTAAAACAGACATTCTAGGTAATTTTTTGGTTTGATAGAATTCATCAATTGTAGCAACTTGGCGTTTGATGGTGAATCTTTGGCGAACAATGTACAAGGAGCAATTGGCATATTTGCTGATGGTTAAGGCATCACTTACCATACATACCGGCGCAGAATCAATAATTATGGCGTCAAAATTATTTTTTAGGTAATCAAAAAGGGTATCCATTTGGTCGCTAAGTAATAATTCGGAAGGGTTAGGGGGGATGATTCCACAAGGTATGGTATACAAATTATCAAAATTTTCCACCTTAACGATAATATCTTCGATAGTTGCATGGCCAGTAAGATAGCTGGTTAAACCCGTTTTTTGATTTATACCTAGCCTGGAAGCAATTTTCGGTTTTCTGATATCAAATTCTAGGATAACTGTTTTTTTATCGGAAAGAGAAATAACGGCTCCAAGGTTGATGGTAACAAATGATTTTCCTTCCCCACTGAAACTGGACGTAACCAAAATAATTGGTTTTTCATCCTTCTTTAAAATCATGTTCAGGTTGGTACGAAGAATTCTAAACTGTTCTGATATTACACCCCTATCGTTTTTTGTAACCGCTATTATGGAATGTTTAAAATCGGCACTGCCAATTTCACCCAATACTGGCACCGAACTGAAATTGGTAATATCGCTTAACATGGTTATTTTATCATTGAGCAAATCGATGAGATAAATAATCAATATGGGTAATAAGATACCCAATAATATGGCCACAAAAATCACATTGGCCCTATTGGGCGATTTGGGCAATGAAGAAGATTGGGCTTCGTCAACAATTTTTGAGTTGGAAATATTAGATGCCCGTGTAATGGCAGTTTGCTCTCTTTTTTGTCCTAAGAAGATATACAATTCTTGTTTGATGCCTTGTTGGCGACTGATATCCAACAATCCTTTTTCAATTGCCGGTATTTGTTTAATTTGAGATTGATAATTTTGGTTGTATTTGGTGATATCAGATTTTGCAATTTGAACCGTTCCTTGAAGATTGTTTAATTCTTCTATAATGGCTTTCCGCAATTTCTCAATGTCATTTTCGATTCGTTTAACAAAAATATTATCAACGGTGGTATTGTTGAGTTGACTAGATCGTTCGATTTGTAGGTTATTAAATTGAGCAGTCAATTGGCCAAGTGCAACAGATCCAAGCCCAAGATCAGTTGAAACCACATCATATTTATGCGCAGATTTGGCAAGATAATCTTTCAGCATTTTGATGATTTCAAGTTTTACATCCTGTTGCTGCAATTGTTGCTCTGTTTCTTTGATGCTTTCTAAAAATACATTACCCTGACTTTCTATATTTAGGATATTATTTTTCTTTCTATAACTGAACAAGGTGTTTTCAACATCATTTAATTCATTACCTATAAAGGAGATACGTTCATTGATAAAATCTAGTGTTTTAGAAGCTTGAATATTTTTTTCTTCTAAGTCAGAGCGGTTATATTCATTCATTAAAACATTGAGAATATCCTCGCCCATTTTGGTATTATCTGTGATATAGAATAATTTTAGCACATCAGATTTTATGGTAATGGGCTTAATTTGCAGGGATTTTAGTAAACTTGAAGCAGCATTTTTAGGGCTTTGCCAGGTAACCAAATAATCTAAATAATTGGATTTTCTTAAAACGCTATCATTGATGGTTGCCGTAAAGCTTCCCCATTTTGTAGAAATAATTTGATTAAATTGATATGTTTTGTTTTTATCATCATCGATAGTAAAATTATTTTTATCAATGATTTTTAAGATAATTTTAAAAACTTTGGTTGAATCTTCAACCTTTAACATTTTTATAGTTATGGGATTAGAGCCATAAACATTGGCAGATTTTACTTTTCCAACCGCATAGTAGCTGTATTCTAGGTTAAGGGCTTTCACCACACGTTGCATAAGTGCATTTGATTTCAAGATTTCAATCTCATTATCAATGCCACCTGTTTGGGATAAAAACATCAAAGTAGACAATTCATCATTTCCTCTGGGTTGAAATTTACTGTCAGATTTGATGAATATTGATGAAGATACTTCAAAAACAGGGGTAGTATATCTTAAATAGAGGTAGGAAATGCTTAATGTTAACATTAATACGCCCAAGAAAAGGGGAGAGTACCGTAGATAACGGATAAACTTTTCTCTAGAACTTAATTTCCACTTAAGTCTATTACTAGAAGTATTCTTTGAAGAAGTATCCTCTATCATCATTTGGTCCATGGGCTAAGATTTTTCTTTTATTTTGTGAGTGCGTTGATGGCAGTAAGTAAAATGCCCAAAGAAGAGGTGATGCCAATTATTAAACTGATATTTCTAGTTGACGCCTGGTCTGCATTAGGTACTTTTCTATTATTGATATCTACGTACACAATATCATTTTGCTTCAATTGGAAATAGGGCGACTGAAAAACAGTGTTTCCAGATAAATTAATTCTAGCAAATTCTTGCTTACCGTCTTTTTCCCTTATAATTAAAATATTATCTCTTCTGGCAAAGGGTGTTAAATCCCCTGCCATTCCAAGTGATTCCAATAAATTGACTTTTTCATTTGGAATAGAATAGGAGCCTGGACGAGTAACTTCACCAATTACAGTGATGCGGAAATTCAAAAAACGAACGTTTACAATGGGATCTTGCACTTGAACGCGTAATTTCTGCAGAATGGCATTTGTGAGTTGTTCTTTTGTTTTGCCAAAAGCGGGTACTTTACCAATTAAAGGAAGGGTTACATCACCTTCATTATCCACCATATAGCCGAGTGTGTTGGTGGTATTGTTGGAGGATGTTTGTCCAATGCCTTGCATCACATAAGGATTCAGTAGCAAGTCTGTTTTTTGGGGGTCACTACTTGAAATACCTATAAAAAGCACATCGTTTTTTTCAATTTTAGGCTCGTTAATGGGCATACTTATTTTCAAAGAATCATTTAAACCTCTGAAATAGCGGAGTTCTTCTGTAAATTTTTTATTTACACCACATGATGAACACCATATAATCACAAATACAAAAAGTAAAAATTTTGTTCCAGTGTGTAACATATTTGTACGTTCAAAAATATTTAATTCAATTTTTTGCAAGGCAAAGGTAATAATTTGTAAAAAAATGCAAGTTAAGTTTTAATTAGCCTTGATTTTTCTACTTTAGCGATTAATTTAAACCCTAGGCTTTTTATTTCCACTTCCACAAATTGTCCTAATTGTTGCATTACTTTACCTTCCATATCCATAAAGGCTCCTGAAGCAATACGTACAGTATCGTTTGGTTGAATTTCAATGGGTACAATTTCTACATGTTCGTATTCGCCCAAAAACTTTTTAATATTGTCAATTTCAAAATCTTTTACAATAGCCGGTTTTTTGTTCCAATACACGAAATTCAATACGCCATCTATCATTCTAACATTTGTCAACTCAGATGCATCAATATGCACAAAAACATAGCTTTTAAATAGCGGTTCTTCCACAATTTTATATCTATCACTCCATTTTTTTCTGATTTTATTGATGGGGCAATAAGCATCAATGCTATTTTCAATAAGCAATTTGTACACTTTTTTTTCCCATCTGGGCTTTGTATACACTACAAACCAGCTTAAAGTGTTTAGTTTTTTCATATATAACGGAATTATTCAATTATTTAAAGTTGTAGTAACTTTTTTTACATTTAAGATTATTACATGATTCCCCCATCTTTTTCCCTACTATTTGGTGCATTTTCTAGCATGAAATCATATTTGGGCAACAATATTTTGTATCAACAAAAAAGTAAATATACATTGTTTGGCTAAGGCATTGTAGACTATACATTTTTTTATACACAAAAGACAAAAGCTAACTACAGCTGACTGTTTCGTTGTGTAGAGAATAGTGTATTCCTTCTTCAATACAAAATACCTTACCACCTTCGTCGAAAGTTAAAGATATTCCCGTTTTACTTACCCAACCAATTCTTTTTGCCGGATTTCCTACCACCAATTCAAAAGGTTGAACATCTTTCACTACAACTGCTCCTGCCCCAATAAAACAATATTGCCCTACATGTATTCCACAAACTATGGTAGCATTAGCACCAATGGTAGCACCTTTACCAACAAGGGTTGTTTGAAAAGCATTTTTTCGGTTGATAAAGCTCCTAGGATTAATTACATTGGTAAATACTACAGAGGGCCCAATAAACACATCGTCATCAATCTTTACCCCTTGATATACCGATACATTATTTTGTATTTTAACGCCATTACCAATCACAACATGGGCATCAATATATACATTTTGACCAATATTACATTGTTTTCCAACAATTGCGGATGACATTATGTGTGAAAAATGCCAAATTTTTGTATCCACGCCAATTGCAGCACCTTCATCAATGATTGCACTGGGATGCGCATCATAGGTATTGTTGTACATCATTTTTTATCAATTTTAAGATCAAAACAATAGTGGTTTTCAATTATAATTATTAATATTTGCAATTATACCATTTATGAGTTACAAATATGTGTTAGTTTGATGTAATTTACCGCAACGCTTCACATTCATTTGATAATAGGTTAACCATATTTATGAAGAGATTTCATTCGCTTGATGTTTTTCGAGGTGCAACTGTTGCTTTGATGATTTTGGTCAATAATCCGGGATCTTGGAAATATATATATCCACCCTTTGAGCATGCCCCGTGGCATGGTTGCACACCAACAGATTTGGTGTTTCCTTTTTTTCTTTTTGCAGTAGGAAACGCTATGGCATTTGTTTTTAGCCGGTCTGCAACAGAAAATAAACTTCTCGACAATGGTTTTTTGTGGAAGGTGACAAAAAGATTTTTGCTTATTTTTTTAATAGGATTATTGCTCAATTGGTTTCCCTTTGTAAAATGGAGCAATTGGGGGGTTGATGGTAGCTTGGTGGCAAAAACTTTAGATAAGTTGCGCATTTTGGGGGTATTGCAGCGGATAGCATTGGCCTATTTCTTCGCTTCTTTAATTGTTTATTTTTCAGGAACTAGGGGTGCATTAATTATTTCTGCTCTTATTTTGTTGGGTTATTGGGGAATGTGCGTTGCCTTTGGACAAGCGGATCCATACAGCTTATCGGGTTATTTTGGCACTGCAGTTGATAAGGTTATATTAGGGGAAACACATATGTATCATGGAGAAGGTGTGGCATTTGACCCTGAAGGGCTTACCAGCACGATTCCTGCTATTGTTCAAGTTGTTTTTGGCTATCTTGTTGGAGAATATATCATCCGAAAAGGGAAAACTTTTGAAATGGTAGCCCATCTTTTTGTGGTTGCTGCCTTATTGATATTGGCTGGATTAAGTTGGGATATGGTATTCCCTATTAATAAAAAAATCTGGACAAGTTCTTATGTGTTGTACACCTCAGGGATTGCCACGATGGTACTTAGTGTATTAATATATTTCATTGAACTGAAGAAAGTAAGTGGTTGGTGGACCAATTTTTTTGAGGTATTTGGAAAAAACCCCTTGTTTATTTTTGTTTTAAGTGGTGTATGGGTAAAATTATATATGCTTATTCATGTTAGTGGAGAATTGATTGATGGTAAACCTAGTTTTACAAATGGTTATGCCTGGTTGTATACCCATATTTTTCAACGTATATTTGGAGATTACCCTGGTTCTTTATTGTTTGCTATTGCTCATGTGTTGGTATTTTGGGCAATTGGGTACATTTTGGATAAAAAGAAAATATATGTGCGGGTTTAAGAGATTGTTTTAATCATTCAATGCTTGATTACCTCTCATTGGTATAGAATTCTTATTGTAGTTAAAAAATAGTAGTAGATGAATGCATTGATTGAAGTATTGCAAAAGACATGGAATCATCCCTTTAACCAAAAAAAGCCAATTTTGGGTGTTTGGCGATTTGTTAAATGGCAAATCAACAATATCTTAAACAAACATCCTATTATTTTCCCCTTTACTGAGCATAGTAAATTAATAGTGAAGAAAGGAATGAAGGGTGCAACTGGAAATTTATATAATGGATTATTGGAGTTTAGTGATATGTTGTTTGTGTTGCATTGTTTGAGGGCGGAAGATACTTTTTTAGATATCGGTGCTAATGTGGGGGTGTATACACTTTTGGCATCAGCAGAAATAGGTGCCAAAACAATAGCGATAGAACCCGTTCCAGAAGCGTTTGCTTCTTTGGAAATGAATATTGCCATCAATAAAATCGATGCAAAGGTTAGTCTTTTAAATATGGCTGTTGGTGAAAAAGAGGGCACCATTACATTTACCAGTGCTTTAGACACTGTAAATCATGTGGCAACAGCGGAAGAAAAAGCAACAGAGCCGGTTATTGAAGTTAAAGTAATGCCATTAGACCAATTGATTGAAACCGTACCTACTATTATCAAAATTGATGTGGAAGGATATGAGACCAATGTAATTAAAGGTGCAAAAAAAACTATTGCCAATGCAGGTGTAAAGGCGATTGTGATAGAACTCAATGGCTCAGGAACCCGATATGGATTTGATGAAAATGCTATTCATCAATTTTTTTTAGAAAATGGGTATAAACCTT
>Ga0164294_10000539_pt1 | contig 36156 bp, 32 predicted proteins | sample GEODES005metaG_FD_111479 | JGI IMG/M metagenome (GOLD analysis project Ga0164294, IMG submission 111479) | Oligotrophic lake water microbial communities from Sparkling Lake, Wisconsin, USA - GEODES005 metaG | ecosystem: Environmental > Aquatic > Freshwater > Lake | place: USA: Sparkling Lake... | reverse complement strand
GTCCTCGCCAAAATCTGCATGCGGACCGCTCATCACAACGATCAAATATGGCCACCGGCACACACCAAGGCCGACAGCATTTGCTTCATGTTCTGGGATGCATTCCCGATGTACTCCCACACACGAAACCACCAAGGACAGCCTCTAAAGGTCATAGAGAACGAGGAAGACAACTCAAAAATCGAAGCCGCCTGCCTCGACGCAATGGAGCGCACCCTCGCTATAGACCACCTCTCCTGCCAAGAAGCCGCCCTCCACGGCCTGGGCCACTGGCAACTGTATTACGCCGACCGCGTCGTCCCCATGATCGATCGCTACCTGGCCAGCGACGTCGCCAAACCCGAACTAGCCCAATACGCCCAAAACGCCCGCCGCGGCGAGATCCTCTAACGCTCTCGCTTAAACTCAAACCGACGCGGCGTTCCGCCTTTCAAAAACCCAATCGTCGCCGTCAGCCCACCCTCGGCCGATAGCTCATAAACAATCCGCTTCGGATAGTCGTGCCGTGGGTTATCGAACACCGCGCGGTTCGCGCGTAACTCCGTCAAAACAAACTCCGTCCCCGCCGCACCCCCGGGCTGCGCAATGTAAACCAGCCCGCCGTCCCGCTCAATAATCCGCAAAAACTCAAACGCCGACATCTTGTCTCGCGAAACCGTTCGCGACGTGGCCAGCATCGCGCCTCCCTTCGGCGCGCTCCATCGTTCTTCAAAGGAGATCGCGCCGTTCGTCCCTCGCGTCCCCACCCACGCCCCGGCCAGCCACGCCAGGTCACCAATCACCGCCCGCGCCGGAACCGGCATCGCGATATCCTGCGCATGCCGATAAAGCCCGGTCGAGGTGTATTCCGTCGGCGACCCCAGGTTCGATCGCACGATCAAACCGTCCTTCGTCATCCGAAACTCTCGCCGAATCAACCCTACCGGAGCCGCGCCCTTTCGCCCGAATAAAGTCGACCTCATAAGAAAAAGCCCCGTCCTTCCAAGCCCCCCGATACCGCGCTACATCGCCCTCCGCGCTTCCCGGAACTTCGGTTAACGAGCCATCCAAAGCAACCCGAACTTCTCGACGCTGGCCACCGTGCCCGCTAACCAAGATCACCGCCATGCCTTCTGTTCGAAACGCAAACTTCGATCCCATCGGTGGCGACAATTGCTCATCCGTCCTCCCTACCGTGCGGTCTTCGACGAAAATCCATTCGCCGTCAAGGGCTCGAAGCTCGGCCTGAGCGGAGATCTCCGGCTTGGCAAGACCCATTGAACATATGGCCACAAAGACCGCTCCGATTGATCCGACAATTGCCATCTCTCTTACAACAATACTTGCCCATGCGCTCCGCACGCCGCCACCCTTCGCAACATCGCCTTGAACGATCCGCAACCATCCAGCCGATAAACCCGATTGGAAGAAGAGGTGTGTACAATAGCCGAAACCCATTTGTCTAAGGAAAGGAAACCCAAATCCTCCAATGCTTATCCATTATATTTGCTGCGCAGTTATGACTCAATCAGCCACTCATCTTGGTCCCATTCCTGCGGTCTCTGGAAATGTATCCGTTTCCCCTGGAAGAGTCGAGGGACTTGCCGTCACTCCACCAACTAGTAAGCCGACCTGGGTCGGGAAATGGATTTGGGCGGATGGAGATCCGGTGGCACTCCGGTTCAAAAAAGTCATCGAATCAAAAACGTTGCCGCGAAGGTCTACCGTACGAATCTCCGCCGAATGTAGCTATCGTCTTTACGTAAATGATCAGCTCGTATCTCGCGGACCTGCAGATGTCGGCCGCGACTACGACATCGGTCCAACCGGCCCGTGGTTCTACGACGTTGTCGACATCAGTAAGTGGATCAAACGCGGCCCAAACACCCTTGCGGTTGAGGTCATTTCTCGCGCTCTCGTTCAGAGCGAAGGACGACTAGGTAAGCCAGGCCTTTGGTTAGAGGCAGAGATCGGACAACTGAAAATCGGCTCCGATGAAACCTGGCAAGTTAGTCCAAATGAATCCCTAAACTTTGCTGAAGCCCAAGCTGGCGAACCTCTCAGTGGGAAAGGAAGCTTCTTATCCCTAGGACATCAATTGCCACCTTCGTTGTGGGAATCAGAGAATCCAAATAGCTGGGTTTCTGCAAAGGTTGTCAAGGCAGCCGAACGTCCAGTGCTTCAAAGCGAGATTCCTGCTCCGATGGAAGCGAACTACCCAAGTAACGGCTATAGTCGCATCACTGGAGGAGCTAAGATTGCTGGCAAACCTTCGTTCATGTCCGACGGTGGATTTTCCGTGGACTTTGACCGCGTACTCAGCGCGCACATTGTTCTTACGGTGAATGGTGGAGACGGCGCCGTGCTTTCGGTAATGCCGAATGAGCGCAAATCGGCGGGCTACCATCGAGCCGTCCGTCTGAAGCTCGGCAAGGGTAAGCAATCCTTCGAGATTCCGTTCTTTGACAGTTTCTCAACCATCAACCTTCAAGCGACTGGCGTCAAATCTCCGATCGAGGTTGAAGAAGTGCGCGCCGTGTTTCGATCCTATCCGGTTCGGTACCAGGGTGAGTTTGAATGCAATGATGCCGCGCTGAACGAGATCTGGAAAGTTGGCCGCTGGTCCACCCAGATCTGCATGCAAACTCACCACCTAGATTCGCCGCACCATCAGGAACCCATCAGCGACCCGGGCGACTACTTGATCGAATCGCTGATCAGCTACAACACGTTTGGCGAAGCTGGCCTAGCCAAACAGGACCTGCGAAAATACGCCCAAATCATCCGAAATCGAAAGTCCAAAGTCTTCCACACAAGCTATGCCCTTCTCTGGCTGCAAATGCTCATTGAGTATTGGCAACACACGGGAGATGAGAGCCTTCTCCGCGAACTCGCGCCAACGGCTTTCGAGTTGGTCGATACTTGGGAAACCTGGCGCGGATCTAATGGCCTAATCTCAAACCCACCAAACTTCATGTTCATCGACTGGGTTGAGCTGGAAGGCTTTAACCTGCATCATCCTCCCGCAGTCATTGGCCAGGGTGTACTAACCGCCTTCTACTATCGCGCTCTGGAAGACGTGCAAAGAATCTCCAACTTCCTCGGTGAATCAAAGCGCGCAAACCGCTGCACCGAATTGCGCGATAGCGTTAGATTTGCCTTCAACCGAGAACTTTGGTCTGCGCAAAATGGACTCTATCGCGACGGAAAACCCGGGGAATCTAAATCCCCAATCGGTACCTGGCTCCCGGAGGACAAGCCCATCGAAACTTTCTCCAGTCAAGTCAACATTCTCGCTTCCGCCTATGGAATTGCACCGGCTAGAGAAGCTTCACAAATCCTGCAAAAGGTAATGGAAAGCGGCCCGTCTAACTGCCAGCCCTACTTCATGCACTTTGCCTTCGACGCTCTCGAAGAAACCGGCCTCTTTGATGCCTGGGCCACCAAGCAAATGAAACGATGGAAGGTCGTACCAGATACTCAGACTTTTCCAGAAATGTGGGATCGAGGTGACTTGAGCCATGCGTGGCAATGCACCCCTACCTATCAGTTAAATCGGCGAGTCCTCGGGGTCTCACCCATCGCGCCAGGATTTAAGCAAATCCGGATCCAACCGTCGATCTGTGACCTCACTTGGGCACGTGGTACCGTCCCGACCCCTCTTGGGCCGGTCAAAGTGTCATGGCAACGATCAGCCGCCGAACTAAACCTGGAAGTCACGATTCCGAACGGCTCGCAAGCCGAAGTTGTACTGCCAGATCAAAGCAAAAAGAAAGTAGGTCCCGGCAAGCATAAGCTGCGTTGCCCACTCCCCCAAAAACCCTAAGCCCAACCGTACTCAGATTGGGTGGTTCCCTGACTCCATCGATGCGGAGTCAGGGTCGCCAACCAATCTTCTGGCACGGCCACCGCCTGCGTCCGAGAAGCAAGATCAAACGCCTCCGTTAGCGCGGCTTCTCAAGGAGCTCCAAATCGAAAACCGAGGTCGGCTTCCCCGCCCACAAATCGCTCAGCGTGTACCGGTACAAAACCCCGCGCCGAGCGACGATCAACTGCCCCAGCGAATCATAAACCGCCCAAGAAACCTTCGCATCCAGCACCCCCGGAAGCTCCAGCAGATCCCACTCAAAAATGCGCCCCTGGCGGTACCCGCGGTACCGAACTCGCAACTCCGGATGGCCCTCCGTCGGCCGCAAAACCCAACCCGGATCATCTTGGCAAACGAGCGTATAACTCCGACCCTCAACCCGTTCCTCCGGCGGCATCGGCCCAACCCGCCGAAAGCCGTCGCGTTCCAGTCGCGGATACAGCACACCTTCATCCTCCAAGCAACTGATGTTGTCCAAGAATCCAAATTCGAAGGGAAACTCCTGGGTTCTCATTGCAAGCACGTCGCGAGCGGCTCGCGCGACGTGTCCCGGATTAATCAACAACCGGTCTGCCGCGGTGAAAACGCCCCCGCCGTGCCAAGTCCCAAGGTTCAGGAAGGCAATCTCCGCTTTCAAGTACGGCGGCCGACAAACCCCCGTCCACTGATTCCCTTGCCCGCTCGCCAGATAGACCATGAACCGACCGTCGAACGAAACATCGGACCGCATCTCGTAAATCCGCCCATGAAACCAACTCCCCGACTCAATCTCGTCCCGCTCCGTATCCCAGCGCAGAACGTGAAACAGCTTCGCCGGCTTCCGCCGCAAAACCACCACCACCGGCGCCTCTTTCGCTGCCAACAGGTGGATTCGCGCGGGAATGACTTCGGGCTTACGCTTGACTCTCAATTTGCAACCTAGTCCTTAAAGCGAACCTAAGTCTATCCTTCACAGAGGGCACGACCGATTGATCCTACCGGCACGGCAAGAACTCGCTCGTCGGGCCCTAGCGCCGAGAAGCAAACCACCCTCCATCCGCGATCCGAACTGCTTCAAAGTCCGACCGGAAGTCAAGTCGTTCACAAAAATCCACTTCCAATTCAGAGCGCTCATGTCACCGGCCAGCCCGGCAAGACTCATCGAAAAAAGCGAAGCGACAACGGCAGGAATCAAGCGGCACAACTTCATGGCTCAGCACACCTAACTTTTGTCCATCATTCGACTCATCGCTCCGCCGCCGCGGCTGCTCAAGAAGCTCCGGGTCAAGAACCGCGCTCGCCTACCCCGTCCACAAATCGCTCAAGGTGTATCTAGAACCCCACGCCGAGCGACGTTCAACTGCCCCAACGAACCATAGACCGCACTACAAAATTCGAAGTCAGATCAATCGGAACTGCTCACAAATCGGGTGGAAAGTACTTAAGAAAAAATTGCTGAACAATACAACATTCCCAACTTTCAGAATTATTTAGGCAAATTCTAATCCGAGCTATAGTCTGTTCAGAATGACTAAACAGAATAATCACATTCACTAGGTGATCATTCCGTTAAAGCCCACCATATCAACCTAGTACCGCTTTTTGGAGATGCCATTCTTTCTTGTACTTAGAATCGCCGTGCGAATGCCTCTCAACCCACAATTGCATTTGTGCTTCTGGATACTTTGCTCTAATTTCTTCCAGAGCAGTTTTACTTGCCAGCAATATCCATCCTTCTCCCAGAGACTCCTGTCGTGGTGGCTCGAGCGAAACCCAACCATCCTTCCAATATATGCTTCGAACCATGGTGTTACCCACACTGTCGCACCACGTGAACGGTTCTTGTGGTGAAGGCGTCCACCCTAGTTCTCGCGCCTTTTCCGAGTTGAAAGCGACCCAGCGATATTGAAAACCGATAAGCTGATTCTCATCGTTCCACAAGGTTAATTGGTTATGACCTTGGTCAAGTCCTCTTAAGTAGTCAGCATGCACTAGTTCATGCCTTGAAGCAAGGGTTCGTCTGCTTTGCCCAGTTCCGATCGGAGCAGTTGTTAACCCGCGATACCTTTCCTCTCGGGGCCAGTCCCTGTCGGGTCTAATGAGAAATGACAGCTCAGCAATGATTTGGTCAGTACGAATCCGTTCGGGATAGCTATCCCAATTGGCCGCTCCTTCGCCCTTGAGCCACTCTTCCCCTGGTTTGTCCCACAAATCCCAGTCCAGTGCCCTCATTTCACTGGGCCGTTCCATTGGAGTCGCCAGCTCGAGCACCGGGTCGTAAACCGGATATAGAAAGTCATACGCCTCTTCCGCGCCATTCTTCGCTTGACCAGTCAGCGCCCTTCTTCCGAGCAGTCTCATCGCTGCTTCCCTTCCAATGATCGCCCTTTGGTTAAGGCAGAACTTGGCTAGCGCGAGCTTCATCCATCGCTTAAGTCGCATGGTATCACGCCAGTGGTAGTCCTGTTCAATGCGTTCGTATAATCGACGAAACTCTGACTGCGCGTCTTCGGAATTACCGTCTGATAATCCGGCGAAAACACGCTCGAACAGCTTTGCCGCAATGGTCGGACCGCCAGCTACGAGTTTGACAGCATCGGCATAGGAAAAATCGGTCAATACGGCATGCGGAAGCAGAATCTGTAGCTGCGGGGTCTCATCTTTAATCTCCTTCCACTCCCAACCAAGAACTTTGCATACTCGCTTAGCCACGGAACGGACGGCCACCGATTCGTGACGGTTGCATGCTCGGAACTCCGATTCAACGCCCTTGACCGAACTTGGCTCAAGCTCGGCAGCAAGGTGGAGCGCTATCAACGCATTCTCAAACTGGACTGAGTCCGCTACTGCCTCGGCAGCTCGCCAAACGACTTCGGCGTTTCCTGTCGATGCCACATATCTGGCAAGAGCTCGCCGGGAAGCCACGCCAATCTCGACGACTGGGAAAGCAAGAAGATAGACTAGGAACTCAGCCAAACCCTGATCAACATTGTCCGTCGAATTTTCGCCGAGTATTGAAGAGTACGTTGCAACGGTTTCATTAGCAGCGATTACTTGATCGAAGTACTCCTCAAGGCCCTGCAAGGCCGCATCAGCCGGCCATGCAAGCTCTAGGAAGTCCAAGATGACGTCAATGTTCGTGATGAGGTCTTGTGAATGAAGTCGGCCGTGCACTAAATCAAGACCAAATTGTGTACGGGCGCGACTTACAGCTTCGTCATGGGCGATCTTCTTTAAAGCACCAAACGCTATCATCTTCTTTGCGCCGTCATACTCACGGAACCAAGACGCATCGCGTGCTTCACTTATAGCTTCCTCTGCGAGCTTCTTGGCGGTGACCCTATCCCCAAATTCGAGAAACACACTTGACTTCCAAACGAGCACCTCTACTTCTCTATATTCAGGATAAGGGAATCTGGCAAGGATTACATCCAGATGTTCTTTGCTTTGGATGTTCACTCTTTTGATCGCTAGCCACCAGTCAAACTGACCATTCTCGCTGGGATTGAGATTCCACTCCGTTGGATGTAATGAACGACTAAGCAACTGCGCCATTTCATCAACAGTTCTGGTCTCACCAGTTGCCAGGTGATAGAGCGAACTCACATATGACGAATCGTCTCGGCTTGGTTTCAATCCATCCCTGTCAACAGTTCCACTAATGCCATCTTCGATTAGGACATCTTCCAACGCTCGGGCGACTTCCAACCGATGTGAAGGCAACGTGTTGGTGCGGACACTAGCCATCAAATCAGATGCAGCGTGTACGCGCCTCGTTTGTTCGGTACGCCTCAGCACCGAGACCGCTGCAGTCGCGGTTGAGCCTGGATCAAGCAAGGACGCAAGCTCCTTGTACATGCTAGAGAGCATGCTGTACGACGATCCCGCGTTGGACCCAGCCAGAATCAGTCCCTCAATAACCGAAGACAAGTTCATGACCTCCCGATCAAGAAATTCAACAGCAAGGTGCCGTGCATTGCCAGCGCTGAACTTCATGACAAGTGCCAGGAGCTGTTTTGCCGCCTCGTACTGACCTGCCCCACCCGCGATTTGTAGAGACCGCGCGAACTTCTCAACAACAGACAACTTATATGGTGTCCAACAGGCACCGACGGATGCCGCGAGCCAGCTAATGAGATAGGACATATGGTAGTCCTTGTGGCTTCCTGCTCCGGCAGCAACAACACTAGCTCGATCAACCCATTCACGACTCAGATTCACAGCACCAATTGCATGAAGGAACGTCGCAATTTCGAAGCAAGCCTCCTGCCGCTGCCCTGGATCGTCGTCGCCAGCGTCAGACGTATCCGACAGACCCAGCCTCACTGATTGTTCTTGATCTAAGACCCCCGCCGTGAAAAGGGCACTGGCAAGTTGGCGCCGATGATGTGCATAAAAAATTCTAGGATTAGTGTGTCGTTCCAAGTCGAAGACCACGTTTTTGAGAACCTCTAGACCTTCCTCACCGAAATCATGCGCCACAGACACAAGCTCTTCAAGTATCTCCGTTTTAAAATTACCAACAAAATATCTCTTTCTCCCACTTAACAGTGAAAGCACGACAGTATGATTTTCAAAGAGAACCACACTCCGAAATGCAGAGGTCAAATCGATTCCGTTATTCTTTAGGTTTGCTTTTGCCCTGAGGGTACCTAACTCCCTCGCGGCCCATTCGACCCGTGCCAGAGACTCCTCATAATCGTCCTTTACACCAGAGATTGGTCCCGGATCCAATCCATACCGTTCTTGAAAATAGCGGAGAGTGGCTGTAAACGTTACCTCCGTGAATCCTAGACTTCTTCCAGTTTGATTCGGCTCGATATGATGATGGCAAAGGCTGGCAATTACTTTTGACGCCTCGTTATGCCTCTCCACACTGAACAGGTACTCGGCGTATGCGAGCATAAAGTCTCGGTTTTCGACCGTCGACATCTGAAATTCGAGCTCCTGTTCAGTAATCTTTCCTTCGCTGGCGCTTATACAATTCAGAAGTGCCGCACTGATCCACAATCCATCGCCTAAGGCTCTAATTTTGGAAATGAACTTGTAGCAGCGCTCAAACTCTGCGCCGGCTTTCAGGAGAGTCAGAAGTGCCCCGTAATACAGTCCCGACTTTACGCTCGCCTCGTTACCCTCCTCGTCGATTGCTGGCACCTTAAACCTCAGTGCACTTATCTGCGCTATTATGTCTTCGAGCGGCTCAAACAGCGGTGCCGCTTCGCTCCATTCACGCAGAATCTCATAGAAGTCGTGGTGCTGCAGCGTGTCAATAGCCTCTCCTTGATAAACCAACGCGATGGGCTTGGACTGCTTGTACAGCACTTTTGCGAGTCGCTGAAGTTCAACGGAACCTTTGGAAGCGCCATAGAACCAAAGGTCCTTACAAAACTTTAGCGCGGTCTTGTCGCTTACTAGAATTCGACCTGCTGCCCGCACCTGTAGAATGGCCAATTCGGGCAAATCAAGTTTCAGTAATCGATCTGCAAGGTCACCGGGCTCTGTTCGTGAGCTTCGCTGATCAATCTCGAAATCCACCAAGGTCAGCCTTAGCACTTCGCCGAGTGAGCCCAATTTCCAAGCAGATTCGAGTCCGGCAATGATCATGGGCCGAACAAGGGCGTACGGCAAAAACGCAGATGAACCATCACGCAGCCATGCTGAAGTAAGCACGCCTAGGAGGTCTTCGTATCGTGCGGCTTTGTTGAGGTGTAGGATCCTTGCTCTGCCGAGCGGCTCCGAGAGTGAGCGCGCGTCACATCGATCTGCGAGGCGGGAGTGGAATTCTTGTTCTTCAATGACATGATCCGCGGCGGGAAGCTTGGAACGTGTTTCAACCTTTAGGAATGATACAAGGCTGTTATGAATGAACTGTAAATTGCCGTCTTCCTCCTTCATGAATGGCGCAAGCGCACCAGCGTATAGGTTTTCAATTTCCACCTTCTCTGGCCATGACCTGAGCCAGGCCGTAGGAATCGTCGGTGCAGCCCTACAGAGTAGTCCGAGTAGTTCTCGGTGAGAAGCATTAGCCAATAATGTTGCAAGACGACCTGCGTAGTATTTGTCTACATCACCAGCATAGGTCCCCAGTTGGTCTATGCACTCCGCGACCGAGATCGTGTGTGTGCTGCGATAGAGGTTCAACAGGTATGTGAGGATCAGCGGATTTCCTTGGGATGACTTGTATAGTTCCTCGCGCTCCTCGCTCGAAGTCGGCTTCTCGAACTTGGTTGTGATGGCAAAGACATCAGCCCGTGCTAATCCATCGACCTCTATGCGGCGGCCTTTTCCAGCACTGACGGCGTAGGCAACGTTTGGCGGGACGGTTCCTGCCACAAGGCCCTGCGGCTGCGATCCTAGGACGATGATGAAACCTTCAGGAATGTCGGCGGGATCAGGCAATTCGTTGAGTACAGACGATTGAAGACCAATTTCACGGGCAACGTGGTCAATTCCGTCAATCAGTAAAACTGTCTTCCGGCCCTGAATAACATATTGTTTGTTGGCTTCCGCCATTTGATGTCGAAGTGCTTCCCGCCCCTCGGGGATGTCTGCAATACCCAGGCTATACCGCTGTGCAAAGAGCTTTTCTAGCCGACTGACAACGTCTTGAAAGAAGGTCAGCGCCTCGCTACGATCACGAGTCGTTCCTGGATCATCCGGCAAGAATGCGTAGTAAGGAATGAAAAATGGATAATCTGGACCTCCGAGAATGTCCTGAACCAACGTCGACTTCCCGGCTCCCGCAGGCCCAACGACAGCCAAGTATCCAGCCGAGGTGTCTTCGATGAGTTTCTTGAGATCTTGAGTAGCGTCGCTGTTCTGTGCATAAGGAATCTCCGGCGTCGGAAATCGTTGGATAAGTCCGGTGCGGTAGCCCCTGAAGCCGATCGCTTGCAACAGGTATTCGCGATCTATCCTGTCTCGATCAGGATGATTTGTGATCCATGTAGCAATGGCCTTGTGAAGCGAGTCGAACTGCTTTACATAGTGATGCCAATCGCGAGTGTCCGGTCCCGCCATTGATGGTTCTGGATGACCGAGCGAGAATCTGCACGTTTGCACAAAACTCCTAAAACTGTCATCATCTAACCCGGCACAATTCTGGATTTTTGCCCAAGCTTCGCGGACAGCTTCGCTATCGCCGGCACACGGGCCGTTCTTCCAATGGTCTCGCAAGAACAAAGCTACGCTTTGGGATGAAATGACTTGACGATGATGAATCTGCGTCGATGGCGGCCGATTCGATTGCAAATGCACGACAACGGCTCTTTCTGGCCACCTGGACTTCAAAGACTGAAAGCCATCAGCAAGTTCCTTTACGAGACCGTTAGTACCGATTAGTTCGCCCCAATTAAGTGGCTTTGCATCGCCGCTCCACTTGATAGAGTTGCCTTCGACTTGATCTCCCCAAATCAGCACAAAATCATCCACACGGCCAGCATGCAAGTCAGCTAGACATATTCCCTCGAAAACGCTCGAATGATTCTTGAGCTCCTCGGTCAGGACCTTGAGAAGCCGCTCCGTTGCCACCTTATCCTGATAACCAAAGCCCCATCGAGCGCGACGTTCGCCGAGAGCAGGAGGTTCGCCGTTATTCTGCAACTTTTGAGTCGGTTTCACTTTTCTCACGTTCTGGTTTACATTTTACACTTTGCGAATGCAAATTCACTACTTTAAAAGAAAAGGCTACCTGATACACAAGAGACTCAATTTGCAACCTATTGTATACCCATGCATTCTTCGGATTAAGTCCCGGCGAAACCAAATTGAAAACCCGACGTCCTGTTTTGGCTATCCCCAGATCGCCGACAATGACTACTATACTAAATCTCTTTTGGCGAGAAAAGATCCTAAACGGCCGCACCACTGCCAGCCAGTGTCGAACTTGTGTCGCTTAGAATCTGATCAATTTGACAAAACACCTTCTTGAGAATATGGCAATCGCAAAAGATAATTTGCCTTAATACCTTCCACTCCTTCAGGATGATCCATCTTCAGCGTTCCTTTCTCAAGGTAGCTCGCAAGATCAGAAAGAGCTTTCGATGTCACTTCAACCAAAATCTTCGGATTAATGCGGCTACAATTTGAATCCGTTTGAGATCCGGGTTCACCATCCCATTTATTTGCAGCAACCTTTACCGCTTCGTCCACTTCTTTATGAATTCGGAACCAATAATGGTTTCCATTCTTATCGGAATTTGCAAAAGATGCTTCATGCATTACGGCATTTCGAAACGCATATAGCGTCTTGGTCTTAAGATCGTTTGCTTCGCATCCTAAGAAGTAGTATGCAGCTTTCTTGATCCCACTTACCATTTTTCCACCCTCAGGATATTTGGGCATGTCTAGTCTGCAGTAAGTCTTACCTATTTGGTCCAATATCGAGAAGCATGCCATCGCTGGAAGAAAAATGCGAGAATTCTCATAAGAGACAGCACGATGAGCTTCTGCCTCCATTCTCCTAATGCTCGACATCACCAAAAAATCCTTAAGCTCTGCAATATTATAACAATTAATATGAATGTCGATGACTTCATCGTCTGAGAGCTCATCCCACCGTTTTGCAAGTATCATACTTATATGATATCACAGGTTTTAAGTATTTGCACAGAAAGGATGCCTCTGACTGGTTACAAATGAAAGACGATCTTGGAATGCTATTTTCAGATCTTATAAGACCCTCAGGTCCTGGATTTAGCAACCGGCCGCGCTAATCTCACCGCATCCGTTACTCATCCGCCGAGATACGACTTCGCTTCCTTACCTGCATGATGACGATCGCCGTATCGGTATCGATCGCAACAGACCGCGCGATAGCCACTGCGCGCTTTATCGCTTCAACCAGGCCCCGCAAGTTCGAATTCTTCGCCTTCCAAAGTTCCACTTAAGATGACGGATGCCAAGCCAAACCCGCCGCCGCCTCTACTCCTGAAACCAACCCCTTAAACTTCCCCTGGTTGACTTCTCCCCGTTTTTCCACTTATACCCATGTGGACCAGCGCGCGAAAAACCAAAAATTTACACTCCGCCCCAAGGCGGGAACATTAATAATTAAATTTTCGGCGCCCAAAACCCGCCCGCAACGTCAAGAATCCCTGCCCCGCCGCCCGCTCGAAACGCCCCCACCCCTACGCCCGTCGTCAGCGCGATCGGACTCCGAAGCAACACAAGGCCACCCAAAGCCACGCAAGGCCATACAAAGCGTTCGAAGAATGCAAAGCCACGCAAAGCGCCGCCGTTGAACCTAAAAGGGGCTGTAAATAATTAATCCGCCTGGGGGGGAACGTTAATTAATTCGGTCCGAGACCCAAAGAAGAAGGGGGTCTTGGTACTCCGGACGGGATTCGAACCCGCGACCTTCGCCGTGAAAGGGCGATGTCCTAACCGCTAGACGACCGGAGCGAACGGTAGATTATGACAGATGTTTGCCGCCGACTGCCATCGGCGGCAAACAAAGCAACTTACTTCTTGCCGAGAACCGAAGCCGCTGGCTCCAGAGCCGGAACCTTGTCCGGGAATTTCTCCACCGGAGCCTTAGGCTTGGCCGCCGTTTTCGAAACGGCCTTCTTCGAGACGACGCGTCGAGCGGTCACAAACCGCTTGGCATAGTAACTGCTGCTCAAAGAGTCGGTTCGAACCCGGCCCTTGCCGCTGCTGGCATGCATAAACTTGCCGTTGCCAACATAAATGCCAACGTGGGAAATTCGGTTACCGCGCGTGGTTCGGAAGAACACGAGATCGCCTTCGCGCATCCCGCTCTTGTCCACCTTCGCCCCAACTCGAGCCTGCTCGCGGCTGGTCCGAGGAAGCTTCACGCCGACGCTTCGGAAAACCTGGGAAGTGAAACCGCTGCAGTCCGTAGCCGACCGCGACATCGCGCCGTAGCTGTACCGAACCCCGCGGAAGCTCTCGGCCTTCGCAAGCAGCGAGCCACCGGCAACCGGAGTTCCAACAATTCCGCCGCCGCTAGACTTCCGGCCAAACCGAGAAGACTTCTTCGGTGCCGAAGCAACCCGCGTCGGCTTCGTCTTAGCGCGAGCCACAACCGTCGAGCGCTTTGAGGAAACCTTCGACTTTACGAGAGCCTTAGCAACGACCGAAGAAACCGGCCGAATACCGAGACTGCTCACCGGAGCCAGCAGATCCTCTCGAACCCAACCCGCCGTACCATGCGGGAACTTGAGTTTGAGCCACTGCCCCTCTCGGTCAACCACGGTTCCGCGAACGCCGGCCGCAACCGCCATCAGCTTGCTGGCATCCGTAGTAGGCCCGCGCCGAACCGAAACCCGGTCAGCATTGATTCGAGCGTATCGAGAACGAATCCGAGGCCCTTTCGCCGCCTTAGCCGTAACTGGCGCCGCCGCAATTCGGGTTCCCGGAACCGCCGCCGGAACGCGCAAAGTGTGACCAGGCTTCAAACCGGTCCAATAAACGCCAGGGTTCGCCGCATGCAGCTTGCTCGGAGTCGTACCAAGCTGTCGGGCAATCACCCAGTCGTTGTCGCCGCTTCGAACCGTGTAAAGCGCCGCCGAAGCCGCAGGCTGCTTAACTTCGCCCTTAGCCGGAGCCTTCGCAACCAGCGAAGCCGCCGATCGGCCCACGTTGATCTTCTGGCCAATCTGCAATCGGCGCCAATTAAGCTGGGGGTTCAAAGCGCGCAGCGCCGATGGAGTCAGGCCGACTTTGGCCGCAATGTTCCAATCGTGGTCGCCGTTGCGAACAACGTAAGTAGCGCTTGAAGAAGTCGTTGAAGAGGTCGTCTGGCGAGCGACGGGTCGTTGTCGCGGAATCACCAAAACTTGACCCAATTTCAGCTGATGAATATTGCTGAGATCGTTTGCGCGCAAAATATCCCGCGCTGGAACACGATATCGCTTGGCGATATCTAAAAGAGTGTCTCCGCTTGCGACCGTGTGACTCCCGGCAAACGCCGGACTCACCGCTGCAACGCATAGCGCCACACTTAAGGTTAGCTTCTTGATAGGCATATCCTCCTCCGCGGTACTGAGCCCGCGCTGCCACTCCTCGAAAGGGTCCCTTGCTCGACTCCGATTAGCCGAGCGAATCTAAAAGTACCGTCCATCGACTTCAGAAGTCAAGTTTAAGTACCAGGTATTAGGACGAGAACTGGCAACAAGATCATTCCCAGATTTCGGGAATCACGGCAAATTTGCTAGTCGTCCATCAATATTTCCGCAATTCTTCCCGCCCAATCCCTTAGGTATCTTCCGCCAGTGCTCAGCGTATTGATCGTGAACTGGAACACGCGCGATCTCCTGCGAGCCTGCCTCCGGTCCATCTTCCAATTCGCCCCCAAACGCGAGTTCGAAGTCATCGTAGTCGACAACAACTCCCACGACGGCTCCGCCGAAATGGTCGAAACCGAGTTCCCCACCGCCGACTTCCCCAACCTAACCCTCATCCGCTCTGGCGGAAACCTCGGCTACGCCAAAGGCAACAACCTCGCCTTCGCCGCCGCAAAAGGCGATCTCCTACTCACCCTAAACCCCGACACCGAGTTCCTAGATCACGCCCTAGAACAAGCCTGCCAAGAGCTCGAATCCCGCCCCGAAGCCGGCGCTCTCAGCATCCGCCAAATCGGCACGCAAGGCGAAACCCAGCGCTCCATCCGCGGCTTCCCCACCGTCCCCCGCCTCGCCTGGGAGATGCTCGGCGGAACCAAGCTGTTCCCCAATTCCGACCAGTACTTCCTGCGCCGCCTAAACTACGACCAAGCCCAATGGGTCCCCCAACCCATGGCCACCTTCACCCTCCTCCGCCGCTCCGCCCTAGAACAAATCGGCGACCCCAAAGCCCCCTTCGACGAGCGTTTTCCCATCTTCTTCAACGACGTCGACCTCATGTACCGCCTGCACATGGCAAACCTCCCCTGCTGGTACACCCCAACCGCGCGAGTACTCCACCACGGCGGCGAAGGAACAAAGCAGGTTCGCAAAAGCATGATCTGGGAATCCCACCGATCTTTGCTGACTTACCTCCGCAAACACGCCGGAACGGGTCTGGCAAGCTTTGGGTTATTCATACTGACTCCGCTAGTGCTCGCCGCAGCGTTTGTGCGGGCAAAGGGCTACCATGCCGGATTTCGACCTTAGCATCACTATCTGCAGCTGGAACACGCTAGAAGACACCCGAGCCTGCCTCGCCTCTCTAGAAGCCGTTCGGCATGAGGCCAATTTCGAAGTCATCCTCATCGACAACAACTCCGAAGACGGCTCGCCCGACATGGTTGCCGCCGAGTTCCCGTGGGTCACCCTCCACCGAATGGCCAAGAACCTCGGCTTCACCGGCGGCCACAACTTCGCCCTAGCCAACCGAAACGGCCGCGACGCCCTCTTGCTGAACTCCGACACTGTCGTCCACCCTGGAGCCATCGAAACCATCATGGCGTTCTCCAACGCTCGCCCCGTGGTCGGGATCGTTGGCCCCCGGCTCCACAACCCCGATGGGTCTCTCCAGCCGAGCTGCCGAAAGTTTCCAAACCCCGTCGCCGCAATCTTCCGCAACACGCCGATCGGGCGACTCTTCCCAAACAACTCCTTCACGAAGGCCTATCTGATGGAAGACTGGGACCACAAAAGCGAACGCGAGGTCGACTGGGTCTCTGGCGCAGCCCTTCTGGCAAAGGAAGAATTAATCAACAAAATCGGCGGCCTCGACCCGGAATACTTTATGTACTGCGAAGACGTAGATTGGTGCTGGCGAACTTGGAAGGCCGGAATGAAGGTCATGTATTGTCCCGATGCCGTCATCACCCACGCTGTCGGGCACAGCACCGACAAAGCACCGAACCGGATGATTGGACGCCATCACCGCTCGATGCTGCGGTTCTACAAAAAGAACATGATTCCCGAACTGCCCATCGTCCTCCGACCGCTCGCCCTTGGCGCAGCCTACGCGTTCGTCGGGCTCCGCGCCGGATTCTTTATCGCGAAAAACAAGCGAGATGACATCGTAAGGAAGATGCGCCGATGAAGCACACCTTCACCACCCGACAAATCCCGGGCCTGCTCCTAGCGATCGCCGGATTCCTTGCTGTCCTCGTCGGCGGTCAAGTTGTTACGGAAAGCCAGATGATCTTCGGCGGAGCATCGCCCGTGATCTTGGCGCTCATCGGTGACGCGTCCGTTCCACTTCTCACCCATGCGCTGATCGGCACCATCACGGTGATGGCGCTCATGACCTTCTTAGGCTCAAACCGGGTTTTCCCAATGCCGGCACACCGGCTTGGGCTCATGGTCATCATCCTCGCCGGACTGTTAGCGGCAAGTGCGCTCACCGCAACCTTCCGCGGTCCCGCATTTGCTGCCTTGGTTCAGTGGGGCTTCTACATCCTCTCTTTCTTCACGGCAGCCGCCGTCGTGGGTCGCGAGCATGGTCCTCGCCTCGTGCTCTACGCCATCTTCATCGCCTGCACCCTGCTCGCAGTGCGAGGGCTCATGGAGTACGCCGAAATGAAGGCGACCGACCCAACCTGGCGCGTCTTTGCCGGATGGATCAACCCGAACGCCACCGCCGCCATGCTCATGGTCGGCTGGTTCCTCGGACTCGGACTCACCCAGCTCACATCCCGCGTTGGGACCCTACTTAGCGTTCTCGGGCTCGCAGTGATCGGTCTCGGAATCCTGTTGACCCAATCCAAGGGCGTCCTTCTTGTCACGGCAGGACTTTCCGTTCTGACCCTCATCTTCGGTGCGGTTCAAAACGCGGAGAAGTCGCGGCTAAAGGTCCCTGCCGCCGCGATGGTCCTCGTTGTCATCATGGGCTTCGGACTCACAAAGAGCCAAGCTCCGGCCGCCACAGAAGCCGGAGGTGCCTCGGCCACGGCCCTCACCCGCCTCGGAAATGCTGGTGGCACCGCCGAACAATCGGCCGGATTCCGCACCCTGCTCTGGAAAGGCGCGATCGACCTGATCGAATCGAACCCTATTGGCTACGGACTTGGTGGCTACCGCTTCGAATCTGCCCGCCCAGGCCTCACCACGCAGACCGTTTTTGCCCACAACTCTTACTTGCAAATGGCGGTGGATTCCTCCATCCTGGCCCCGCTGCTTCTCTTTGCTATTGGAATCGCATGGTTAACCCTGATGTTCAAGGGTTACCGAAACAGCCCCCCGGAAAAGCAGATCATTCGGCTGGCCATCATCACCGCCGTACTCGCGGTTGCCGCTCACGGCTTCGTCGATAGCGATCTTTCGTACTTTGGCATAGGCTTCGTCTTCTTCCTTCTGATGGGACTAGGCTCGACCGTAGCCGCCGATGCGATCGCGCCCGAGTTGCTATTGCGCCCGTACCGCCTGCTGGCCCTCAGCGTGCCTGTTCTTTTCCTGATCTTCGCCATGTTTGTTTCGGCCGGTGAGGTCGGAAAAGCGAAAGTCCGGGCCGGACTAATTTCCGGCGAACGTAGCGTGAGCGAGGAGCTTTCCAGCCTTCAGAACCTGGCACCGTACGACGGCGAAACCGACTATCTAACCGGTCAGTACCGCATGGCGATGCGCGAAGCCGGTGCCGTGGAGTCCTATCGACTCGCCGCGACAAAGAGCCCAAGCCCCCGGAACTACCGAGTCTTAGCCCGAACCCAGGAGTCGCTTAGCAACTACGCCGCTGCGATGGATTCGCTCCGCTCGGCCCTCCGCCGAGATCCTAACAACCTCCCCGCCCTCGCGCAGCTCATGCGAACCCAAAGCGCGTTCGGCACCGAAGAAGACTCGATAAACACGGCCAAGCAGCTTCTAGCCGTCGAAAAAACGACCTACTACCAAATCCGGTCGCTTCCCGAACTCGTCCCGACCGAGACCGCCGAAGCCAGAATTTTCCTCGCCGAGCGACTGCCCCAAGACGCGGCTCGAGAAGAATGGCTGACCGGCGCGATCGACATCTACAACCGGTACCTTGCCTCGACGGTCCCGCTTGTCGAGCGAACCGAGAAGTATGATCCGGGCTCAAACTTTGGCGGCGAGACCATGCGCAGCGCCAAAGCCAAGATGGAAATGGCGCTGAAAGCCACGAAGATGCTGGCGGAGCAGCGTCAGCGAACCGGAGGCGACGTCGCGGAAGTAACGGCTTGGGCCGACGGCTTCGCCGCCGTGCTCGCCAAGTAACGCTTGACCAGCTCCCGAGCAATCGGCGCGGCAACTTCTCCGCCGTGACCCGCTTCTTCCACGCGGACGCAGATCGCAATCGTTGGGTTCTCAAGCGGGGCGAAGCCGACGAACCAGGAGTGAGTTAAGCGGCCCTTTCGCTGCTCCGCACTACCCGTCTTCCCGCCCCACGCCAAGCCGGGAATCGCAGCAGACCTTGCCGTGCCCGACTCAATTACGAGCCCTAACGACCGCCGCAGCGAAACCCAAAAGTCATTCGGCAGGTCCACTCGGTGCGACTCCTTCGAAGGCAACACCGTCACTTTGGTGCCATCAACCGGATCAACCGTCGCGTGCACCAAGTGAGGCACGTAGTTGACCCCGTTATTCGCAACAAGCGCCATTAGGTTTGCCATTTGCAGCGGCGTGGTACCTACCGCTCCCTGGCCGATCGAGGCATTTACCACGTCGCCGCCAAACCAAACCGCCGGCTTCCGGTTTCGCTTCAACCACCTTTCGTTTGGTAGAGAGCCAGGATCCTCGCCACCGATCTCGATTCCAGTCCGAGAAGCAATGCCCACCGACTCGGCGGCCTCAACCAGCTTCTCGCGCCCCATTCGATATCCGAGCGTGCAGAAATAGGTGTTGCAAGACTTCTCCATCGCCCGCTCAAAGGACACGCTGCCGTGATGACCCAGGCACTTGAAAGTCTTCGAGCCTAAGGTGAAGCCACCGGCGCAAAATGCCGTGCCACCCTCCGACCACAGCCCCGCCTTTGCCGCCGCAATGGCGGTGACAATTTTAAACGTAGATCCAGGAGCCAACGGGGTCTGAACCGCGCGGTTCATCATCGGAAGGTTCGGATCGTCCTTCAAGCTGGCGTACTCAATTTCACTGATGCCGCCCAGGAACAGCGAAGGGTCAAAAGTGGGATTGCTGACCAAGCACAAAACTTCGCCATTTCGAGGATCAATCGCCACCGCACTTCCCTTGAAGCCCTTCTCGGTCAGCATCGTTGTTGCCAACTTTTGAAGGCTGGCATCCAGACTCAGCACGAGCTTCTTGCCCGGAGTTCCTGAATCTCGACCCATGATTCGAAGCGGACGCTGTCGAGCATCGACTTCGATGTACTCACGGCCAAGAATGCCCATCAGATCAAGTTCATAGGCACGTTCGATCCCACCCTTGCCAACGTAAGGCGGAACCTTCTGCTGAAACTCTTCCTTAATCCGCTTTTCTTCCTTCGGATTGGGAGTCCAAACGTAACCCAGCACATGGCTAAAACTAGTCGGGTCTGGATAAAACCGCATCGGCTGCGTATCCACCGATATCCCTGGCAAGGTGTCAACAATTTCCGCTAGCTTCGAGCCAGCAGCAACGCTTGCGCCAACGTAAATGGGGGTTGGCAGGTGCTTGCGCCAAAAGCCGTCGTTCAGCTTCTTCTCCAGCCGCTTTTTGTCCGCCCCTAAGATCGCCGCCACGCGATCCAGAACTTCTGGATGCTTGCGAATGATGTCGGGAACACCTTTGACAACGATCTCGGGCCGAACGCCGGCGACCATCTTCCCGCGGCGATCGACGATCAGCCCTCGGGGTGCAAGGGAATCGATCCCAATTTGCTCACTGGCTTCCGCTCGCTCGGAAAGCTCGGTTGCTTTGACGATTTGAAAATAGTACAGGCGACCAAAGAGCGCGAGCAAGGCAACCGCCATCACACCAGGAAACACAAGCAACCGCGCGTCGAGATCGGGCTGTTTCGGGGCGTGAATAACGGACATAACTTAAATCCAAGATTTACTGAGACGAATGTCGCACTCGGTGCCAAATCTTCCGAGCCGTACGAACACTCCAACGCTGCGCGCGCTCGAATAGTTCAGGCGTTCTGGGTCGTGAGGCGCTCGCAACGACCGTTCGCGGCTTCGTTACACGATGCGTCTGAAAGTCATCTGCTCGCACGACCTGGATGTAGAACAGTTTGAAGAAAACGCAGATGAGCGCAAACGCCATCACGCCCGGAAAAACCCACATTCGGCCAGGTTCTTTCAAAGCCTCTTTTACAGGACCTTGAGGCGTCACCGCTCCGTCTCCTGATGCACTGGACAGTTTCGGCGCGGCGCATTACTGCGCTTCATCTTGCGCGTGATCGTATTTGAGCAAAACGGATTTGCCAGCGCGAGCGTTTCTGCGCACAGCTCAACTTCAACCGTTTCATCGCCGGCGTCTTTCGGAGGCGTCAGCTTTGGAGTTTGCGGCTTCTGCTCTGGCGGCTTAGTTGGTTCCGGCTCTCGCTTCGGTTCCATATCTGGGTCAGGTTTCGGCTTCTCTTCACCTGGCTCAGGCTCAAGGTCGGTAGATTGCGGCTCCGGTTCATCGTTCTCGCTCACTGGCGGAACCGGTACGTCGTCAACAATAGCCGGCGTCGGCGGCTTCGATACTCCTACCACTACATTTGAACCGCTGCCGTCATACTTCGGAACTTTGCCGCCGTACGCGTTTCGCGCGAAGCGCATGATATCAACCCAAAAGTTGATTGAAACCGTCCCACCGAAAACGCTGCTGCTCATCCGCGAATTGTTTCGAGATCCGACCCACGCAATTCCAACGAGGCCGTCGGAATAACCACAGAACCAAGCGTCTCGGTTATCGTTCGTTGTTCCAGTCTTTCCTCGAGCATTCGGAATCACTCGAGCGGCCGTGGCGGTCCCTCGCTGCACGACTTGCTCCAACAACTGATCCATCGAGTCTGCAACCCACTCGTCCAACACCCGAGGGAACTTGCGAGCCGTGCCGACATAGATCGCATTGCCGTCTGGTCCGGTCACTCGCCGAATTCCAAAGGGACGAATGCGATCGCCGCGCGAAGCAAAAACGCTGTAAACCTCGGCCATCTCCAGCGGGTGAACGCCCATTGGCCCCAATGCAATGCTCAGAACAGGGTCGAGCTTGGACTGAATACCAAACCGATCATGCGCGTACTGCACAACGACTTCGCGCCCTGTCTCGAACGAGGTCCAAATCGCGGGTCGGTTGATCGAGTAAGCAAAAGCTGTGCCGAGGTCATACGAACTTGCTTCCCATCGCCCTGAGTTCTTCGGCGACCAAACTTTGCCGTTGGATTGCGGGAACGAAATCGGACGGTTGGAAACTTGCTGCCCCATGGCGAGCTTTCCGGTCTGAAGCGCCGCAGCATAAACGATCGGCTTGAAGCTGGACCCGGGAGATCTCAGCCCCATGGTCACGGTGTTGAACTGGTCCTTCTTGTAGTTCGTACCGCCAACCATCGCCACGATCTCGCCGTTGGCATTAGTCAAGACAAAGCAGCCGTCCTGGACGTTCTGGCGTCGATGCTTCTGGACTTCTCGCAACACCGCGCCCTCGGCGTACTCCTGAATGTCCATCCGGATCGTCGTCTCGACCCGGTAGCCGCCCTTTCGGAGGTTGATGTCGGGCAACTGCTCGCGAAGGCTCTTAAAGATGTAGTCGACGAAGTAAGGTGCCAGCGTTTTCGAGGAGACGAGCACTTTCGACGCCTTCATGACGCGAGGCTTCTCGGCCTTCCCTTGCTTTGCCTCCGCCTGGGAAATCATCCCTTCCTCAAGCATGATGTCGAGGACGACGTTCCGGTTTGCGAGAGCCCGCTTGTAGTTACTAATCGGGTTCTCATCGCTCGGTCGACGCACGCAACGGGATAAGATGGCGGCCTCTCCGATCGTGAGATCCTTGATCTCTTTGCCGAAGTAAATCTCTGCTGCCGAGGCAAGTCCGTAAGCACCTTCGCCGAAATAAACCTGCTTGAGATACAGCTCAAGGAGCTGCTCTTTTGTCTTCAGCTTTTCAAGCTGAAGCGCAAGGGCGATGTCACGAAACTTACGATCCATCGATCGGTCGTCGCCGTTGACCAGTCGCTTCGCCAACTGCATCGTGATCGTCGAGCCTCCCTGAGACAATCGACGTTCCCGTGCCGCAAGGAAGGCAACGCGGAAGAGACCAACAGGATCGACGCCGCTATGGGTGTAGAACCGCTTATCCTCCGCTGCAAGAAAAGCATTAACAACGTGGTCTGGAACATCTGCCAACGTAAATGGCTTTCGGTACTCGTCAACGAGTCGAAACAGCTCCACACCATCGGCGCTAACAATCGTGGTTGGCTCGGAGTCGGCAACCAGCATCTTCTGCTCGATCTGCTCGGCATCCGCTTGAAGATTCTTAGATGCAAAGAAGATCGTGATCGCAACTGCGCATAGAAGCCCTAACAACAGGATGAGAAAGGCAACGAGGGTTCGCTTCAGGCGACGAGGCCACGGGTTGCGGTACTCCTGCGCGGCTTGCTTTGGGCTAGCGGCTGGCACAATAGGCATTATAGCGGATGGTTGACGCTTGTCTAGTTGGGTCCGTTACCTTTGGACCCAAAAGAGACCTACTGCGCGCCCAAATCTCGCTTTAACCGATCCGCGATTCGATCAAAATTCTCGCTCTTTGGTCCAACCAAAGCAAAGTTGATTCCGCCTGAGCGCCAGGTCCGCGTGGCGATATCTCCCCGCGCAAACTTACTCAGCCGCTCTGGCTTCAAATCCGTTTTCGTCTGGAATACCGTGAGGCGACCAGATGGTCCGGAATACATCAGGGCCAAAATCGGCTCACCTTCGGGGCGAATAACCCGCGCAGATTCCAATCGGTAACCCGAGTCAGGCGGAATCTGAATCTCTCGCAGGTTGAACTTTGCCGCAAGCTGTTTCGCTTCGCTCTGCGGAGATACGGTTCTTAGCCCCTTCCGAGAAACGCGGAACAGGTTCGCATCAATTCGATCTTTGAACTCAATGTTCTTGAACTCGTAGCTACCGACCGACGTACCAACGAAATCGAAGACCTCGCTCTTGAGGACCGCACCGGTGGTTGGATCAATGAAAAGCTTCTGAAGCGGATTCCCACGCCGGTCCGCGACCAAGAGCAGCCGCGTCATCCGACCGGCTATGACAGAGCCGTTCTCTACCGAGACCTTTCGTTCCTGTCGGAACCGAGCCAAGCTCGCTACCAGCCGCATCAGTGACTCACCACGGCGCGGCGGAAGTACTCGGACTTCGTTTTGCGTTGGCAAATAATGTCGCCGTTCCTGGGGATCTTCGATAATCACTTGCCCGGCAAAGGCGGAATCGTTCGGAAAGTCAATCCGAATTCGATTTCCGTCCCGGGTGATGTACTCAACCGTATCACGCTGCGCACCTCGCGCCCGGACGCTCACAATTCGCGTGCCGGTATAGCGCAGTGAGTCGGCGCGGGAGACCGCCAGCTTTAGAATTTCTGGCAGGCCTTCTGCCAAAGCACCTTTCTGAGCATGCCCAACCGCCGCACTGGCAACCAATATCACGCAAGCACTGAACTTAGAAAACATCAAGGTCCAACAAGGGGTCTGCGACTGGGGTCGGATTGGAGAACTCAGTCATTTCGTCAACGCTGAGCCCGGCTCCGGTCACCGACGCGTAATTCACATCGTCCTGATGGGTCGCAATCATCAGTGACTCTACCGAGCTGCCAGTAGTATCCGGCGCGATCGGTCGAAAGACGACAACAAGCGCAAGCGCGGCTGCCAATCCGAGTCCGATCGCCGGTCGAAGTAGCCATCGATGCAAATCAAAGGCTTTCTTTGGCTTAGCTTCGGCAAGGATGCGCTCGTTAAGTTGGCTTCGCCAACTCATGCTGGGAACGTCATCCGGCAGGCCTTTCACCATCTCCGAAATAGCTCGCATTCCCTCAGAGTTCAGTTTTTCATCAACCTGATTCTGGTCTTTCACGCGTTGCCTCCTTCTGTCATGTACCGTTTGACGACCGATTGTAGATGAGCCCGCGCCAAAAACAGCCGACTTTTTACCGTACCAACCGGAACGGACAGCGTTTCCGCAATTTCCTCGTAGGACATTTCCTCTCGGTCGTGCAGCAGCAACACCATTCTCAACTTTTCGGACATCTCAGCGATACCAAGTTCTACGACCTGAATCAACTCCGCGTCTAGGGCCAGCGATTCAGGTTGCCAACGGGAATCGGAAACTTCCATTTCCTCGCCGTCCTCATAGTCAGAACCAAACCCAATGGCCTTTGGCGTTCTCCCGAGTCGACGAGATCGATCGATGCAAAGGTTATTCGCAATTCGGAAAAGCCAGGTTCGGACACTCGAACGTCCATCGAACCGAGTAAAGCTCTGGAAGGCACGAATAAAGACTTCCTGAGTGACGTCCGCTGCTTCGTCGGCGTTGCTAACCATTCGCTTGACAAAGCCGTAAACTCGGGCCTGGTAAGCATCAACAAACTTGCCGAACGCTTCCACGTCCTGCCTGCGACACCGCTCGATCAGTGCTTCTTCAGCACCGGCTTCCATTTGTCGCCTTGGGGTTCCAGGCATCGCCCGAACGCACAGTTCCATCTTGTAATGCAGAAACGCCTGACCGCATGAATTGTTCAGTACAAACAAAAAGCGCCCGAAGTCCTGGGACCTCGGGCGCCTTCGAGCGCGCTCTTTAGAAGCGGACGCCGACGAACAGGCCGTAGCCGCTCAGCGACGAATCATCGTTGCCGAAGAATCGACCTTCGACGAAGACTGGAGTCGAGCCCGTCGTGAGGTTGTAACCGAGACCGAGAGTGTAAGCGAAGTTCGTGTCCTGCTTCGTACCGCCGCCTGCTGGCTTTCGGGAGAACGAAACGCCGGCGCCTGCGGTGTAGAAGAACTTCTCGTTCAGGTCAGCAACGTAGTTGACCAGAACTGGGAGAACTCGGTAGTCGTTTCGGTTGTAGAAATCGACCGACACGGCGACGTGTGCCTTGTAAGTTGGGCTCTTGGTAGCAAACGAGAGGTCTCGAACTTTGTACTGGAGACCAACGGCGAGCCAAGTCTTCGATTCAGCCTTAGCTGCTCCGCCGGTTGGGAAGAAGGCTCCAACTCGGGCGCTCAAACCATTCATTGGCGTGCTCTGAGCCGAAGCGGTCTGAACGGCGAAAAGGCTAGCAACCGCGATTGCGACGAGGGTGATGTTCTTATTCATGTCTATATCTTCCGTGACTAGAGTCGGATTCGCTTAACTATAGCACCCGGCTATTTTTACCGACAACTGCATTGTCGGATGATTTCGACCGCAAGTTTAGCGGTGTTTACAAGGTCAATTCGGGAAATGCGCTCCTCGTGCGTATGAATCTTGTCCATTCCCGTTGCAACAACGATAGATGGAATGCTGCGCGCGTTGAAGATGTTTGCGTCACTCCCCCCAAGCGTTTGTCGAAGCGCGGGCTCGAACCCCAGCGCGCGGCTCGCCGCCTGAGCCTTTTGTACAACCGGTTCCGACTCCGAAAGCGAAAAGGCGGTGTAGTGCCGGTGATGGTCAAAAACGACGTTCGCCCCTGCGGTCGCGGCCGCGGCAGAGAAGCGAGAGCGCATGTGCTCAATCTGCTGATCGAGCTCGGCAAGGTCTAGGCTGCGTGCCTCCGCCCGAAGCGTGACCTCCGCACAAACGACGTTCGTGGCGGTTCCACCCTCGATGGTGCCGATGTTCGCCGTGGTGACCGCCGAGATTCGGCCCAAGCTCATTCCCTGAATCGCGTCAGCCGCAACCTGAATCGCGTTGATGCCCTTCTCCGGCTCCTTACCCGCGTGCGCCGGCTTGCCAAAAATTTTCACCGTCAACTTGTCGTGCGTGGCCGTTTGATTCACAAACGTGCCGACCGGTGGGCCGGTGTCTAGAACAAAGCCGTAATCAACTTCAACCTGACTGAAGTCCAAGACCGAGGCTCCGAGCAGGCCAATTTCTTCCGCAACACTCAGCAGCAAGTAAATGTCGCCGTGCGGCTCGCCGTCTTCCATTACGGACCGCACCGCTTCAATCGCTGGTGCAATCCCCGCGCGATCATCCGCTCCCAGAATGGTCGTCCCGTCGCTGACAAAAACTCCGTCAACTTCCGATATCACGAGGCGGTCGGTCGGCTCAACCGTATCGAAATGGGCCGAGAAGAAAATGTGGGGCAAATCTGGAGCCGTCGCGGGAAGTTTGGCGATCAAATTGTTCGCGTTCCCTCCAAGTCGCTCTGCCGCGTTGTCTTCCCAAACCTCCAACCCAAGTTCGATTAGATGTGCTTTGGTCCAGGCGACAATTTCTGCTTCCGCAAGCGAAGGGGCGTTGAATCGGCACAGGTCCAGAAAAAGTTTGACCAGCCGCTCCTCGGTAATCATTGACTAGCTTTTACCCTTCCAGGCTGGTTGCCGAAAATTCCATCGAAGTCACTCTGCGAATAAGAACACTTCTGCCCTTCTCTCCGCTAGAATTGCCCCATGGCATTGCACACCGTAACCGTTGATGGCGTTGGATCTTTCGAAGTTGAAGAAGGCACAAAGCTCGTTTTGGCCCTCGAACAGAACGGGGTGGACGTTAGCCATCGCTGTGGCGGTCACGCCCGATGCACTACTTGCCGCGTCGGCTTCGCAACCGAGGCACCGGCAATCGAAGAAGCCGAACAGGTCAGCCTCACGGAAGACGGCGTTCTCGGTTCTTTCCGACTCTCCTGCCAGGTCCGAGTCGACCGCGACATGCGGGTGAATGTTCTCATGCGCGCTTCAGAAAAGGGCTGGGAGCCAGGACCAGCGGTTGAGGCGTAAGACACCTTTGGTACATTGAACACACATGCATGAATTGCTAGCCGAGAAACTGATCCGCGATGTTCCCGACTTCCCCAAGCCAGGAATTGTCTTTAAGGACATCACTCCGGTTCTGGAGTCGCCCGAAGCCCTACAACAAGTTGTCTACTTGATGGCGGCGAATGCCGAATCGAAAGGGGCCGACGTTATTGTTGGAGTCGAGAGTCGCGGATTCATTTTCGGCGTGCCGGTCGCGATGGCGCTCCAAAAGCCGTTCGTGCTTGCCCGAAAGGTCGGCAAGCTACCGTACGAAAAAATCTCCGAGGAATACTCGCTGGAGTACGGAACCAACACGGTTGAAATGCATACCGATGCAATCAAGCCCGGACAAAAGGCGATCATCCTTGATGACCTTCTGGCTACCGGTGGGACCGCCAAAGCCAGCGCGCGCCTCGTCGAGCGACTTGGCGGCTCGGTGGTTGGATTTGGATTCCTCATCGAACTCTCGTTCCTAAACGGCCGCGCAGCTCTTCCGGAGTACGACGTGCACAGCCTGATCACCTTCTGAAACCCATGAGATTTGTCGCTCCGATCACCCTTGCCACCCTGCTCTTTGCCGCCAGCGCATCGGCTCAAACCACCAAGGCTCCTGCCGCTAAACCCGTCGTCGTAACCGTCTCCGACCTCGCGAAGAAGGCCGCTGACTTCGACAAAAAGAACGTTCAAACCACCGGCAAAGTCGAAAAGTTTGAGCAGCGCACAAGCCGAAAGGGCAACGCCTACTTCGTTTTCGACCTCATCGAGGGCAAAGAGCGAGTCCACATCTATGGACAGGGCAAGCTCGATGTGAAAGTGAAAGACGGCGACAAGCTGAAAGTCACCGGCTTCTTCCGCAAGGAAAAGAAGATCGGCGATCGCAGCTTCAAAAACGAAATCCAAGTCGATCTGAAAAAGAAGCCGATCGAGGTTCTGTAAGTTTGATCGCCCCAGGTTCTTCGGAACCGCGCCTCATTGCGGTGATGGGCACCACGGCGTCTGGAAAGACCGCGCTTGTGGAAGCCCTCGCCGATGAAATCGATGCCGTGCTCATCAACGGTGATGCCTTCCAAATCTACCGAGGAATGGACATCGGCACCGGTAAATCGACTACACCCGAGCGCTACGCGCTGATGAACATCCGAAATCCGGACCAATCCTACGGGGTTGGTGAATTTGTTCTAGAAGCTCTCGCCGTTCTAGCCGAGTCGCACGCTCAGGGGAAGGACGCCATCGTCGTTGGCGGAACCGGACTGTACATTCGCGCCCTATTTGAAAACTACGCGGACCTTGCCGAAATGCCCGCGCCCGAGCTTCGACAGAGACTTAACGAAACTCCGCTGGAAGACCTTCTGATCGAGCTGAAAGAACGGGATCCAGGCTCTTTCGAGACGATCGACCTGAAAAACCCCATTCGCGTGAAGCGCGCAATCGAGCGGACTTTTGCGGAACGGCGAACTGTTCCGCCGAACCCATACGTTCTACAATTGAAGCTCGCGCTCGATCGCGAACTTGAAGTGTTAAGGGAAGCCATTTCCCATCGCACCAGCTTAATGGTGCAAAATGGCTGGATTGAGGAAGTCGAAAGACTTGAGTCCGCCGGATACGGCCAGAACGATCCTGGTTTTCGAGCTATCGGTTACCGGACAATGAGCAAGTACCGAGCGGGCGAGATTCCTCTGGATGTAGCGATGGAGACAACGATTGTCGAAACGGTGCGTTATGCCAAACGGCAAAAAACGTGGCTACGAACGGAGAAGAATCTCACGATCCTTGATGGCGGAAAAGATGCGGTCTCAGCGGCGAGACAAGCGATTTCCGCGATGTATTGCTAATCGGAGATTATTTTGATGGGTAAAGCCATAAACCTACAGGACATGTTCCTGAACCAAGTGCGCAAAGAAGGGATCGCGGTGACGATCTACTTGACCAACAGCGTTCAGCTCAAGGGTCAGGTGCGCGGATTTGACGCATTCACCGTACTACTTGACCAGCCTGGTAAGCCGACGCAATTGGTTTACAAGCATGCCGTCGCCAGCATCGTTCCTGCGCGCCCCGTAGGAAGCTATCGATCGCCAAACGACGGGCCCGAGGCGCGCGACGACGAATGATTAACTTCACCAAAATGCACGGAATCGGCAACGATTTCGTGATTTTGGATGGAATCGGAAGCGAGCTCCCGACCGGAAACCTAGCTGAGCTCAGCCAACAGATGTGCAGTCGGCACCGTGGAATCGGTGCCGACGGGCTCATCCTCGTCGAGCGAGGCAAAAACGCGCCCTGGCGAATGCGAATGCTGAATCCAGATGGCAGCGAAAGCGAGATGTGCGGCAATGGTCTGCGCTGCTTCGCACGCTACTTACTGGACCTCGGCTACGAAAAAGCCGCTGAGTTCCCGGTTGAAACTGGTGCAGGCGTGCTGGTCGTTTCGAGCTCCAAAGACAAGATCAAGGTCGACATGGGTCGGTACTCCGTTCCCCCGAAGAGCACTCCAACCCCGATCCTGCCCTATGGCCTCTACGGCTTCCCCGTCTCAATGGGAAATCCGCATCTCGTCATCTTCGTCCCGGATGTCGCCGCCGTACCGCTTGCAACGTGGGGACCGGAACTCGAGAACCACGTCGCATTTCCTGAGCGGACCAATGTGCACTTCGTCCAGGTGTTAGACCGAGGCAACGTTCGCATGCGCACCTGGGAGCGCGGAGCAGGAATTACCCTTGCCTGTGGCACGGGCGCCTGCAGCGTCGGGGTCGTCAGCAGCCTCACCGGAAAATCGGAGCCAGAATTACGGATTCAGCTGCCCGGCGGTGAGCTTTTCATCGAAGTCCGGCCGGATCAACACGTGATGATGTCTGGTCCCACTGCCACCGTGTTCAGCGGCGTCTGGCCAAGCTAAAGCTTCTCAGACCGCATTCGGTCAATCTCGCGCCGAGTGTCGTCTTTCGCGATCGCGTCTCGCTTATCGTAGTTCGATTTACCGCGAGCAAGCGCAATTTGCACTTTCGCCTTCCCACGATCGTTGAAGTACACCGACAACGGAATGATGGAAAGTCCCTTCTCCAGTTGCTTTCGCTCCAGAGTCGCGATTTCCTTTCGGTGCATCAGCAGCTTCCGGTCTCGACGCCGCTCGTGGCCAAAAACGGAAGCCTTATCGTACGGCTCGATATCAAAATTGAGGATCCAAAGTTCCTCTTTCATGACGCGGCAGAAGGCATCGGTGAGGTTGCCTTTACCTTGATACAGGCTCTTCACCTCCGTTCCCGAAAGGATAAGCCCGGCCTCGTATGTGTCCTGGACGGCGTAGTCGTACCGAGCCTTACGATTCTGAATCGACTTCGGTGCTACCCCTTCCTTCCCCTTTTTGCCTGCCTTTGCCATAACTTCCCCAACCTGTGAGGACTTTGCAGTGTACCGATGGCACTACTTGGCGTCCTGAGGCGTTAGCCTTTGAGAGTCCTGCAGACGGGTACACACGCGTCCGCACGGGTAGATTGGAACATATATGAAATCGCTTTACGGCATCTTATTGGCCGCCGTCGTCCTTGCGGGTTGCAACAACACCGCCGCGACGCCAGAGGTAAAAAAGGAGACTGAACCTGGCAAAGTCAGCAAAACAGCCGAAACCTCCGACATTCTCGACGAGCTGGTGATAAAGGACGTCAAGGTCGGAAAGGGCGATCCAGTTAAGGAAGGCGACACTTGCTTCGTGCGCTACCGCGGCTTGCTCGTTGACGGGACCGAATTCGACTCCAACATGGTCGAGGGTCGGGAACTGTTCTCCTTCCAGGCTGGTCCTGGCGGTCAAGTCATCGAAGGTTGGAAGACTGGCGTCATCGGCATGAAGGAAGGCGGAGAAAGGAAGCTCTCGATTCCTTGGAAAATGGCCTACGGCGAAGGTGGCAGCGGAAAGATTCCACCCAAGGCCGACCTGTACTTTACGATCAAGCTTGAAAGCGTCCTCCGTGCGGGCGAAGAAGCAACCGTCAGCCGAACAATCCTCAAGCCGGGCACCGGAGCTGCCGTCAAGAAGGGCGACAAGATTGAAGTCGATTTCATCGGCTCCCTCCTCGATGGGAACCAGATTGATGCTGGCAAGTACGTTTTCACCGTTGGTGAAGGCGAAGTCATCCCCGGAATCGATGCTGGCGTCATCGGTATGAAGAAGGGCAGCAAGATCAAACTTCGAATTCCACCCGCAGCCGCTTTTGGGCAGTTTGGCAAAGAGCCAACCGTTCCGGCTGGAGCCTTCGTAATTTACGAAGTGGAGCTTCTAGGATTCAAGTGATGATCTCTCGCGCAGCAATCGCGGTCGCCGCATCGGTAGGTTTCGGCCTCCTTCCGGCGGCCTCGTACTCTCAGGTCACCGAGAAAAATGGTCTTTATGACTTTCGCGTGAAGCTGGTGGCCGGGAAGAAGATTAGCTATATGAACTCGGTTGTCGCTTTGGGCGGCATCACCGTCAACCTTCCGATCAGCATGAAGGTTTTGTCCGTCACCGGCGGTAAGGCAACGGTAGAAACCGTCACCGGCCCTGGCACCATGAACGGCCAATCCATGGGCCAAAACGCCGTCACTGAAAAGGCCGTGATTGACATGAAGGGTCAGCCAGTCGGAGCTGGTTCAACCGGAACCGGGACGGTCTTCGGATCAATTCCAAGCAAGCCGATTAAGGTTGGCGCGACTTGGACAGGAAAGGCACCCACCAATAACTCTTCGATCGGGATGAAAGACATCACCGCGACCTACACGTTCGTTGGCGTAAAAAACGTCAAAGGCAAGCAGGTCGCTGAGATCAAAATCACGATTAAAGGGTCTGGAGAGTCGTCCATGTCGGGAAGCGGTTTTGTCCACATCCTCGCTGCCGATGGCCTCTTGGCAACCAGCAAGCTTTCAATGGCCCTCAAAATGGCTGGCTCAGAAAAGCCGATGACGTTCACGGCGAACACGTACCGAAAGTGATTCAGGTCAAAGCCAACCCCGACGTACCCGGGCTCGTTTCCGCGCTTTCACGCCATCCACGTGTGGAGTCGGTAACGACCGGATCGTCGGGCATTTCGTTTGCAATCAACGATTGGCACCGTGAATTGCGAATCGCCGATCGGGACTGTGAACTGGCCGGACTGATCGAACTGATGGACAACAATCCGCTCGTCTGTGCGGATGTGGTCTCGGTCCTTCCAGCTTCGGCCGTTCTGCCCAGCATCGCCATCGGTCCCCTTGCTCAGGCAGGTTTGCTCGTCGAAGCCCCGACCATTTTAACGTCGATGGAGACCGACGAGGATGACCTGGCTTACTGGCTCACCCGGTCCGGTTGGGACGGCGGCGTGACCGTTTCGCACACCGAACTTGAACTGGGCTCCGTGGCGGCCACCACTGTCATGGCCGCGATCACAACCCCAAGCGATCCAAGTGACATCGACGATTTGTTTGAGGAGCGCTATGGCCGCTCGTTTTTCATCCAGCGTAACGAAACTGACCCCTGGGACATAAAACTCGTGCAGGGCTCAAACAAGGCCGTTTATCGGCTCCGCTGGACGCCAGATGAACCCCACAGCTTGCTTACGATCCAGCTCATGGCAGATCTCAACGGCAAGCTCGGTCCTGGCCAGATCGTTCATTGCTTCAACGTCATGAACGGTTTCGAAGAAAGCCTTGCCCTGGACTAGCGCGTTCAGTCTTTGGCATCAAGGTCAATGACCTTTGTGGGGCGCGACTTTTCTGCCTCGATCTGCGCCATTTCTTCCTTGTCGCCGACCATGTAGTCGACCCCGTCACCCGTTCTCTTTTCCCAAACTCCCTTCTCGGCTCGCTTCCAAACCGTGAATCCGTGCTTTCCTGGGTCGCGCTGTTTGGAAACCTTAAACGAAGCCCGGCTGATCACCCTCTTCACTTCCAAACCACAGTCCGGGCAAAACTTCAATGCCTCATCATTCACCGATTGAATCGCCGCGACCCGATTGGGGCACATGAAGCAATCGCGATCTACCGGCTCGTACTCGTACACTGGCATCAGTGAGTTCATTGTCCCTCATCGAAAGCTGGAACCAAGAAATCATCACCTGCCGAAAGTGCCCGCGGCTAGTTGAGTGGCGAGAGTCGGTCGCCGAGACGAAGCGAAAGTCATTTGCCGACGAATCCTACTGGGGCAAGCCCGTTCCCTACTTTGGCGATCCAGATGCAAAGCTACTCATCCTCGGCCTCGCCCCCGCCGCCCACGGCGCAAACCGCACCGGACGCATGTTTACCGGCGACCGCAGCGGAGACTGGCTGTATCGGGCTCTACACCGCGCCGGACTCGCCTCGCAGGCCACCGCGACCGACGCCGACGACGGATTAAAATTGACGAACGTGCTCATCGCCGCCAGTTGCCACTGCGCTCCGCCCGACAATAAGCCGCTCCCGGACGAACTCGAAAACTGTAATCCCTTTCTCCGTCGCATGCTGGCAAGCCGCAATTGGGACGGCATTCTGTGCCTGGGTGGAATTGCCTGGACGCAACTGCACCGCACCCTAGGACTCAAGGGCCCCAAGTTTGCCCATGGCACTGTGCACCAGTCAAAAGACACACGAATCGTCGCCAGCTACCATCCGAGTCAGCAGAACACCTTCACGGGGCGGTTGACGGAGGAGATGTTGGACCGAGCCGTGCAGCTCTGGCAGGGCTAGTCGTTCAGCAGCTCTTTTCGCTCAATCTCGTACCGCTTCACTTCCCCATTTCGGGAGGTCACAAGCCTCACTTTTGAACCCTTCGCGCCCTTCATCAGCTTCTCAATGCGTTCGTAAGTTCCCTCAATCTGCTCCTGACCATCGACGCTGAGCAGCTGATCCCCAACCTTGATTCCCGCCAAATCTGCCGGACTCTCGGGCGCAACCGCGAAGATGATCGTTCGCTTTCGCTCATTACTAAACGCCGCTCGGATTCCAACGTCGCTCGACGAATCATCGGAAACTTTGCCCGTAAAATTCTCAAGCCAGACACGCCGCCGCTCGTAGTCGCAAACGATGTTGAAGTTCTTTAGGAATTGGAAGCCAATGGTGCCGTCCGAATCGGCCGAGCTCGATGGAAGGTCAATCACGCTCCAACTGCTTTCTGGCACCGGAACGCCAAAAATGGTGGCGTTCTTCATCCGGTAGTACCAAGAATCGACCGCGCCGCTGGCAACGCCGGCCGTGAAGAAGTACTTCGGCTTCGTGCCTTCTTTCCAAAGCCCGACTCGCTCTAAAGAGTCCTTGTGGGTGGTGGCATAAAATCCGTTCCCGGTATCCAGCGCAAGCGTGAGTTTCTTGCCCGTGCTCACCTGAACCGATAATTCCATCGCCGAGCCGCCAATGGGTAACAGCTTCGCGAGGAACGTTCGCTTGTTGTCTGGAACCTTCTTGGTCACGTCCATCGACTTCGGGTGGAAGATGAACTGGCTCTTCTCGAAGTTGATCTCCATGACGTGATCCCTCACGCCGTCCAAGCCAAGAATGCCGTCGACATGCGTGCCGTATGAGGCGGACATGTCATCTGGCATCACCACGACCGTTCGGTCTGCCGCTGGCACGTTCAGGCCGCCAATCGACATCGACTTCAATTTCACCGTGCTGGCCGCAAACGAACCCACAAAGTCTCGAAGCTCTTGAACTCCCGTCGTGGGGCCGATGTTGAGATTAGAGGCAAGTAGCAACGTTCCGCCGTAGCCCGTGTCAAACATACAGGTCATCTTCTTCCCGTTAGCCGTGATGTCCACGAGAATCGCGGAATCCGTCTGGCGAAATGGAACGACGATGGGTGCCGCGATCTGCGCGGTAACGAGGGCGAGGAGACTTGTCACGATTTACTGTTCTCGGCGCTTGCGGCCTACAAGGAAATATACGGCGGTCGGGAACCACGGTAACCCACAAAAGCAGCAAACCATTTGCGGGATCAACCAGGCGATCCGAGCCTTCCGATTTAACATATCTATAATAAGCCAAGAAAAGCTCGCGAGCCCACTAGAAATCCACGCACAGAGCACGAGAAAGCTCACCATGTCGGATTTCGGCTTGGTCGTCGAAATCGGCTCCTTGGCACTCATATCGGGCGGAGTGATCGGCTGGAAAACCGCCAGCGCGACCGTGACCGCTATCCCCAGCAGAATCACCCCAATCCCGACTCGGCTCCAGAACGGCTCTCGCTGCACCAAGCTCTGGAACGCCGGCGGCAATTGCCCATCTCGCTCCAACACCGAGAGCGCCGTCGCATCTTGCGGGTCGATCTCCAGTACTTCTCGAGCAATGAGCAACGCCTCAATCCGCTTTTCGCCGCTGACGAGGAGACTAGCGAGATTTCCCGCCACCTTGATATCGCTGGGATCTAGCTCGCGCGCCGCTCGTAGGTCTGCTTCTGCCCCCGAGACATCGCCCGCCCGAGCCCGCGTGACCCCGCGCAATCCGAGGAGCTTTGCATTGCTCGGGGACTCCGCAATCAGGTCATCCAGCAGCGGCAGAGCGTCGGAATGTTTCTCGGATCGTAGAAGTTCAAGTGCCTGAGAAAAGCGAGGGTCAACTGAACTCACTACAGAATGTTACCGTTCCGCATGGAATGGGCTGGATTTTTGTAT
>Ga0164294_10000538_pt1 | contig 36189 bp, 27 predicted proteins | sample GEODES005metaG_FD_111479 | JGI IMG/M metagenome (GOLD analysis project Ga0164294, IMG submission 111479) | Oligotrophic lake water microbial communities from Sparkling Lake, Wisconsin, USA - GEODES005 metaG | ecosystem: Environmental > Aquatic > Freshwater > Lake | place: USA: Sparkling Lake... | reverse complement strand
ATTTGAGAGCGGTGTTGTAGGATGACCAGTTGCTGGTACGATATTTCTGAGTTGATGGCTTTGTCATCCTTCAATTATCCGCCACTGCTGCAACCTAACAACGGGAGTTGTGCAACAAAGCCTCTTGCGCGTGAATAACCTGAAGCACAATCGTCATCGGCGTCATAATGGGTGAGCATACTCATCTATCATGATATGGCACTGAACGCTATCTACAGGGTGTGCCCGAAAATAATCATACTGGGATCTTGAGAATATCCATTTTCTGTAAATCTTATAATTAAAATCATAGATATAACCAGTGCGCCCATCTTCTGTTTTGACGTGATAGTAAATATCGTTTTTGTCATCGATGCAGCCCAGTGCTGTGATGAGTGATCCTTTCTTGGCCTTGACCATGACCGGCATCTGGTCCAATGGCATATTTGGAATGCTGGGGTATATGACGGTATCCGAAGTGAGTATCACCTCATAATTGGCTGACCCCATGATCACGATTGCTGCGATTGGCAAGCTGAATATCAGCATGATGAGCAAGATGGTTCGCAGCATGTGATTGATTCCTTCTCAGTCGATTTGGCGACATCTTCGTCGTCTGATCTTATCTTTTTCCTTGTTATAAAATAGAAAAAGCCGAGGTCGCAAGATCTCGGCTTCTTTGCTCATAGATGTGTAAGTCCGCACGTCGATCAGTACTTCAGCGTCACACCCGCACTAAATTCACGTCCCGGCGCGAGGAAGCGGCTGAGTGGGTCGCCATAGGCATCTGGTGCACTGGCAAGTGCAGTCGAATACTTACGGTCGGTTACGTTCAGGATATTGGCAAAGACACGGACCTGCGGCATGAATTGCCAGTAACCATGCAGATTACCTACGGCATAGCCCGGAGTTGGGTAGCCTGGATCGTACTCTTTGGCCTGACCTTTGGAGGTGATTTCGGCGCTGAATCCATAGGCTTTGTTATCAAAGCCACCAGACAGATTCAGACTCTGACGTGGACGGCGCAGCAGGTCGGTATCCTTGGCACCATTCAGACCTAGCGCCAGCGGTTGCACGTAGGCATAGCCCAGACCTGCAAACCAGCCGCTATCCAGCTTCCATTTCAGACCGGCTTCAGCGCCGGTCAGCTTGGCTTTGTTGATGTTCTGATATTGCGACATGAAGGTCACCGGGTTGAACACATTGGTGATCAGGTTGGTGACATCGGTGCGGTAGACCGACAGATTGGCATCCAGACCATGGACGATGTTCTGATTGACACCAATCTCGTAAGAGGTGCTCTTTTCCGGTTTCAGATTCGGATTGGCGACGGTATAGGTGGTGTCAAACAGCTCAAAGGCATTTGGTGCACGGAAAGCAGTACCGACATTGGCATAAATGCTGGTTTGCGGTAACACTTGCATGCGACCTGCGAGCTGACCCGTAGTATGCGTGCCGTACTGGTCGCTGTCCTCGACGCGGACACCAGCCTGAGTACTGAAGATCTCATCCTGATATTGGTGCTGCAAATAGTAACCGGTCGAGCGTACGTCATGGTTAAACTTGATCTGATTGCTCATATAGTCGGTACTGAGCGCCTTGGCAGTATTATCCGTACCGGTGATGCCGATCAGCACATTTTGATGCGGCAGGAAGCCCCAGCGCAGATTGAGGTCGCCTTCTTTATTATCGCTGTGCACGTAGTCGCTGCTATCGTTCTGGTTCAGGTTATCTACGAACTGCGAGAGGCGAATATTCGCGACCAGATTTGGGGCGATGTTGATGCGGCCTTTCAGGTTGAGGAGGCGATTGTCGAAGTCTTCCGACATTGGTGTTACATAGTCATAGCCGACGTATTCGGATTTACCTTGGTTGCCACGGGCTTCGAGCGACAGGGCGTACTGATCGTTATCCACACCGCCTTTGACGGAGTAGCCTTTTTGATCGTAACCGGCATCTTTGAGTGCGGTGGTGGTGACCGGCGTACCATCGGTACCGGCTTGCTGACCGCGCACTTGCAGATAGAGGTCGTCTTTGACCAGATCCGCGCCGACCATGGCTTTAAACAGATCATGGTTGCCGCCTTCCAGCGTGGTGAATACGCTGTCTTTGGTTGGCTTGGTGGTCACAAGCTGGATCACGCCACCAATCGCGTCAGAGCCATACTGCACCGAGGCTGGGCCTTTTAAGATCTCGATCTGGGAGAGCCCGGTGGTGTCAAAATAGTTGATGCTGGCCATCGAGGAGGAGGCGTTGTTCAGACGTGCGCCATCCAGCAATACCAGAGTCTGGTTACTGTTGGTGCCGCGTGTGAAGATTGAGGTCTGCTGACCATAGCCACCAGTTGAGACGACGTTCAACTCTGGATCTTGGCGCAGCAGGTTGGACAGTTCATTGCTCGGGCTTTGCTCGATCTGCTGCTTGCTGATCACTTTGATGTCTGCTGGCACGACATTGATCGGCTCAGGTGCGCGGCTCGCGGTGATGACGATGGTCGGGATATTGAGGTCATCGGCATGTGCAGTCTGCAGGATGCCAAGGATTGAAACAGTTAGTAAAGACAGAACAGGGGAAATGGTCGCAGAACGACGGGAAATCGACATAAGTTATACTCCTGACACTCAAGCCCCGTGAGTGGTGGGTGGATGACTAGCCGGGCGCTGGTATCGGACTTGGAACTGATCTGGGGAATGGGTGCCTGATCAGGTCTTACCGTTGCGGGGTGCAGTGCTGGAGTCTCACCAGCTTCCCAAATGCGATGTGTTTGCGGTGCGAAAGCAGGCAGACCATCGGCGTATACGCGCGGAACGGCGCCAGTATACCCAAATGTAAATACATTGTAACTTTTAATTTGCATCATGGCTGAGCGGCTACCGCTGATAGGGACTGCCTAGAAACTGGCCGACTTTTGCGGGATTTTTTTTGTTGGATGCGAAAGATGTAGAAAGATGCGCTAGAATCCGGTGTCTTATCAGGGTTTCTGAGCGCACCTTTGTGACCGAATCGACCACCTCTACTACAGCAGACGTACCACGGATCAAGATCTGCGGGCTGACACGTGCGATTGATATACAGGTGGCTATCGATGCCGGTGCGCATGCCGTGGGCTTTGTCTTCTATCCGCCGAGTCCGCGTGCGGTGACTAAGGAGCAAGCCGTCGATCTGGTCCGTAGCGTGCCGCCATTCGTGCAGGCGGTGGGGCTGTTCGTCAATGTCTCCGAGCTTGAGCTCGTCGATATATTGGCAGATGTGCATTTGGACCTTTTGCAGTTTCATGGTGATGAGACACCCGAAGACTGTGAACGTCTGGGTCAGCTCACGGGCAAGCGCTGGATCAAGGCATTAGCGATGAAGCCGGATGTGGATATACAGGCCCAGATACGTGAATATCAGGCTGCAGGCGCGAGTGGAATTCTGCTTGATGCATGGCATCCCAAGCTGTATGGCGGTACGGGAGAGGCGTTTGATTGGAACCGCTTCCCGCATGATGTGGGTATTCCGCTGATCCTTGCTGGAGGTCTGAATGCGGATAATGTTCAGGCCGCGATCCATGCCGCGCAGCCCTTTGCGGTGGATGTCAGTGGTGGGGTGGAAGAGGCCAAGGGCATCAAGAGTCAGGCGCTGATTGAGCGCTTTGTGGCGCAGGTGCGCTCGGCTTGAGCATCGCATGATTGAAGATAGATTTAAACGATCTATTTAAGCTACAAATTTAATAAAACGTTTTAATGATAAGGTTTTACATATGCAACACTTTATGACCGGTTTTCGATGGCGTCGCTCAACAACGTATTGAGCAACTAAGGCAGGCGTGCGCCGTATACGGCTCACAGCGCCTGCATCCCCATGAAATATTTAAGGTCATGAATTTAAAATGAACAGCAAATCCGCAATTTCAAACACTGCAATAAATGACATAAAAGGTAGTAGCGACGTGAGTCAGATTGATTTTACCCAGTATCCCGATGCGCATGGCCATTATGGCGTGCATGGCGGTCGTTTTGTTTCCGAGACGCTGATGGCGGCACTGGAAGATCTGGAGCAACTCTATAAGCGCATGCGTAACGATGCCGAGTTTCGCCGTGCATTCGACTATGACCTTGCACATTATGTCGGTCGTCCATCGCCGCTGTATCACGCAGAGCGCCTTAGTCGCGAGCTAGGCGGTGCGCAGATTTACCTTAAACGCGAAGACCTCAATCACACGGGTGCACACAAGGTCAATAACACCATCGGTCAGGCGCTGCTCGCCAAGCTGTCGGGCAAGACCCGCATCATCGCCGAGACCGGAGCCGGTCAGCATGGGGTGGCCACCGCGACCATCGCTGCACGTCTGGGTCTGGAATGCGTGATCTTTATGGGTGCCGATGACATCCAGCGTCAGTCGATGAACGTTTACCGCATGAAGCTCTTGGGTGCCCGTGTTGTGTCGGTCACCAGCGGCTCGCGCACGCTGAAAGACGCCATGAACGAAGCCATGCGCGACTGGGTGACCAATGTTGACAATACCTACTATGTGATCGGCACTGTTGCAGGCCCGCATCCGTATCCGATGCTGGTGCGTGACTTCCAGTCGATCATTGGCCGTGAGGCACGTGAGCAGAGCTTAAAGCAGATTGGTAAGCTGCCAGATGCACTGGTCGCGGCGGTCGGCGGCGGCTCGAATGCGATCGGACTGTTTTATCCCTTCCTCAATGACTACGACATCAAGATCTATGGTGTCGAAGCCTCGGGCTACGGCATTGAGGGCGGCAAACACTCAGCGCCACTCAATGCGGGTAAGATCGGCGTGCTGCATGGCAACCGCACTTACTTGATGAGCGATGCCGAGGGCCAGATCATCGAGACGCACTCGATCTCGGCGGGCCTCGACTATCCGGGCGTGGGTCCTGAGCACAGCTTCCTCAAAGACGTAGGCCGAGTGCAGTATGTGCCGATTGATGATGATGAGGCGTTGCAAGGCTTCCGTGATCTGACGCGCATTGAAGGCATCATTCCGGCGCTTGAGAGCAGCCATGCCATCGCTTATGTCAAAAAACTCGCCCCCACCATGTCTCCAGACCAGTCGATCATCGTCTGTCTGTCGGGGCGTGGGGATAAAGATTTGCTGACGGTTGCTAAGCTCGACGGTATTGAGATCACCTGATTTCTGCCTGACGATTGCAACTACACGTAGACCCTATTTGAGAACGAATTTAAGAGAAGAATCATGTCCCGTATTGCTTCCTGCTTTGCCGCGCTGAAGGCGCAGAACCGCAAGGCATTGATCCCCTATATCATGGCGGGTGATCCGTCACCAGATGTCACTGTACCACTCCTGCATGAGATCGTTGCTGCCGGTGCCGACCTCATTGAGCTGGGCTTACCATTCTCCGATCCAATGGCCGATGGTCCGGTGATTGCGCTGGCTGCCGAACGCGCTTTGGCTGGCGGTACCAGCACGCTCAAGGCGCTGGAGATGGTCGCCGAGTTCCGCAAGACCAATACCACCACGCCCATCATACTCATGGGCTACCTGAATCCGGTCGAGATCATCGGCTATGAGGCCTTCGTGGCGCGTGCGGCAGCGGCAGGTGTTGATGGGCTGTTGATGGTGGATCTGCCGCCTGAGGAGTCGGGTGCACTGGGTGAGATTCTGGCAAAGCACGCCATCGATCCGATTTTCCTGCTGGCGCCGACCACGACCGACGCTCGTATTGAGCATGTGGTCAATGCTGCCCGTGGCTATGTCTACTATGTGTCACTCAAAGGTGTGACCGGCTCATCAGCCCTGAATACCGCCGAAGTGGATGCGCGTATCCGCCAGATCAAAGCCAAAACTGACTTGCCGATTGGCGTGGGTTTTGGTATTCATGATCGGGCCACGGCGCAGGCCGTAGGTGCTGCGGCTGATGGCGTCATTGTCGGCACGGCGCTGGTGCGATCGTTTGCCGAGCATGCGCCCGCAGATGCGATCAAAGCCATTACCACCAAAATCAAAGAACTTCGCTTAGCATTGGATGATCTAACATGAAGCATACCCCGGACAAGACCCCTGCACACGGCAACTGGCTCAATCGCGAGGTGCCGGGCGTCAAAAAACATCACATCATCAGCACGGTGCGTGCACAAGTGGCGGTGATGGCTTGTCCGGCTTGTCATCAGGAGATCATCAAGAGCCGTTTGCCCGAGCTGATGTATGTCTGTCCGCATTGCGATGAGCATCTCAAGATGTCGGCGCGTTTGCGTCTTGAGACGCTGTTTGATCATGTCGAGCGTGAACTGGGACAGGAGTTTACCAGCCAAGACCCACTGCACTTCGTGGACAGTCAGCCATATCCTGAACGCATGAAAGCCATGCAGAAAAAAACGGGTGAGACTGAGGCGCTGGTCGTGATGCAGGGGCGTGTGCAGGATATCGATCTCGTCGCCTGTGCCTTTGAGTTTGACTTCATGGGAGGCTCCATGGGTTCGGTCGTCGGAGATCGTTTTGTGCAGGCAGCCGAGATTGCACTGGCTGCGCGTCAGCCACTGATCTGTTTTGCGGCATCGGGCGGAGCGCGTATGCAAGAGGGGCTGCTATCCCTGATGCAGATGGCGCGCACGGCAGCGGCTGTGCAGCGTCTGCGTGAGGCGGGCGTGCCCTATATCGTGGTCTTTACCCATCCGGTGTATGGTGGTGTGACTGCGTCACTTGCCATGATCGGCGATATCCATCTGTCCGAGCCGAAAGCCATGATCGGCTTTGCTGGTAAACGCGTGATTGAGCAGACCGTACGCGAAGTGCTCAAGGAGCCCTTCCAGCGCGCAGAGTTTTTGCTGGAGCATGGCGTGGTCGATCAGATCGTTCATCGGCATGAGCTGAAGGCAACTATCGTTCGTCTGCTCGCAAAGATGCTCAATATCTACACGCCGTCATGATGACGGCCTAAACTCCTGCTATTGCTTGCTTTAGGCCATATACATGACCACCACACCCGCTGCTGCCCAGTCTGTTCCAGACAGGCAGAGTACGCTCACTTGCTGGCTCGACTACTGGCAATCGATCCATGCCACAGCCATTGATCTAGGTTTGGAACGTGTGCGTCCCGTCGCTGCATTTCTCGATGTCCTGACGCCACAAATACCCGTTATCACGGTGGCTGGCACGAATGGTAAAGGTTCAACTACCACCGCCATCGCGTCGATCTATCGGGCGGCCGGGCTTAAAGTCGCGCTGTACCAGTCCCCCCACATATACCTGTTTAATGAGCGCATCCGTATCGACGGTGAGTCAGTACAGGATCACGTGCTGATAGATGCTTTTGTTGCAGTCGAAGCTGCCAGGCAGGCCGCCGGTCTGACCTTATCGTTCTTTGAGGCGACCACTCTGGCGGCCTTCTGGATCTTCAAGCAAGCGGTTTGTGATGTCTGGGTACTGGAGGTGGGTTTGGGCGGTCGGCTTGATGTGGTCAATCTGATTGCACCGAGTCTTGCCGTGATCACCAATATCGGCATTGATCATGTCGAATGGCTGGGTGATACCCGCGAGTTGATCGGTTTTGAAAAGGCTGGGATTTTACGTGCGGGGATTCCGCTGATCTTTGGTGAGGCCGATATGCCGCAGAGCGTCCGAGCTCAGGCTGAGGCTTTGCAGTGTCCCGTGATTCAGTACGGACGAGATTTTTTCTGGCGAGATCAGTCTGGGCTGGTAGAGCAGGCGAGTGCTCCTACTATGTCAAATGGGTTACATGAAACAGAAGGCGCTTCATTCACCTTTGCCACTGCAGCATTAACATTAAGCGTACCTTCGGGTCATCTTGCAAGTCATAACCTCTCTGTCGCGATGGCTGCGATCCTCGCGGGACCGATCACAATCAGTAGCGACCATCTGCGGGCAGGCATGATAAGTGCTCGGCTGGCAGGCCGTTTTGAGCAGCATATCTATCAAGGGCTGCCTTTGATCGTTGATGTTGCGCATAATCCGCATGGCGTAATGTTCCTGCGGACGCAGTTGGACGCCTATCGAAAGTTGCATGTAACAAATCGCATTCATGCAGTTTTTTCCATGCTGGGAGATAAGGACATTGCCAGCGTGGTTGATCTGATGCGCGATGTAATTGATTCATGGCATATCGCCGTGATTGATGTTCCGCGTGCGGCATCACTTGGGCAATTGCAAACCGCACTGGATGGTCTCAGTGTGACGGTATATCCAACGATAAATGACGCTTTGCAAGGGGCTGGCGCTGCAGCATATGCTGACGATATCCTCTTGGCCTGGGGGTCATTTCATACGATAGAAGCACTGCATTTGCTTGATAACAAAATCAAAATGAACAGCCATTGACAAGGGTTTTCGTCGGCTGAAAGCGTTCGTTCGGCCTGACGGATTGGCAAAAATCAAGCATACTGCCTAGAATGCAGCAGACTGCCATGTGAGCGGTCACAAAACTTGCCATAAAGACCATCATGATTTCATCACTTTGGTGTCATGAAGCATTAAAAAAACATTGAAATAATTGTTACTGAAACGCTATTCTTGCTGAGTAAATGTTTGGCGGCCTAAACGTCTGGTGACGGTTGAGTCGGGATGCGGATTCTCACCGGGTGTACGAAGCTGTGGCGTGTCCATGCACCGTGGTGTGACAAGGATGAATGCTCGGATGAGCTACTGTCGCAGGGATACGACGAACAACCCGACATCGGGATTTTTATTCTGGAATTTAGGCTGAAAAAGAGAGTGGGGGTGCTGCATGAGTGCGAATCAACAACGCTGGATGGGCGGCATCATTCTGCTGGGTGGCAGTGCGCTACTGGCCAGTTTTTTGTTTCAGGGTAGCGGACATCACAGTCAGGTACAAACCCAGATGCCTGATAAGCATCTTAATCTGGGATCAAACGGTACTGTCAGTAATCCTTTCAATGGTGACGCCGCGAATGCATCCGCACCGGCAAGCTCAGAGCCACAGTCGGTACAACTCCGTCCGCTGACCATGGATGTGGATACCGAGCACAAGCTTCTGGCTGAGCAAAAAGATATCCGCGAAAAGAAAGTCGCCGAGCAGGAAGCCCGCACAGCAGAGTTTCTCGCCCGTCAGCAGCAGGCTGAGGCTGATTCGGCTCGTAAAGTCGCGGCTGAGCAAGCAGCACGACTGGCAGCACGGGAGGCTAAAGAAAACGAAGCGGCGAAATCCGCCGACTCTAATGCGGCGGATATGCCAGATGTCCTCAATCCACCACAAAACGGTGCGCCGCAGGATGATGCCGCTCAGCAAGCTGCTGCAGCCAAGGCCGAACGGGCCAGACAGGCCGCCGCAGATCGTGCCGAGCAGGTCCGTCTGCATGCAGCACAGGCCGAAGAACGTCACCAGAACGCTCAGAAGGCTGTAGACGAAGCTGCAGCCCGTACCGTCCGTGCCAAGGCTGATCGTGAAGCTACTGAGAAAAAGCAGGCGGCTGAAGATAAGGCGCGCCATGAGGCCCAAGTCGCAGCTCATAAAGCCAAGCTTGAAAAAGAGAAGCAGGAAAAACTCGAAGCTGAAAAAGAAGCCCGAGAAGAAGCTGAGCAGAAGAAGCGTGATGAGATTAAAGCGGCTAAAGACGCTGCCAAAAAGGAAAAGCTTGACGCTGCTCAGAAAAAACTCGATGCCGCACAAGCTGAACACCGCAAGATCGTGGCGGCCGAAAAAGCCGAGCGTGAACGTCTGCGTGCGCAGGCCGAAGCGGATACTGATGGCGACAAACCTGCTAAACCCGCCAAAACAAAATCTGCTGAGTTGACGTCGCTACAGGCCCAGATGGAGAAGAACCAGAAGGAAGCGGCCGCGCTCAAAGCCAAGATCGATAAACTCAGTAACAAAGATCATGACAAGCCTGATGCGGATAGCACCCGTCATCATGATGCAGTTGACGACAAATCCGATAGCAGTAAAGACAAGGCCAAAGACGCTGAGCGTGCACGGGCATTGCTCGAAGGCAATACGGCGGCTGCGACCGATGCGCCAATGCCCAAGCCACATACGCTGGTGATGGTGCAGGTCGCCATGGCCCAGTCCCAAGCACAGGCTGATGCGGTGGTCGCACAACTTCGCGCCAAAGGCTATAAAGTCCGCACCAGCAACACCACCAAAGGTGTGCGTGTGATGGTCGGTCCTGAGAAGGACGCCGATGCCGCCAAAAACGTCAAGCATAAAATCGAACAGGATGACAGCCTGAATATCAAAGGTGCATGGATCTCAAATTGGCAACCCCTTTCATCCTCATAGTACTGCTGTGCCTGCTGGTGATTTTTCTGCTGTCTTATCGCCGGGGTGTCGCTGCGCCCCGCGCGGTGCGTGGGGATGATCTGGATATCTGGCCGTTCGCTGATCGCGAATTCATGACGGCTGCTGAAGTGCGCTTTTATCACTTGTTACAAGAAGCCTTGCCTGAGTATTTGATCTTTGCTCAGGTGGCGTTGTCGCGTCTCATTGAGTGTACCGATGAGGAAGACGAGAAATTCTGGTTTAACCGCATCAATCGCATGAGCGTGGACTATGTACTGGTTGATCCAGACCTACAGCAGGTGCTTGTCGCAATTGAGCTGGATGATTGGTCGCATGAACATCATACCCGCATCAAGGCTGACCTGAAGAAAGACAAGGCCTTGATCAGCGCTTATATTCCCATGGTGCGCTTTCACGGCGAGGATCGGGTGGACCTCGCGGAGATCCGCCTTACGGTACAGGATGCCGTGGCGCAGCGTCGGGTATGGCAGGCTGAGTATGATGAGGCCCATATGAGCTGGGCCGAGCACTGATTTTTAAAGATATTTGATGTGATAAACATGTGAAAAGATGATTCATTGAAAGCAATTCAGGTGATTGATGGTGCGCTGAACTGTACCTATCCTATTCATCTCGCGACTGATGACGAGTTTGAAATACTTTTCCTTGATGGAACAGATATTCAGTGTATTGAAGATATTCGAACCCGCCAGAACAGGCAGCAGATGGCTAACATCCTGACCCGGTTGTGGTCCAGAGAAATTGATAAAAAGGACGTGTAGGGCATCTATGGTACGCTGTTTTATGAGCAATACCATAAACAGATCTATTGGCCGACTAGAAAGGATGCTGAGATGGTTCCGCTCCCAGAGTTATGAATCACTGAGTCTTACTTGACCGCTATAGCGCGTTTGCAATTCCTCACCCAAGGCAATCACAAGGCCTCCATCTTCACTGATACCGCAGGCGCGGGCGTATTCGGTATCGCCTGTTCCCGTGATCTGGATTGCCTGATTCACCAGCATATCCCAAGCCATAAAGCGGCGAGGCAGATCTACGCAGTCTGCTTCAAACCGATCCAGCGCCTGCTGTAGCGCCGCTGTCACCTGTATGGCAAGTGTCAGTCGATCGATTGGCATACCAAGCCAACTGCTCAGATCGGTCACCTGCCGATCCTGTACCTGAGCCTGCATCGGGACCAGATTGATTCCGACACCGATAATTACGCCGTGCACGAGATTGTGACTTTGCACTGGCTCGATCAAGATACCGCCCCACTTGGCGTCCTGCTCAGGCGCTTTGGGGTCAAATCGATAGAGGTCGTTGGGCCATTTGATCGCGGCGGCCTGACCAGTAAGGATCGGCAGGTCCATCAGGGCCAGTGCGACTTCGAGCGCAAGCCGTCCATCCAAACTGCGTGTAATCGGTGTGAGCATAGACAGATAGAGATTCCCCTCCGGGGATTGCCAGATCCGACTGGATTGACCACGACCGGCGACTTGTTGATTGGCCAGTACCAGCGCACGCATGGCGCCGCGCGCAGCCCAGCGTTTGCAGTCTTCATTGGTGGAGTCGGTTGTCATAGGCCAGTCCACCATGTCGAAGGCGGGTAGCTTTGCTGTGGTCAAGGCATCCTGCAGGCGTCCGCCTTGCATGAGATGTTCGAGTGAGGCGAGGGTGGTCAGGTCGGGCTGAGACATGAGTGATCTTCAGTAAAAATATAAATTTAGGGCCAGATAGTATGGTCTTGATCCATTCAAGGTGTCTGTACGAATGATATCTGGGACTGGTCATACGTCGTGTATGCAAAGAATTGTATCGGATTCTTGAGCCTTGTAGATAAAGTCGGATTGATGTTATATATTGTCCGACAATAGTACATAAAAAAGCTTTTAAAATTTACAATCGTGCAAAATCAGACGTGCGGTAAGAATAAAAGCTGTGAAATGAACGTGATGAATAATGACCAATCGTCAGACGTTCAAATGTGTGCAATCCATCTGTACTGCTTGCAGTATCACTGTGCGATGAGACAGCGATCATAACAGAATCATTGTCCTCTGGCGGCTTTATAGGATTGTAACGATGAACGTAGGATGAAGATTGCGGTGTGATCCGTACCACGTCTGAAGATTTTTATAGGGGTTGAATATGGCTTTTTTGGCAGCTGAAAGCTTGTCAGAGCAGATAGCACGACATATTGGTGAGCAGATCATTACTGGCGAGTTGGTAGAAGGTGAGCGGATTCAGGAGCTACGCATTGCCAAGGATCTTAATGTCAGCCGGGGGTCGGTACGTGAGGCACTGTTGATCCTTGAGCGCAGCTATCTGATCAAGATCTATCCACGTCGTGGGGCCATGGTCGCCGAGCTGTCTGTGCATCAGATCAAATCCCTGTTTGAAACCGGCATGCTGATTCTGGGGGCGATGGTGCATCGGACCAGCGAAGTCTGGCGTCAGGCCGACAGCGAGCGCATGAATACGCTGGTCATTGATTTGTCGGCGCATGTCAAAGCCGGTGATATCGAAAAGTTCTACGATGGAGTGTTTGAGTTTCTGCAGAGTACGCACACGCTGGTCGGCAATCCTTATCTACGCGATATTTTTGATAATCTGCTGCCTGCATTTCGCCGCAGTTATTTCCTGACGCTTAACACCTCAAGGCGCGAACTGCAGGAGGCGTTTGACCTCTTTAAACCCGTGATCGACGCGATCCTGATCCGTAAAGGAGAACAGGCGGCGATTTTTATCGAAGACTTTGCCCGTCATCTGCGTAATCTGGTGCTGGATTCACTGGCACGGATGAAGCAGATCGAGTTGGCGTGGGCGCAGCGCTCGCGTCGCGGCAAATCGGCTTAAGCCGGGTGTTTTGGGGAAATGCTTGTTTGAAGTGGATGTGTCATTGAGTGCATTGATTGCGATGCAACAGGTCATGGATGGGCTTGGTATTCCTTTAGGGAATACTGAGTCAGTCGGGATGCCTGTACCCCAGACATGTCCGGTTATGGTTACGGAGGCTTGTCATGCGTCTGCGTAGCCTGCGTCTGGCGGGATTTAAGACCTTCGTCCACCCGACCACGCTGACCTTTAAAAAAGACCTCACCGCCATTGTCGGGCCTAACGGCTGTGGTAAATCCAATGTCATTGATGCCATCCGTTGGGTGATGGGTGAGTCCTCGGCACGTCAGCTGCGTGGCGAAGCCATGAGCGATGTGATTTTCGCTGGGACGGTGAATAAAAAACCCGTGGGGCAGGCCAGCGTCGAGCTGCATTTTGAAAACACCCTCGGCAAGCTGGGCGGCGCCTATAACGCCTACAGCGAACTGTCGATCCGGCGTCAGGTCAGTCGTGATGGACGCTCCGATTATTTTTTAAATGGCACGCGCTGCCGACGTCGTGATATCACTGATATCTTTCTAGGTACGGGTTTAGGGCCGCGCTCCTATGCCGTGATTGAGCAGGGCATGATCAACCGACTGGTTGAGGCCAAGCCTGAAGATCTGCGGGTATTTATCGAAGAGGCAGCCGGGGTCTCGCGCTATCAGGCGCGCCGCCGTGAGACGGAGCAGCATCTGGAGGATACCCGGCTTAATCTCTCCCGCCTTGATGATCTGGTCGAAGAGCTGAATCGCCGCAAACGTGCGCTTGAGCGTCAAAGTCAGGCTGCTCTCAAGCATAAGACGCTGGTCGAAAACCGTCGCACCTGCCAGCTTGAATTGTGGTCAATCCAGTATGCCAATGCTGCGCGTCGTCAAGCCGTACATACTCAGAAGTTGACTGCTTTGGGCGAAGACTTCCGGCTACTGCGCAGTACGATCAATGATCTGGACCGGGCTTATCACGCCAAGTCAGAGCAGTTGTCCCGTCTCTTGCAAGAGGTGCAGCCCATGCAGCTTGCATGGCAGGACGCTGAACGCCAGCGGCAGGCACTGGTGGCCGAGCTGCATCAAGGGCAACAGAAAGCACAACAGCTCCAGAGTCAGATCACGACGCTTGAAGCGCGACAGCATGTACTTGGCGAACAGATACAGCATGATGAAACGGTGCTGGCCGATGTGCTGACCTTACATAGCACCAATGGGCCGCGCAGGCTGGAGCTACAGCAGTTGCTGCTCACGCTTGAGAGTCAGCTTCCTGCACTGCAGGAGCAGTCCCGAGAGTCGCATCAGGAGTTGCAAGCCTTGCGCGCTCGGATACAGGCGCAAGAGCTTAAGAAAAGCGAGCTGAGCCGTGAGCAAGATTCCCTTGAACGTCAGTCGCAGCGCCAGTCCGCTCAGATTGCGCAGTTGGATGGTGCCCTGCAGCAGATTGATCCTGAGGCGCTACGCGAGGAGATTCTGGGTATTCAGGACCAGATGCTGGACCTGCAGCAGACGATCCTGAAATTGCAGCATCAAGTCACGGGTCATCAAGAGCAACTCTCAACGTTAGAGCAATCTCGTAACGAGCTACGCGCCAAGCAGCGCAGTATCAGTCAGACCTTGGATGGCTTGCGTGGTGAGCAGCGGGCATTACAGGCCTTTGCGCAAAAAAGCCAGCCGCAGCCCTCCAAAGGAGCCAAAGCGACTCCCCCAGAGCCGGACGGTCCGCGTTTGCTGGATCATCTACAGCTTACCCCAGAGGGCAAGGCTCATGTCGGCCTCATCGAAGCGGTGTTGGGGCAATGGCTGCGCGCCCATGTGGACTTAAATGATGATCAGAAGGCAGCCCGCCAGCTATGGTTGCGGGATATCCATCAGGACACAGTGCTGTGGCCTGTCGGTGTGACGCCTTTTACAACATGGATCAGTCAGCCTGCATTCGCTTTGTATCAGACTTGGGGTGTGGTGAATGATCGGTCGGCGGCATTAGCGCTACAGAGTGGCTTAGCGTCATATCAATCGATTATCACATTGGATGGGCACTGGGTTGGACCTGACTGGGCGATTGATCTGTCGCGTGATCAGGGTGTGAACATCGACGATGCACAGGCGAGCGGAGTCTTGGCGCGTCAGCTCAGATTGGCTGAGCTTGCAGATGAGATCATCCGTGTCGATGCATCGCAGCAGGCTGTGACCGTGGAGCTACAGACGGTCGATAGTGCGTATCAGCAGACGCATAACGCCCATCAGGAGCAGATGCATCAGATCAGCCAGCACAGTAAGACCCAGCAGGGCCTCGAGCTGACACAGGCGCGCCTCGACAGTAAGCGTCAGGCGCAGGAGAGTCAGCTCGCTCAGCAGGCGGAACAGCGGGCGCTCTTGGTTGCAAGTCAGGACGAAGATCGCGAGCGCCTCAGCGAGATTCATATGGAGTTTGCGAGTCTGGACATCAAGCTGACTCCCTTGCGTGAGCAACTGGCCCGTCAAGAGCAGGCTGCGGGTCTTGCCCAACAGAATTTCACCCAGAGCAATATGCAGCTCCAACAGTTCCGTATGCAGCTACAGACTGTGGAACTGGAGGCTCAGACCCGACAAATCCGCATCGAGTCGCTGCAGACGACACTGGACCGTGCACGCTTTCAGCAAGATCAACTTGTCGACGAGCATGGGCGGCTGGCGGTGGCGATGGAGGCTGTAAAGCGGACCCTGCCAGCACTGATGATGGCCGTCGAGGAAGGCGAAACCATGGCGACTGAGGCGGATCATCGTTTTCAGGCGCGTCAGGCGGAGTTGACCAGCGTACAGACTGAAGTACAGCGTCTTGAGCAGGAGCGGCATCGGCAGATGCAGGCGGAGAATGGTGTGCGTGATCTACTAGAGCAGACCCGTCTGGCCTGGCAGGTCGAGAAGAGCCAATTGCAGCAGCTCACCGAGCATTTTGCCAGTCTTGAAGCGACAGCGCCTGAGATTGATCTTGCATCCAATCCGGATGCACAGGATGAAATCGCTGTGACCGAGCAATTAAAACAACTGGACGCTGCGATTGGGAAACTGGGCGAATTAAATCTGGCAGCGCCAGCGGAGCTTGCTGAGGTCACTGCACGTCTGGATGAACTGAATCATCAGATGGATGACCTGAATCAGACTCTCGCGCAGCTCGTTGAAGCCATGCAGACCATCGATCGTGAGACACGTAGTCTGTTTATGGATACATTTGATCGGGTAAACGCTGAACTGCAACAACTTTTCCCTAAAGTATTCGGTGGGGGAGAGGCGCGTCTGATGCTGGAGGATGGCTGGCAGTCGGGCGTACGCTTTATGGCGCAGCCACCGGGCAAACGCAATAGCAGTATTGCCCTGTTGTCCGGGGGGGAAAAAGCACTGACAGCATTGTCGCTGGTGTTTGCAATCTTTAAACTGAACCCGGCACCGTTCTGTCTGCTGGATGAGGTCGATGCGCCGCTCGATGACGCGAACGTAGCAAGATTTTGTCGATTAGTAACAGACCTGTCTTGTGAGGTCCAATTCATTTACATTACACACAATAAGTTAGCAATGATGATGGCGGGTGAACTGATGGGCGTAACGATGCCTGAAGCGGGGATTTCTAAACTGGTGGCAGTCAACGTGGATGAGGCGGAAACGCTCGTCACGTCAACATCGATCACCGCAGGAGGAGCGTAATCCATGGATATACTGGTGGTGTTGGGGATCGTTGTTGCAGTTCTGCTGATGTTGCTCGGGTTGTTCCTGATGTTCCGGCGTGTGCCAGCCAAGGCATCTGCCGCACAAGACTTGTCAGCATCTGCATCTGCGGCTTCCAAGCAGATTGAGCTGCCGCTGGATACCTCTGCTGAAGTGGATTCGGCACCGACCGAACCTGTGATCTCGGCCAATCAGTTTATTACCCAGACCATACATCATCAGGTGCATGAGCCTGCTGCAAAGCCTGTATCCGAACCTGCTCTGGATGACATTCCTGTACTCAGTGCCTCCCGAGATACGACGACAGTTGATCCTGACAGTACGCATCAGGTGAGTGATGTACAGAATGAAGCGGTTGTCGCATCTACTATGCCAGATCAACTGACGGATGATGCATTTTTTCAGGATGCCGAAGCTGGCAACCGGCTGGATGCGGTACTGGCCCAGCTAGAGCAGGATGAGGTCACGCGTGGTTCTTCACACATCGATGATCACACATCACGGGTGCACTCCGAGCTTGAGATGGAGCAACTGACGACGCAGAGTCATGCGGTCGAGACAGCTCAGCTCACCGAGTGGCAGGGCTCCAGTGTGCTTCTGGATGAGCATCTGGCGGATCATACCAAGAGTGAAGAAGACAGCATTCTGGTGCAGGCCGAGCACATCATCGCCTTTAATCTTTTGCCTAAGAGCGGTCGTCCGTTTGAAGGTCGCGTGGTCTTGAGTCTGCTGCGCAAGCATGGTCTGCGTTTTGGCGAGATGTGGTTGTTTCACCGTTTTGAGGAGTCCAACGGTCAGGGACCGATGATGTTCAGCGTGCTGAAGTTCACCAAAGAGGGTCCAGCAGGTTTTGAGCTTGAGACCATGGAGCAGGACAACTTTGAAGGACTGACCTTCTTTCTGGCGTTGCCCGGTACGCGCCCGCTGAATGGTTTTGACATGATGCTGAGTACGGCGCAGCGTCTAGCGACCGAGCTCTATGGCCAGCTCTATGATGATGAGATGAACCATCTGACCGAGCAACTGAAGAGTCATTACCGCCATGTGGTGATGGATTTTCGTCCGGGCGCTAAGCTGTAATGGGCTGTTGATCCATCAGATGGAATGATCCGCTTAAAGCATCAGCAAAAAGCACTCGTAAAGGGTGCTTTTTTGTTGATAATTTCTTATGGTAGTGCAAGCCTTGTGGCCTGTATTCATGCCCCTCGCCTGAGTCTTTTTTTTAGCCACCGAAATGGAATCCGTCATGTCTTCGATATCTCCTGATCAGGCCACCGCGATTGCCCAGATGCAGCAATTGATTGCATTGATCCGTACCCATGGGCATGCCTACTATGTCATGGATGCACCGACCATCGGTGACAGCGAATACGATCAATTGGTACAGCGATTGAATGCACTTGAAGTGGCACACCCTGACCTGATCCAATCGGATTCGCCGAGTCATCAGGTCGGTGGCAAAGTCCTGTCTGAGTTTCGTAGCGTAGTGCATCAGGTGCCGATGCTGTCCTTGGGCAATATCTTTGATCATGACGAGTTGCTGGCTTTTGAGCAGCGCATCCGTGATCGGCTGCCGGGGCAGGAGATTCGTTATGAGCTGGAACTGAAGCTCGACGGTTTGGCGGTATCGCTTCATTATCAGGATGGTCAACTGATGCAAGCCGTGACACGGGGGGATGGCGAGACGGGGGAAGACATTACCCATACCATCCGTACTGTACGTAATCTGCCGCATTTGCTGAAGTCAGCGGACGGTGCACCTGTTCCTGCCAAGCTTGAGATCCGCGGTGAAGTACTGATGCCCAAGAGCGGTTTCCTCAAGCTCAACCGTGATGCCGAGGCCAAAGGATTAAAGACCTACGTTAATCCGCGCAATGCCGCTGCAGGCAGTGTACGTCAGCTCGATCCCGCTATTGCGGCCACGCGGCCCTTGGCTTTCTACGCTTACGGTATTGCCCAGAGCGTGCCGGATCATGGTCAGGAGACCCAGTCGGGTAGCCTGCTGTGGCTTAAAAGCCTTGGTTTTTCGATCTCTCCGCGTATGGAGGTAGTGGAATCCATCGAGGCTGTGCAGGCGGTGTACGACGACATTCAGGTTGGACGTGACGACTTGGCGGTTGAGATCGACGGGATGGTGATCAAAGTCGATTCGCTACGCCAGCAGCAGCAGTTGGGTTTCTTAAGCCGTGAGCCACGCTGGGCAACCGCGTTTAAATTTCCGGCCAAAGCCGCGTTAACCACGGTTGAGCAGATCGACTGGCAGGTGGGGCGTACCGGTACGTTGACGCCCGTCGCGCGCCTCAAGCCGGTCTTTGTCGGTGGAGTTACGGTCAGCAATGTCACCCTACACAATCTGGGTGAGATCCAGCGTTTGGACGTGCGTGTGGGTGATACGGTGAGTGTCTATCGCACAGGAGACGTCATCCCGAAAGTCGAGCGGGTCTGGCCTGAATTCCGCCCGGTGGATTCGGTCGAGGTGACTTTACCCTCCAATTGCCCCGTGTGTGATTCACCGGTTGTCCTGCCCGAAGATGAAGCATTGGCGCGTTGTACAGGCGGGCTGTATTGTCCGGCGCAGCGTGTCGAGGCGATCCGTCACTTTGTCTCACGTAAAGCCATGGATGTCGAAGGGCTCGGTGAGCGCTGGACTGAGGTATTACTTGCGCAGGGCTTCATCAATGATGTGGCAGATCTATATCATCTCAAAGATCATGAGAGCGAACTGGCACAGCTCGAAAAACTCGGTGAGAAATCCGTGCGCAATCTGCTAGATGCGATTGAGGTGAGTAAGAAAACTACACTGGCGCGCTTTATCTATGCATTGGGTATTCGCGGGGTAGGTGAGACCACGGCACGCAATTTAGCTGAGCAGTTCCAGACGTTGGAGGCTTTGATGCAGGCCGATGTCGAGGCTCTTAAGCGCACACCGGATATTGGTGGGGTCTCGGCGGCGTGGATCGAACACTTCTTGCATGAGTCACACAACCACCGTGTCATTGAACGTCTGCTGGCTGCTGGCATCCATTGGGATGCACCCGTCAAGCGCACGCGCCAGCCGCTGTCGGGCGAGAGTTGGGTGCTGACCGGTGCTCTGACCCGATTTACTCGCGAGCAAGCCACGATGATCTTGCAGGAGTTGGGCGCACGCGTAAGCGGCAGTGTTTCTGCCAAGACACGGGCGGTGGTGGCGGGTGATAAAGCAGGCAGTAAGCTTGCCAAAGCCGAAAGTCTGAATATTCCTGTGATGAGCGAAGATGAGTTTGTTGCTTTTGTCGCTGAACATGGCGTTGAGCTCTAAGGAGACCGTATGCACGACCACAGCCATACGAACAGTCAGGACAAAACACTCTGGCTCGATATCGGCAATACCCGGCTCAAATACTGGCTGACGCAGGGCGATGAGATTCTTTCCTCTGGTGCGGAGTTGCATCTACAGTCGCCTGCGGATCTGCTTTTGGGATTAGTGGATCGTTTGCGCGGCTATGCACCCTCTTTTATAGGGGTGTCTTCGGTGCTGGATACGCAGGGCAATCAGCGTATCCGTCGCATGTTGGCATCGTTGTCGGTACCTGTGGAGTTTGCTCAGGTTCAGACGACATTGCATGGATTGATCACGGGTTATGATCAGATTGAGCGTCTGGGCATCGACCGTTGGCTACAATTACTGGCGCTGTCGGGGACTGATGAGAACTATTGCGTTGTTGGCTGTGGGACAGCACTGACGCTGGACCTCTTGGATCATGAGACGCATCGTGGCGGCTATATCTTGCCAAGCTTCTATCTGCAGCGCGAGGCACTGGCGCAGGGTACACGGCGGGTGCAGGTGCCTGACGGGGCATTTGATAATCTGGACCCCGGACGCAATACACAGGATGCTGTGCACCATGGCATTCTCTTGGGGTTGGTCGGCGCGGTCGAAAAGTTGATTCGCCCTGACCCTGATCGGATATTGGTGCTGACTGGTGGCGATGCGCGCTTGATTCAGAGCTTCCTGCATGTGAATAATCTCATCCGAATAGAGCCGGATTTATTGTTACAGGGGTTACGTCGTTATTTTTACTGAGTTTTAGCGCCATTTAAATTGTCCTGTCCTGTGTCTGTCCTAAGTGAGTGCTGCTAGCTTTGGCAGCACCAATGGCAGGATGGACTTCATACTCGTTTGCATGGATCAATCGAGGGTAAGTGGGGTCGGCCGCCGTGGCTATTTCCCTCTCTATTCTTGATCAGGATATGATCCGATGAAACGCGTTCTCGCATCCCTTGCCGTGTCCTCCTCCCTATTGCTTGCTTGTACTGCAGAGGCAGCGCCCGCATCAGTTGCGGCACCATACCAGATCACCAGCCGTATCCCACTGGGAGATGTCACCAAATGGGACTTTCTGACCGTTGACCCTGTGCGTGGCCTGCTGTTTCTGTCGCGTGGCGAGCGTGTCGATGTGCTGAATCTGGAGACCCATCAGATTGTGGGTTCGATTCCTGATACCCATGGGGTGCATGGCATCGCGCTGGCTGAAGCGCAAAAGCTGGGCTTTATCAGCAATGGTAAGGCCAACTCGGTAACGGTGTTTGATCTGAATACCCTGTCGACCGTCAAGACCATTCCGGTCACAGGGCAAGGTCCAGATGTGATCATGTATGAGCCAACCACCCAGCAGGTCTATGTTTTTAACGCCAAGAGTAACACCGCTGATGTGATCGACGCCAAGACGCAAACGATCATCAAAACCATCGGCTTGAATGGTAAGCCTGAGTTTGCCGTGGCAGACGGTCATGGGCTGGTCTATTTTCACCTCGAAGACAAAGCCGAGATTAATGTCATCGACGCCAAGAGCAACACCGTGGTCACAAACTGGAAACTGACCGGCTGCGAAGAGCCATCGGGCCTAGCCTTGGATGAAGCACATCACCTCTTGATCTCGGCCTGCAGCAATCATGTCGCTGTAGTCAGTGATGCTAATAAACATCGCGTCCTCAGCAGCTTTACCATTGGCGAGCATCCAGATGCGGCAGCCTATGACGCGGCACGTGGCTTGGTATTCATATCCAACGGTGGTGGTGCGCTGACTGTGGCTCGTGAAGATCATCCATATCACTATCGCGTGCTGGATCAACTAGTGACGGTCAAAGGCGCCAAAACCATGGCACTGGATAGCACCAGCCATAGCGTCTATCTGCCAGCCATCCTAGATAATCAATTTACCTTGCTGGTCGCTGAAGCAAAACACTAATCGTCAGGTTATCTGATCGGGTACCGTGTGGAATAGACGGCCTCAGTCACTCAACCGATACCCGATTTCTCTTTGATCGGTGTCGATCATATGGCAATGTACTTTTGCTGATTTTTGATCTGATTAAAAGAGAATAAAGATGACTGATCTCTACACTGTTCAGCGTCGCTTGCTGCTGATTCTTGTGGCCAGTGTCGTATTGCTCTCGGGCTGTGCTACTTTTCCGGGTAAACAAACGCAGGTTGTTGACCAGCATCGGATCGAGTTTGCTGTTCAGCAGCATGGCGAGCCCGTGGTGGTGTTTCAGAGTGGCTTGGGTGGCTCGATGGCGGCATGGCCAAAGATTTATCCGGTCATTGCCGAGACGCACAGTGTCTATGCCTACAATCGTCCAGGCTATGGTCATAGCAGTACGACGACGAGTCCGCGTGATGCAATGCATGTGGTGGATGAATTGCGCGCAGAATTGGCACGTCAGGGCCTTAAGCCGCCTTATGTGCTGGTAGGGCATTCGCTGGGTGGTCTATATACGCAGTATTTCCTGCGCCGCTATCCAGACGAAGTGCAGGGTGTGGTGCTGATCGATCCCGCGCATCCTCGCCAGCTTGAAGGGGCGGGTGCGGAGAAGAATTACCCGTGGTGGTTTCTAGCACTTTTCCATACCTTTGCGACCTCAACCATGGAGTCAGAGTTGCAGGGCATGACAACCAGTGGTCAAGAAGTGCTGGCATTACCGACTGTGACGGGCAAACCCATCGTGATTTTAAGTGCAGGCAAAGGGCTACAGGACCATTCACCACTCGGCGAGGACGCCAATGCCAAGCGCTTTGATATGGCGAAGCTCTATCCGGGCAGTAAGCAGATCTGGATCGACAGCGGGCATGATATCCCCAAGGAGCGTCCGCAGGCGGTGATCGATGCCATCCACATGGTGCTGGGTGAGGGAAGTACCATCAGCGGTGCGTTGCCAGTTCAACCGATAGCACCTCAGTAAGGATCTACATCCGCGTCAATAAACGAAAAGGCCGCGTTAAGCGGCCTTTTTGAGTACTAGGGCAATTAGCCTTCGTTGCGCTTCTGCTGGCGCAGATAGCCGCCACGACGTGCGGGCAACGGGTTCTCTTGCTGGCGCTCGGCGCGGCGTTTGGCCATGCCATACAGACCAGTCCCGGCACGTGGCTTCATCTTGACGCTCTGGATCAGATTGTCAATGTCGTGTTTGTCGAGCTCCATCCAGCGACCGGTTCGCAGTTCGCGTGGCAGGATGACCGTGCCGTAGCGCGTGCGCAAGAGACGGCTGACTTTAAGACCTTGGGATTCAAACAGACGGCGCACTTCGCGGTTACGGCCTTCTTTAACCACCACCTGATACCAGCGGTTGATGCCTTCACCACCGATCTCGCCAAACGATTCAAACTTGGCGGGGCCGTCTTCAAGCTCGACACCGGCGAGCAAGGTCTTGATAATCTGCGGCGTCACTTCGCCCATGACGCGCACGGCGTATTCACGCTCGATCTCAGAGGAGGGGTGCATCAGTTTATTGGCCAGCTCACCATCATTGGTGAACATGAGCAGACCGGTACTGTTGATATCGAGACGACCGACCATGACCCAGCGATCATTGGCGATCTGGGGCAGTTGTTCAAAGACAGTGGTCCGGCCTTCAGGATCGGTACGCGAGCAGATCTCACCTTCTGGCTTGTAGTATACCAGCACGCGGCGGCGCGTTTCTTCTTCGTCCTGAATCACGATCTTGCGACCATCGATGCGGACTTCGTCGGTCGGTTCTACGCGTTCTCCGACGGTGGCGATGCGGCCATTGATGCTCACACGCCCTGCAGCAATCACCTCTTCCATGAAGCGGCGAGAACCCAAGCCCACCCGAGCCAGGACTTTCTGCAATTTTTCACTCATTCGTTTACAACCCCAATCGCATTTTTAAGTCAGATATCCAGATCCATCATGATTTTGCGTGTCCATCAGTGCCGGAGCGCTGATATCGTGACTATTGTGAGGCATGATAGATACTGTTCGGTTCAATTCGGTCAGACAAAAGCAAAATAACATAGCAAATTTTTAACCAGAAAGCTGTTGAATCGGGACAATTCCTGACGATTGTTCGTGATTTACTCAATCATTTGACCCATATCACAGTTTCAAGCAGTCATGACGGCCGTAGTTGTTCTCCTGTAGGCGGATCTGGCATCACGGATAATCCCTCTGTGGCGGTCAACGTGCCTTCTTTGAGGGCAGGTAATTCCTCAAGTGAAGCTAATCCGAAGGCATCCAGAAAGATCTTGGTCGTCACCAAAAGTGCTGGCCGACCGGGCACAGGCCGGAAGCCGTCTTCTCTGATCCATTGACGTTCAAACAGCGTACGCAGAATCTGACTGTTTACCGCAACACCACGAATCTGCTCGATGTCGGCCCGTGTCACCGGCTGGCGGTAGGCAATCACGCTTAAGGTCTCAAGCAGGGCCTGAGACAGACGGCTCGGACGCTCAGGCCATAGACGCTGGATCACATGGGCATAGTCACTGCGCACCTGAATGCGATAGCCACTCGCGGTCTTGCAGAGCTCCAGTGCACTGTCCATCAGGCGTGCTGAAAGCTCGTTAAGCCAAGAGGTCATCTGGGCATTACTGATCCCGCTCTGAGCAGGGAGCTCATACTCATCATGGATCACCTGACGTAGCATGAGCAGAGATACCGGCGCTTCGCTGGCATAGAGCACGGCTTCCAGCAGGCGCAGGACATGCGCTTCGCTGATGGCATCAGGCAGCTCTGCGAGGGATTGATCATGCGGCATGATCCACTCCTTTTAAATACAGCATCTCGGATGTGGCATGGCCGATGGTCTCAGGCTCGACAATCTCAATCTCACGCTGTTTGATCAGCTCCAGTACAGCCATAAACGTCACGACGATGCCCATTCGGCCCTGTCTTTTGACCAAAAGATGATCAAAACGCACATGCCGACCATCTTGCAGGAACTCGCGTACTGCGAGGATACGTTCCTCTAGCGATACTTCCTCAGCAATGATCCGGTGCTCGACCACAGGCGGACGCTGCAGGATCACTTGCATAGCAGACAGCAAGAGGTCCGCTGCGAATTTTTCTTGAGGGATCTGCGCGGTGTTCACGATAGGAGAGACACCGACAGTCACCGCAAACACATCGCGGCCTTCGATGTCTTGCGCATTTAAGCTGGCTGCACCGCTCTTGATGCGGGCGTACTCTTCGAGGCGGGCAATCAGATTGTGCCGGGGGTCATCTTCAATGGTTGCAGCTTTGGGGGCAGGTAAGAGCAGTCGTGATTTAAGATCAGCCAGCAATGCCGCCATCACCAGATAATCGCCAGCCAGCTCAATATCCAGTTGCTGCATCAGGCCGATATAGCTTAAGTATTGTGAGGCAATCGGGGCGATATCAAGTTTAACCAGATCTAGGCCGTTTTTTTTCACAAGGTATAACAAGAAATCGAAAGGACCTTCAAAGCGCTCAAGCAGGATGGCAAAGGCTTCTGGCGGGACATAGAGGTCGTCAGGAAATTCAGAGAACCATTCATCGTTGACGCGAGCCAGCGGCTGAGATTCGACAGGCGATACAAGATCAATGACTACGGTCTTGGATACCGTCTCAACAGTCACATCATCAGGGCTGTCGGCTGAGCTGGTCGATGTCATGGATCACGTCAGGCGAATGGAAAAAGCAGAAAGTGCAACACGGAAGACCCGTCACGGGCAGCTATCGTGAAGCCGTCACAGTATAGCAATATTTATATGCTCCACCATGAGATTTGGATCACTGACGGCAAAAACCAGCCGAGGGATCACACATCAGTCAGCCATCGTGCATCTTTACAGCATTTTTATAACCGCTTTTGCCCTTTCTACACCCTCTTGATACCGATTTTCCTAAGCTGTCATCGTCTAAAGATGTGCGGAATTTGTCTGCATATCCTTGCTGGACCTGAAGAGGAGAGACTTCGTGGATTACACCTATATCCTGGCAGGCATCATGGCCTTGGGATTATTGATCTACTTGATTTACGTACTGATTTATCCAGAGGCCTTCTAATGAACATTTTCGCCTTGGGACAGATTGTCCTTTATCTCGTGGTGCTGCTGATGTTCGCGCAGCCTTTGGGCCGTTATCTGGTCTATATTTTTGAACAGGGGGGGGCCCGTGCCTTGCAGCGTATCGAGCAGCGGGTATTGGGATTGATCGGCGTCAAGCGTGATGCCGAGCAGGTGGGCGCCTATCAACAAATGAACTGGCTGGGCTATGCGCTAGCGATCATTGTGTTCAATATTCTGGGCATCGTGGCGGTGTTTGCGATTCAAATGCTGCAAGGTCATCTGCCGTTTAATCCACAAGGCTTCGGTGCGCCGACTTGGGATTCGGCACTCAATACGGCGGTCAGTTTTGTGACCAACACCGACTGGCAGGGCTATGCCGGTGAGACAACCATGAGCCATCTGACCCAGATGACTGCGATGACCGTACAGAATTTCCTGTCGGCGGCGACGGGTCTTGCGGTGATTTTTGCACTGCTGCGTGGTCTGGTACGTCGTTCGACCTCATCCTTGGGTAATGCTTGGGTCGATCTGTGGCGCGGTACGGTGTATGTGCTGCTGCCGATTGCTTTCATCATTGCGATGATCTTTGTCGGTCAGGGGGTGATCCAGAATTTCTCACCTGATGTCACGGTAGCGACCCTGCAAGGTGGCGCTCAGCATCTGGCGATGGGTCCGGTTGCGTCGCAAGAGTCGATCATGATGCTGGGCACCAACGGTGGCGGTTTCTTTAACGCCAATGCCGCGCATCCTTTTGAGAATCCTACGCCATTGACCAACTTTGTGCATATGCTGGCAATTTTCCTGATTCCGGCTGCGCTGTGTTTTAGCTTGGGCCGAATGAGTGGTGATCAACGGCAGGGTGGGGTGCTGATCGCGGCGATGACGATCATGTTTGTGGCAGCTTTTGCTGTCACTGTCGGTGCTGAGCAGGCGGGTAATCCACTCCTGACCCATACCGATCAGGTCGCATCCGCTTTGCAGGCCGGTGGCAATATGGAGGGTAAGGAAACCCGCTTTGGTGTGGTCTCGACCTCCCTGTTTGCAGTGATCACCACCGCGGCTTCCTGTGGTGCGGTAGACAGTATGCATGATTCCTTTACACCGCTGGGCGGCATGATGCCGATGCTCTTGATCCAGTTAGGTGAGGTGATCTTTGGTGGGGTGGGTTCAGGGCTATACGGCATGTTGCTGTATGCGCTGCTGGCGGTCTTCGTCGCAGGTCTCATGATCGGTCGTACACCGGAGTATCTGGGCAAGAAGATCGAATCCTTTGATATGAAGATGGTTGTCATCGGCATGCTGATCACGCCGCTTCTGGTGCTGGTCGGAACTGCGGTTGCAGTGATGACCGATGCTGGTCGTGCCGGGGTGGCTAATCCGCATGCGCATGGATTTAGTGAAATCCTGTATGCCTATAGCTCGGCGGCTAACAACAATGGCAGTGCCTTTGCGGGTCTGTCGGCCAATACGTTGTTCTATAACCTGAGCCTGTCGGTGGCGATGTTCTTTGGTCGCTTTGGCATGATTCTGCCGGTATTGGCCCTCGCAGGGTCGCTGGCTGCCAAGCCGCGTCTGGCTGTGACTTCAGGTACTTTGCCTACCCATACTTTGCTGTTTGTCTGGTTGATTGTCGGTACGGTGATTCTGGTCGGTGCGCTGACCTACATCCCGGCACTGGCGTTGGGTCCGATCGTTGAGCACGTGCAGATGCTGCTCGGCGCTTCGGGTCATTAACGGTCCGATGATCACAGGAGATTTTTCATGAGTTCGTTGCATACATCTACAAACCAATCCTCATCGCCGGAAGCTCCGAAATCCGATATCGATCAATATGGTCGGCATCAGGGGCTTGCACCGCATCATCCAAGCCGCAGTCTGTTTGATAAGGCATTGCTCAAGCCCGCCTTGATCAGTACCTTTGCCAAACTCGATCCGCGTATCCAGTTCCGCAATCCGGTCATGTTTGTGGTTTATGTCGGTAGCCTGTTGACCTCGGTTCTGGCAGTACAGGCGTTCATCCATCCCGTGGCAGGCGGAGAGTCGTTTGGCTTTATCTTAAACGTCACGCTGTGGCTGTGGTTCACGGTGCTGTTCGCCAACTTTGCCGAGGCCCTCGCCGAAGGCCGTAGCAAAGCTCAGGCCGCCAGTCTGCGCAGTGCGCGTCAGGACGTGATGGCGAATAAACTTGAGCGTCAGGATCGTCACGAAACACCAATGCGTGTGGCTGCGACCACCCTGCGCAAGAACGACTATGTCATTGTATTGGCAGGCGAGGTCGTTCCCGCCGACGGCGAGGTGATGGAAGGCATGGCCTCTGTCGATGAGTCGGCCATTACCGGTGAGTCGGCACCCGTGATCCGCGAAGCCGGTGGAGATTTCTCTGCCGTGACTGGAGGTACGCGTGTGCTGTCTGACTGGCTGGTGGTACGCGTGAGCAATAACCCCGGCGAAGGCTTCCTTGACCGGATGATCGCGATGGTCGAGAGCGCCAAACGTCAGAAGACTCCCAATGAAATCGCCTTGACGATTCTCTTGGTGGCGCTGACACTGATCTTCCTCTTGGCGGTGGTCACGCTGCTGCCATACTCCACGTATGCCGTTTTTGCCAATCACTTGGGTACGCCAGTCAGTATTACCGTACTGGTTGCACTCTTGGTCTGTTTGATTCCAACTACGATTGGCGGTTTGCTGTCCGCCATTGGTGTGGCTGGCATGAGCCGTATGATGCAGGCGAATGTGATTGCGACATCCGGTCGTGCCGTCGAAGCTGCCGGTGACGTGGATGTACTGCTCTTGGATAAGACCGGGACCATCACCTTTGGTAATCGTCAGGCGTCGGCGTTCTTTCCGGCACCCGGGGTCACGCAGGAGCGTCTGGCAGATGTGGCACAGCTCTCATCTCTGGCGGATGAAACCCCCGAAGGCCGCAGTATCGTCGTGCTCGCCAAGCAGCTCTTTAACATCCGCGAGCGCGATCTGCAGTCGCTGCAGGCTGAGTTTGTGCCGTTCACCGCACAGACACGCATGAGCGGTGTAGATATGCCGGGTCAAGCCCTGCGTAAAGGTGCGGTAGACGCCATTGCCCGCTATGTCGAGGCGTTGGGTAGTGCGATGCCCAAACCCGTACGTCAGATGGCCGAAGACGTCGGTCGTCGCGGTAGTACGCCTTTGGTCGTTGCCGATGGCAGCACCGTACTGGGTGTGGTCGAGCTCAAAGATGTGGTCAAAGGCGGGATCAAAGAGCGCTTTGCCGAACTGCGCAAGATGGGCATTCAGACTGTCATGATCACGGGTGATAACCCGCTGACCGCGGCTGCCATTGCGGCTGAAGCCGGAGTCGATGACTTCATGGCCGAAGCGACTCCTGAGCAGAAACTGGCGCGTATCCGTCAGTATCAGCAGGAGGGTAAGCTGGTTGCCATGACCGGTGACGGAACCAACGATGCCCCGGCGCTGGCTCAGGCCGATGTCGCCGTAGCGATGAACACCGGTACGCAGGCCGCCAAAGAAGCAGGCAATATGGTGGACCTCGACTCTAATCCGACCAAGCTGATCGAGATCGTCGAGACTGGTAAACAAATGCTGATGACACGTGGCTCACTCACAACCTTCAGTATTGCGAATGACGTGGCCAAGTTCTTCGCCATTATTCCGGCGGCGTTTGCTTCGACCTATCCAGCGCTGAATGCCTTGAACGTGATGCATCTGACCAGTCCGGCCAGTGCCATTCTGTCGGCGGTGATCTTTAATGCGCTGGTAATCATTGCCCTGATTCCGTTGGCGTTAAAAGGCGTGGCCTATCGTCCGGTTGGTGCGGCGTCGCTCTTGCGTCGTAACCTTGGCATTTATGGACTGGGTGGCATTATTGTGCCTTTTATTGGCATCAAACTGATCGATATGTTGCTGACTGTCGTGGGCTGGGCTTAAGGCATCTGCCTTAAGTTCATCCGATCAGTCTCTTTAGGATATGAATATGAACAGTTTAATCAGTACTTTTCGTCCGGCTCTAAGCCTACTGGTGGTGCTCACCGCAATCACGGGTCTGGCTTATCCATTTTTCGTGACCGGTGTCAGCCAGACGGTGATGCCCGATCAAGCGAATGGCAGCCTGATCAAAGAGAACGGCAAAGTGATCGGCTCCAACCTGATTGGTCAGCAGTTCACGGATCCTGCCTATCTGTGGGGTCGCCCATCAGCGACGACCCCGACGACCTATAATGGTCAGTCGTCTGGCGGCTCCAACCTGGGTCCGACCAACCCAGACCTCGCCAAAGCCGTGCAGGATCGTATTACAGCCCTGCAGAAGGTCGATCCGACCAATACCACTGTAGTGCCGATTGATCTTGTCACCGCATCAGCCAGTGGTCTGGACCCCGAGATCAGCCCGGCAGCCGCGCAGTATCAGGCCGCACGTATCGCAAGCCTGCGTCATCTGCCTTTGCCGCAGGTGCAGGGGATTATCCAAGCCCATACCGAAGGCCGTCAAGTGGGGTTGTTCGGTGAGCCAAGGGTCAATGTGCTGGCGGTAAATATGGAACTCGATAAGGTCGCGCCGTTGGCAAAGCCTGCCGCGCATTCATAAGTTACATGTAACCTATACTGACTCGGATGATTCCGGGTCGGTACTTTGTTTTTCGATTGGGCTTGGTTTTCAGTGAAACCTTTGAAAAAACCTGTCGTATTCTGGTCTGGATCAGAATGGAGTAGAGTGACGTAAGATGACTTGGCTTTTGAATCAACCTGTGGCGAGTCGTGCGGATTGAAGCGAGTGATTGGCGTCACCAGTTCAGACCGTCTTCAGTTGTGCTGATTCCGATGGCATGCATCAACCCATAAAACGATAACATGATGGAATACCATGATCGAACGTCCAAACCCTGATGACTTATTGGACCGCCTGAAAGTCAATGAGGCGCGAGCGCAACGCGGTCGCCTGAAAATTTTTTTTGGTAGCTCGGCTGGCGTGGGCAAGACCTTCGCCATGCTAAATGCTGCCCGTCGTCAATTGGATGATGGCGTGGATATTTTGGTCGGTGTCATTGAAACGCATGGTCGTAAGGAGACGGCAGCGCTCCTTGACGGTCTCCCGGTCTTAGCGCTTAAAAAAATGGAATATCGTGGTCAGCATCTGGCCGAGTTTGATCTGGATGCCGCGATTGAGCGCCATCCCCAGTTGATTCTGGTCGATGAACTGGCGCATAGCAATGTGGCGGGATCACGCCATCCCAAGCGCTGGCAGGACGTTGAGGAGTTACTGGCCTCCGGTATCGATGTCTATACCACGCTCAACGTACAGCACCTAGACAGCTTGAATGATGTGGTCGGTCAAGTGACGGGTATTCGGGTGCGGGAGACACTACCGGATTCGTTCTTTGATGCGGCGGATGATGTGGTGATCGTCGATCTACCACCTGATGAACTCTTACAGCGCTTGCAGGAGGGTAAGGTTTATCTGCCTGATCAGGCGCAGCGAGCCGCCAAAAACTTCTTCCGTAAAGGCAATCTGATTGCGCTGCGTGAGTTGGCGCTGCGCCGCACCGCAGACCGAGTCGATGCCCAGATGCGCGACTACCGCATCCACGAGTCCATCAATCCCGTCTGGCAGACTAATGACCGCATGCTGGTTTGTGTCGGTGCAGGTGCACATGCCGAGCAGCTCATCCGGCGCGCCGCACGCATGGCTTCAGTGCTGAAGAGCGAATGGCATGTGCTCTATGTCGAGACACCTGCCCTGCAGCGTTTGTCCGAGCAGGACCGCTTTGCTGTACTGCAGCGCTTGCGCTTAGCCCAGAGTTTGGGAGCGATCACAGAGACGCTGTCTGGCACAGATCTGACGGATCACATCATTACCTATGCCAAGCGGCATAATGTCTCACGGATTATCATCGGACGCCCAACCAAGAAACCATGGTGGCATGGCTTACGTTTTCGTACGTCTTTGGTCGCAGCGTTGTCGCAGGCATCGACTGACATTGATCTCGTCTTGGTCGGAGATGAGGAGCGAGAGACAGTTGCACACGCAGTCAGCCGGACCGAGCCGCAGCAGGAGTCATGGCTTTCACACTTGAATGTCTATTCCAAGGGTTATCTGTGGGCTGTGATCGGCTGTGCTTTCGTTACGATTCTCCTGACGGGTCTGACGGCGCTGTTTGATCTGTCTAATGTCGTCATGCTGTATCTCTTGGTCGTAGTACTGGTGTCGGTGCGCTTTGGGCGTGGCGAGGGGATCTTTGCCTCGATTCTTGGGGTGCTGTGTTTTGACTTCTTTTTTGTACCACCTAAGATGTCTTTCACTATTGCTGACACCCAATATCTGCTCACTTTCCTTGTCATGTTTGTGGTGGCGATGGTGATCGCCAATCTTTCGGCCAGCTTGCGCTTTCAGGCCCGCATTGCAGCATCGCGTGAGCAGCGTGCCAATCGCCAGACGCGCTTTAGCCAGACTTTGTCCGGCGCCTTGACGGTGGGGCAGATCGGTCAGATCACGGTCGAGCAGGTGGGGCAGGTATTCCAGTGTCAGGTGGCGCTGCTTCTGCCGGATCGTGAGGATCGTCTGGCGCTGGGCAATGATGTGCAGGATCAGCCGCTGCTGCTCTCGCCTGAGTTGCGACAGGGGCTGGATATTGGTACAGCACAATGGGTTTATGACCGTGAGACTGAAGCCGGGATTAATACCAACACCCTGCCCGCGAGTCCCTTACTGTATCGTCCACTCAAGGCACCAATGCGGACACGTGGCGTGCTTGCACTCCTGCCCAGTGACGTGGCCTTTCTCTTTCAGCCAGAGCAACAACGGATGCTGGATACCTTCGCAGCCCAGATTGCGCTGGCGCTGGAACGGGTGCATTTTGTCGAGATCGCGCAGGAGGCGCTGGTACGTATCGAAGGCGAACGGATGCGCGGCACACTGTTATCTGCATTGTCCCATGACCTGCGTACACCGGTTACGGCACTGGCAGGGCTTGCGCATAGTCTCAATCAACCGGCTTTGACCTCGGCGCAATATCAGGAGCTGGCTTCGTCCATCGAAGATCAGGCGGAGTCGATTCATACGCTAGTGATCAATTTGCTCGATATGGCAAAGCTACAGTCAGGTGGTCTTGTAATCAACCGCCAATGGCTGCCGCTGGAGGAAATTATCGGCAGCGTGCTGCACAGTATGCGCCATCGCTTGGCCCATCATCATGTGCATGTAGCACTTGCGCCGCTGTTGCCATTGGTTTATGTCGATGAGCTGCTGATGGCGCGTATTCTGACCAATCTCTTGGAGAATGCCGTGCGTTATACCCCACAGGGCAGTCATATCGAGATTGCTGCACGTGTTCAGCAGACAGTTCCTAAAATAGCCACGCAACAAGCGCTGGAGTTGACCGTCAGCGATGATGGCGAGGGGTTGCCACTGGGGATGGAGGAGCGTGTGTTCGAGCGCTTTACCAGAGGGCAGACTGAGTCGGCCAAGATGGGCATCGGCTTAGGTTTGAGCCTGTGCCGCGAGATGATTCAGGCTCATGGCGGTAGCATTGTTGCCGAGCGCAATGAGCCGCATGGTGCGCGCTTTGTGCTGCGTTGGGAGCAGGATCGAGAGCCGACTTTGCCTGACGTGGAGGAGCGTGAACGACCGGTACACGATGCCTGAATTGATTAATTCAATAATTGAACTTATGATGCTGATCATCCCATTCGATGTGATAGGAAGGCCGCATCATGACTTTTGTTGTCTTAGAAGAATGTATCTGTTGTAAACATACCGACTGTGTCGAAGTCTGCCCGGTGGATTGCTTCTATGAGGGACCAAACTTTCTGGTCATCAATCCCGACGAATGCATCGATTGTGCCTTATGTGAGCCGGAATGCCCGGTCGACGCCATCCGTGCGGAGGATGAGGTACCGTCTGATCAGCGTGAATTCATCGCACTCAATGCCGAGCTTGCGCAGTCTGACGGTTGGAACCGGATCACCGTTAGGAAAGACCCGCTGCCCGATCATGCGGAGTGGCAAGGCGTCAAGGGTAAACGTTCTGAATTGATTCGCTAAGCTTGTGTAGAAATGGGATGGTGAATGAAGGCTTAAAACAGGTATTCTGCCACCTGAAAAGCAAATGCGCTTAAAAAGTATGGGCTCCGGCGTGATATAATTGCGCCTTTCGTGGTTCCTGATGTGTTGATCTTGACATCAGCAGTTTTAGAATTTGCGTCACCGGTACAGTTTAAAAAGTAGATTAGCGTTTTAAGTTTAAGTAAGTTTTAAGTTTAGTAAGAGAGTTTAGCTATGTCCAATATGGCACATGAGACAGTATTGAGTGTTCATCACTGGAACGACACCCTGTTCAGTTTTACCACCACACGTGATCCGAGCCTGCGTTTCAAAACCGGCCAGTTCGTCATGATCGGCCTCGAGGTCAATGGCAAGCCGCTGATGCGTGCCTACTCGGTGGTGAGTGCCCACTATGAAGATCATCTCGAGTTCTATAGCATCAAGGTGCAGGATGGCCCACTGACCTCACGCCTGCAACATCTCAAAGTCGGCGACACGCTGCTCGTAAGCCGTAAACCAACCGGCTCGCTGATCATCGACAACCTGAAACCCGGCAAAAACCTGTACCTGCTGTCCACCGGTACCGGCCTTGCACCGTTCATGAGTGTGGTGCGCGATCCGGAATTCTACGAAGCCTTCGACAAGATCATTCTCACGCACGGCGTACGCTGGAAGAGCGAACTGGGCTACTTTGAGCACATCACCGAAGACCTGCCTGAGAACGAACACTTCGGCGATCTGGTCCGCGATCAACTGATCTATTACCCCACTGTCACACGCGAAGACTTCGGCACCCAAGGCCGTCTGACCGATCTGATCAAGTCGGGCAAGCTCTTCAGCGACATCGGTCTGCCAGACCTGAACCCTGAAAACGACCGCGTGATGATCTGTGGTAGTCCCAGCATGCTCAAGGATCTGGTCGAGATATTAGAAGAGCGCGGCTTCGTCGAGGGCACCAGCCATGCACCGGGCGACTACGTGATCGAACGCGCCTTTGTGGAAAAATAAGGTCGTAATCCTGATTCTCACGTTACAATCGAACCAGACTTGATGCGACATTGAGTCTGGTTTCTTTTTCGCTTCTTTGGCATTGATACCGAGCTGACGCATGGAAACACCCAATATCCTGATCATTGAAGATGAGCCGCATATCCGCCGCTTTGTCCGTACAGCGTTGGTCGATGAGGGCTGGCAGGTGGTGGAGGCCGAGCAGGGGCAGCGTGGCCTGATCGATGCGGCGACGCGTAAGCCGGACCTGATGATCGTCGATCTGGGTTTGCCTGACTTGAGTGGTCTGGATGTGATCCGCGAGCTGCGCACGTGGTCGGATATTCCTGTCATCGTGCTGTCGGCGCGCAGTGAGGAGACCGACAAGATCGAGGCGCTGGATGCGGGTGCGGATGATTATCTGACCAAGCCCTTTAGTGTGGGTGAATTGCTTGCGCGGGTGCGGGCGCACTTACGTCGGCGGGATACAGGTAATGGTCAGTCTGCGGTTATTACTTTTGGCGATGTTGAGGTGAATCTTGCGCAGCGCACGGTGGTGCGGGCAGGGGAGGATGTGCATCTGACGGCGATCGAGTATCGTCTGCTGACGGTGCTGATCCGTCATGCCGGGCGCATCATGACCCATGCGCAACTCTTGAAAGAAGTCTGGGGGCCGAGCCATAGCGAGCATAGTCACTATGTGCGGATCTATATGGCCAATCTGCGTCAGAAGCTGGAGGCTGATCCGACGCAGCCGGTGCATTTGCTGACCGAGATCGGGATGGGGTATCGGTTGGTGCTGTGACAGGGATGGCTGATTGATGGCGAAATTTAATTTTGATATTTACATATCGTATTCGCAGTTATGTGTCTTTCTAAATTCGCTATCTCAGCCATTTAATGGCTGGACAGTACGTCATTTTAACCAAGGTTTTTCTTGGAGACCCGGTGCTGCCTCATTTAGATCTTGGGGCTGTAGTAGATAAGGTCAAAGACCCGTCCAAATTAGTAGCGTTTTGAGCTGCTCTTTTGGACTCCCATAGTTAAATCTGAACTCACATTCTTTAATAAACAATGGAAAGGATTTTCT
>Ga0164294_10000537_pt1 | contig 36209 bp, 49 predicted proteins | sample GEODES005metaG_FD_111479 | JGI IMG/M metagenome (GOLD analysis project Ga0164294, IMG submission 111479) | Oligotrophic lake water microbial communities from Sparkling Lake, Wisconsin, USA - GEODES005 metaG | ecosystem: Environmental > Aquatic > Freshwater > Lake | place: USA: Sparkling Lake... | reverse complement strand
GTATTCCCTGTTCTATATAGACTAATGAAAGAAAGCGAAATAGGCTATGACGACATAGTCGAAATGACACAACCAGACGTAGTAGAAAACGAGGTTAGTGTAAATTACAACGATCCATTTGCTAGATTTGAAACTTGGGCCATGGGACTAGGCGAGGCTTCGGCTATTTCCAGCGAAGATCCAGAAGAAAAATCTGCAGCCACAAAAGAATTACAAGAGCTAGTAGGCCAAGCATTTCCAGCAGGAGTAGATGGTACAAATGCCATCGAAAGCCTAAAGGGTATAATTGAAGATTCACAATTATTTCAGGCAATAAAAGAACAATCAAAACAAGATTCGGAAATAGATGCAAGAGGTCTAGTTAAAGAATGGTTAGAACAAAATGCACCAGATACTCTAGAACAACTAGACTTTGGAGATTTTGTTCCACCGGAAGGTGAAGCGCCGGCGACTGACCAAGGAGGTGATATAACAGCGCCAGAAGCACCACAAGAGGGATCCGATGGTCCAAATAAAAGCGATGTTCCTGCTTTTATGAGAAAAGCCAAAGGTGACGATGATTGGAAAATGAGCACCAAGGATATGGATGACGAGAAAACAAAATCGCCAACCAGTTCCGCTGGTCTAGCACGTAGAAAACAAGAACTAGGTATGGGGGAAGCTGACCATGAGCCAGGTGAAAAAGATGATGATGATCGTTCTCCTCCGTGGGATGCAGATGATGAAAAGTCAAATTTTAAAAAGCCCAACAATCCTAACAGGACAGGTCAAGATAGTGCTAGAGCATTAGCACAAAGAGGCATGCAGTCTAAAATGAATGTTCAAGAGTTAGCAGAATTTGTTCATACATTTTATGATCGTGAATCAGGCACATTCCCTAAAGGCCCAGAAGGCGTTGCTATTATGGTAGGCAAGAAGTTTGGTGAACAGGCAGAAATGGTTGCTCGCAAAATGGTAGAAAGAATGGCTCCACAACAGCAAGATCCGCAGATTGCAGAACTTGCTCGTATTAGAGAACTTGCAGGCTATTAAAATTTAGTATCGACTAGATTGGGCACTTAGGTGCCCTTTCTTTTGACCTTTTAATAATAATGTAATGCTATTTTATGTAAATATATCGTAGAGGGTCTACATATATTTTAAAGGAGCGTCCAATGGCGTCAGAAATAGAAAATTTACAAGCACAGATAGATGATATCAAGGCTAAACTTTGTGCCGTTGGCACAATACTCAGCGATTACTGCAAAATTCCAGTGGTAGAAATTCCTGTTGGCGCATTTGTACACATTGATGGTTCAAAAGGCAATGCTAATGACCAAACAGGACATGGATATAATGCTGTACAAAGTCAGCACTCTGGTGCACCGACTTATGATGCGGCCACTAAGGCTTGGAACTTTACAGGTAGCAAGACAGCTAACCAAGGATTAAGTTTTAATCCAAATGCAGCCGTAACTGATATTCCGGGATTAACTCCTGCACAATTTGCCGCAACTGATCCAGGTACAAGAAGTTTAGGTGCTCAAATTACCGCTAATAAGGCTCGTACTTTCTTGACTTGGGTCAAGTTCAATCCGTTTGCCTACACCAATATCAACAGTGGTCAGAAACGTTATCAGTATGCTGTGGCATTTGGTCGTGATGAAGTTGGATATCAATTTGCTCTAGGTAGCACATATGATTGCAAGCCATTGATCTATACAGGTCGTGAAGTGGCCGCAAACAACACAACTGCGGCACAGGCTGTTCCACCAGCAGATGCGGCGCACAACAATCCACAAGTAATGACAACTGCTTATCCAAGTCAGTGGATTTTGATGACTGCAACTGTTACTCCAACAACACCAGGTAGAGGTACAACCAGTATCTATATCGATGATGGCGCAGTTACACAGACCTTCACACCAAACTTGGGGATCAATACTATTTCAAACTTCTTCCAGATTGGACAGTATTGCCCAGTTCCAAACCTACAAGATCCACAGTACACACAGTACTTCATGGGATTGAATGGTTCAATTGGTACTGTTACAGTTTACAACAGAGTGTTGACACCTGCTGAAATCAAACAGTATTATGATGCTACTAAGGCCGCATACAAAGGCAAGTAATATTTGTCAAAATTAATAAAAGCACCTTTGGGTGCTTTTATTTTGGCTAAATTGATTGTCAACGGGTTCATTGGCTACCGCGTTATATATATGTAGGGGTAGAAATTCCTACTTAACCAAAAGGAAACTTTAAAATGAAATCAGCAATCGCAATCCTCGCAACAGTGTTCGCAGTATCAACATTCGCACAAGCACCTGCTAAGAAAGAAGAAGTCAAGCCAGCAACACCGGTTGCAACAGCACCAGCTGCAACAGCAAGTGCTCCAGCACCTGCTAAGGCTGAAGTTAAGAAGGACGAAAAGAAGCCTGCAAAAAGTGACAGTGCTAAGAAAGACGCACCTAAAGCAGACGCAAAGCCAGTCGCTGCTCCAGCAAAGTAAATTTGATTTAGAACATAGTGACCTCATTATTGAAGATGAGGCCACTTATGGCCGTAATCGAAGAAGTCAAGAGTTTGGTAAGTTAGTTGAAGATGACCTATCAGACTATGTAAAGTTTCGTTTATGGCTAGCTAGACGAATGGCATTGGCCAAATATAGAGAAGCCCACGGTTAAGCCCTGGGCTTTTTTATTGGCAAAATAAAATATTATCCAATCCAAGTTGATTATAAATATCTACCTTAGGCACATAAAGGTACATAATGGATAGATACAAAGACTTAGAACAGCTCATAACACAATTTAGGCGCACGATACCAGAAGATGTTAGATACACCGATAGACTAGCAGAAGAATTAGAATTAATTAGAGATCAAAATTTCAGCAAACATTTTTTAAGAGTGCGCGAAATACTGGATCTCACAACAGACATACCACACATCACCAGAGGGTCAGCAGGTTCTAGTCTCGTATGTTGGCTGATGGGCATCAGTGATTTAGATCCGGTAGCAGAAGGCATACCTATTGCTAGATTTATGAATCCCAAACGCGATGACTTGCCGGACATCGATTTAGATTTTCCGCATTGGCAACAAGAAACAGTAATGAATAGGATATTCAAACGCTGGCCAGGCCAAAGTGCGCGAGTGTCTAACTATATCATGTATAAAGAAAAGTCAGCTAGACGCGAAGCTGCCAAGCGTATGGGCGCCAAGGGTGTACTTAAACGCAATTTTAAATTTGAAGATGTATTACCAGAACACGAAGTTACTGAAGCAGAAAGAATAACGGCCAAGTTGATGGGCAAGAAACGCTGTATCAGCAAGCACTGCGGCGGCATCATTATCTTTGATCGAACAGTGCCCAAGAGCTTGATCAATCAGACCAATCAAATCTTGCTGGACAAAAATGAGTGTGAAGATCTTGAGCATTTCAAGATTGACATATTGGCCAATAGGGGTCTCAGCCAACTGTGGGAAATAGATCAACGACCGTTAATGGACTATCCTGAATACGATGAAGCCACCAGTCGAATACTAGAGCAAGGCAATGTGCTGGGTGTGACTCAAGGAGAATCGCCAGCCATGAAACGATTGTTTCGAGCACTGCGAGTAAAAAGTCGTAGTGACTGCACACTGGCCACTGCATTGATTAGACCAGTAGCCACCATGGGTCGACGCAAGGCCAGTGCATTTCAGGACTGGAGCAAAGACAACTTCGACGACACCATTGTGTTTGAGGACGATGCTATTACACTGATAGCAGATATTTTAAAATGTGACATGTATACAGCAGACATGTGGCGCCGCGCATTTGCTAAAAAAAATGAGGAAAAGATTTTTGAGTTCATGCAGTTGATTGGTGATCATCCTGAGAGAGACAGTGTGTTAACTGCACTTAGAGAACTAAGTCATTTTGGTCTATGCCGTGCCCATGCTACCAACTTGGGCAGATTGATCTGGGCCTTGGCCTACCAAAAAGCACATAATCCCAAGGCATTTTGGGCAGCAGTACTAAAACACTGCCAAGGCAGCTACAGCCGTTGGGTCTATTGGCAAGAGGCCAAATTAGCTGGTGCTGTGAATAGTTTTGGTGAAGGCGACGAGTGCAGTGAATTAGTTCGCACCGGACGTTGGAGCAGCGAACGATTCATTCCAGCCTGTCAAGAAATAAGACGTCCGGGCGAAGTTGAATTCTTAGGGTTAGTCGCCAACTATAGAGTATTCAAGAGTGGTCCAAAAAATTACATGACCTTTGCAACCATAGGCACCGGCAATGGTCGCTATTTGGATGTCATGCTGAATCATGCTATCAGTTTCCACGATCAACCAATCTTGTGGGGTAAAGGTAAATTGGACTATACAAACCGCAGTGAGTGTGTTAAAGTATATAAGAGTAAGAGATTAGATATCAAAGACATTGAACACATTACATAATGGCTAGACTACACATATATCCCCACGCTGAACCACAAGAAGATCTCGTGATAGTAGCAGATCCTGCCGCTCTACGAGCATTGGCCAATGCCATGCTCAAGGCAGCACAGACAGTTCATGGCTTCCAGCGTGTAAAATTACATACCAGTGATGGACACGAGTATCATGCAATGATTGTTTCCGGTGTGCAAGAACAAGAATGGCAGACTGTGTCTCCTGCATATCGCGGAGCAAATTTACCTACATTATCTGTGTTGGAAGATTATGAGTCTTTGAAAAAAGAATTGACTCAAACTAGATCAACCGTCAGTTCATAACCATAGATATGTTTGGTAAAATACTAAACAAAAAATTATCAATAATCATTGACCTTGCTAAATAAAAAGCGCATAATAACATATGTGCATAAGGCATATAAACATTTTAGGCATAACATAGGAGGCATTTAAAATGGCAACATTAGCAGAAATTCGTGCGAAACTTCAAGAAGCACAATCAAAATCCACAGGACAATCCACAGGCGGTGGAGACAACGCAATTTACCCACATTGGAATATGCAGGAAGGTAAGGAAGCAGTAATTCGCTTACTACCAGATGGCAACTCTGCCAATACATTTTTCTGGGTAGAACGTGCAATGATCAAATTGCCATTCGCCGGTGTCAAAGGTGAAACAGATTCACGAGCGGTACAGGTACAGGTTCCTTGTGTAGAAATGTACAATGACGGGACAGCCTGTCCGATTCTTACAGAAGTTCGTGGCTGGTTTAAAGACAAGGCTCTAGAAGAAATGGGTCGAAAATACTGGAAAAAGCGTTCATACATTTTTCAAGGCTTTGTTGTTGAAGATCCTATTAAGGAAGATAAGACACCGGAGAATCCAATCCGTCGATTCATTATTGGCCCTCAAATCTATCAAATCATTCGTTCGGCATTGATGGATCCAGAACTGGAAGAATTGCCAACAGACTATATGCGTGGCGTCGACTTCCGCATTGCTAAGACATCAAAAGGTGGCTTTGCTGATTACTCTACATCAAAGTGGAGCCGTCGTGAACGTGCTATCTCCGATGCCGACAAGGCAGCAATCGAACAGTTTGGATTACACAATCTAAGCGATTTTCTACCTAAGAAACCTACTGATGTAGAACTTAAGGTAATGAAAGAAATGTTCGAAGCGTCAGTTGACGGTGAAGCATATGATATGGATCGTTGGGGTCAATACTTCAAACCAGCAGGGATGGGTCAAGCTACAGGTGATCCTAATAAATCCGCCGCACCACGTGCCGCAGTAGCCGCTCCAGTGGCAGCGGTCGAAGAAGATGCTCCTTGGGAAGAACCTGCTACTCCGGCAGTCAAGTCGGCACCGGCAGCACCTGCTGGTGAAAGTGCAAGTCGTGCGCAAGACATCCTTGCCATGATTCGCAATCGTCAAAAGTAATTAGACTAAACATAGAGTGTGGGGCAACTCACACTCTATTTCGCAACAGGGCAAAAATAATATGACAAAAGCATTTGATATTTCTAAATTTAGAAAGTCAATTACTAAATCTATTGACGGTTTAAGTATTGGCTTCAACGACCCAACTGATTGGGTTAGCACAAACAACTACGCACTGAACTATCTTATCAGCGGATATTTTGATCGCGGTATTCCACTAGGTAAAGTTACTGTGTTTGCAGGTGAAAGTGGTGCAGGTAAATCATTTATCTGTTCGGGTAATCTTGTGGCAAACGCACAAAAAGCTGGCATTTATCCTATCTTGATCGATACAGAAAATGCACTTGACGAAAAATGGTTACACGCTCTTGGTGTAGATACAAGTCCAGATAAGTTGTTAAAACTTAATATGGCCATGATTGACGATGTAGCAAAAACTATTACGGAATTTGTGGCAGAATATAAAACAATGAGCGAAGAAGATCGTCCTAAGATTCTTTTTGTTATTGATTCGTTAGGTATGTTACTAACACCGACAGACGTTAATCAGTTCCAGGCAGGCGATTTGAAAGGTGACATGGGTCGTAAGCCTAAAGCACTTACAGCACTTGTACGTAACTGTGTTAATATGTTTGGTAGCTTGAACATTGGTTTAGTAGCAACTAACCACACATATGCATCACAGGATATGTTTGATCCCGATGACAAGATTAGTGGCGGCCAAGGCTTTATCTATGCTAGCTCTATCGTAGTTGCTATGCGTAAATTAAAGTTGAAACTTGATGCAGATGGCAATAAGACTACAACTGTACAAGGTATTCGTGCAGCCTGTAAGATCATGAAAACTCGTTATGCTAAACCGTTTGAAAGTGTACAGGTTGAGATTCCTTATGAAACAGGCATGAGTCCATACAGTGGATTGGTTGATTTGTTCGAAGCTAAAGGATTACTTAAGAAAGAAGGTAACAGTCTTGTGTACACTACTAAGGACGGTGAGATTATCAAACAGTTCCGCAAGGCCTGGGAACGTAATGAGAAAGACGGACTAGACATTGCAATGGCAGACATTTCTAAACACGGTGAAATTTCTACTTCTGAGATAACTAATGTAGTTGAACCAGACTTGGAGGCCACTGAATGAAAGAAGATTTAATTGCAGATATTTGGACATTGGTGCTAGAACATATTCCTGAGAAACATCGAAAAGATGTTGCAGCAGATTTTGTAAACACATTAATGGATTATGGTATCAAAGAAAGTGTACTCGACAGCCTTAGAGGAGTTGACCCATATCTTGATAATGCCATTGATTATGTCATTGATGGTGAAGAAATTGAGGATGATGAGGACAGCTATGAAGATGAGGAATAAATGAATTGGTACGATCGTGTTTCTAAAGATATCTCAAATATCCCAGATGCTGTGGCCTATTATGAAGCCGAATTAATTCATGCAAAACAAGATGTCCGTATAGCGGGAAACATCGAGAAAGCAAGTTCGCAAATGCCCGGTATAGTAGAAAATCGATTTAACCAACTTCAAGAAATTGAAGGTATTTTAGAATACCTTAATATCGAACTTCGTAGACTGCGTAGTCAGCACTTTCGAAAATATCTTGAAAGTTATCAACGTGCTTTGTCCTCTAGAGACTGTGAAAAGTTTGTAGAGGGTGAAGCCGACGTAGTAGATTTTGAAAAGATCATCAATGATTTTGCTTTACTAAGAAATAAATGGTTAGGTATTATCAAGGCACTTGATCAAAAACAATGGCATTTAAGTAACATTGTAAAGTTACGAGTATCCGGATTAGAAGACGCCAGTCTTTAAATACTAGATAATATAAGCAGATAAATATCTGCATGAAAATCGTTTTAATCACTGGTGGATTTGATCCCCTTCATTCAGGGCACATTGCCTATTTCAAAGCTGCAAAAACTCTAGGTGACATGTTAATTGTTGGATTAAATTCTGACGATTGGCTTGTTCGTAAAAAAGGCGCTGCCTTTATGCCGTGGAACGAACGACTTTGTATTATTAATAATCTATCAATGGTCAACGAAGTTTATACCTTTAATGACGACGACGGATCAGCAAAACATTTTATTCAACAAGCAAGAGCACACTATCCCGATGCCGAACTGATATTTGCCAATGGTGGCGATAGGACTAAGGATAATATTCCGGAGATGGATGTTGTAGATTCCAACTTGACATTTGTGTTTGGTGTCGGCGGCGAAAATAAAATGAATTCTAGTTCGTGGATTCTTCAAGAATGGAAGGCTCCTAAAACTGAACGGCAGTGGGGTTACTATCGTGTAATACACGAAGTTCCTGGCATGAAAGTCAAAGAACTAACTGTAAATCCTGGATGTAGTTTATCAATGCAGCGCCATAACCTACGTGCCGAATATTGGATTGTCAGTGAAGGGCAAGCTGTTGTTAATAGAGCTACACCGTTAGATTATCAACTGCCGCCTGCACCACTAGATAAACACGATCAACTACACGTTGTAAAACAAGAGTGGCATCAACTTACTAATCCTTACGAACACCCATTAAAAATTGTAGAGATACAATACGGCGAACAATGTGTTGAAGAGGATATAGAACGAAAATGATTCCAATTTTTATCGGGTATGATCCCCGAGAAGCCGTAGCATATCATGTATGCACAAACAGTATCATTAGGCATTCTAGTCATCCGGTAAGTATTAATCCGCTGGCATTGAACATACTAAAAGACTACGAAGAAAAACACACCGACGGTAGCAATCATTTTATCTATAGTCGATTTCTAGTGCCACATTTAATGGAATACAAAGGTTGGGCAATCTTCATGGATGGTGACATGTTGTTGCGTGATGACATTGAAAAGCTATGGGCATTGCGAGACGAGTCAAAAGCAGTTATGGTTGTCAAACACGACTATAAAACTAAAATGACTGAAAAATATCTTGGTTCTAAAAACGAAGACTATCCTTGTAAAAATTGGTCAAGTGTAATTCTTTGGAACTGTGGTCATCCTGCTAATGCTGTAGTGACTCCAGAGTTTATACAAAATGCCACAGGAGCACAGGTACATAGATTTACCTGGTTAGCTGATGAGTTAGTCGGCGAACTGCCAATAGAATGGAATTGGTTGGATATTGAGTATGAGTGGAATCCTGCAGCAAAATTAGTCCACTACACTCTAGGAACCCCTTGCTTTCATGAGTTTTCAGATCAGGGAGATTTTGCTACCGAATGGCATAGAGAAAAAATCTATGTAGATTACTGTCTACAGCACGGCCTATGATCTTTCTAAGTAAGGATGGGAAGGACCCGTATATCAACATGTTTGCACAGGGGTGCAGCACTAGAACAACTTCAACTGATAACTTTAATTATAACGACAGCAGTGATCCTATTGTACTAAGAGGAATACTTAAGAAAAAATGGATGCATCAGTGTTGGGAAGATGGCAGAACATTCTACTACATGGATACAGGATATTTTGGCAACGAAAGGACTGACTCAAATCCTAATGGATGGAAATACTGGCATCGGATAGTAAAGAACAATCTGCAACACGGTGAAATTGTACCAAGAAAAGATGATAGATTCAAACATTTTAACAAAACATTTCAGCCTTGGAAAAAAAATGGAAGAAAAATATTAGTGGCAAAACCAGATGAAAAGCCTATGCGCTTCTATGATTATGATCTAGACACCTGGTTAGCTTACACAATAAACGAAATAAAAAAATACACAGATAGACCTGTAGTAGTTAGAGAGCGGGCGCCTAAAAGATTAGATAGAACTGTTAACAATACACTAGAACAGGCCCTTAATGATGATGTGTTCGCCTTAGTCACATTTAATAGTGTAGCGGCCACAGAAGCTGTATTTCAAGGAATTCCTGCATTTACTCTAGCACCAGCTAATGCAGCTTCACCTGTCAGCCTGCAAGATCTATCTAAAATAAACGAACCGTACTATCCTAACCAAGATAAATTATATGCATGGGCGTGTCACTTATCATACGGCCAGTTTCATAATTCAGAACTGAAAAACGGCAAAGCCATGGAGATTCTGCTTAATGGATGAAGAATTATTTAGAAAATCAATATTGGGATTACCCCCCTCAATTTTTCGTGGAGTGGTCAAGAGAAAATACATACAGCAACACTGGCACGATAAAAAAGATTTCTACTACATGGATACTGGATACTTTGGAAACTTTATAAGTCCTGGCAATCCTAGCGGAAAAAAGCTGTTTCACAGAATAGTTAAAAATGATTTACAAAAACATTGGCTAGAAACCTGTCCTATCGACCGCTGGCAGGAAATCTGTAACATTGATCCTCGATATCAATGGACAGGCTGGAAGAAAAAAGGCAACAAAATATTAGTAATTGTACCAAATAGAAAATCGTGTGTATTTTATGGTTACGAAGAGGGTAAGATGAAAGATCGAGACGAAAGCAAGCCTACTTGGCTAATGAACACCATAGACACTATAAAAAAACACACAGACATGGAGATTGTTATTAGAGAAAAAGGCAGCAGATCAGCTCGACAAAATCATTCGATATTCGATGCTCTAGATGAAAATATATTTGCTACAGTCGCATTCAATAGTATTGCAGCATTAGAGTCAGTAATATATGGTATACCGTCGTTCGTTACAGTGCCATGTGCAGCATCTCCTCTGGCCTTAACTGACCTTAGCCAAATATCCACACCATTCTATCCAGATCAGTCATTGGTACAACAGCATTGTGCATCGTTGGCATATGGACAATTTACTGGTGAAGAAATAGCCAATGGCACAGCATGGAAATTATTAAACAAATGAAACTATTAGTAAATGACAAAGAGCTTGCACACTATCTTATCAGTCTTATAGATCTAAAAGACCATTGTTCACACATAGAATTAAATGAACAGAAAACTGCTGAGGCTATACAGTTTATTATTGAAAAAAGAGATCATCATAAATTTGATATTGAAAAATTTCGTGATAAGTTTAAAGAAAAACTATGGCGAGGAGTCTCTGCAGATATTATAGAGTGGCGCAGTAAAGTCAACACAGTTTTAGAAAACTATAAAAAAAACTATTTTAGTCAAATACATAAGAAGGCTGAATATGTAATAGAAAGATTAGGTGACAAAAATATTATTGACGCCTATATGAATAGTAATCAACAATATTTTATCAAAACTGTTGGACAACAAATTGATCCCACAGCAACTATGATTAGACGGAAAGATTTTACAAACAGCGCAGAAGATTGCCTATTACGAAATACAGTAGGCAACGAAAATATCATTGTAGATAAAATTGATAACAATCTTCCGTTTTGGTTTATAGATAGTGGATATACAAATTTTGTTGAATCTAATAAAAAATGGCATAGGCTCACAAGAAATCATCTGCACTTTAATAATCAATTTGTTGCACCTGCAGATAGATTGAAAAATTTTGCAGAGTTTCCAAGTCCCTGGCGTAAAGACGGTAAAAAAATATTAATTGTTGAGCCAGGTGAGTTTGCTGCCAGTATCATGCATGTCAATGTAAAATCTTGGACTGAATCTGTGGTAACAGAATTGAAAAAACATACAGATCGACCAATAGAGATTAGATCTAAAGTTAATAAAAAAACTCGAACCAGTCTATACAAGACACTGCTAAAAGGAGATTACTATTGCACAGTCAGTATTAATTCTAACAGTGCTGTTGAATCTATCTGGGCTGGTATACCTGCCATTACTCTTAACAAGCACGTGAGCAATTCTGTAACTAGAAATAATCTTGCACAGATTAATGACCTTTACTACGGACCACTGGGAGATTGGTTGGCATGGCTCAGTTATTGTCAATTTACATATGATGAACTAATAGATGGTACTGCACTTGGAATAGTTAAGGAATATCACAGTGTCTAATATAACTGCTGTGGCCTATTATGCTGGAATACCGTCAAATAATCATAATATGGAAAAGCCGCAGATATTAAATTATTTTTGTCAAGGAGTAGTTGCAGCAGGCGATACTGCAATCGCACATCACGGAATGAATGCGATTCCTTGCGATGTTGCACTTATACAAGGATTTGTACATGAGCACGGTAAGTCTGCCCCGCATTTAAAATTAAGACAAAGTGCAGTAGATCTTCAGAAAAGTATGAACAACCGATCGTTAATTGTAGATAGCAATCTGTTTTTGTATGCAGACAAATCTAATCCCTTACATTATTTGAGATATAGTTTTGACGGGGTGTTTCCGACTACTGGATTTTATTTTGATAGAGATATCGATCCGTCTCGTTGGACAAAAATTAGCAAGGATTTAGGTATAAGTTTACAACCTTGGAGAACACAAGGAAATCACATTCTAATCTGCCTACAGAGAAACGGCGGGTGGAGTATGAGAGGATTAGATGTTATCGAATGGATGAATTCAACTATTTTAGAAATAAGAAAATATAGTCAAAGACCTATAGTTGTTAGAGCACATCCCGGCGATAAAAAAATCGGAAACTACTTAAAAGTAAATCACAGATCAGTATCACTGAGTGTTAACACTGATCTCAAAGAAGATTTGATTAATGCATGGGCTACAGTCGTGTATAACAGCAGTCCCAGTGTGGCTAGTATTATACAAGGAGTTCCTGCATTTTTAACAGATCCAAAACCCCAACATAGTCAAAGTATTGCAGTAGCTAACACTGACATAAGTAGAATAGAAGATCCGAGAATGGTCGATAGGCAAGCATGGATAGAACGATTATCAATGTGTCATTGGAAATTTGATGAATTAAAATCAGGCGAAGCTTGGCAGTTTTTTAAAAAATACATATGAAAGATTATAAATGGAATGCGGTTTTTAAACCGTTGATAGAAAAATATAAACCAAAAACATTCTGTGAAATCGGGTGTCATGAAGGGTTGACATTAAAATCTCTAACGCCGCTTATCAAGGAACTTGGATATAAAATTGATTACTTTGGATATGACGCATTTGAACTAGCCGACCGTCCTACCTTTGAATATCCAAAAAACCCCATCACGGGAGAAATGGAGCATAACGGAAAAGAATCTGCATCCTATCAAGTAATCAAAGAACGATGCGATAAGTATGTTAAAAATGAGTTATTAGAATCTTACGAGCTAATCAAGGGGTGGACACACGATACATTAATCGGCCCATTGGCATTCGATATGGTATATATTGATGGCGGGCATTCATATTCCACAGTCAAGTGGGATTATGAGCAGGTTAAAGACAGTAAGATTATAATATTTGATGATACTTACCCGATCAAATTTCCAGGAGTAGCAAAGTTTATAGAAGAGTTGAGATTACAAAATATCAACATAAAAGAATTAGTTGAAAAAAATGATCAAGGAAAAACTATAATGCAATGTGCAATTATTATTAACGAGAATATACTATGAAAAAACTAAAAAATGGTTGGATGGTTCCTGAAGACGATACTAGAGTCTCTTTCTTATTAGAAAAAGATGACGACATGAAATCTCCTTCTTATGAAGACAAGTATAGGCAAGAAATAATAAAACATCTTCCGAATCAAAGAACATTTATCGATGTCGGTGCTAATGTTGGCATTTGGAGTTTGCCAATGACAAAACATTTTAAAAAAATAGTTTCGTACGAGCCATCTCAACAAAACATCGAATGTATAAAAACAAATATTCCAAATGGCATTGAACTGCGAGAAAAAGCAGTAGCAGATTTTAACGGCGAAGCTAAATTTCATCAGGCTGGAAAAAATTGTGGGGATGGAAAACTATGTCGAGAAGGTGTGAAATCTACGTACACAGTACCAGTAGTAAAATTAGATGATGAAAATCTATCAGAAGTCGATCTTATAAAAATAGACACACAAGGTTGGGAATTAGATGCACTAAAAGGCATGCATAATATTATCACTACTCAACGACCTTGGATAATGATAGAAATCAACGAAGATATCGATCTCTGTTGTAAACTAATGGAAGACTACGGATATGAAGCTGTGTATATTAAGAGCAAAAGAAATTTTGTTTGGGCACCAAAAACTGGACATAACAGTCCTCAAGATAAGAGTATTTTGAAAAGATATCTAGGGGCAGGCCCTTATGCAGAAAGATTCGGTGGCAAATAATTTATAGTTTCCCAAGCATATCCGGATACAAATTCTTCTCTAGTAAATTGAGAATAGGCTAAATGATTTAACCAAGCCTGCTTATCACTAAGATAAGCAGGCTTTATTTTTTCAATGTCCTGTAATCGATAGTTATAAAGACTTTTAGTAGCAGAATGACCTAATGCTATTGCTGGTATGTTGTGCATGGCTGCTTCAACTAGTGCATTAGAAGAATAGCCCACTACACAGAAAGTATCGTCTTTAATAAAATCTTTAAAAGTGTTTAACACTATTCTATCGGCTCTGGGCTCGGGTCGTTTTCTTATTTTAATTGCACGATCTGTAAAACTTTTTATTTTAACAACAATTTCATCAATCCATTTATCTTCCGAGCCTAGTCCGAGTGCATTCACTATTTTTCTATCTGGTGGCACAATAACAATTGAGGATCCTTGTTTAAAAGAATGCTGCTCAATACCTAGCTGTTCCCATCTATCTGCGGGCCTATCTATAATAGGATCGATATTTTGAAAATTATTAACACTTAATCTAAAAATTGTTTTTCTTTTTTTATTACCAAAATATCCACTATCTAAATTGTAAAATTTTAGATTATACTTCTTACAAATTTCTGACCATTGAGGTTTAAAAAAACCAGCCCAACACATAGGCAATACAGTGTTTGCATACATTTCTTCCTTGGTGACAAAGTTTCCACCACTACCACGAGTAAATTCGTTGGCTCCATAATCTGTGCCTTCAACACATATAAAATTTGTCATTGCCAATATGCTTCTGTTCTTGATACTTTGAGATCTTCGGGCTTGCTACGACCTAGTTTCTTTCGACCGCCCTTGAGATGGTCTAACCAAGCACCCCATTCACTATTGATTAGTGGATGGCCTTCACCTTGGGAACTTCCTAACTTTGGACGGATATCATGTAGATGAGCTGCCCAATCTAGCTGCTTCATTTGCGGAAATTTCACACGTACTGCATCGAAAACAAAACTGTCATGCCACTCATCCAACTGAAAAATTCCCTTTTCTGCTTGATCGTAGAATCTTTGAAATTCTTTTAAGAATTCTTGTATGTGAGGTGAACGTAAATTCATAGAGTATAGACCACACTCTGAATATTTGCCTTTTCTTCCAAGATAACACAGTTCCGAGTCTGCCGGAATCATTCTGTACAGATCCTGCATGGTTATAGTACTATGACAAATGGTGTCTGCATCCATCCATATTAAGATATCTGCATCGGTATTTTTTGCGCAGTCAAAAATAGCATAGACTTTGTGTGCAAATCTTACTGCATGCCATTTAAAACCCTTTCCGGCATCTTTTCTCAATGACCTTATTGGGTCAGCAGACACGTCGCCGTTAGCTTTTGGTACGCCCTGCCAAATGTTTTTAAAAGTCATTAATTCTTCGACTTCTTCTAGACGTTTCAGCGTAACGTGATTATGATCACGAATTGCGGGATTGCAATTTTCCGGATAGAGATGAAGAATTACTTCAGCAGGCCAGTTATCGCAAAAGGTATTGATCATACGTTGTGCATATTTTTTTAAACCTTCATCATGAAAAGTAGTTACGACTGCAATTTTCAATTTATTTTTTTCCATAAGTGCGAATCTCCAAACATTTCTGTAACAGCGTATCCGTATGTTTTTAAAAACTTGTATTCTGCTTTTCCAAACAACTCAACACCCTGAACTAGTATAACTGATTGATATCTGTTGAGTAAAGGAAGAAATTTAGACACATGAATATCTTGGTCTCTATCCATCACAATGGCATCTATGTCTGGGAGTGTTTCTATTTGATCAAAACTTTCCTTGTAAATGAGATTTTTTCTTCGAAAGTCTTGAGGCCCAGTAGAAATTATAAACACGCTGGAAAAACCATCACAAAGATTTGGTAATTTTTCCCATCCAGTGCCTACCACTAGAATATTTCTAATATTTTTTTTTGATTTACTAATTCTTTTAATAAACTTGTTCATAGGTTTCATTAAATACTCATATATTTATTGCAAACAAAATGCGTTTTAGAATTTATCAAGAAAATGGAGCACTAAACAGTATACCTGTGTTTGCTGCCTTTTCTGCAGGTTTAAAAAAGCTAGGACACTCAATAGTAGACAAAGATGAAGACGTTTGTGTGATTTGGTCCGTGCTATGGCAGGGAAGAATGCGGCCAAATAAGTTAATTTATGAAAATTCTATAAAAAATCACAGACCTATTATAATCATTGAGGTAGGAAATTTAAAAAGAGGAGCGACTTGGCGAATAGGTCTAAATCACATCAACAATTTTGGCATATTCGGCAATCAACAAGATTTAGATCTAGCAAGACCACAAATTTTAGGTGTTTCGCTTCGACCTGTTAACCATTATCGACGAGATGAGATTCTAATTGCTTGTCAACACAGTGCTAGTTTACAATGGTGTGATCAGCCGTCGATGGAACAATGGATCAAGCAAACAATTATTAAAATAAAAAAATACAGTGATAGAAAAATTGTGGTTAGATCCCATCCCAGATCTCAAATTTGTGAAAAATTCATAGATGCTGTGGTTGAAATGCCAAAAAAAATACAAGGCAGCTACGACGATTTTGACATCAATTACAATTATCATTGTGTAATAAATCACAACAGTGGACCGGGAGTGCAGGCCGCAATAAATGGAATTCCTATAATATGCGATAGTTCAAGTTTGGCACATTCGGTCAGTGAAAAATGGGAAAATTTAGAAAATCCCCAACTGCCCAATCGAGATGAATGGTTTTTAAAACTGTGTCACAGTGAATGGACTGTGGAAGAAATTAGTCAGGGCACGCCGATTCTTAGACTACAAGCACACATCGAACATCTATTATACGCACATCGTTGATTTTAAAAATTATCGGTGTTATAATGTAACAATGATACCTTACGAATACATCGAAGACATCTTTTTAGAATTTTATAATCTTATGGTGCGTCACGGTTTTGTGTTAACGGGTCAAGATCAAAGTGCTACTTATAATTTTTATTCATTGATATCAAATGGATCCCAATTGACTCAAAGTCAGGCTGGACTGATCATAAAAATACTGAAAAAACACAAGGTCATAGCACAAAAATATAATTTCGACTACGCTGATCAAATTGAAAATCCAGTATGGAAAAACGAGTTTAGAATTCTAGATCTCACTAAAAAAATATTTGTAGAAAAAGACGAGACTGGAGAACTTTTAATATTTTTAAAATTTCCGTTCAGTATGAAAGAAGTATTTGACCGAGAATTTTCGAAAACACAAGACCATTTTAGACACTCTAAATGGAATCAAGAAAAAAAACTAAGAGAAATAAAATTTTCAGAAATTAATGTCGTGGCCCTTTATGAGTTTTTACAGAAACATCATTTTGACATAGATGATTCTTTTTTGGAAGCTGTAGAATCAGTGGAAGAAATATGGGCCAATCAGGAAGATTTTTTACCTTACAGCACAATTTTTGAAAATCAATTAGTCTTGATAAACAGCAATGAATATGCAGATGCATACTTTGAAAAAAATTCAAACGGTAATATCTATCACGATATGCTGCTGGCAAAATCAATGCAATTTCCCTTGAACCTTATTTCAAAATCACAAGAACTTGTGGAAAAAATTGCATCAAGCGGTAATAATGTTTTTTGGATCGATAGTAACGAAAAGTTGTTTGATGTATATAAAAAAATAGATGGCAAAATTTGTATAGTGTTAGATCGTGCGTCTAACAAAGAACAATGGTTAGAAAACTTTATAAAAGATTCTAAAAAATGCCAAATTTTAAAGTCTGATATTAGAATTTGTTTTAGAGAATCCAAAGAATCTAATAGCGGACTTAATCAATGGATAAAAGACAATGGTCTCGGTGGACCTGTTGAAGACGGAAAAATTTTTATATTTGAACATAAACCGTCTAAGTGGTTGTTCAAAGATAATATTGATGTTAAAATTGTTGTTACAAACAGCTTATATATTAATTCCAATACCTATGTAAACGACTGGATGGGCAGTCATCCTTGTGTCATTTATCTAGGAGAAATAAAACCAACGCTACCCAAAGGGGCAAAAACATTTGACATCTTGTAAACTTATAATTAAAGACGAAGTCAATATCAAGTTCGAAGGACTTGCAGTAGAAACACGACGAAAGATTGCCAACAAATTAAAGTTTGATTTGCCTTATGCACGTCATATGCCAGCATATAAGCTAGGCAGATGGGACGGAACAAAAACTTATTTTGGTATCGGCGGCACCGGATATCTTGCACATCTTGATGTAATACTTCCTATAATAGAAGATGCAGGATACGAAATTGACATAGAAGATTTAAGACAACACAGTCAAATAAAATTTGAACCTATCACAGAAAATTACTGGGCTGATCAAGGCAAGACTTGGCCGTTGGGTCATCCACAAGCCGGCACTCCTATTGTGCTACGAGATTATCAGTATGCTGTGGTCAATAAATTTCTAGCTAATACACAGGCCTTACAAGAAGTTGCTACAGGTGCAGGCAAAACCATTACTACTGCCACACTCAGTCACTTATGTGAGCCTTATGGCCGCACAATGGTCATTGTACCCAACAAAAGTCTAGTTGTGCAGACTGAAGAAGATTATCGAAATCTAGGGTTGGATGTTGGCGTATATTTTGGCGACAGAAAAGAATTAGGTAAGACACACACTATCTGCACCTGGCAGAGTCTCAATGTTCTTGATAAGAAAAGTTATGACGATGCCACACTGAGCTTGGCAGAATTCATCGAGGGTGTAGCAGCTATTATCATAGACGAAGTACATCAGGCCAAGGCAGAGGTATTAACTAAATTGTTGACACAGAACTTTAGCAACTGTGCAATACGTTGGGGGCTTACAGGTACTGTGCCCAAAGAAGCTTGGGAATTTCAAGGCATACTGGCCAGTATAGGACCAGTAATCAATCAAGTATCTGCGCACGATTTACAAGAAAAAGGCGTATTGGCCAATTTACAGATCAACATTCTTCAAACCAATGACGTACAGGTATTCCGTAATTATCAAGAAGAATATAGTTTTCTAGTCACCGATGATCACCGTATCAGTTGGATGGGAAATAAGATCAAAGAAATTTCTCAGACTGGTAATACTCTTGTGTTGGTCAATAGAATCGACACAGGTGACAAATTAACTGCAATGTTGCCAGACAGTGTATTCATTAGCGGGGCAGTTAAATTAACTGACAGAAAAGAAGAATATGATGAAATTAAAACTAGTGCTGATAAGATTATTGTGGCGACTTACGGTGTGGCCGCTGTGGGTATTAATATCCCCCGTATTTTTAATCTGGTTCTTATTGAGCCCGGAAAGAGCTTTGTCCGCGTTATACAAAGCATTGGGCGAGGCATTAGAAAAGCAGAAGACAAAGACCACGTTGAGATCTGGGATTTCACATCTACCTGCAAATACGCCAAGCGCCATCTTACGGAGCGGAAGAAATACTATAAAGAGGCCAAATACCCCTTTACAATAACTAAGGTCAATATATGAGTGAAAAAAAACTATCCGAATGGGCTTGGCCCTATATTAAAAATTTTAGAACATACATAGATATCGGAGCAAGTACCGGTAAAACTTCATCCCCTTACATTGGAAAGTTTGAAAAAATTTATTGCTTCGAGCCTAATCCTAACAGCTTTAAAGAATTATTGAAATTCCCCCAATTAATATGTCATAACTGTGCGTTAGGTAATACTAATGAAACAAAGTTGTTAGTTATGAATGATACAACTCATAATCCTGAACACGGATCTCTCTCCGAATTAAGAAATAAAGATTGGACCAACGGAGAAAAGTTCGAAGTTGAAGTAAAAAGGCTTGACGATTTTAAATTTGAAAATGTTGATTTTATTAAAATAGATACAGAACAATACGAACTTCAAGTTGTAACTGGTGGAATAAAAACAATTAAAAAACATCGACCAACAATATTTTTTGAAAATAAAAGAAATGAAGCCGACCAGGTAATTTTAGTTCTTCTAGACTTGGGATTCACAGTAAGAAAATGGAAGAGCGATACGATAGCATATTACACGGAATAAAATAATGAAAATACTAACACTAAACAATAGATCTTTTGATCTAAATGAATTACCAGATGAGGTAGATGAAGATACAAGATTTTCAGTACTAGACAATTCAAATCCCAACGAGCCTGATTTCTTCTTCATGCCGCTGATTTTTCTTGAATCATTTAATAGCCCTGCAATATTGTTAAACATTGGCGGATATGAAATCCAGATGCCATTAGACTGGTGTATGATAGTAGGAGATCGTGACTGCGGTATGGATCCGGAAGTATTACCGTTGACCAGTATTAATGAACGTGGATTTGATGCATTTATTTTTAATCCAGTAAATGGATTCAAATGTGAATATCTGCCCATAGAGATCGTTAACATTTATCAAGACGTTCGTTGGTATTTTCCTAAAATGAAAAACGGACAGTTATTAACTGTTCCTTTACACGATGATCCTAACCCGCCCTGTGCATATTTTGTTAAGGAAGTTAGCAGACAAAGTGAAATACTACAACTGGATAAAGTTTTGTGATAAGTAAAAAATAAGGATACAATATGAAACAAGGAAAAGTATGGGGTCAGACAGAATTACTAGAAGCCAATGGCGTTTTAGAATTTCATAGAATCGAAGCTCGAGCAGGAGGAGTATGTTCAAAGCATACACACAAATTTAAATGGAATGGATTTTTTGTAGAGTCCGGCGAGATGATCATTCGTGTGTGGAAGAATAATTATGATCTAGTGGATGAAACATTATTAAAAGCTGGGCAATATACCAAAGTTGCTCCGGGTGAATATCATCAGTTTGAAGCAGTCACTGATTGCATTGCCTTTGAATTATATTGGGCAGAGTTTGATCATGATGATATTACCAGAGAGACAGTGGGATTTAGTAAATGAAGGAAATTAAAGGCTGGGCCATGCCAGATAATGACATGCATTTTGAAATATATCTGTTGCAATATCCGGATACAACATATCAGCAATTGACAATCGATGCATCATATAATTTTGTAAAAAAATTTAATACTGTAATCGATGTTGGAGGAAATGTAGGGTTACACACTGTTAGATTTGCACAAAAATTTAAACATGTTCATTCTTTTGAACCAGTAACATCTAACTTCAAGTGTCTTGAAGAAAATTGTAAAAGTTTTACAAACATAGTGTTACATAACTACGGGTTGGGTAGTTGTAATGAGGAAACTGTTATTTCTTTGCCGGCGTCTTCAGACAATTGCGGAAACTACTCAATAGTTGATTTTCAGTCTAACAGCGACGAATTAATAAAAGAAGAAATTCAAATTATAAAATTAGACGATCTTCAGCTTGAGGCAGATTTAATAAAAATTGACACTCAGGGGTTTGAATTTCCTGTGCTGCAGGGAGCAATTAAAACAATTGAGCGATGTAAGCCTGTTATTATTTTGGAAGCAGAGTTTAAAATACAATTTGATATCTTGTCATCTTTCCTAACTGATTTAGGATATATTCCTGCAACAAAAATTAAACGTGATTACATTTGGGTGCATGAGGACAATAAATGAGCGATCCCATAGCACACAAACTTAAAACAGCATTTTCTTCTTTCGTGCCTGTTACCTGTCTTGACGTTGGAGCAAACACCGGGCAGTTTGTTACAGAATGGCGGAAAATATTTCCTAACTGTGAAGTAACATCAATTGAGCCGAATCCTCATTGTGAAAAAGGTCTTAGAAAATTAGGAGTAAATTATTTGCAATGTGCTGTCTCTGATAAAATTGGAGAGTTAGAACTGATTGTTCCTAAATTTAAACTCAATTCTAAAGGTGGATCATTCTATAAAGAAATTAATTTTAATAGTGTATCTGATGATCAAATACTTAAAATTACCGTTCCGGTTACTACTCTAGATACTTTATTTTCCACTAAGAAATTTGATGTAATTAAAATTGATGTTCAAGGTGCTGAACTAGATGTTATAAATGGTGGAGTTACCACCTTGATTAATTCTTCATATATTATTATTGAAGTTTCGTTAATTCCATATAACGAAGGTGCACCGTTAGCAGATGTTATCGTACGCCGTATGGAAGATTTTAATTTTTTTATTCAGGATATTGTTGGCATGCATACCAACAAATCCGGCAACACAATACAATTAGATTTATTGTTTTCAAAAATCGATACACATAGACTATCTGCTATTAATAATTTTAAAAAAGAACTAGGACTATAAATGAAAATTGGAATCGTATCAACTTTTAGCGATCAAGGATATGCAGATTATGCAAAAAACTTTGTACACAGTCTTAACAATAATTTAGATAAAAGAGTTGAAGTATTTCTTTATATAGATGATAATAAAAGATTATTTAAAAAAAATCATAATGTAAACATTATAAATTTAGAAAAAGCAGTTCCTGAGTTGACTCAATTTAAAAATAGGAATAAAACTAAACCTGTTACTTCATTTATAAACGACGGAGTGAGATTTAGTCATAAAAGTTATGCTATTTGGCATGCCGCAATGCATAGTGGTGTAGATATACTAATTTGGCTAGATGCCGATACCGAATTAATCCAACAGGTGTCGGCAGAATATTTGCAGAAGTTTTTACCAACCGGATATTTTACCAGCTATCTAGGCAGAGACACGTATAGTGAAACTGGATTTATTGCATTTGATTTAAGAAATCCTCATACCCAAGAATTTTTTGATATTTTTAAAAATTATTACGATTCTGATAAAATATATACACTAGAAGCATACACTGATTGTCACGTGTTTGACGCTACTAGAAAAGAATTAGAAAATCTTAAAAAGATAACAGGTTATAATATTACACCTAACATCACAAAAAGCCATTTTAATCAAACCTTTAAAGGATACATGATACATTTTAAAGGAAATAGAAAAGAAAAAAGAGATGAAAAAATAGCTAAATTAAGGAAAAAAATAAAATGAAAAAAGTAGCGTTTGTTACAGGAATGACAGGACAAGATGGTCCCTATCTTGCAAAATTTCTTCTTGAAAAAGATTATAAAGTATACGGTTTAATAAAAAGATATTCTAATCCAAATTTAAATAATCTCGAATTTTTAGGAATTGAAAACGATGTTGAGTTAGTAACTGGAGACATTACCGACGACGGTTCCATGAATCATATTATTAAAAATTTAAAACCTAATGAAATTTATAATTTGGCTGCACAGAGTTTTGTTGGTGCTAGTTGGGATTTAAACAAATTAACTACAGAAGTTAATAGCCTAGGCCCGTTAAATATTTTAAATTCTATAAAAATGCACAGTCCATTGTCTAGATACTATCAGGCAAGCACTAGTGAAATGTACGGTAATAGTAACGGCGGGATGCAGGATGAGAATACAACTTTTAAACCAAGAAGTCCGTACGGAGTTAGCAAATTATATGCATACTGGATGACTATTAATTTTAGAGAAAGCTATAGCATACACGCATCAAATGGAATTTTGTTTAATCATGAAAGTCCATTGAGAGGAATAGAATTCGTAACTAGAAAAGTTACCAACGGAATTGCTAAAATAAAATTAGGATTACAAGATAAACTAACCCTAGGTAATCTTGACAGCAAGAGAGATTGGGGATATGCTGGAGATTTTGTAGAAGCCATGTGGCTGATGGTACAACAAGAAGAACCGGGGGATTATGTAGTAAGTACTGGTATTCAACATAGTATTGCAGATCTGTTGACTATTGGGTTTTCTCATGTTGGAATTACGGATTGGAAAAAATATATCGAATTAGATCCTAGATTTAAACGTCCTGCAGAATTACACAGTTTGTGTGGTGATAGTGCTAAAGCTAAAAAGGTGCTGGGATGGCAACCAAAAACAAATTTTGAAACACTGATTAAAGAAATGGTAGATGCAGATTTAAAAAGATTGCAGAAAAATAAAACTTAACGAGATACACAATATGAATATCGAAGACTGGATAGTGATACCGGGAGACAAGGCTGTAAGATCGGCTCTTAAAAAAGCAGACGTTAATGCTGATCGAGCACCTTGTGTTCTTGATTATCAAAAAAGTAAACTCGATAGTGCATTAGGATTTGTTAATAATTTTACTACAGCTATAGATGCAGGTGCTAACTATGGCATTATGAGTTATAACTTAAACAGCAAGTTTTCTAAGATTTATGCATTTGAAGTGGATACTCCAGTTCGAGATTGTCTTATAAAAAATGTAGAAAAATTTCAATTAGATAATGTAGTAGTATGTGATTGTGGGTTAAGTGACAAAGAAGAACTTGTTTCTTTAACTCACGAAAAAACTAGTTTCGGTACTCATATCAATAAAGAAGTTGCTGGAACACATATTTGTAAAACTTTAGATTCTTTCGAATTAACAGAAGTTGGATTTATAAAATTAGACTGCGAAGGATATGAGCCTTATATTCTAAAAGGTGCCGAGCAAACTATTAAAAAATATAGACCTGTAATATTGATGGAAGAAAAAAACTATTCAAAACGGTATTACGGTGAGGAAGGAAATTTAGCAGTTGATCTTTTGTTGTCTTGGGGATACACTATGGAAGTCAGTTGGCCAAAAGACTGCGTTATGGTTTATAAATGAAAATACTGATAACAGGCAATGCTGGATATATCGGTTCTCACTTAACTAAACTGTTAAGCAAGCGAACCGATTTAGAACTCTACGGTCTAGATAGAAATCCACCACAGTTGCCTGTTAAAGAGCAATCTTGGAACAATATTACAATGCCTGGATATTTTCTGTGGAAGAGAGATTTTGAATTTGATTGTGTAATTCATTTAGCAGCAGAAGTAGCAGTTGGTCGCAGTGTAAAAAATCCCATAAAATATTATCAAACAAATACTCTAGGTACATTGAGGATTCTTCAAGAATTAAAATACAAACGATTTGTACACGCCAGTACTGGTTCGGCAGGACCAATGAACAATCCCTACGGTATTAGCAAACGAGCCTCTGAAGAAATTGTAAATCAATATTGTAAAGAAAAAGCTATTCCGTTTACTACTTTTAGATTTTATAACGTAACAGGATCTGATGGTATAATGCCTACTAATCCAGATGGACTAATGTGGAATTTAATGAATGCTCAGAAAACTGGGATTTTTAATTTGTTCGGTGATGACTACAACACTCCAGACAGGTCTGCTGTACGCGACTACACTCATGTTAATGAAATTTGTTGTGCTCTAGAACAGGCCATTGATCGTTCAACAAATCAAATAGAAAATCTTGGCCATGGTGTAGGTACAACAGTAAAACAAATGATTAACTTGTATAAGAAAGTTAATAATTGTGATTTTGAAGTTGTCGTATGTCCAAGACGTGTAGGCGATCTTGAAAGTAGTGTACTTGACATACCTTCTCCTTTTATGCAGCAATTATATACTATGGAAGATTTATTATGGGTACCTTAACTCCTGGTGCAACCTATGTCTATGAACGGAGCGGCGAAGAAATCTATGCTAGAGAAGCCGGCAAAACCGATCGAAAATTAATCGGTTACCAATACAAAAATAAAATCGATCCTAGAACTCACGATGGCCGTCCATTATACGACCATATCAAGGAAGATAAACTTTGGGGCGATATTCGAAGAGAAGCTCGGACAAATACAGCTTTACAAGAGGCCATGGATCGTGCTATACTCATATATCACTTGAGTAAAGACCATGGCAAAAAATAAACACGTAGACCTTTTCAAAGACATAATTCCAGCAGTGGATCTAGGAGTCAAAGAACTTTGGGATGCTACAACAGACGAAGGTCGCAAAGAAATCAAAGGCGATTTTTGGAATTTAAATCGCTACATTAGCAGTGTCAAAAGTTCTAACAGAGAAATCCAAGAACACTTTGTAGAAATTACAAATGAAATCTACAACAAAAATTGGGCAGCGATACAACAACATCCCAAGTTGGTTTGGATGTTGTTGTGCTTGTGCAGTTATAGTGATGGTAAAACACACTTTCACGAATACATACCTTTAAAAAAATCCAAGAATAAAAAAGAAGAAATAATTGGTCAATTCTTTCCTAATATGAAACATAATGATATTGAAACTCTTGCCGCAATCACCACAGACAAAGAAATCAAAGAATACTGCCAGGGGCTTGGTTGGGATAAAAAACAAATTGCAGAACTTAAATTATAAATGCGAATTCTGTGAAAAACTCTTCGCCAAAGAAAAAACACTATTTGTTCATGTCTGCGAACAAAAACGTCGCCATATGTCAAAAACAGAAAAGCACGTTCAGGCAGGATTGTTAACCTATCAGAGGTTTTATGAAATTACCCAAACGGTCAAATCTACTAAAAGTTTTGATGATTTTGCTAGTAGTCCATACTATACTGCTTTTGTTAAATTCGGAAGTTTTTTAGTTAACACATCGCCAATATATCCAGAAAGATTTATAGACTATGTGATTAAGAGTGGTATCAAATTAGACCATTGGTGCCGTGATGAACTTTATGATACCTATGTTTCCGAATTGATAAAAATAGAACCGGCCGACGGTGCTATTCAAAGATCAATTAAAACCATGATGGATTGGGCCAATGTGAACAATGCACAATGGGAACACTACTTTGCCTATGTCAATCTCAATAGGGCCACTCATGATATTAAAGAAGGCACGATTAGTCCTTGGCTTGTGTTAAATACGAAAGCAGGCAAAGAGATGTTGACAAAAATGAACGACGAACAACTGGCCATTGTTGAGCCATACATTGATCCACAATTTTGGATGAGAAGATTTAAAGCACTGCCTGCTGATGTTGAATTAATAAAAGATGTCATTAAGGAGGCAAAAATATTATGATTTTTAAGAAACGACGAGAAGAGCTGGAACCAGAAATTGTTGAAGAAGAACTTAAAGACAATGAAGAACATATTTCTAGAGATGATATCGATATCGAAGTGGTTGTAGCCGAAGACTCCAGTGACGTTTATGTAAAATTCTCCGGATTTGAAGACTCCGAAGACGCTGAAGAATATGCACAGTTTTTAGCAGAGACACTACCATTATTACTTTTTGAAAGCACGAGATTGCAATAATGCCTGACATAGACATAGATTTTACAGACAGAGATTCTGCACTAAAACTATTCAAACACGTAGGAGCCAGTCGTGTTGAAAACAATCGATTGGTCAAGCATAACACTGGCATCTATATGCACAAAGTACCAGTTAACGCCCTAACAGGACTATGTGCAATTCCTTATGATACCGCCGAACAAAGAGAGTATTTTAAAATAGATTTTCTCAATGTTGGATTATACAAGGGTATTAAAGATGAAGATCATTTGATATATCTAATGAATCAGGAGCCGTTATGGGATTTACTATTACAAGACGATTTTACCAGTTTACTCTTTCACGTCAACGGGCATGGTTCCATACTCAAAGAAATGCAGCCGAAAAACGTAGAACAACTAGCAGCGGTATTGGGGATGATACGGCCAGCCAAACGGCATCTTATAGGAAAAGATTGGACAACTGTGATGACGGAAGTGTGGATGAAACCAGAGACTGACGATTATTACTTTAAGAAAAGCCATGCTACAGCCTATGCTGTTGCTATTGTTGTTCAAATGAATTTAATCTGCGAACAAATCAGTTACGGGTACTCTTAGGGCACTCTTCTTACCAGTGTAATAGATTTTCGTTTTACACGTTTGATTATGATGTTATTAAGACTGGTAATCGGACCTAGTATAACTTTAATATCTTTGGTTGCAAAATTTCGTATAGCATATCTATAAGTAAAAATTTCTCTGGAAAGAAAGATACTAATGGGGATTTGCCGGTTAGATTCCCACCACCAAGCTTCTCCAAGTTCTATAAATCTGCTTTTTTCTAGGTCTGATTTTATCAAAGAATAGTCGTACATACTAGTGATCTGATTATCTTGGTTAATTATAATACCAACATATTCTTGATCTACGTGGTTCAGCACGGATATAAATGGAAAGTTTTGTTGTAAGTTTTCTGTTATTCTCATAGATAAATATTGCTAAAGGTCCGTTAATGTATGCAACAAATTTCAGTTTATTTATATCCAAATAACATCGATGTGTTTACAAATGTCGGCGCCTGGACAACAGAGAGGTATCGAAAAGTGTATCAACGAAACATAAAAGTCTACGGCGGAATGGATAATCGGATCAAAGTGCAGGTCAAAAATGCTGATCAAAAATCCTTGAATATAACCGGATCTACGGTGGTTTTTACTCTGGTGGGCAGAGACACGCAGGAACTAATTTTACAAAAAGATTGTATTGTGACTGATCTTGCTACTGGTAAAATATATTTTACGTTAACAGCTAGTGACTTACTAGGCCTAGAAGAAGGCAGTTATCAATATAGTCTACATAGAGAAAGTCGAACTAATATAGACGCAGACGAATATCTAGTAACTGAAAAAACGCCATTGTATTCCGATAGTCAATACGGATCGTTTGGAACTTTAGAAGTTTATCAATCAATCTACGGCGCACCTACAATTAGCAATTCCATCAAGGTGTTTAGTCTACACAAGAGTTTTGGTGAACCATTTTCTGACTATTACATCAGTAGTCTTATTGATGCTAGACCAGAAGTTTCAGCACCAAACTCCTTGCATACGTTTCAATTTTATTTTACAAACTATAGTGGATCAGTAATCGTTCAAGGCAGTCTCAGTGACGGCGGAACTCCTGAAGTTTGGGCTGATGTTGTTACATTAAATTTTGAAAACGCTACCAATGGCTATCACAATTTGACTGGCAAGTACAATTGGTTTAGAATAAAACACACTCCGACCTCCGGAACTGTTGACAAAGTACTATATAGATAGTATACTAAGTCTATGACACTTGTCTTAGACCGTTTTCGTTTATTATTGCCCAGAGTCAAAGCTAGCCCAAGTGGGTGGATCAGTTTCAATGCGCCCTGTTGTCAACATAGAGGTCACGCAAGAGACACTAGAAAACGTGCTGGTATAATGTTCAGTGAAGGAGTGGTCTACAACTGTTTCAACTGCAAATACACAGCCAGTTGGCAACCAGGAAGAACCTTAACTGAAAAATTTAAAACACTGTGTCGATGGCTTGGTGCAGATGATGACGAAATTAAACATTTGGTCTTTGAAGCACTCAAAACTGAAAGTCTAGACTACGAACCTGAACACTTTGTTGAAAAGGTTAAATTTACCAAGAAAGAATTGCCTGAAGCAACACTGACCATTGCAGAGTGGGTTAACAGTGCATACTTGCCAGACATTGCCGAAGATATTGGCAAGGTCATTGATTATCTAATAGGCAGAGGATACGATCCCATGGATGATAACTTCTGCTGGAGTCCTGCTCCCGGATTTATCGATCGTGTAATTATTCCTTTTAAGTATGATGGAGTTGTAGTTGGTAATACTGCTCGCAAAGTCAAAGACGGAAAGCCCAAGTATCTATCGGATCAGCATCCCTTCTTTGTGTTTAATGTCGATGCTCAAGATGCCTTGAACAAATATGTATTTGTGTGTGAAGGCCCGTTTGATGCGCTGGCTGTAGACGGTGTTGCGCTACTAACCAATGAAATATCACAACAACAGGCACACATCATTAATCAATTAGGCAAAGAAGTTATTGTTATTCCTGATCAAGATCAGGCCGGGCTAATGTTAATCAAACAGGCTATAGACTACGATTGGTCAGTGGCATTTCCTAATTGGTCGGAAGATGTTAAAGATTGTGCAGATGCTGTGAAAAAATATGGTAAATTATTTGTGACAGTTGATGCTATCAAGACAGCACAACAAGGTGAAATTAAAATTAAAGTGGCAAGAAACAATCTCGAAACACGTCTTGCATTTCAGGAAAAAAGGTAATATAATAATACTATGATTAAAGATTACGGTTACGAAGTACAAAAACTATACCTTGAATTGATGCTGGCGGATGCAGAAGTATTTGTTCGTTGTCAAGGTATTTTTGATCACACGCTGTTTGATCGAAAATTACAAGATGCGGCAGAGTTCATGAATGAATACGCTAAAGGATATAATGTATTGCCAGACTTTGACATGGTAAATGCCAGTTGCAGAACAGATCTCAAACGGCCAGAAGATATGAAAGAAGGCCATATGGACTGGCTGCTGGACGAGTTTGAAAACTTTACTCGTCACAAAGCACTAGAACGTGCCATTATCAGCAGTGCTGAATTGTTGGAAAATAAAAACTACGGTGAAGTCGAGGCCTTGATTAAAGAAGCAGTTCAGATTGGTCTTGCTCGCGATATGGGTACAGATTACTTTGCAGATCCTAGAGCACGACTAATGGGATTAAAGGACAAGAACGGACAGGTCAGTACAGGCTGGCCCTGTATGGATCGCAAGTTGTTTGGCGGATTCAATCGAGGAGAGCTCAACATATTTGCAGGCGGTTCAGGTGCGGGCAAGAGTTTGTTCTTGGCAAATCTAGGCGTTAACTTTGCACTTGCTGGACTCAACGTGGTGTACCTAACACTGGAACTTTCAGAAGCATTGGTAAGTATGCGTATTGACAGCATGATCACTGGAGTCAGCACTAGAGAAATATTTAAGAATCTAGACGACATTGAAATGAAAGTCAAGATGATTGGCAAGAAGTCGGGTATGCTACAGGTCAAATATATGCCGTCGGGTAAAACTGTAAACGATATCCGTGCGTATCTAAAAGAATACGAAATCAAATGCGGCAAGAAAGTTGATGTTCTACTGGTAGATTATATGGATCTGTTGATGCCCATTGGCAAGAAGATCTCTGCAGAAAATCTGTTTGTCAAAGACAAGTATGTGTCAGAAGAACTTCGAAATCTAGCAATGGAAAAACAATGTGTGTTTGTGACTGCGGCGCAGTTGAATCGTGGAGCAGTAGAAGAAGTTGAATTTGATCTCAGTCATATTTCAGGTGGTTTGAGTAAGATTCAAACCGCAGATAACGTGATTGGTATTTTTACCAGTCGTGCAATGCGTGAACGTGGTAGGTATCAATTGCAGTTGATGAAGACACGTTCATCCAGTGGTGTGGGTATGAAAATTGATCTAGAGTTCAATATCGAAACTCTTAAAATCAGTGATCTACCCGAAGATGAACAAGAATCTAACGGTGCTACCAGTCGTGGGTCTAGTTCACTGATTGAAAGCATTAAAAATAGATCAACCATAAAACCAGATGCAGAAACTGGTGAAATTATAGATCCTACACAGGGTTCTAGTCTAGGTCGAGTTCGAGGCAGTGTACAAAGTACTAAACTGCGTGAAATTTTAAATTCGATGAACGATGAAGAATAAAAAAGTTTCACTGTTAAGCTGGATTCCCGAAGAAAACGAAACAATAGCAATAGATTGGCCCAAGGTACACAAAACACTGGGCTTGGATCATACCAAATGGCTGCTAGAACAGCCGCATAATGTGTGCCAGCTGATCTTGGAACAAAATGACCTTTACTGCAGATTAGTGGCAGAATTCTACGACGAGCAGACATTGGCCATGTATCATTTGATGTGGGCTAAATAATGAATGCGAGCAAAAGAATTTATTGTAGAACGTAGTTTTTCAAAAAGAAAAAGTGGGCCCATGGCAACCACTTTCGAATTTCCCACCATGCCTAGTAGTGATGGTTATCAGGCCTATAGATTTGGACTTGCTATGGCCAATCACGAAATAGCGCCAACCAGTGTAACTGCTCAACACGCTGTTATTAGTGCTTATACTCCAGAAGAAGAAGAAATCATACGTGCCGGAGAACGAGTCACTGGACATCGAGGACAAATGGTAGCAGATCGTGGCAGTCACGAAACTGACAATACAGCCACAGTCAGTCCCGTAGCTCAAGTAAAAAGAAACAGGTACGGAGTTTAAAGTGAAGTTAAGAGAGTTTACAGCATCGCCGGTGGTCACAGTAAATCGTAGGTTAAATCCCAAGATATGGCGTGATGGAGAATTGGCGCCTGAAGTTGCGAACAAACTGAAACAGATAGCTCAAGCCTTTGAAAAGTTCATCGGAGTAGATCTAAAGATCATTGACTATACCATCACTGGCTCAAATGCCAACTACACCTGGACTGCCTACTCAGATCTAGATCTGCATCTAATAGTACCCGGAACTCCCAGCGATCAAGAACGTGAACTGTTTTCAGCTAAAAAGGCACTCTGGGCGGAACAACACACAATTACCATTAAAGGCTTGCCTGTAGAATGTTATGTACAGGGAGAAGATGAGCCACACCACAGTACAGGCGTGTATAGCATAGTTCAAAGTCAATGGCTGGTTGAACCTAAGAAAATCAAACCGGAAGTAGATGATAGTGCTGTGGAAGCCAAAAAAGACGGTGTTATGCGAGATATCGAAAGAGCACTGTTGAGTAAAGATTTAGAAAAACTGCGAGCAGTCAAGGACAAGATTACACAAATGCGTAAGAGCGGTCTAGAGCGAGCCGGTGAGTGGAGTGTGGAAAATCTAGTGTTTAAGATTCTGCGCAATCTAGGTCTAATTGATCAGATCACTGACAAAATTCGTGAACTAGAAGATCAAGAGCTGAGTCTAGAACAAACCCAGCTCTTGGATTAATTTACACGATAGCAGTCGTGTACGTCCCAGGCAGAAATTTTATACACCATAAAATGTGTAGCTTCAGTTAGACTTGGAAAGGTCTTGGCTGTGAATGTTCCGCCAACTAGATAATAGCTTACTCGCCACATCAGTCTTTCTTGATGCCAAACAACTGTAATAGGTTGATAAACAGATTGATAAAGTCCATGTACAGTGTAAGAGCCCCGATAACTTCTTGACGACCTATATCTCCATCTACTGATACAGCTTCACGAATCTTTTGTGTGTCGTAGGCAGTGAGTCCTAGAAAGATAATGATGGCCAATGCTGAGATTACCATTTGCATGACTGTTGAGCCAATAAAGATATTCACAATACTAGCGAGTACAATGGCAATTAGACCCACAAGCATAAATTTGCCCATGCTGTCTAGATTGGTCTTGGTAAAGTAGCCATAGCCGCTCATTACTGCAAACAAGATGGCAGCACCCATAAAAGCACTCACAATTGATCCCATGGTGAATATGGCAAATATGGTGGCCATGCTGAGTCCCATTAGAGCAGCGAACCCGTATAGGAACAGCTTGAGTTGACTCTTGTTAAAACGTTCACTGGCAAAAGCAAAAGCCATTATTGCCACTAGGGGCGCAAAGATCACAATCCATTTGAGTACACCCGTAAAGAAAAAAGCCAGCAATTCCGGCGTTGATCCCACGAACCAACTCACCAACATTGATATGGCCACTGCCACACTCATATGACCATACACACGAGCCATAGCTGAGTTAATTTCACTTGCTGAGCGATAATCTGTGATACCGCCCGTATAGGTTGTTCCAAACATGTTTATCTCCTTATAGATACTATATTATACACAATTATGCCATCAAGATCAAGAGGCACGTTCAGTGGGTTGATATTCTACCAAATATCCCTCCCACAGCTGACCTGTTCTAGCACTCATTTTGGCAGCTGTTTGATCAGCCATGTCCTGCGCCAATTTGCGCTGTTTGAGAGTAAAACGTGCGCCTGTGAGGTCTTGTGTTTTGATTGTTTGCCCTGTAACAGTGTTACGAGCTTTGATTAATAGATATGTTTGATTCATGCAAATATTTATCGTGAACTGCTGAGTTTTGGTTGAAACAGTCGGGCCAAAGGCACTGCACTCACTGTGGAAATCACACTCATAATGACCACAGCAGCAAACATGTTGCTGGATATTATAGCAGCCTTGAGCAACACAGTGGCCAGGAAAATTTCCATTAGGCCTTTGTTTTGTAAAATTGCAGTTTTAAACAACACTGCCTGTAGACCTTCTGAACGATAGGCCAACCAAACACCCACAAATTTGGTAGTCACAGCTATCACATACATGCCCACAGCAGCGATCAAAATCACATCCAGACCAGCTGACCATTGTACTTTAAGCCCGGTCCAAATAAAGAACACAGGCATGAGCCAGTACATTTGATGTTGATCCATTCCTCCCAGCCAAGCTGTGGTCTTGCGTGGTATGATCATGCCCGCAAAGAACGCACCCAGTACATAGTGTAGTCCTGCCCAGTGACTGAAAGCTGCCATAGTCAGCACCAGCACCACAGTGAGTGTGGGCCAACTGGCGGGTCCCATGTGATCCATCAACTTGGGCCACACATGATACAGAACAAATGCTGAGACTAAAAATAAGCTGCTGAGCAGCATGGTTTCGCCAAAGGCCACGATCAGACTCACTGTGATCCATAGGATCAAATCGTCAAAGGTCACCAAAGCCAACAGTCTACGGTAGAGATCTGTACCGTGTATGCCCAGGCTTTTTGAAGCAATGACCAACATGGGCATGGCTGTGATACAGGTGGCAACACCCATGGCCCATATGTACTTCCACGTGCTGCCGTCGGGATTGTGCCATTGCGGATGATCAAACAACAACCAAAATGCAGCCGCTGCCAATCCAATGGGTACCAATATGACCTGAAAGGCTTTGGTCCATAACTGAGAACCTTCTTGTGCCAGAACTTCACGAGGTTTCAATTCCAGACCAGCAATAAAGGCAAAGATCACAATGGCCAGAGTCTGTATGGTATCTAGACTGGCTCGTACCCCGGGAGTAAACACAGCAGCAAATACTTCGGGATAAAATGCTCCCAGTGCTGAAGGTCCCAACAAGATGCCACAGAATATCTGAAACATGGGCAGGGGAATCCAAGGCTCTAGTCGTAGAGTGCGTAGTATGAGCCAAGGTACAAACACCATAGTGGCCATTATGAGTAGTGTATTAATCATAGTGAACTATTTACTAAATGACCACTAGAGCTAGATTAGATCGTGGCAGGTGCTGTCCGACAGCGCGAAGCGCGGAGCGGTAAAAAGCAAATTTTCAGTGGGTTATCAGAGTAGTTAATTGTGCTATATACTGTATGCTGACCCTAATCTCAACTACTGGTGAATACGACTCTACAGTTACAATCAGTGGCCCCGTGGGTGTGATTCGTATATGTGATTTGGTATGGTGTCCCGCAGATAGACAAGACTTGCTGGCAATCTACTACTGGGAAAGCTGGGCAGTGCTAAATGGTGCTTATCACTGTTGCTTTAGTTTACCTGGTAAGGTGTCTCTGTTGAAACCATAGCAGCCAAGGTAGAGTGTGTGCCAGCATCATTATAAACCACATTACAGTCATTGAGTAGTCTGTGCCGCACAAGTGGCTAGGAGCGTATAGGCTGTACAAGAACCCTATAAAGAACAAGGGTGCTGGAGCAAGACTTAGAGTGGTATATAGTATTCGCATTGCGTATTTATAGTGAGTCCAAATGGGTCTACAGGCCTAAAAAAATTGGGCGCAGTTTTTTTTGATCTGAGGTTTACACAGCGCCTCTGATTATGCTCATGGTTATTTCAGTGTCCGCAATTCTATATACATTGTAGCACTCTCTGCGTATGAGCTTTTGGCTGGGTCGAGATCTACGACCACCTGCAGAGCTATTAAGTGGCTGTAGCTGTACACCATTTGAAGCGGGATAGCATTTGATGACTCGGGCCAAGATGAGTCTATTGTGTTCAGTGACTAGGCAGTGGTCTCCAGGATTGAGATGGTGACCGGCAATGTCTCTGTGATGTAGTGAATGGTTCATAATTGCGTAGTGTAGAAAAAGGGTATACAGGGATAAAAAATTGGCCGCGTAAAAAATTAGGGTGGAGTACTTTTCGTTTCAGGGTGGTGATTTGCTACCACTAGAACAATAGTAGTAGCATAGTATACACTATAACCTATACCCCTCACCACCTGTCACCACCTGCCAACCTGTCCTCACCTTCAACCTCGGATGGTGTCGAAGATTGAATTCTGAAGGCGATGAACCTCGTCGGCAGGCACATAGAAGTCTGTGCGTGGATCCCAGTACTCACCTGCCTTGGCATCGTAGTAAAGAACCTGTCCGTTAGGGTAGTGGAAAGGGCCTTCTAGTCCCTTACGTGCAGTATACTCTTGGTTGTGTTTAAACACTGCGTAACTCATACCAGCTCCTTAGCTTGG
>Ga0164294_10000535_pt1 | contig 36247 bp, 26 predicted proteins | sample GEODES005metaG_FD_111479 | JGI IMG/M metagenome (GOLD analysis project Ga0164294, IMG submission 111479) | Oligotrophic lake water microbial communities from Sparkling Lake, Wisconsin, USA - GEODES005 metaG | ecosystem: Environmental > Aquatic > Freshwater > Lake | place: USA: Sparkling Lake... | reverse complement strand
TATTAAAAGATGATGTTTTGTTCAATTTGCAAGCAAGAGGTTATGTTTCTGGATTAAATGCATATTCTACAAATAGCAGAGCAGCAATAAGATTAATTGCAGCAGAAGATTGGGTTGGAGGAGGTGGCTATAATGGCCAAGGAACATACATTTTATTTAGATCAACTAATATTGGTGATAGTACAGCAAAAGATAAAGTTATAATTGGATCTAGCGGAATTAACGTTTTAAATGGAAATATTTATATCAGTGGAAACGCAGTGCTTACTGGAACAATTCCAACAGCACAAATTATATCAAACGTTGTCTATACCACAGGAGACCAAACTATTTCTGGAATTAAAAATTTCACTAACAATTTAGTTCTCCAAGATAATATTTTATTTAGTTCTCAACCAAGTGGATATCTTACTGGAATAGGATACTCTGGAAATTATGATGGCGGATATTTCTTAGGAAGAACAAAGCTTTCACAAAATACAAGCAGATTAGTTGATAGCAGTTTTGGTAATACTTGGACCGCTAAAGAAAGTAGTAGACTATGGCGCGGCATATCAATTAGCAGCGATGGAAAATATCAAAGCACATTTGTTTATGGTGGGCAAATTTATGTATCCTCAGATTATGGTAATACTTGGGCTGCTAAAGAAAGTAGTAGGAATTGGTATAGTATTTCAATAAGCAGCGATGGAAAATATCAAAGTACGATTGTTCTTGATGGACAAATTTATATTTCCTCAGATTATGGTAACACTTGGACTGCTAAAGAAAGTAGTAGATCATGGGTCAGCATATCAATTAGCAGCGATGGAAAATATCAAAGTGCGGTTGTTGCTTATAGTGGACAAATTTATGTATCCTCAGACTATGGCAACACTTGGGTTGCTAAAGAAAGTAGTAGGAATTGGCAAGGTATTGCTATTAGTAGTGATGGAAAATATCAAAGTGCTACTGTTAATAATGGGCAAATTTATGTATCCTCAGACTATGGCAACACTTGGGTTGCAAAAGAGAGTAGCAGAAACTGGGGTGATATTTCAATCAGTAGCGATGGTAAATATCAAACTGCATTAGTTCGAAATAATGGACGAATTTATGTTTCCTCAGATTATGGTAATACTTGGGCTGCTAAAGAAAGTAGTAGACTATGGTATACCATATCAATTAGCAGCGATGGAAAATATCAAAGCGCAGTCGTTTATGGTGGGCAAATTTATGTATCCTCAGATTATGGTAATACTTGGGCTGCTAAAGAAAGTAGTAGGACTTGGTATAGTATTTCAATCAGTAGTGATGGAAAATATCAAACTGCGGTTGTTTATGGTGGGCAAATTTATATTTCTAAAACAGACGAACAGATAGATGGAAATCTTTATGTTGATAATCTTTATGCTAATAATTTAGTTTATAATACTGGAGATCAAACTATTAGTGGAGTTAAAACTTTTGCAAATAACGTAAATGTTTCTGGTACTGGAAACTTCAATGCTGTTAAAGTTTCAAGCATCGACAAGTTATTCTTATCTGGGATAGATATTGTCATAACAGGTAATTCTTCGATTAATGTATATAATCAAATATACATTAATGGAAACCCAGTAGTAACTGGATCTGTACAACTTGGTTCTTATGCAACTTCAGCTAATTTAGCTTTAACTGGAAGTATTCTAGATAGTAAAATTAATAGTTTGAGCGGTTATATTGATGCTAAATCTATAGTTTTACCAACTACTTTAGTTTATACTACTGGCGATCAAACTATCAGCGGAGTTAAAACTTTCGCTTCTCCAATATATTTTAGTAGCGGAATAAATACTTATGGTGAGTTTGTAAATACTTCTGGTGGGTATATTGATTTAAGAGGAGGTGGAGGTGGAAGAGGTGGAAATATTATTAGCAGAGGACTACTTGATACAGCAGGCAATGGCAATTCTTCGAATGGAGGAAGTATAGATTTAAGCGCAGGACCTGGAGATTCAAGCCCTGGTGGGTCAATAATATCTATAGGTGGCGTGGATGATGGTAGTCCAGGTGGAACTTTAAACATGTCTGATAGTGGTGGAAATATAACAACTTCAAATGATGGTGGTTCAATCGACACCTCAAATGGTGGCGGTTCAATCAATACTTCGCAAGGTGGTTCAATCAATACACAAGGTGGTGATAGTGGTGGTGGTTCAATAAACACTTCTGGCGGAGATGAGGATGGAGGCTCAATCAATACCTCAAATGGTGGAGGCTCGATTGATCTTAGCGGAAACACTAATGGCGACAATCCAGCTTTTGGTGGATCTATATTAGCAAGTGCTGGGGCTGGCTATGAGAGCTGGGATGGTGGTTCTGGTGGTACGCTTGATATGCGTGGCGAGGGTGGTAGTGAGGAGGGTGCTGGAAGTAATGGAAGATCTGGTGGGTCGATCAATACTTCGATTGGAGGTGGATCAATAGACACAAGAGGTCAAGGACAAATACAGTTTGGTATAGATGGAACTCGCACAACACTCTCTGGCACTGCCACAACAAATAGAACAATTTACTTACCAGACCTAAATGGGACTCTTCTGACAACAGAAGCAAATTTTGTAAAAAATATGGTTTATACAACTGGATCTCAAATTATTTCTGGAAGTAAAACTTTCGTTTCTCCAATAGTTTTTTCTAGCGGAGCAAATGATGGAATCCAATTTGGCGGGGCTGGTGGAAGTATTGATTTAAGAGGAGGTATAGCACAAGATGGGTCTGATGGCAGCAAAGGTGGTAGCATTATTATGGTTGGAGGAATTGCAAATAATGCACCAAATGGCGCAGGAAATATTAATACTTCAGCATTCGGCGAGAGTGAAGGAGGAGATATTCTTACTTATGGTGGAGGTAATGAAGGTAATCATGGAGGTTCTATTATTACTATTGGAGGAGGCTCAGCTGGTGGTGATATTGATACTAGGGGTAATGACTTTCATGGTGGTTCAATCTACACCTATGGCGGAGATAATGGCCCAGGTGGTTCAATCTACACCCATGGCGGAGACCTTGGCGAAGGTGGTTCAATCAATACTTCTAACGGAGGTGGTTCGATTAACTTGACGGGGAAAGGTTTTATCGAATTTGGAACATCAATAGGAGTTTTACAAACAAGAACAACTCTTAGTGGTACGGCTTCAACAAATATAACAATTCGTTTACCAAATGATAATGGAACTTTAGCTCTTGATTCAAATGTTGTATATACAACTGGAAATCAAACTATTTCTGGCAGAAAAACATTCCTTGATTCTGGAGTCTTTTCGAATGAAGCAGTACCAGCTGTACCATTATTAAATAATCCATTATCAATAGTTGGTAGCGGAAATAATTACTTACAACTTAATATTCAAAATAGAGCAACTGGCACAAATGCCACAGCAGATTTAGTTATCACAGCTAACAATGGAACAGATAATGCTAATTATATTAACCTTGGAATTAATAATAGTGGATATAACGATCCTGCATTTAGTAATGGAAGTGGATTAGACGGATATCTATTTGTAAATGGCGGAAGTTTAGACATTGGAACTCAAACTCCAAATACCGCTGTAGAATTCCATATCGGGGGTACTACAGCCAATAGAGCTATAGCAAGAATAGATTCTTCTGGAATAAATATACTTAGTGGCACCTATAGAGTTAATGATATACCAAGTAACACTTTTACAATTACATTAACGCATTCATCAGCTACTCCTGGTGTTGGTTTAAATTACTTTGGAATGAATGATGTTGGATATAGTTCCGCTTCTCTAGGTATAAGAAGAAGAATACCAATTGCTGAAACTTGCCAAATTAGAAAAGCCTCGTGGTCGCATTTAGTTGGTACAACTGGATCACCAAATAATCTACTTTCAACTGGATACGTTATTAATACATCATCAACTCCACCTCAAATAGGAATAGTAAGCACGCTTATTAGTAGTATAAGTGAAACTATCCCAGCTCATTATATAACAAATTTCTCTCCGCCAATTAATGTAACTTCTGGAGATCTAATAGTAGCTGCTTTAGGCATTAGTGGATTCACAATTGCTCCATTAGCAATAAGAGACACAGTCATATTATATTGCTATAATTAATATTTTAAATAAAGTGTAATTTAATATATGATTATAAATACAGTAACATCTATTGCCCAAGAAATATACGAAGAATTGGGTGAACCTAGTGATCTTAGTATTGCAGCTATAGCTGCTTGGGTAAGAAGAAATATTGGTGGACTTGGTAATTTAATAAATAGACAATTCGAAGTTAATAGTGCTACTTTGGAGATTAATCCCAATCTTGGTGACGCTGAAAAATATATATTCAAAAAAATGTATTCTGTATATTTTTTCGACCTTAGAATCAAAAGCACAGGAAGTCTAGCCTCAACAGACTTTATTACAATTAAAGATGATATTGGTAGCGTTCAAAAAGCTAATAAAAATGAAATCTTAAAAAGTTACATATCAGTTAGAAAACAAGAATATGATGAGTTGCAAGATTTTGTTAATAAATATGAACTTAATGAAGTTACTCCTTTACAAGTTGCTGGAGATGATACTATTCCAGGAGTTTATGATCCAGTTGGAAGGAATGCCTTTCGCAATATAAGAACAATTTGGTACTCAGCATAACACTATGAGCTTTATAAACTCAACAGCTGCGGCAGAATTTTCGCAAGATTATGATAATTTTTTTACTTATTTTTCCAGACCTTTTATCGTTCATAAAGACCCAGTAAGAATTGTAGAACAAGTTCAAAGTGCGCCATTATATGGTTATGGACAATCTTCAGATGCAGTGAATTTTACCTATATTCCTGTAACTGGAATTTTTAATGGAAGAATTTATTATAACAATTCCAACGACGCAGATGCTGTTAATAGTGAATTAAAATTAGTTTTTGTAAAAGGAGATGTCACTTTGAAAGTTAAACAAGATGCAAGAGATTTTATTGCTAATGGAAGAACTATAAAACTTGAATTTGATGGAAAAACTTGGAATGTTATCACAGAAGATATTGTTAAGAAATATCTTAATAATACATATTATGTATACGGATTAGAACAAACTAAATAATATGGCTGCTAAAATTAACCTTAATCAAATCCGAAGTGAAGTCGCATCTTCATATGAAAAAACCTTAAAAAAAGAAGGAATTATTTTTGCTGAAGAAATTTTACAAGAAAATTTAGATAAATATATAAATGAAATTAAAAATCATCCAGTATCTAAAGAATTAGATAGCGGTCCAGACGGTGAAAATGTTAGTAATACTCTAAATGGAAAAGAAAATCTTTTTGCTTTTATTGGATTTGATAGTGAAGATAAACCAGTTGATGATCTTACTCAACTCATAAAACAAAATACATTTTTAGATAAAAAATCTACTTTTGATAAGAAAAACTTTCAATTAAAATTTAATATATTCACTCCATCAATAGAAGAAATTAAATCTGTCACTCCTTTGCCTTTTGAAAGAGGAAGAAGTTGGGTTAAGGGTGTAGAAGATGGTATTTCTGGATTTGGATATTATGTTTATGGAAAGTTATTTCCCTCTAGCAGATCTGGTAGAGGAATTCAATCTAAAAATAAAGTTAGAGTTGCCGCTTATAAACCTGTAAGATATATGTCAGAACTTTATACTAATTTTATAAAAAATTTAAGATAATATGATCCCACAATTTGATAATATTTTAATGACTAGCATGTTACTTTGGTTAGACAACAAAGTATCAACTAATGGACAAGCTTATACCAATTATCAGAGCGTATTTTATCCTGTTACTAATATGTATTATGGATATTATACATATGGCGCACCATTAAAACAAATGGTTATAGACTCTTCAATAAGTGGCGCAAATATCATAAGTGGAGTTTATCTTAATGGAGTTTTTACAATTCCTGGACAAAATAATTTAAGTGGAATTAACGCTTCAGAAGGCCAATTGTATTTTAGTCAACCCGTAAATAATCCTAGCACAGCTTTAAGCGGCAATTATGCTGTTAAAGATTTCAACATCTATTTGACTAGCAAAACTGAAGAAAATTTATTATTTGAAACTCAATATCAAATTAACCCTAAAACATATCAAAATCCTACTGGATTACCAGTTGGTTCAGAGACATATCCTGTTATATATTTAAAATATCAAGGAGGAAAGAACAAGCCTCTTGCATTTGGTGGGTTTGATCAAACAGTTGGTAATGTTAGAGCAATCATATTATCTGATAGCGTATTTAGTTTAGACGCTGTAACAAGCATAATGAGAGATACTGCTAGGGAGCTAATACCATTAATATATCCAAATGAAATGCCATTTAATTCATTAGGATCAGTGAGTACGCCAAATAATAATTTTAATTATATTAATTTTACAGCAAATAAAGCTAATACCGATGATTATCTATATATTAATGAAGTTAATGTGACTAAAACTGATACTAGAATACTTAATGCTACAAATAGCTTAAATAGGAATGTATATTCCGCTTTTGTTGACTTTGAGGTAATTAAGAATAGATATCCAAGACAATAAAAAAATAGAAAATAAATAAAAAAAATGGTGTAATAACTATAAATGGAGAAATACTAATATGGCAAGAAATCGTATAATTTATCAATCAGAAGCTGTTTATGCTGGACCCGCTCCAGCAACAGGTTACCACTACGGAACATACACACCTGGAATCGGTGGAAATAGTAATGTACCAGACCAAAATCGTAACCTAGTTCAACAGCTACAAAGAATTCAAACAGCTAATTATAGCTTTACAGTAGATCGCACAGATGTTAATCAATTCGGACAATTAGCAGCTATTGATCGTGTAATTTTAACCAATCCAACAGTTTCATTAGATTTTAGTTATATTAACTCGAGTCTTACTAATGAAAACGATCTAGGATTCACAATTGCTTCTGGAAGTAGTGATTCAACTGTTTCTGCTATTTCTGGATTCTTAAATAAAACTTCAGACGAAAGAAATTACTTTATTCGCACAACTCCAGAAGGTACAGATGCAGTAGGCTTTACAGATGGATCTGCTACAAATAACGGAGTTATTGGAATTGGTAATGCATTCTTAACATCCTACTCAACAGAAGGCTCTGTTGGTAATTTCCCAACAACAACTATTAATGTTGAAGGCTTGAATATGAATTTCCAAAACGGAATTAGTGGAAATTTTGTTCCAGCAGTTAATCCAGTAAACGGTTTAGCTCTAAGTAATTATTATCAATTAGCTCAAGCTGTTCAAAATGTTGGAATTGGAAGTGGAAGCGCAATTAGTGCTTTACGCCCAGGAGATATTACATTATCATTAAGTAATACATTGGCTAGCGGAGTTGATGTAGACACAATGAATATTCAGAGTTATACATTGAGCTTTGATCTAAGTCGTACACCAATTCAAAGACTAGGAAATAAATTCGCATTCACAAGAGAAATTGACTTCCCATTAACAGTAACATTAAGTGTTGATGCTCAAGTCACAGCAATGAATGCAGGAAATTTAGCAAATCTTGTAGTTGATGATTCTGCTACTTATAATCCATCAATCACAATCAAGAGTCCTTCTGACTCTAATCTAACTATGGCAAAATACATCCTTAAGGGTGCAAAATTAGATAGTCAAGAATATAGCTCTGATGTAGGTAGCAATAAATCTGTCTCCCTTACGTTCAGTGCTCAAGTTGGTGGCCCACAAGATACAGCTAACGGATTATTTATCAACGGACAGTTCTAATAAATAATACATAATTAAGTTATAAAATAACCCCTACGTTCTCGTAGGGGTTATTTTTTGTGTAATTGAAGTTAGGCAGAGGGTTAGATAAAGGTAAAAGATTATGGAAAACGATCCTATTAAAGACATGACTCTTTTTCAGATAAAGAGAAAGATCACAAATATATACAAGAATTTCTTTTTTATTCTTGAAGACTTGACTGATTCTGGATATAATATAAATGATGAAACTTATCAAAAAATGCGCAAAAGAATACTTGATAATGCTAATGATGCAGTAAGAGAGATAGAAGAGAACTTTACTAAACTGAACATAACATTAAAATGAAATCTAAAAAATTAAACTATAATTTTCCTATAAGTGAAATAATAGAGGGTAATCTTTCGACACAAAGCATACAAAAGAGTTTGAAGGATAACTTTGGAATTTTAAAACCAAGTTTAACAACATTTAAGAATCCTAATTTTATTAAAAATTATCAGAACTGGGATGACAATAAAAAACATCAATTTATTAAAACAATTGGTGGAGTAGTTTACTATGGTAAAATCAAAAACTATCTACAGGAATTAATTGACGGTAATGGAGAAAAAATATGAAAACAATGTTTGAATTCGATATATATCACGAAAAAGAAATAGAAAAAATAGAAGTATCTACTAATGAAAAAGGCGAAGAAGTAAAGACTACCTCTAAGGTTAAAACTGCTGTTCCAGTGAAGTTAGCTATTAAAAAACCTACAAGAACTCTGTTCGATGAAGCTGAATTATTTTATGGGGTTAGGCTTTCAGAAGGAATTAAAGCTGGATTATTAACTAGAGCATTACTAGCTAAAAGATTTAGTAATGACGGTGGAGTATTAAGTGACGATGAACAAAAAGAATACAATGAGCTATATCTGGAATTTTTTAATTTACAAAATGAATTTCAAAAATTATCTATTAAAGATGAAGCCATAAGAACAGAAGAAGAAAAGCAAGAGGTTCAAAATGTAATTGTAAAAATAAACCTTTCTAGAGAAAAGCTTCAAAGATATGAAATGGCGCAAGCTAATCTTTTTGAACAAACCGCAGAAAATAGAGCTAGAAATAAAACCATTATGTGGTGGGTTCTTCAACTTAGTTTGATACAAGGTGAAGATAAAAAATTTAAAGAACTTTTCAAAGAAGGCCCTTATGATGCTAAGCTTAAAGTATATGACGAAATTGAAGAGTCTGAATCTGGAGTAGAGAAAATAGCTTTGCAAAAACTTCTTTATCTAATTAGTTTCTGGTATATTGGTAGAGCAGCATCCCAAGAAGAATTTGAGAAACTTTTGAATGTCATGCAAAAAGATGAAACAAAAGAATCAAAGGGATAATGATTGCAAACGTTAGAAAAGAACAAATTAAGGCTTTCATTTGTTGATATATTAAAAGGATATAGCCTATCCTATTATAAAAATAATAAATTATATTTTAAACATAATACAAGTCTTGATTCTGGAGATATAGATCACCTTAGACAAGAGTTTATAGAAATAGCCCAAAAAAAGGGGCTTCCAACTGAAGATCAAAAAGAAGACTATATAATACTAGAAGATCTTTGGTCAAAAGATAAGAATAAAGAAATTAAAGATTTAAAATTTGATATATCTAACTTAAGGACAACCAAATCAAAGCTATTTAAAAATGAAGATATTAATGAATTCAATAAACAAATTGATGCGAAGAAATTAGAATTAATTAATTTAATTTCTGAAAGAAAAGAACTTTTAGGTTTTACTGTAGAAGACTACGCAAACAAAAAAATTAATGAATATTATATGTTTAACTCATTATTCAAGGATAAGAACTTAAAAGATAAATTTTTTTCTGAACAAGAATTTGACGAATTAGAAAATAAAGATATATCTGAAATATTGCAAATATATAATGATATCAATAAAAATTTTGCAGAAAATAATCTTAAAAAAATAGCTCTTTCTTCTTATTATCTTAGCTTATTTAATATTTGTGATGAGAGCGCGTATAATTTATATGGTAAACCTATAATATATTTAACTTTTTATCAAATGGAAGTGTTTGGATATGCTAGATATTTCAAGAGTGCATTAGAGCAAGCGAAGCATAAACCAAGTGATGAATTATATGAAGATCCAGAAAAACTTATAGAATGGTTAGAGAGTAGTCGAAATGCACAAGAACTTCTTAATAAAACAGAAGAGGGTCATAGAAAAACAGAGGGTGCAATAGCTACTTCTATTATAGGGGCTAAAAAAGAAGATCTAGCTAAAATAGGCAAAGATGAAAATAGCATAAGTCTACATAAAGAAGCTCAGAAAAAGGGTGGTGTTTTGAATATGGATGATCTAATAAAGATGCATAAAGCTTAAATATCTAATACTATCATAATTAATCATATTTTGTGTAATTTATGATAGCAAAAGGATTAAGGAATGGCAAGAACATCAGCTACAATTAGCGTAGGTGCGGATACTAGGCAGCTTGAAAGAGATATTCAAGGCGCTTTAAGCCGTGATTTTAAATTAAAAGGATTGAATGAAAAGGCCTTTACTCAACCTTTGGGTAGAATCACTGGTTCAGCAAATGAATTTCAAAAATCATTAGATGCATCTAATGCTCGCGTTATAGCCTTCGGAGCAAGTGCTGGATTGATATTTACTGTAGAAAAAGCATTTACTTCATTGGTTAAAAGCACTATAGATGTTCAAAAATCATTAACTGATATTAATGTAATATTGAACGCGAGTGCTGGGACTTTAGATAAATTTGGTAATAGCTTATTTGATATAGCTAAAAATACTGGTCAATCTTTTGATGTGGTTGCTGTGGCTGCTACTGAACTTTCTCGTCAAGGTCTTGGCCTAGAAGAAACTCTTAGAAGAACTCAAGATGCATTAATATTAACTCGTTTAAGTGGCCTTGATACAGCAAGTGCTGTAGAAGCTTTAACAGCTACAATCAATAGTTTTAATAAAGCTGGCTTAGATTCAACAACTATTATTAATAAATTAGCAAATGTTGATGCGGCTTTTGCTGTTAGTAGTGGTGATCTTGCAGAAGCTATTAAACGAGTTGGATCTTCTGCATCAGATGCAGGGGTTGATTTTGATGAACTATTAGCAATCGTAACTAGCGTACAACAAACTACAGCTAGAGGCGGTGCAGTAATTGGAAATTCTTTAAAAACAATATTTACAAGAATAGAAAGAACCGAGACCTTAGACCAACTTGAAGAACTAGGTATTAAAGTAAGAGATTTGCAAGGAGATGCATTACCAGCAATTCAAATTCTTTCTAATTTATCTAATACTTTTAATACTTTAGCTAGTTCTCAAAAGGCTCAAGTAGCTGAAACTGTTGGTGGTATATTTCAAATTAATATTTTAAAAGCAGCGTTAGGAGATTTAGGAAAAGAGTATTCTGTTTACGATAGAGCCTTACAAACATCAGCGAATAGTACTGATCAAGCTATCCAAAGAAACGAAGCTTTAAATCAAACTCTCTCTGCTTTAATTAATCAAACTTTTCAAAATTTAATTCGTGTTTCTTCTGACGTCGGAGAAATATCTTTGGGACCAACATTTAAAAATACTTTAGAGATATTGAACAAAGGATTAGAGTCGTTATCTACTGATAGTAGTTCTACTGGTGGAAAAATTGGTAAAGGAATATTAGAGGGTATTGGCACATTTATAAGTGGGCCAGGAGTTATATTAATTACTGCTGTTTTTGGAAAATTACTTTTAAATTTAGGAAAATTTGCTGCTCAATCATTAGGCGTACTTTTAAATATAAATACTCAATCTGAACAAAGAGCGCAAATACAAGCTAAAATTAACGAAGTATTAGCTCAAGAACCATCTTTGGTAGCTGCAATATATAGCAAACAAATAAGTGTCTTAGAAGTAGAAAATCAAATTCTTAATATAATTAGATTGCAGACTATAGAAAGAGAAAAGGCTGCTGCTGTTTCAGCTAGTATTGCTGGAGGATTAACTAAACGAGGAGTAAGTACTAAAGGTGGATCTTTAAAAGCCAGCTCAGGATTTATACCTAATTTTAGCGCTTCAGAAATCTATGGCGCATTAGCTGGAGGATATATGCCAGGAAATATTCGACAAATGAATATTCCTGGAAAAGGAAATGTAACTTATAATAGCGCAGAAACAGTTAAGAATTTTCCAGGAATGAGCCAGCCAGCTATTATGCCACCTCAAGATAGCAAAGCTGGAAAAAATTATCAAAAACAATTTTCTAGCGCTCATGGATTTAATCCTTACGCAAGTGAAGGTTTTGTTCCTAATTTCGCTATAAGTCCATTCCAAAGGGCTCAAAAACTTTTTACAGAAGCAAAAAGTTCAAAAATAGATATTGAAGATTTAATTATAAAAAGAAATTATGCAATAACTCCAGAAGTAAGAAAAGAAATAGAAAGCATTAAAATAGATCCTAAAAAAACCGCACAAACAAAAGGAGAAGTAATTACTTATGATGCTAGTAAATTAGGTATAGTTGGTGTAGGTGGAATAAGAGGCACAGTAAATCCCGAAACTTCATTTAAAACGTTGGGTTATACAAAAGACCCAAGATTCGTAAGATTCCAAGGAATACAAGCCAGAACGCTTGAAGATTTAAAAGGTAGTACAATTCAAGATAAAAATTCTTTTTCTACAGAGGTCAATAAATTATTTGTTGGTCCTCTTGCTCAACTAGCTAATAATATTTTTGGGCCATTAAGTCCAGATCCAAAATTTAAATCTACACTTGCTTCTAATACTAGAAAAGAGGGCATTAATCTTTTTCCAGCAGGCACAGAAGGATCAATTTTCGAAGCAGCTGTAAATTTAGGTACAAAACGCGGGGGAGCTTTAGAAAAAGCTTTCGATCAAAATACGGCTCAAAAACCATTTGATTTTGAAGAAGCCTCTCCCCCAGCTACAGCTTTTAATAGTAAATTTGGGTTTAAGCCAGCAGTTTTGCGTGCAGATGCAAAAAGAACAATCTCAAGTACACAAGCAAGAGAAATAATTGATAAAGCCTATAGAGATCCTATAGCCAGCAAAGATCCTTTACTACCAAAACCAAGAATAGCTGCTTCAGGTTTTATCCCTAGTTTTACAGCATTAGATAATGCTATTGGAAGAGAAGTAGCATCTGGTACAGCTACTTCTAAAATAAGAGTTGGTAAAGATTCAAGACTAACATCTTTAGCAAATCCTCTCGGCTTAGGAGTTTATAATACAAAAGATGAACCTAGAGGTCTTAGCCAAGGGGTTGAAAGATATGGATCAAAAGCTAAAACCGCAGGAGCAGCTGCTGGATTTATTCCTAATTTTGCAGCATTATCATTTAATCCTGGAAGTTTAGGTGCACTTGATCCGTCTATTGCAAGTAGAGAAGTAGGTGCGAGGTTTTCAAAGATAGTAGCCAAATTAAAAACTCAAGAATATACACTTGACCAAGCAAACGCAAATCTTAAACAATTAACCTCAGAATATGGACTCGCTGCAAGTAGTCAAAATAGATTTAATCAAATTTTACAAAGCAGAGGATCTCAATTTGCAAGTAGCGCAAGATCTGCGACTTTAGCATTAGATAACAGTAAAAAAGGTTTTGAAAAATTTGGTGGTGCGGCTTTAGCTGCTTCCTTTGTTATACCAATGATTTTACAAACAGTTAGTCAATTTAACGAAGGAAATAAAAAATTACAATTAGGAATAAATGCAGCAAGTACAGCATTGAGTCTTACTGCCGCTGGAGCTATTTTTGGTCCTGCTGGCGCAGCTGGAGGTGCGGCTGTTGGAACAGGATTAGGTTTATATCAATATTTTAAAGGGTTAGAAGGACTGGATCTTGATAAACTTAAAAATGATATTCAAGCGCTTCAAGATGAATTTAATAATACCTCAACGTCTGTAAATCAAATTATACCATTAATAGAAAAATATAAAGAGATTCAAGGTTCTAGCTTGCCTGATGCTGATAAAGCTGAAGCCTCATTAAGGGTTCAAAGTCAAATTACTGAAAACATAGGAAAAATTGGACCAGAATTTTCAGACGCTCTATTCAAGGCTTTAGAAGATGCTGTAAAAACTGGAGACTATACTGTATTTTCTAATACTTTAAGTAAGGCTTTAATTCAAGCAAATTCTAAAATATCAAATTTAACCTCAGAAGCTGTATTTGAATCGATAAAAGCAGAAGGAAATAAAGTAGAGAATAAGGCTACAGCAGGAGGTATTTCAAGAGCGATAACTGGACTACAAACTCCAGAAGGTAAAAATATAATACAAGAATTAGCGAATAAACCAGGCGGGAAAGAAAAAATTTCAGCAGTGTCTGATCAATTGAATTCTTTATATACATTAAGAGGGACTTTAAAAGAAAATCAAAGCAAACAACAAAGCCTCATGAAGCAGATAAGTACTACAGTAAGTACTGGAATTGGAAATCTTTTTGGTGGAGATGCAGGACTTGAATCAGAAGAGTCTAAAAAAGCAAGAGAAGAAATTGAGAAAAGTTCAGTTTTATTGAAAACAAATTTAGGAAATATTTTAACTACAGTAGAGCCTTTATTCCAAGCTACAGATGAAGGAAGAATTCAATTTGAAAAATTAAGTAAAGCTGCTGAAAGCGCTACTTTAAGCGAGGAAGCAGCAGATAAAGTAATTAAAGATACAAAACAATATTTAGATAATATTCGTGATCATCAACAAAAAATTGAATCTCTTATGAAAAGCGGAATCTCAACAGTAGACCAATATATTCTAGGATTTAAAAATAATACATTAAATTCAAAAGATGCTCAAGAATTTTATAAGAAAACATTTGCATTACAAAACGATCCATTAAAAATGTTGGGTAGAAGTCAAAATGATCTTAATATGTCTGTTGCAACTACTATACTTAATGAAGATAGTAGAAATAGAGTGCTTAAGAAATTGACTGAGGCAGAAGATACATTAAGAGCAAAATTAGCAAATAGACAAATAACAGAAGATCAATATGCTAAAGCCCTTGAAGGATTAAAAGATAAAATAATTCTTGAACAAAGAAGAGGTGGAACAATATTTGCAGAGGATTTTAGAGGCGGAAGACAAACCGCAAGAGAAAATAAGGCTCTAGCTGGCCAAACACAATTAGAAGATTTCGCTGGTGCATTTTTTGATGAATTTGATAATAGCGCTGCAGATTCATTCCGTCAAGCTCAACTAGGTGCGAAAGATACTGCAAATACAATCAAAAGTGAATTTAATAATGCCTTTTTATCTTTTGCGAATGGAACAGAAACTGCTAGTGACGCTTTTACAAGAATGGCGAATAATATAAGTGATAAAATACAACAATTGGCCTTAGAATTCGCAACAAATCAAATTTTTGGTTCTCTTTTTGGTACCACTAGTAACATATTTGGAGGTGGAGGTGGCGGTGGAGGTATTGGAGGTTTCTTTGGTTCATTATTTAAATCAAAAGGGGGAATGATAAAGGGTTATTCTACTGGAGGTAATGTAGTTGGTGGATCTGGAAATAAAGATGATGTTCCAGCTATGTTAAGTGGTGGAGAATATGTTGTAAGAAAGAGCGCTGTTAATAAGTATGGTCCAGAATATTTGCAAATGTTAAATGAAGGAAAAGTTGAAAAACGCTTTTTGGGAGGAGCTGCTGGTTTAGCTATGGCAGGACTTGCGCAAGGCAATCCTTCTATGTTTCAAAATATAGCTCCAGCATTTGGTATAAATCTAGGCAACAGCAAAGGAAGTAATCAAAATGTTTCTACCAACACTTCTCCAACTTATACTTCTCCAACTTCTAGCGTAGGCATGCGCGCAAGACAGAGCGACAGAGAAGATAATTATTTTAAATACGGTGGAAGAGTCCAAAGATTTGCGGCTGGTGGAGAAACTTCTTATCTTGGAACAAATGTTTATAGATACAATGATCCTCTTTATCCAACCGCTGGAAAAGAAGTTTTTAGTTCAAATTTAAGCGCAAGAGCCCTTATTGATCCAAATAATCCTCAAAATAAAATAAGGCAAGATAGAGAAATGGCATTGTATGATTATTTAAATTATGTGGAAAGCGTTATGCAGTCTAATAGAGAGGCTCTTGAAGAAAATATAAGAATGAATCAGCAGATACAAGACGAATATAATAAGCAAAAAAGTGCAAAAAGTAGAGGCGCTTGGATGAGTTTTGGTCTTGGTCTTCTTGGAGCAGGAGCAAGTCAATTTTCATCAATGGGAGGGTTTGGGGGTATTGGTGGTAGCGCATCAAAATATGGAGCATCAGCAGCTTTAGGAGGTGGATCTGCTGCAAGACAAAATTATGCCAATAGCTCCCCGCTTCGTTACAGCACTCCAACGCCAAGAGCAAATGGTGGTTATATTAAAGGTTTTGCAAATGGTGGTTCTAGTGGTAAAGATGATATTCCAGCTCTTTTAATGGGTGGAGAATTTGTAATGAAGAAAGATGCTGTTAATATGTATGGTAAAAAATTCTTTGATGATCTTAATTCTGGAAGAGCAAGAAAATTTGCAGAAGGTGGAGCAGTTGGTAATGATAACATGTCGAATAATAGTAATTATTCTCCAACTAATAATGTTAATGTCACAGTAAATTTAAATCAAGAAAAAGTAGTTTCTGAAAAGAAAGACGAAGAATCATCTACAAACGAAGATAGAAGAGCAGAAAATGAAAGAACAAAACAATTAGCCGCAAAGGTTAAAGATCAGGTTCTGCTAGTAATCACCCAACAACAAAGACCAGGTGGATTATTAGGTTCTAACGTATATAGGAAACGATAATTTATAATATAAGTTTTGCAGAAAAATTAATTAAATCTTTATCTGATATAATTTGGGATTTACTTATAGAAGGATTTTCATTTAAGTATTCATTTAAACCTTGTAAATCATAAGAATATTTAAACAATAAAGTAATATAATCTTTTCCATCAATATTTGTCTTATATTTTTCATTATATTTGAGATTATTACTAGTCTCTATATAGAACTTCTCATTGTTATAAAAAGTGGTTATATATTCGATATAAATATTGCAAGTATCGTTGTTTTCTTCGATTTCGATGATTTTGGCTTGAAGTACCCCTTGGCTTTGAAGATAATCTAGGTCAATCGCTACATCTTCATAGGAGTTAGAATCTCTACCATAAAAGCCTAAATATCCCTTTTGTAGGTTATAATTATTGTCAAGTACGTCGTCTGTATTCAAATCATTGGATAAGCATATAGTTTTATTGGCTTGATCTTTATTTAACAGTGGAAAATAAGTATTAAATACTATATCATTGATTGATAAATCTGAGGTTAAGCTATTTGAATTTAAACTTTGATTATTAAATAAGTATAAGTAATTTTGATAAAATATTACAGTTTCATTATTTATGGATTGCTTATATATTTTGCCAATATTAAATGTTTGATTAGGAAAATATTCTTCATATAGGTTATTAATATCTTCTTGAGCTTCTTTTTGTTTTAAGAAATTATATAATTCAGATTGAAAATAATTAAGCGGAATAATTTTAACGTTTAAATTTTCTGATATTTCTACTATATCAGTTTCAATAAATGGCACTGTAAGTAAAGTAGTTGATTCATTTACATCTAACCATTTTTCTTTTATGTTTTCTATAAATAAATTACTTAACTGTTTGTTTTTTAAAACTTTATTAGAGACTTCGCTTAGAATTAAGAAAGAATGAATATTTTTTTGATTAAAATATTCTTTATTAATTAATAATTTTATGCTAACATAATCGCTGCTTCTATAGACTTTATTGAATAAAATATTTTTATTTAAATCTTCAATTTGATCATACTCAATATTTATATTAAAATCACCTTTCCCATCATTATTGAAATCTATAGAAAAAAATATTTCTTTAAAAAATCCTAATTTATTATTTAATTCTTTAAATTTATTATAATTATTTTCAAAATTGTATTTAAAATTACTTTTAACTTTATTTTTTGAGAAATTAACAAAATATTTGACCTTTGGAGTTCTTTTTATTCTTTCAGATTTTATTTGTAAAATTGATTCATTGTTTTTAATATTAAAATATTTTTCTATTAAGATATTATTTTTGTCTTTTACGCATATGTTATATGAAGGAAATTCTTTAGAAATTTCTAAATAATCGGGGATATCTCTTAAAGTGTCCCATTCTAATGTTAAATTCAAATTATTAATTTTCATAATTAATATACATTAATTCCAGATGCTATTACAGTAAATGAAGAAACTTGGTTTTGAAGTCTAAAAACTCCAGTGGCAGGATTAGATCTTTCTCCTATACTATTTTCCTCAAAAATTCTAAAATAGTAATCACCAGTATAAACAGGAGTAGAGAATGGTGGAAATATTGGAGTATAAATTACATCATTATAAGAATAAGTTATTCCAGTCCGTAAATTATTTAAAGAAAAAGTATTTACAAGAGCGCTTTGAGGAGTAGTTGCTCCAAAGTTAACTCCAGAATTAATATATGTATAGTACAAGCTATTAGAAGAAGGCGATGTTGAGGTTGATGGAATTATAGAATAAATTATACTATTAATTCCGCCTTGATTAGATGTATAATGTCCTTTTGTGAAATCATATGGATCTTTAAGAAAGTATCCATTAGAATCTCTAAATAGGCCACTCAATTTTAATCCTGGAGTATTTGGAGCTGCTGGACGATTTGGAACATTAACTAAAGTTGCGACATTGTCTATATCTTTAAATTTATTTTCATTATATTCTAATGCGTTTACATAAAAAATTGATGGTTCACTTTCTGTAATATTTAATACTCTATATTTCTTGGGTTTGTTTAAATAAGATTCTAGATAATATCCTGGATACAAGGCTCTACCGTTGTTGTTCATCTCAGACCTAGTATTGATTCCCGCGGTTGCATAACCAGAAGTATTAATGTCTATATTCCAAACTGTATTTTGAGGCAATGTAGTTAAATAACTGTCTAAAGCAAAAGTCCCATAATTAGCATTTATTGATGCTCCATTGCTATAGAAAGATGAATCAAAATATAGAGTTTCATTTTGGGTTTTTGCTGGTCTAGAACGCACAATAACGCCATCTTTAAGATAATTGATCCATGATCCATTATACTCTATTCTTAATTTTGTTGAAGTAGTATAAGATCCATAAGAGCCCATGTTATTGCCATCTTCATAAATATAAGTGTTAGTATCGGCAGCAAAATACCAAGCATAATCTAAACTACCATAACTTTCATCTGTTGTTTGATCAGTATTTAAACCAAACATAACGTATTTGTCTGTAAAGTTTGAAGTCGCTTCAGCAAACATATTTTTACTATATGCTAACGAAGAATAAGCGTGTTTGTTCCAACCATCGGCTACAGTTTTTGTAAATACGTTTCCTACTCTCGTCATACCTACCGAGCTTATATTTTCAGGAATATTATTTATATATGGAAAATTAATTCTTATGTTATTACTATATATTCCAGACCCACTTGTCAAACAATTTTTAGGATTATTTATTGTAATTGATTGTAATTGACTTCTTCTTAAAAAAGAGCTATTTAATCCAGAAATTCCAGAAGAATTTATCCCAGCGTTACCTGTAGCGTATGAGTCCCCAAGTTGTGTGCCAAAATTTAAATTATAAGTTGGGGTCAACACATTAAACATAAATGAATTATTTGCATTGACTCCAGTAATTGCATATGTATTTGTAAAATTATAGGGAAGATCTAATACCGCATATCCAGTTGTTAATTCTAAAGTTCTACCCGCATATGCTGCATTTCTTCTATATTGATCGTAAACAGAAACAACATCTCCTGGTCTTAAATAATTACCTTCTAAACCTAATTTAAAATCCACAATTTCTGTTTCACTATTTTGAGTTGTAAGTAGCCATTTTCCAACTCTTCTTGCTTGATTTTTACTTGTGCATCCGAACGCTACTATTTCTGTTTCTCTTATGCCAAATTTTAAAATTGAAGATTTGTCTTCTACATATTCAATTCCAGGTTTATAATTATCGGTTTCATCATTAAATCTAACTAGAGCTACGGTTTTTCTAGATTTTTTAGAAGCATCAGAGTAATTAAATGAACCATCTATAACGTTACTATTGTTAAAAAGATATATAGGGTCTTTAGGGGAATCTTGAGTTACAGTTATTTGTCCAGCTGAATAATAAGTAATTGCTAAAAATATACTAGCCATATCATTTAATACTTTATAAGCTTCTTCTTTTGAAGAAAGGTACAGATTGCATCTAAATCTTGGCTCTAAACCTCCAACTCCATCGGTAACTAATTGATCACAATATTGAGCAATTTCATATAAGTTCCATTTATCTGCTAAATCTGCGTTAATATATTTGCCTAAACCAAATCTATTATTTGTTATTAAATCATAAAAACACCAAGCAGGATTATCCGTCCAAGCAATTTTAAATTTTCCATTCCAAGGACCAGTATAAGTTTTAGCTATAGGGTCATAATTAACTGGAATTTTAACTTTTAAAAGATTCATTAAGTAAGATCTAGTTGGCACATCATTAAAGTATCTTGCATCAAAATTTGAAAATACTAAAGCCGAATCTGGATATGTAAATCGATCAGAATAAACTTCTGTTATACTATGTACTTCTGTGGTACTACTTAAAGAAGCGCTTGTAAATTCTCTAGATATTTTTGTGATATCTACTGCCCATCCTATTTGATTTGGAAATAAAGTAAAAAATGGTTTATTTTCTGCAAAAGGCCTAAAGCAAAATTCATAAGTCCAAATCACTGGAGAAGTAGCCACTTTTCCTTCGATAGTTATGATATCACTTGACCAATATGCTTGTTGAAACGGTGGATATTTTGAAGTATCTAAAATAATAACATTTCCATTATTTAATACTCTGTAAACGTTAAGTCTTAATTGTAAAAATTGACGTTCTACATCTCCCGCATTTGAACCAGTAACAATCTGCTCATAAAGCGAATTAATTTTAAAATTTATTTTTAATGATGAAATTTCTGTATTATATATATAATAAGTTTTTGGAGTAAGAACTTCATTATTTCCAGTTATAACATAATAACCGTATAAAGTTTCACCAATAGAAGTGGTAGTAGAAGTTTGTATTGGATATTTATTTTTATCAACTTGTTTACCAAAATAATTTCTTCTATCTTCATAAAGATTTAAATATGGATTATAGACTGTGTGATCATTGGTTTTTTCTCCATATGTAAATTTATAATCTGAAGATTGAAAATTATAATAACCTTGAAGATCTGAAATTGGAACATCATTCCAATATATTGATCTTGATTCTGGGTTACTAAAAGTTGAACTAAATGGTTGGAAAGTTACACTATTAAACCCAATGCTTCCAGTAGTTTTTCCACTTAAATTTGGAATATAAATTCCAGTAACGAAACCTTCTATGGGTCCTTCGCAAATCAAATCTAATATATTAATTTGAGAAATTGAATTAAATGCTGATTGATTTTTTATAGCTCCATAACCAGCTTCTGTTGCTTTGCTAGTGCTTACCTTATAAATACTCATTAAATCGGGAGTGTTCGCGTCAACATTTTTATATACAATATAATCTCCAGCAAAATTATTTGCTCTCCAATCGAAATAATCAAAACTATTTAATCCTGCTAATGGAGTATAAGCTGACTCAAATCCACTTGGACCACCTCCCCAAGAAATAGGACTTTCTGTAGAATATGGTATTTGCGAACCACTAAATGATAAAGAAATTGCTCCTGGTCCTCCACCATCATCTTGCGCGGTACTTTCTGGAAAATTATAAGATGCAAAACCATATCCTATATTTCCAGGAAATAAAAGATAAGCTAAACCGTCTGCGAATTTATTTGCATTTCCCATAAAATTAAAAAGGCAAAGTAGTTAAAGGGCTTTGATTAATCAAATAGCATCTAGAATTAAAAGTGAATTGATCTCCTTGGATTTCATTTACTACTTGATTTGTTGTTGTTGATTTACTAGCGTTATATGCTCTATATATAATATCATAATTTGCGTATACATTGTTTCCTCCTATGAGCAATCTACCATAACCAACTGGGACAGGCCCACCTTCTCCAACTGTATTTACTGGACCGTTAAAAAGATAAGAAGTTGGGCCTCCACTTTCACCTTCACCACCAATTGGATTAACTTGTTGGGCTGTAAATGGAATATTTGGCGGAGGCTTAGATAGTAATTCACTAGTTCCAGCAGCAATTAAACCTAAACCAGCTATTGCAATTCCAATTGCAAGTGGTATTAAAGGAGGAAAAAATACCCCTATAACGACAGCGGCTGCAACAGCTATTACTCCAGTTATTATTTTACTTACGCCTCCTCCACCAATTATGCAGGGAACCACATCTATAACTTGAATTTTATTGTCTAGATTAACAAATAGTTCAGAATTTTTAATTTCTTGTATAGATTTAAAATCAGGTTTTTCAGAAAATAAATTACTTTTATCTACTAATATTTCATATTCATATTCATCTGCATATTTTAATATCCATCTTCTAAATTTTCTGGTATTAGATTCAATTGCTCTAAAAGCTTCAGCAACACTAGAAACTTCAAGTTCCCAAGATTCTCCTATATCTTCTCCTAACTTACCATGTAAATTAATTTTTATCATATCTTTACTCTAAATGCTAGTTTTGTATGTCTTTTATAAAAATTACAATAATTTTCAATCTTTGAGAAAGTATTGATTGGCTGATGTAGTATTTTATTATCTCTCAAATAAATTGCACAATGACTTGAATCTTTTATGCCATCAATAAGTAATATATCATGATTGCAAATATTTTTAATATCATCAATTAATATAAAATTTTTATTAGTATAATTTTCAAGAAATAATTTTTTAATATTAATTTTATCTAAATCTCCGTATTCTACAGATAAATCAATATTCATTTGTTTATAATAAAAATCTTTTATTAGAGTGAAGCAATCATATTTTTTATATTCATAAAATCTTCCAATTAAATCATCTTGAACCCTAACTGGATTATGAATTTTGAATATATTTTTCTTTATATTATACAATATAATTGGTAAATTTAAATTTTCGGCACAAGTTTTATCTGTTTCAGAAAAATCACAATTTTCATTTGTATGGCTATGATATATATAATATATTTTATTATACATTTTTTTAATTTTTAAAAAATCAATAGAAGAAATTTTAAAAAATTGTTCTGGATCTTTAGAGGTATTTTCACATGGAATACAAATAAAATTATCTTTAAAAACTATAAATCCACAAGTTTCTTTTGGAGAATCTTGAACAGATTGTTTTATAATAAAATTTTTTATTTTTTTGTCAATCATTTTAAATTTGGGGTTTGTTTGTTCCAGGAAATCCACCAAATGGTAAAAATCCATTTAAATAATTTCCATCTGCATCTTTAGGTATACCATGGGATTGTTCTGAAATTGGATTTTCGGCTCCAGGTCTTCTTGGGAAATAAACTGGTTGACCATTAATTCCAGTTAACCAGCTTGCGTTTATATTGTCAGTAAAATATTGCCAATAAATTCTAGTATCTGTAGTTTTAAAATCTTCCCCATTTCTATTGATTGGCCAAATAACAGGTCTAAATGCGGGATTTTTTAACCATCTTAACCTACAAGCACTTATGCTTTTTGAACAAGAATCTGAGATCCAAAAGTTTGTGTTCGGTGGGGCATTAAAAACATCTGATTTATTATTATTGATACAAACAAAATAAAATTTTAATCCTCTACCCTCTAGATGAACAAAATCTCCAGAAACATAATCTGCATTTTCCCTCCAATATCCAGAATTGCCAAGAGTACCAGTTAATCTAAATGTAGCAGTATTTACCGCTGTTCCAACTACTCCTGTACCAAAAACTCCTCCAACAAATAATTGATCATTATCGGTAGCAACTGGGGGTGCGGTTTGAAGACCTCTTACGGTAATTGGTGAATTATCTATATTAGCATAAATTCCACTATGCAAATATGTTAATCTACTATTGTATTCATAGCAGCATCCTTCTCCTCTATATTGAAATGGACATTTTTTTGCTAAAATTGTTCTTCCTGGAAGTGTTAAATTTTCTACGTCTAATATAGTATTTAATTGATATTCTATTACAGATGGATTTTCTGTAGTTTTTCTATCTATATAATATATATCTTTAGGTAATTCTACTTCGTAAATTCCGCTATTTGTTGCAAATATATTGTATCCTCCAGAAAAATTTGCACCATCTAAATATTTTAAAAAAGTTTTAATTCTTGTGAATTTACTACCAACAATATCACCTAGAGATTGTATCTGCATTCTAATATAAGAATAAAAAGAATTTATTGATTGGTCTGGTGATAAATTAGATATCGAAACTCTTGGTGTTGGTAATGTTCCAGCTGAACTATATTCAAACCCTTCTGCGAATATAGGAAATGGATAATAAAAATTATTCTGCCATTTAATTCTTCCAAAAGAATCTGATGTTATTTTATATAAATTATAATCATTATAAACGCGTAAAACTCCACGATTCATTGGTTGATTTCCATCGTAATCAAAATTTATTGTAGCAGGAGAAACTTCTGATAAATCTATTTCGTACAGTTGAACTAATGAAGATGGCGTTAGTGAAGTTATTTCTGTATTAACATCCAAGCTACCACTAACTACTGTATTAAAAGTTGAAGGTGTGCGCATATTATTTTGCTACTTCTATAAATGAAGCTTCCACAGAATAATTATTATAAGAAATAAAGTTAGCGCCCCACTCTGGACAGATAAACATCGTATTTAAATTTGAGTTGGATTTTGCATAAATTGTAGGTAAATTATAAATAAAACTTTGTTTACCGTTCATTTGTTGTAAAAAATGTAAAATTGAAACCGTTTCTTTTTCGTTTCGGTTATCAAGATTTAATGTAAATTCTACTAAGCTTGTATTTAGACCGTCAGTTATTCTTTGTTGATAACCGTTTCCGAATTGATTTATCTTTACCCTTGGCTTATTATTTATATTAGCATTATAAGATGGCTTCCACCAGAAATTTGGATATAATACTCCATTTAAAGAGATATATCCATCCCAATCAACTTGAAGATTACTGGTTGTCACTGGATTATTACCAGCTCCAGTATTTGAATCTATAATGGAATAATAGTATTTACTATCGCTACCTAGTACTATATCGTACTTGTTATAAGTACTTCCAGCGTTCCAAGTTGGAACTGTATCATAAATACTTGCCATATGCCTTTTACCTCCTATATTTTACACTTAAAAGAGGTGTAATTATAGTTAATGTTTAACGTATATTCTATAGAAAATCAAAACTTTTATCTAAATGATTCTTTAATAAGCGGAGTACAAAGTTTAGGTGTTAGTTATCAAAATAATATAAATACTTCCTTAGCGATAGATAGCTCTGATTTAAATTATTTTGTACCTCAACCTGTTGTCGCAAATATTGATTTAAATTATCTATTGAGCTCTAATGATAGATTTATAAGTTATACTGGCTCTAGCCCATTTAGTGGTAGAATTGAATATGGCAATAATTATTTTACATTTTCTAGTGGATATTTAGCTAGCTACTCTTTGGATTATAAATTAGGAAATTATCCTAAAGTCGAAACTAAAAGCTTAATTTTTGGTGAGCTTGGAAATACATCTGGAACTTTTTCTTATGCTCCTAAAATTTTAAATAATTTTGATATTGGAGATAATTGTTATGTTGATCTAAATTTAGACCAAGCAAATTTTAATAGATTAGAAGCCTTTAATATAAATATAGATATTCCAAGAGAAACTGTTTATACTATTGGTAATTATTTGCCAACAAACGTATTTATAAAATATCCTATTTCTATATCTTTAAATTTTCAATTTTCTATGAGCAATTATAATCAGGAAAAGGTTACAAATATATTAACTGGAATAACTAAAAGAAATTTAAATCTATCTTTTAGAAAATATAACACCAGCGCATCAATTTTATCTTTCGACTTATCTAATCTAATCAATAATCAAACACAGTTAAATTATGGTATTTCTGATGATGCTAAATTGAATCTCAACTTTCAAACATATATATTAAGCGGCTCGTAAAAATTAAAATAAGTAAAATATAAAGACTATTAATCTTTGATTTTCTTAATTCGGTCTATTAATTCAAATAGTTTAACTTTAGGTATATCTGAGATAGAGTTTAAATTTTCTGCATTTTCAAAATTATCTTTAATTAATCTTTTTTTAAGTGACTCAAAATTCACTCCTTTTTCTTTCATGGTTTTCTCTAAAACAGATTGAGGCGAAGTGGGATTTTCGTTAGTTGGTTGAGCAAAATCAAATAATTTTGCTTCTCCTAGCTCCTCTTGAGATACGATATTGATTTTTAAGAAATTACGAACACATCTTACAAAGGCTCTATTCTCAGCAATTGCAGCCAAGAAGAATTTAGCAAAGCTCTTGGTATTATTTACTGTAGCATCAGCTAAGGATTCAAAAACGATCTCTCTGCCATCTGTTTCATAATTCGGTAGCCAAGTGATTCTACAGCTTGTAGCGAAATATGTATCATTTGCAGATACGACATTGTACTCTACTTTAGAATATCCTCTTATTTGAGCAAGCTCTTTTATTCCACCCAATAGTATAAGGAGATCTTTATCTTCTAGCTTGGATACATCTGTTTCTTGAGTTTTCTGTCTATTATTAACAAGATATTCTGTTTTTACCATTTTACGCCAATTAATTGTTCCGTCTTCATTATAAATATAATTTATATTTGCATCTTCAATTAAGCCATATTTGTTTCTTGTTATTAGTTTTGGTGGAACTACTTGGATAGCTAAGTCTTTATTCTGCTGTTGTATTGGCATGTTAAAAAGTTCAGAACTAGCTACTGAAACTGTATTTTCTTCTGCTTTAATTTTAGGGCTCATTTAAGAATGATACCCTATATTAAACTTTAAGTCAACTTAAAAATATAAAAATTATCAGCTTCTTTCCAAAATTCAATATCATCAACTACTTTACTACCGCTTCCATTTAACCAATCATATTTAGAGACACTTTTACCCTTTGATGAATATAAAGTTCTCGAAGAGTTATAATAAAGATTATCAACATTTGATATTTTAGTCTCTTCTTTGGTTTTATGCTTTCTATTAACGATTAAATTATAATCCATATAATCGATTTTAAATTTATTTAAAATTTCTTCTGGTAAGAATGATAGTAAAGTATAGCTAATAGAATTACTCTTTAATAATTTAACAAAATTTACGCTATTGTTTTCTTCAATTATGTAGATTAATTGGTTTATATTACGCTTGTGTTTTTCAATTATATCTTTTTTAATAGGCTTATTGGTAAAAATTATGCTTTTTCTTTGAGATAGAATGGATACTAAGGCTTCTTCATTAAAACAATAGTCTAGTCTTATAATAGGATTTTCAACTTGTATTGAGCTAAGATCTAATACTTGATCTGGTATAATTTCGAAACTCTTAAGATTAAAATCTTGACCAATAAATACTGTTTCTGGCATTTTTGGAAATTCAATATTCAATAATTTTAATACACCTTCTGCGATTTCTTCTGGTTTGATAGTATCAATAGATTTAGGAGTCTCTACTTGAGAATAAGATGGTTTTTTATTTCCAATTCTTTCGTATCCTTTTAATAGAATATGCTTGTCTTTATTTCCAAAATGTGGACCAGCAACATTAGGATTACTGATACTATATAATGAAACAATAGGAATATCAAAACTTGAAGCTAAATGTACACAAAGACTATCTGCACCAAAGTGTAATTTAGAATTTTGAATAAGATAAGCTAATTGATTTATATTGGTTTGCCCTAATAAATTGATTACTCCGCCCAATTGTTTTTCGTCTTTTGTACCTACTTGAACTATATAGATGTCAGCTTTTGATAAAAATGGCTGTATTAAATTAATAACTTCTTGCCAATACGAATAATTTCTAGAATCATAAGGAGTTTGATTTTGAATTGTTATATATGGTTTTAAAGGAAGTGGAAAATATTTTGTGTATATAAACGGTTTATCTATCTTCGACCCTGTATTTGTTGCGTATGTATCTAGAAGTCTCATTTATTTATGATATATCAAGTTAATTGAAATTCTACTTTATCTAAACCGTTGTGAAGATAATTCAAATTTCTTTGAGTGCAAGTATACGGCAAGTAAGCAATATCAAAATATCCATCATGTTGATTGTTACCTTCTAGCCAAATTATATTATCCATGATTGGGTTGTATTCTATCCATTTGTGTACATATTCATTTCCATCTAGTATGTCTTTATATTGAGGTTTCGTTGCCACATACAAGCTATAATCTGGATATCTATTCTTAATAGATTTGAATAATGCCGTACTAAGAAAGACATCTCCAGCACTTTCTGGCATAACATAGATTACTCTACCTTTGTCATTTTTATCTAAAACATCTTCGAATTTTACCTGTTTGTCTTCTCCGCTTTCTTTTAAAGCTACATTTCTGAAATAGTTTTCTATATCTTGTCTTTTTGCGCCTTTAGATAATTCGCCCATCCAATATTGGTAACCAGAATCATTTTTATCAACACTCTTCATTTTAAGAATATTATTATACATGCACAACACCCAATCACCATCGTCTACAATATTTGGTATTTGAAAGTATGGATCTTTCTTATCTTGGGGATTATCTAGCACTTTGGCCCAATCAGCGAATTCTTGTTTATCTATAAATTCTTCTATAGATTTTCCTACGTTTTGAATACCAAAATTTTTAATAGTCCATTCCCTAGCTTTCTTGCCCATTTCAAGTCTTTTGTGTTGTGGCATTTTATATACAATACTTAATTGTTTAGCTATTGATTCTGGATAAGTAGAAGCTTTAATAAATTCTGTACCATGCTCTCTATATTCATTCCATTCTAAGGGAAGAGAGTTTGCTTCTGTCTCACACATTTCTTCGCCACAGCTATAATTTGTAACAAGAGTAATAAGTTCGGTTAATTTTGCCTCTTGGATCGGTATTTCTTGTCCACCACTTGTAAATGGATGACAATAAACGTCCATAAAATTATAAACTTCATTTAATTGATCCTCTGTAACTCCAAGTGATACATTTGTTGTGGTTTGGCTTTTTTGTGCATTACAAAATTTGCAATTAGTATCTGGCCCAGCGAAGGGTTTAATTTCATATTCTCCACAGTTTTTACAAATATGAGTAGTCAATATTTCATTATGATTTACTCCAAATTCAACAGCAAGCTTATGAATGTTCCATCCTTCACCCCAATGGGTATGCAAAAGAAGATATGTATTTTTAACTTCTGGATTATTCTTTTTCCATAAAGCGTAACCTTGTAATAAATTTGGAACACTTTTTCTTAATTGATTCCTAAAAACGAATCCAATTATGAATGCATCCTGTGGAATACTATGCTTTTTTCTAAGTTGATTTCTATCAAAATCTGATAAACGATAAAATTCTTTATCTTCAAGAGAGCCATGCATAGTCTTAACATGACCATGTCCAAGTTTATGCAAAGCTTTCGTGGCGAAGTTACTCCAAATCCAATAATTCTTAATTTTTGGAGCGTTAGTAATAGCAGATTGAAGAATAGGAAGGGAGTCTAATGTGGTCCAAATCACAGATGCAATTTTATTAAACCATGGTTTTTCTATAGCAAAATCTACTCCCCAAATATCTTGAACGCCAATATAAATATCTGGCTTTTCCTCATTAATGACTTTATCCAAAAGATGCGCCCCGTAGCTTGCCATTCTAGCTAAATTAGGATCTCTGTTTAATTGGTCAAGTTCTTGCTGAGTATTGGGTAGGGAACCTACTGACTTCCAAGGGGTCTTCTTGAACTCTGGATGATCATAAGTCATTCCACATGAGTAATGAACTAGATCATATTTATTTGTGGAATATAAATGTTTAAGTAAAGTTTTAGCATTTCTTCCAAAGCCAGTTTTGGCTAAAGAAAAATCTGTTTGTATTAAAACTTTCTTTTTCCGTTCCATTACCAGAGTTCGCTATCTTCTTGACTACTTTCTGTAACTTCTTTAACTTCTTCTTTGGTTTCTTTTGTGAAATTTTTTGCTTTCTTAATAGCTTCTATTCGTTGAGTTTCAAAGACAGAATTTAAAGAATAGCTCAAAAACTCTTTTAATAGTCTTGCTTCATTAAAATAAAAGCCAATTAAATATGATTGTTTATTTTCTATGTTCTGCTTGTCTTCTTTATTTACGCTATACGAAAAACCAACTTGCTTATCGTCTCTGATATAAGGAGCTAGCCTAATTTTTGTAATTTGTTTTTCTGAAGTATGGTAAGCTGAAAATTCAGTATTTCTTTCTAAAGAGTCAAGAAGTCCAGCTGCTTCTGTGAGTGAAAATTTAACCTTAACACTTTTATTGGGATTATTTTGATTCTCGGAGAAAGACCCAATCTTTTTTGTCTCATTCCAAGAGCTTTGTTTGATTAATGAACCCCATACCGAATTATCTTTTGAATTTACGCTAAAACTACAAGCTGTGCCTGTGTTTTTACTATTTGGTTTATAAAATGATATCATATTTCTTTATATTACTGCTTATATTTTAAAATGTCAATTATTTTTATCTATCTTTTTTAAATCATTTAATTTCATATATATCTCATGATCTTGAATAGCTATTAAATCACCAAATATACAATCATCTCTTTTGGAGCCTTTGACTATTACGATATTTCCTTCTTCAAAATTCTTATCATTTAATAGTTTATTTGTCTCAATATTATCATTAAATATTAATACGCTAATTGTACTTGTTTCATCTGATATCTTTAGCCTAACATACCTTGTCTTCTTTGCGTTTTTAGATATGCCAGAGAATACTTCTTCTATTTGACCAACTAAAGCTACTTTAGAGTTAACTGGTTCGTCTAATATATCAGATACATATTTAAGATTTTCTCTTTTTTCGGCAAAGATATCTTTTAGATTTTTATTATAAGTATATCCTAGAAGTTTCTTTTCATAATACCAGTTAGCAAAACTTTCGCTTTTATTGTTTTGTTCATATATACTCAAGTACGGAGTATACTTTTCTTTAATTGTAGTAAGTCTATTATCTTTAATGACTACTTTATTTTTCTCATCCGTAAATTTATTGAGATGTTTAATGATTTTAATTAGATCATAATCAAACTTATCTGCAAATAATATTGAATACTTTTTCTCCTTAGAGGTTAACATGTTCCATAATTGAACCTCTAATACTATTTTGCTTCTTGATTGATTAAATCCGCTAAGTGCTCCAGCTTGAATTAATGCAGATAATGCTCCAATATTTAATCCAGCTTCTTCTGCGGCTTCAAATATTTCAAATTTATTTGAGTATTTATTTCTGAAGCTATTTAATTTTTCTATTGACTTATCGCTAATACCTTTGATTGATAATAAACCAAATCTAATGTCCTTGTCTTCGATTGAGAAATCCATTTCTGATTTAATAATATGCGGGGGAAGAAGCTTGATACCAAAATTATGCATCTCTTTTTGAATCTTAGATATTTCTCCAATTGGGTCTGGTTCATTCCTGCTCATTTTTAATAATGATAAAAAGAATTGTTGAGGATAATTAAACTTAAGATAAATTGTGATTGCTGCTAGTCCAGCGTAAGCTATAGAATGTGATTTATTAAATGAGTAGTTAGCAGAATCTTCTAGAATTTTCCAAAGAATTTCACTAACTTCTTTTGGAATTTTATTTTGTTTGCATTTTTGTTCAATCTTTTGTTGCCAAGCTTTAATCTCTTCCGTTTTCTTTTTGCCTACAATTCTTCTTAATATTTCTGCTTCATCTAAAGTAAACCCAATCTTATGGGCCATTTTCATTAATTGCTCTTGGTATAAAGCAACTCCGCCAGTTTCTTTTAAAATTTCATCAAAGAACGGATGAATACTTTCTGATTGCTGATAATTTGTATGAGCTGCGTATTTATCTACGAATTGAAGCGCTCCAGGTCTAGCTAAAGCAAGAACCCCGCTAAGTTCTTCTAGATTTTTTGGTTTAACTTTTTGACATACTCTAAAATTAGTTTCTGCTTCAATTTGGAATAAGCCATGTGGAGATTTCAAATCCTGCAAATTTCTATAAATAGATTCATGATTTAAATCTATATCTTCTATTTTTAGATTAATGCTCTTGCAAACGTTGTCTACTACAGAAACGCTTCTTAAGCCAAGAATATCTAACTTTATATTAAAAACACTTGCCCAGTTCATGTCAAAACTAGATACTACTTCTTTATCTGAAGAAAATTCTGTTGGACATATAGTTTCTAGATCGTAATAAGAAAGTAATACTCCAGAAGGATGAACTCCTTTATTCTTGATCAAGTCTCTTAATTTAAGTGCAATTTGATATGCTTCTTTATTTTGATCACACCATTCTTTAAATTGTTCAACTTCTTGATAAGCTTCTGAAATATCCTTAACTTGACCATAAGTTTTAGGGATTAAAGAGGAAATCATTGTCATTTCTTGCTCTGGTTTTTCTGCGATGATTTTACCACATTCTTTAATAAGCAATTTTCCACTTAAGCTATTAAAGGTTAATATCTTACTAGTTTTACCTTTGAATTTGTTCTCTAAATATTGAAGTACTTTTTGACGATTATAATAACAAATATCTAAATCTACGTCGCACATCAAACTGCCATCTAGATACGTTACTCCATCAATAACCTGCTTTTTAGCACGAATCTTGGATATAAATCTTTCGAAATACAGGTCGTATTTAACTGGGTCGATTCTGGTAACGCCTACCAAGTATAATATTAAAGATCCAGCAGCTGAACCTCTGCCTAGACCTATTGGAATATCACTAGTTTTGCAAAAATGGATAACATCCCATACAAGTAATATATAATCAATAAAGTCTAATTCCTTTAAAGTCTCTAATTCATACTTTGCCCTATCAACATATTTCTTATAATCCTTATGGGATTTATTAATATTTAAAGTCTTAAATCCATTTAACGCTAAAGCTTTTAAAAAATCATAATTTGATGCATCTTCACTTATTCCTAAATGTCTTTTGGATGCTAAATCAATTTTAAACTCGGGCAATCTAACTCCATGAATATCCAACTCTGTGTCTTCAAATTTATCAGAAAAGTCCTTCTTGTTAGAGTAATTATCAGTCTTCATTTTCATCTTCCTCTTGCTCTTTTTCAATTTTATCTATTTCTTGATTAAAAATCTCTAGTCCTCTTGATAAGATTTTCATAGAAGTCCTATCTTTCAAACTATAAAATACATCGGCTTTGCCTTGTTTCTTTCCTTTATCTATGGTTATAAGAAGATACTCTATACCATGATCTTCTAACTTCTGTATAGTATCATAAACGTTATCTAATGAGCCCATTTTATACCTCTATCTGCCATTTTAATTTATTCCATACTTTCAAATTTAAATCAAGATCATTTATTGCATCGTGAAGACTTTCATAATCATGTTCTATGCCATTCTCTTTGCCAAGAAAAGTCAAAGAGCTTTTAACATTTTTCTTTCTGGTGTTAAGAATTTTATATTGATATTCAAGTAAATCATCTTGGGGAGTATAGATAGAATTATACTTTATGCCTCTTGCCACTGCATTAGTATCTATAATTTTATTCATTAATCCTTTCCAATTCGATTCCATAGTTTTATAGTATTCTTTTATGAGGTAAATGTCAAATCCTAAAATATTATGGCCGATAATATAATCTGCGTTATCGAGCCAATCTTTTATAGTGGGGAACACTTCTTTTGGATCAAAGCCTTCTTTTTGAACTTTTCTGTGGTCGTATCTTGTTATTCTCGCAGCATCTTCACTTATCTTTAAATCTGTATTCCATTTCAAATAAAAATTCTTTTGATCTATTTTTTTGTCTCCTTTTACTTTTATCATCGCTATCTGCCAAGGTATATTATGGCAAAAATTAAGACAAAGATTAAATGTCTCGCAATCTATAAACACGATAGTCTTATCTTTGTCGTATCTTAAAAGATGTTCGTCCATTAATTCCTTTGATGAACGCTTTCGAAGCAGAATTCATTACTTGACATATGATCTAAATTAGGCTTATTTAAGACGCTTCTATTATTAATGCACCTAAAGGTTAAGTAAGCTTTAAAATCTTTTCTCTCTTTGTAAAAGATGCTTTGCGCTTTATATATTTTGAGATCATTCTTTTCCGCAAAAGATAAAGCTTTTTGTTTTACAAGTGAATCAAATGGTAGATCATTATCTTCTATAAAAAAGATAGGTTTTGTAAAATCAAACTGAGGAATACAAAGGCTATTTTTAAGAGTATTATTAAATATAAAAGAATCATAAAAAGGTATACATAGAATCAAATCATCAGTCCAATTTTTAGAAATTGTTTCGTAATCTAATCGTGGTTCGTAATAAAAGCCTTCTTTTGCTGCGATACTATAGAGTTTTGTTAATTGTTGATATCCTTTTTTATTTTTAAAGAACAATATTATCTTTGAAGACTTTGTCTTTGATTCTTCGGATTTATCAGTCATTGATTCGGTAACCGATATTCTTAATCCATAGTTTAATTTGATATTGTTTTTACGACAATTAGAATAAGCTTCAAGGAATGAAGACATATTATCTTCTACTAGATAAAGTTCTTTCATTTTGTTTTCTTTGCAAATTTGTATAATAGAATCTGGATAGTCGTCTTTTTCATCTTTATCTTCAAGGGTTAAAATGGATCTACCTAAAGAATAGTGAGATTTAAATAGCGGTATCATGTATATAGATTAACAATAATTTTATAAAAAATCAATCTAAAAAACTATCTTTTTTTGGATTCTCTTCTTTATTATTGAATTTTGGGCATCCTTCATATTTTCTTGTTTCTATTTTAAATCCATCAATACTTTTAAAATCATTCTTTAGACTTGTCTCTGTGACTTCTCCGCCTTCATTTATTTTAACATAATAATCATAAGGAGCTTTGTATGGACAAACCCAAGACCCTATCCCACACATCCATTTATTCTTTTGACTATCTACTGCAAAATTAGCCTTTGCACTATTTTCATCAAAATTATTTATATATTCATTAATATGTTCTAAATAGTATTCAAAACCTTTGATTTGTTCGTCATTAAATGAAAGCTCTTGAGTGGGCTTTTTAGGAAATCTAAGAAAAAGAAATTTGATTATAGGTTTCAATTTGGGCCAAAGCTTTTTACTGGCTAGACTATACATCATAGCTTGAATATTGGCTTCTAGCTCGTCTCCTCTGAATTTATATTTGGAGCTCTTGTAGTCGATTATATGCATTTCTTTTTTGATTTTAATGGGTTTATCCATGAATCCGCGAATATGATATTTAGGATTATCATTTTGAATATTAAAGGCATATTCTGGTTTTACTATCTTTCCATTTTCTCCAAAAAAATCTTCTTTAAGGCCGACTAATATCATTTCATCTAACAATTCATAATTAGATTCAGCAAGACCTACTTTTAATGATAGTTTTTTAACTAATTTAGATATACCTTTGCTAGCATTAATTGAACTATTTTTAATTATAATATCGTAATGTCTTTTATGTCTTTCTTTTAATAGTAATTCAAAAACTGTATGGCAAATGGTACCTCTCAAAGCTCCTTCGTTTTGGGTTTGAGGAATTTTATCATGATAATTATTCCAGTAAACCCAAGAACAAGTTTCAAGGGTCTTAATTCTAGAGGCTGATAAAACTTTTAAAGAGCTTTTTTCCATTGAAGTATTTCCTCATTTGTCATCTCTCCGAAATCTTTTTTAATAGGTAAAGTAATTTTAAGTTGTCGTTGGTCAAAATATCTTTTAAGTCTGGAGTAAATTTTGTCTGCTCCAATATTTCCTGCCATATTTTTATTTGAATCATTATTTAAACTAATGTATATCTTTTTAATATCTAATTTTAGCATCTGATTTAATATGGGTAGACTAAGGCTAGTACCGAAAGTAACTAAAACATTTTTAATGCCATTTTGCCATAAATTTAACATATCTCCTATGCTCTCTACCAGAATAACTTCTCTTTGCTCTTGCAATATAGAATGATTTAAAAATAATGGATATAAAAAATCACTCTTTTCTCCAAGATGTTTCCATTTGATCTTAGATATATTCGTAACATCTCTACCAGAAAAACCTATAATATTATTCTTTAAATTGAAAATAGGAAAAACATATCTATTTTTCATTTTACCAGCATTAGCTAGGCCACCTTTAAATTGAGATACAGTTTCTTGAGTTATGTTCCTATTGATCCAGTAGTCATGACAACTCTCTAACCTATCTAGAATAGATATATCAAAATTTTTTGTAGATTTAATTAAAGGCTTTTCTACATT
>Ga0164294_10000534_pt1 | contig 36255 bp, 42 predicted proteins | sample GEODES005metaG_FD_111479 | JGI IMG/M metagenome (GOLD analysis project Ga0164294, IMG submission 111479) | Oligotrophic lake water microbial communities from Sparkling Lake, Wisconsin, USA - GEODES005 metaG | ecosystem: Environmental > Aquatic > Freshwater > Lake | place: USA: Sparkling Lake... | reverse complement strand
CGGGCAGACCTTGATGCTAACTATCTTTGTCTTAACTACTAACTTCTTTAGATCCTTTAGCTTGTAACGGAACCCGCACTGGTCGCATTCCGCAATAGCAATCTTGCCGGAGGCGAACCGATTAGCCATTAGCTGCTACCGATAAAATACTGCCGTGGTACAAACCGATCCGCCGCTTTTTCCCGGTCTTCAGCCGCAGCTAAGCTCCACTGATACTCATACTCGGTCTTCAACATATCGAGCCGCTGTGCGCCTTCTGGAATCTTCATGGCTACGTAGTAAGCCAACCCTGCGGTAAGGCACGGTAAGAAGCGGAAGTTTACATCAGCCGTATTAACACCCGTGTCAATATTGTCCATCCGGCACAGCCGCCAGTAGACAAACGTGTAATAAGGAGAAGCGGTCGTACCTTGATCTGGAATAGGCCAGACAGTAACTGTTGGGATAGCTTGCTTACGGTCAATATAGACTTGGATTGGACGCGCTTGGCTGAGCTTATTTGGGATCGTAGCGTACGTTGAGACGCTAATACGAGTAATGGTCAGGTCCGCTTGAGTAGCAGAATTTCCTGAACCAGTGCGAATCACGTGTTCCATCAGGTCTACCGTGTCAGCAGGTAGATTGTACGTAGCAGTTCCCGTGTTCATGGGGATAGAGCCTTGCTCAATCGTCCACATGTTGATACCACGGTTGGCCCACTCAGCCATCATGATGTTGACGCTACGCCGCGCCGTCCTAAGATCATAACCAGAGCGCATCTCACGACCTGCACGTTCAAACGCTTCTTCAGCGAGTTCCGTGAAGTTCATGTCAAAGTTGGCGACCCCGGAGACTGTCATTATCTGAACCTAGCGGTTTTTTTCGCAATCGTTTTGGGCTGCGCTACAAACTGTTTTCCTGCCGCCTTACCTGCACGTTTGGCTTTAGTCGTTGCAGCGTACTCAGACGGACTCAAACTTTGGATTGCTTTTTCTGGCAAGTACCGCTCGCCCGTCTTACTCGATGGTTTACCGCTCTTGGTGCGCCATTTCTGGTCACCCCAGTCTTTGAGAGACTGCTGCGGAGGTTTCAATCTCTGTACCCCCCACCAGCAGCTTTATACTTCTTAGCAACAAGCTGGGCTTTACGGGCTGACCACTGTCCTGCGCCCGTGCCTTGAGTTGCCGCAGCCTTCACTTGGGACACAATCCGTTTACGAAGATCGGGTTTTGTGTAATTACCGGCCTCATTTACGTGTCCACCTTCAGCGTACAAGGCGACATCGTTCGGATCGTCCTTACGGACAATCTTCTTTTTAGACGGCATTTTGGATGGGTCTATGGCACCCATCCCCCGGCTAGACATCATATCATCCGGCCCTTGGTCTTACCGCGCTGTGCGCAACCGTCAGCACGCCTAGAAGCGCCGCCAACAGAACCACCTTTAGAAAACATACCGGGACCACGACGCATAGGTGCGGGGGTCGTCGGGCCTTCGTCTGGCATCGGTGGCTGACCCTTGTCAGCAGTGTAGACATCTGGCAATCCACCCGGCGTCGAACCGGGCATCGCGCCTCGTGCACGCTTAGCCATCAGCGCTTTTTTCATCAGAAGGGCGCGAGCGGCAGCAACTTTAGGGTCAATCCGGGTCGTAGGACCTTCGTCGGGCATCGGTGGCTGACCTTTGTCGGCGGTATAAACGTCTGGCAACGCCATGATAACTCCTTAACAGGCCCTTCCGCCCGTGTTCATCTTAACCATAGTGCCTTTGGTTTTGCCTTTTTTAGCAGCACCGTCAACACCACCACCTTTCTTCATACCCATCATTTGTTTTTTGTCAGCGGCTTTGTCAGCTTTTGAGCCTTCTTGTGCGGCCTTCTTTTTAGCCATCATCGCCATAAAACCGGGATTCATTTTTGAAGCCATTTCACCACCTTTAGAAAATTTACGACCCTTGTCAGCCGCTGAGAAGTCCTTGCCCACGGACTGAGGGACACCGGCCTTCTTGGCAAAGGCGGGGCTGTGGGCTACAGCCTCCATAAAATTGTGTTGCTTCTTTGATGTACTAGGCATGTCTTTCCATCAGCTTGTCGAGTTTAACCTCAAGACGGTCAAGCCTGTCAAAGATGCGGTTGATATCCGCATCCAACTGTGCCCTAGTCACGTACTCTTTTGGCAGTTCTTCCCGAGTCCTGTTGAGCAAAATCTGAATACGCTTAATCTCGTCAAACGAATTCTTCACGATAAATCCAACTGCACTGACCGCAATGGTCAAGATGATGTTCCAGACCTGACCTTCCATTACCGCATCTTACCTTTAGTCTTGCCACGTTGGGCACAACCATCAGCACGTTTGGATGCGGAGCTTACAGAACCACCTTTAGCCATGCCAGTAGGTTCTTTAGGCACAGCATCGGGAGTTGGCGTTGGAGTTGGGGCCGGTTTTGGCGGCATTTTTGGCGGAGCCAATCTTTCCACCAATTGCTCAACAGTTAGATACTCTGCTGGGCGCTCTTTTGGAGTTTCTTTCTTTGCCATCTCAACACTTCCACGCGCGTAAAGATTTATTGATGCGGCTATCAGGATCTTTAGCCGTCTTGGCGCTAGTGAGTTTCTTCTTCATGCCTTCCATGCGGGCACAAAATGAGTCACGGCGAGACCCGCCTTCCGGTTGTGGTGGCTTGAGTCCGGGCTTACCCGGATTGGCCGCATTATAAGAAGCCCTTCCTTTGGCGTTCAAACCGCCACTCTCGGACTTACCTTCTTTGCGTTGCCACGCCGGGGACTTAGCCATAAAACACCGTAATCTTGGCCGAGGTTGGCAAAGTTACATGCACATCCGTGTAGAACAAAATCCCTTCGCCGGGAATAATGTTTGCAAACGGGTTGTTGGTGTTTGCTGGGATATTAAACTGCAAACGAATAGGGCCACTAGAGCCACCATCACGCAAAATAATATCTCCAGCGGTTCCACCGGACAAACACTGATACCCTTTGACACGTGTCCGCGAGGAAACCATTGTTCCCGTAGCTTCGACATGTGACGCCTTTACATCAGTTTGCTGCATCGCAGCCCCCTATCCTGTTAAGCAGTACGTGTGAAAGCGTATGCTGTGGCGCTAGAGAACATAATTCTGAAACATGCCAGACCTGTAACGCCGGACGGTACAGTCAAAAGACCAGCACCGGCTCCAGAACCAGCAGCGGCAGCGGCTGAAAGAATACCGTTAGTAGCCACGGCAATCGTCACCGTGTTTGCCCCGGCAGTGTTATCAATATACAGATCAAGAACCGTTCCAGCAGTCGCCCCTAGCTGTGCGCCAAGAAGAGTGCCAGTAGGCAACGTAATGGTTGTGGCGGCGGCAGAAGTAGAAGTGATGTAGCCGGTCGCAACTTCTGCTGCGGTGGCTGTGGCTGTTGCGTTGATCGCGGCAGTCGTGGGGTGATTCAGGTCAGTGAAAACCAGATTGGTAGCCGTCAGATTTGTGACGCTGGTAGTAACGCCGAGAGTGGATGTGGTGGTAACCGCGCCAGTAGTTGGATCAATAGAAACGGTTTGAAAACCGTTTTGCGAACGTACTGGGCCGCTAAATGTACTGTTAGCCATAATAAAATCCTCAAATCAAAACCTGCTGTCTCTTGAGGAGAGTCTGCCTAGTCAGTCAGCAAGTCGGGTGGTCTAGGTATGCGCCTTTATATCACAGTAAAACAAAAAAGCAAAGCAAATAAAAAGGGCCTCCGAAGAGGCCCTTCCAATCGGCCAAAGGCCAGATTGATTAGCTCGAACCGGGCGAACCGTACATGCCGAGCGGATCAGACACGCCGAACGAATAACGCTCACGAGCCTTGTACCGCACGTTGCCGGTATCAAAGTCACCGTCCATCGAGGTGGACAGCGGCACGCGCACGAAGTGCTTCAGGCCGTTAGGAACGTCGGTCGTCAGGAACCATGCGTTCGTGTCGGTCAAGAAGTGGTTAACGGTGTAACCCTCGGGGATCGAACCGTTGTTCTTCAGTGCGTTGATATCGTTGTCGGTGGTGCCAACGCGGAGGCTGGTTTCCAACAGACGGGTCGCAACGAACATCAGAGCAGGTGGGATAACCAGCTTCTTCGGCTTAGCGGCAATCAGCAGACCACGCTCGTCCGTCCACGCAGCGATCTGAATCACAGCGTTTTCAAGAGCGGTTTCGTTAAGATCGACAGCGGTCGAAGGGGTGTTGCTGTTAGTGCCACCAGAGACCAGCGGGTGAGCCGTGCTAAACAGGGGCTGATTGTCGCCATACTTGAACGCGGAGTTGAACCCGTTGTTCAGAATGTTAGCGGCTTTGACCTGCTTGGTGTACGACATTGCGCGAGCCAATGCTTTGGTGTAACGGCTGGACAAGCTGTCATACAGGTTGTCTTCCATTGCTTCTTCGGTAACCGAGAAGCCCATCGCAATGGTTTCGTGGTTGTAACGTGCGGTCCATGCTTCTTGTGCGTTGTCGTACGAGATAGCCTGACCTTCGTTCTTAACCGGCGCAGCACCAAAGCCCGAAAGCTTGGTCTCTTCTTCAAAAGAACGCTCAGAGGTCTCGGTGTCGTAGATCTCTTTGTGTTCCTCGCCATAGCGAGCATACTCAAGACCGAACAGGGCGTTGAGGCCCGGAAGCAGTTCTTTAAGTAGTTGGGCGCGTGAAATAGCCATGAATTACTCCTTAGACGCCAGCGGCGAGCAGATAGCTGTGGTAACCGAAGTTCCAGCCAACGATCACTTCTGGGAAACCGACGAACGAAACAGATGCGCCAGAGGTGGCGGTCACTGCCGAACTAACGGTAATCGTCGAAGTGCTGGTCACAACGCCGGTAACAACCAAGGTTGAAAGCGTTGGGAACGGTGCGGTGCTTGAACCCGAGTAAACGGTTCCACCAATCACAACTGCCATACCGGGCTGGATACCGGTAGTAGAAGCAACGGTGAAAGTGGTTGCGTTCGATGGGCTGCTCGACAGGGTGGTTGCAACCGTAACGGCTGTTTCCTGAACCAATTGAACAACGCGCAAGCAAGGCGAAGTTGCCGAGCCAGTGCCAACCGTTTGAACAATGTTACCTGCAACAGAGCTAGACACAGTGGGGTTACCACCGGACACGCCCATTGCCGAGTTGCCAGTCGTCGTGCTACCGGAGTTACCGGCGACGAGGAAGGCGTTCGTTCCAACGAAGCGAGGCGACATGTAACCAACCGTCGTGCCGGTGTTAGCTTGCGTGTTAGCCGAGCCTTGAGCCTGAGTAACAACACATGCCTTAAACAGCGCGGTGGGGTTGTCCATCACATACGCAATCATTCCGGGCTGGTTGTTACTAGCCGCGTAGTACTGCGCTTGCAGGTTACCAAAGATAGGGCTAGTACCGGGGTACTGGGTGCCCAAGAACACGCCAACGATGTTACCCGCTGCGGCAGCAGACGAGCTATTGGCGTTGTAAGGGGTGATGACTGCGTTACCACCAGACAGACCAACAACGTCGCCGTTGAAGATGTTTGTCGCGTAGTTTTGTGCAATCGGAATCATCCGAGTCGAACCTGCGAACGGAATACCGCCCATCAGATTGACCGGCACTAGCCCGTAAGGGCCGTTAATGGTCGGGTAAGCCATTTAAAGCTCCTAAAAATTAATTACCTTTACCAAAACTCACCTCAGTCCGCCGCTCTTTAAAGAGAGGCATCTTCGGATTGTTTTCGCGCATGAAGTGACTATCAATCGAATTCATCTGACCATCGGTCTGCTTCTGATAGTAAGCATCCCGCTGTTGAGTAAACTCGACTGGTGTTTTGCAGAGCATCAACCCACCGATCACAATGTTGTCTTTAAAGCGGGCATCTGCATCGCTGTAGACATGGACTTCGGGGTGATCCGCCGCTCGCACCGGCTCCCATCCTTCGCGGAGCTTTGCGGAGATATTAGTAGGGTCGTTCTGACCAAGAGTCGAAATGCGGACCCACCGATAAGCCCAGCCGTCTTGCGGTTTGGGGTCGGGTAGCAGTGTTGGCGGTGCCCATTGCTTTGGTCGCTCCGCAGCTACGCGGGAAGCAAGGTCACGGTCTTCACGAAGTTGGGTGGTCAATTTGTTCTCAGCCATTTTCACGTTCCTTTCTCATTTCCAATGCAACTTGCTTGGCATAAAGGTCAAGCGGGATTCCGAGGCGTTTAGCAAGCGATACCTGACTTTGCTTTAGTACGATCTTTTTAGGCGCAGTACTTCGGGTTGCCGGTGCCACTACATTAGAACGCTTAGGGTTGCTTGAAAACTTCTCTGGAAATTTCTCACGCATACGGGCGTCAATGCGCTCGTAGTAAGCGTCAGATCGAGGATCAATCCCTTCCTCGTCAACAAGCTTCTCGTGCACTGCGAGAGCGAAGCCTGTCATCTCCCGGTCTTTGTTGAACCAGCTATTACGGTCTTTCCACCGAACGGCTTTCTCATCAACCGGCACCTCTCTCGCAGGGGGTGGAGGTGTAGGTACATTTTGTACAGGAGTTTTTACTTCCTGTAAAGCTCTTTGTTTTGCGATCTCAATCCGATCAGCCTTTAGCTTTGCTGATGTAATAGCTTCCTGTGCGTTCACCAATGCTTCCGAATCACCGGCTTCATAGGCTTCTTTGTACGCACGTTTAGCTTCCGCCATCTCGCGGGACGCTACAGTAGCGGCTTGATCCAGAATCACCTTCTGGCTATTACCCGCGTTGTTTTTTAACGACTCGTTCTCAGCAAGTACTCGCTGTGCAATAGACACAGCTTCCTGAAGCTCGCGCTCAGCGCGTTCTTTAGCTCGCCGTTCCTCGTGCCTAGCCTTGCTAAGATGTGCAATCCGATCACGCAGCTTGACATCTTTATACTTGGAAAGCTCTTCCTCGGTCACATCGTCAGGCTGTTCAGCCATCGGCTTGCGATCACGGTCTTCTTCCGGCGTATCATCAACGACTTCGACTTTTACGTCGTCGTCATCAGCTTCGACCTCAAACGCAAACTCGTCTTCTTTAGCGGAGGCTTCTGCTTCATCTGGAAATTTAAACTCGCTCATAGCGCCCCCTTAATTTACGCGACCAACGCCGCGTGGATCTTCAACAACCGCCTCAATAGAGTCGTCGTTAATTAGGCGGAACTCACGCCCGTGGATCTTGAACCGCGTACCAGTGTTTGCACGGCACATGATGAAGTCGCCTTTCTTACACCACGGACCCGTAGGAAACCGGAGCTTATCCGTGTATGCCATATCGCCCAGCTCAACCACAAACAGCACATTAGATAGAAGCTGTTCGTAGTGCACAGTTGTATTGGCTTTGAGAATCCCGTTCTCATACTCTTCCTCAATATCCGGCAAGGTGACAAGAATCTTGTAACCCTTGGGGATTGGAAGTTGTCTGGCTTTTTCTTCTTCGCTTTTGTTCATTACAAGCGACAGATCTACGGCGTCATTCATCGTGTTCCTTCATGCGTTCAAAAAGGTCTTCTAGGTCTCGTTGCGCTTGGAGTAGACCTTTAATAACTCCAACCGCTTCTCGGTACTCAGCAGTGTCTTTAGCGCCTCCGTCAGTGAGGAAGTCCGTTATGGACTGCCGTCTGCTTTGGTTGCGTTCTTTTAAATAGTTCAACAAGCGTTCATCCATTTATCCACCTCTCGGGTTGTTGCGTGTCTGTGCAATCTGCGCAGCGCGGATATGCGCGTCGACCCCAATCCGGTCGCGCTCAAGCTGGAGCTTCTGCTCAGCGATCTGAGCCTCGCTCTGGTTTTTCTGCGCTTTAATCTGAACTTCCTGCTGCTTGAGCTGCAACTCTTGCTGCTGCATCTGGATGAGAGGATCTTGTGCCACTTGTTGCGCCTGTTGTTGTGCTGCTTGACCTTGGTGAATCTGGAGCAACTGCTGGCTGGCCTGAGCAACCAACCGCGACAACTGCACCTCCATATCCGGCGGCAGATCTGCATCGGGTTCAGGCATCGACACGCCCATCCGTTCTTCGATCTGTCTGCGGTACGAGAAGCCTAAGTGTTCGGCGATATGTGCCTGAGCAGCAGCCATTAACATCTGAGCCTGTGGGTTCTGGCCCATCTGCTGCGCAATCATCGGGTCTCGCATAAACGCGTTGTGCGTCGCAATATGCGCGTCGTGGTCCTGATAGATAAACGCTTTTACGGGTTTACCCTTAATAATTGCCATGTTCTCGCTGATCGGATCACGTGGCTTCTCGTCATCCTCGACTGGGACCAGCTTGTCTGCGTTCTTGATGCCCAGCACCTCGATCATCTGACGGTGCAGTTGTGGCAGGTCATAGATCTGCGGAGCAGAACTCGCTAACTGCATAACAGCTTGGTACTGCATGATGCGCTGCGCCATCGTGCTGCTGTTAGGGTCGCTGACCGGGATGACCTCCACCATGTCGTAGTCGGACTGCTTGATCTGGCGGTCCTTGGTGAAGTCCGGCTCGTAGCCATACTCCGTAGGCGTATAGTCACGGATGATGTCGCGCAGGAGCTTGAACTCCTCCTTCATCGAGTAGTGCACCCGTGCTTGCACGGCAGACATCGTTTTGAGCGTGCGCTCAAGCAGAGCCAGCGTAGTCCCAACCGGCGCGTTAGCACTCATGTCAGATATGTTCATATCTGATATCGCACCAAGCCTGCGACCTTCTTCCGTAATCTTATCGAGCAACCCAGCCAGAACCTGACTCGGCTCCTTGTACGGCAACGGCATCACGTTGTCGCGCAACGCACCGCTCGGGATGTCCACGTCCCTGAACTCGCCCGGAGCAATCGGCGTGTCGTCACCTTTAACCCGCAACCCACGGGTTTTTAAGCCCCCCGGCAGGTTAGACAGCGTGCCAGCGTCGACAAGCTGTCTGATTAAAGATGTTCCTGCGCGTGCGTATCCGCCGATAATGTGAATCAGCCCCATACCGTACACCCCAAAACCGGGGATGTAGTTGTACTGCACGAAGTGCTGGCGCTTGAGTTTGCGCTCGTCGTCCGGGTTCCAATTTCTGCGGATAGCCAGAATTGTCTGAGTCCCGCGCTCGTATGTGATCACGTATGGCAGGGCAATCTCATCAGGGTCCTCGTATCCCGGCAGGTTGTAGTCGATGTGCACCTCACACACCTGATACCGGTCATCGTCCGTTATCGAATACCCTTGCTCTTCAGCTTTCTTTTTCTCGATGTCGGTCGGCATGTTGACCGGATCGTCCATCTCAATATCTCGGTAGAACCCCGCTACTTGGAGCTTCCTGATATCGTTTTTAGTTTTACGCATCATGTGCGTAACGCGCTCGGCGGTGTAGATGTTCGATGCGCCGTATGGCATGACAACATTTTCTGCTGCCTCATACATAGACACCTGACGCCCCAGAGCTGGGTCGTAGTACACCTTCTTAAATGCTGAACCGGCAAGCCCGAGACTAAACAGCATCCGTTCATGCTCTGAACGATACTCAGACATACGCTCGGTAAGCTGGTAGTTCATGTCATTCTTGACACGCTCCGCAGCCTCCTCCTTCATCTTGTTTAACGCACCGACAATCTGGGTCTTGACAGGCCCCGCAGCGGGGAATGTCTCCATAATTGTCTCGGCTTGGAACCGGATAGCCGCCTCGGTCAGCACGGTAGAGAACACGCCGCACGCACCGTCCCACGGCTCGGTGCGCTGCTCGTACTTCAGCCCCAGCACTTCCAAGCCCTTGACGTATGTATCGGCCCAGTCTTTGCGACTATTAATGTCTGCCGTTACTAACTCGTCCAGATCATCTGCAAGGGACGCCAACTCCGACTCGTCCATATCTTCGGCGAGGTTGGCATTAAAGTCGTCATCAACCGTAAGTTCTTCTTCCAGAACGATGGTCACGTCACCTGCTGACCCGCCATCAGGCAACTCGTCCTCAATCTGTATCTCAATTGTGTCTTCTTCTGGAGCGCTCATGTTAAGCGGATCATTCGTATAGAGCGACTTGTCAAAATTCGTAGCCATTTTTTAACCTATAAACTATTAGTAGTACGCAGAGTTCTGGCGTGACCTAAAGTACTGCACTTCGTCTGGCGCATCAGTTGGCAATCGCAAGAAGCCGCCCTGTCTGAACCGCATGAGTGCCATCACAGTCGAGTCAACCAAGTCATCGTGGCTGACAAACGGAAATCCTGCAATCTCTTCTACGACTTCTTCCGCCCAACGCGTCTCCGGCACCCACACTAGCCCCGACTGGACAATATCGGCAACCGAGTTAAGCCTAGCCATCTTGTCCCCGGTGCCCCTGTGCGGTGTGTACTCCTGCACAATCATGCCCATGCGTCGCAGCTCCTGATATAACTGCGTACCAGCGGACTTCTTTTCTACAATAAACGCGTCCGGGTTCCACTCCTTGTACTCCCGCATAGCTAATGTCTTTAGCTCTGGGAACTCCACGCGCTTCTTAATGGCGTTGAGCAAGATGATGTTGTTCTCATTCTTGTCCTCGTTGTAGAACACACCCCAAACCGTTATTGCCGTAAAGTCGGCACGGTTGTGTGTCTCTGCCGCAGCGTCTAAAGACATTATGAGATACTCACAAGAGGGTGGCTTTTCACGTGTCCACGTGTTCCACCATTCTCTCTTTACAACCGCAGCTTCTTCTGCGGTCGGATTCTGCTGATACTGGGCGTTCCATTGAAACACCGGCATCGAAGCCTTGGTGCGCAGCAACGCTGGCATGTCAAAGAACTCAGGCCAGAGCGGCTTCTGAATTACGGTGTCGTCCTTCTCAATATCCAGAATGGCCGGGAACTCGACAATCTCGTACTTGTCCGCACCCTCGTTGTTTGCCATATCTTTAAGCAAACGTCCGGTCAGGTCATCCAAGTGCCAGCGAGTCTGAACAACTGCGATGCGCCCACCCGGCATCAACCGGGTCCGGGCACCGAACGTGAACCACTCATACGCCTTGTCGAACACATCAAGGTTTCCGTTGATGATGTCCTGCTCGTTGTGCGGATCGTCTACTAATAACAAGTCAGCACCACGACCGGCAAGTGCAGATCCCACGCCACACGCAAAATACTCACCACCTACGTTCGTATTCCACCGACCCGCCGACTTTGAGTCAGACGCAAGGTTCACAGTCGTAAAGATCTGCCGGTACAAGTCCGTGTCGATGAGGTTTCGCACCTTCCTACCGAAGTCCACAGCTAGATCTGTGGTGTGTGACACCATAAGAACTTTCTTAGTGGGGTACTTTCCTATAAACCACGCCGGGAAGTAAATACTAACCAGTTGAGATTTGCCATGCCGAGGGGGCATGTTGACGCAAATCCTATCTTCTTTACCTTCAGCAATCTGCATCAGCAGGTTTGCCAAAATCCGGTGGTGTTTCCCGACCTTATAGTCGGATTGCATGTGTTTGCAGAACTCAATCAGGTCATCACTGCACGCCTGAGCGTGGCGACGGCGCTCCAGAGTCTCTGCAATCTCATAAACCTCTTGTTGCTCGTACTCATCAAGCTGATCGATGTTCTCTAATAGCAGTTCAATGTCTGCATCGGTCATATCATCGAGCGCAAGCGAGGTCATGCGCCTAATTCCGCATCAACATCTATGTTTTGCAGGGGTGCAACGGCTTCCATGTCAATAATTGCATCAGAAGCCTCTTCTTTTGCGACTTTTGAGCGCAATTTTTGCAGTTTTTCTCTAAGGCTGAGCTTCAGATCGTCTGTAGAGCGGTGCGTAACGACTACTTCTGAGCGTTCGGTGAACAAACCTACGTCAGACATCTTACCCAAAAGCTCTAAAGCACGAATTCGCACCCTTGCATCGGGGTTTTCTGTCTCTAGCAGCAGTTTGTTAGTGACTAAATGCCGGACTTGTACCGCATTTTTAACAACCGCACGGCCAAACTCGGTAAGAAGTTCGTTAACTTGGAATACCGCCGCAGGGGATATCGCTGAAAACTTCTGCGTGTCGAGACTTTTATTGGTCTTGACCTCATCTTCCGCAAACGAATCAATAAGATTCGCAACCGTATCGGCATCGGATGGCGTTTCGTCGAATGCTTCGGGCGGTAAACCATTTACAGCCAAATGCTCAAGGGTTTTGCAAGCGGCAGCGGCGCGTTCGCGCAACTCTGCATAAGAGATATTGTCGGGCGGCAACGGCACGCCCACGTCTGGTGTGCAAAGCAGAGTCATATTGTGTGGTCGCAGATGCGTGAAGCACCGAAGGAATGCACCATACCATATAAAAAATAAAAATTGCAAGGGGTATGGAACCAAAACATAAGGGGGGGCCTTTCCTATATTGAGGGGGGTGGGGGTCTAATGTAGCCAAAATGAAAAAATAGGAGATCATTTGAGCGGAATAGCAAGTAAGAGAGCGCATGGGACCCATCAGCCCAAGTGGGGGGCGGGGGTGCGGTGGGGTCGCTGGGGCGCGGAATCGCTCGGGCCGCTGGTCGTACCATACGCTGTAACGATCCAAGGCTGGCTGGTCGTACCATACGCTGTAACGATCCAAGGCTGGTTGGCCCCTAATAATCGTTCTATAATGTAGCATGGTCCCCCGACATTTCAGGGGCCAAGGCCCGGGGCCAACCAACCTCAAATTAGGGTAAACCCTATCCTCTGAAAACCCCTCTAAAACGGCCCCTATGCGCCTCACGTGTAAACACGTGCTCAGGTATTGACCGGCTCCCGATCGTCGATTCTAGGCGTTTTCGGGTTTAGTTATCCACAGGGTTATCCACAACCCCCAACCCACAATCGGCCCCGAAAATCGGGTTATCCACAAGCTATCCACACAAAAAACCCGGGATTATGGGAGGCCGCATTCAGTTATGAAAGGCCCGAATCGTTCATAACCGGCCCCCGAACGTGTCACTGGTTGGTTTGTTTTGACACGTGTTGACACTGATTGATAGTTGGGGTATTATTTGGTTGTGGGGTTTTGTGGTGTCAGTCGATACCGGCCTCACGTGAGGTAAGTGAGATGAACGCAATTGAGCAGATGACTCAACAGGCCATCGCGACCAACCATACGGCCGCGATGGCCAAGGCCCTCCCGACTGGTTTCCACAAGATCATGGGCGAGGCGTTGCGCAAGGAGGATGCCAAGGCCAAGGCCGAGGAGGCCGCACAGGGTAAGTGGCAGTCGCTGACTAAGGTGCTCTATGAGGCTAGTTGGCGTGTCGCGCACATTGACCAGTCACTGGTTGGCAAGGCCAATCGGGATACGTTGCGCGACGGTATGGTCGAATCGTGGCCCAATGAGGCCGAGCGTGCGCACCTCAAGGCCGATCCGGCAACCTTGACCGACGACCAGAAAAAACGCGTCAAGGTCATACGGGGTTCGTTCGGGGGTAATTTTCGGCTGATCGAAAAGTACTTAGCGGCCCTCGAAACGGCTGAGGCCGAGGCCAAGGCCGAGGCCCTTGCCAAGGCCGAACTTGAGGCGGCAATCGCGGCCGGGACCGCAGTCGTAAAGACTGAGGCCGAGATCAAGGCCGAGAAGGCCGCCGCCGCCAAGGCCGAGGCCGAGGCCAAGGCCCTCAAGCAGTTTCGGAAGGCCCTCACGGATGCGGCCCGATATGTCAGCAACATGACCGGAGTTGTTCAGGAGGATGGGACGGCCGTTGATTTGGTCAAGGCCAAGCAGGATATCGAGGCCATCCTCGGCCGTTTCCCTAACGCTGTATAACCAACCATAGGACGGACCCCGGGAAACCGGGGGCCGGATGCACCATGAAAAAATACACTTTCGTTTCTCATCGGTTTTTTGGGCAAGTTATGGTACAGAGTTTCGAGTTTCGCGAACCTCAGAGCCGTAGGCGCATGACGGATTGGATCAATACGCTAGTCGCGAATGACGTAGCATTCTGGGTCGAACACTCCGACGATATCGATCACGATACCGGCATGCCGCTCTGGGTCGAATATTCGGTCCCGTCCCCTCTTGGCATCGAACCCAACTAACCAACCCGCTCCGCTCAGCCCCGCAGATTTCGGTCTGCGGGGTTTTTTTGTGCCCGCGTTTTTGGCCCGGGCATTTGATAGTAGTTCCAGTGAGTGGCGTGGCGGGTCGCACGAGGACGTGTTTTGCACCGGCCAGAGTGGCGCGGCGTGGCTGGTTATGAACGGGTCGGGCTGTTCATAACCCAAAAAGATAGTAGTTTCCATGAGCGGCGGGGCGGGTTTGACTGTTCGATTGTTCGGTTGTTCCATTGTTCGGTCGTACGGTAAATCGACCGTTCTGTCCAAACACAGAATCCTGCTGTTTTGGTGTGTTTACTGTTCGGCCATGTAGCCAACATGCAGGAACAAAAGGTACGGAAGCAAACGATTGCAACGGGTATCAGCACAATGCAAGGGCTATCTAAAAGTATCTAAATCTATGTATCAAATAAGAGTAAAAGGTATCTAAAAGTATCTAGAAGTATGTGTAGCCAATGTTCGGTCAAAAAAAGGGTGGATAGCCAGAAAATCACTTTTCAAACACACCATATTATGTTAGCCACGTGATTTTTCTTTCCTACAGCGATTTTAGCCCCCGAACATTGGCTACATTGGACACACTGCCGTATTGACGACCCGTATACGGTCTGCAAAAACGCGTTTTCACCTACATCGTTCCTACGTCCGAAAGCGGTATCCGTAAAAAAAGCAAAAGAACGGTACTTTTACGTACACTCCGAACACTAGAACACTATCAATCCCGAACACTCGAACATTCCGTAGACCGAACACCCCTACAGAATAACTTGACAAACCCCCCATATGGTGTTATACTGTGTGTTCTGGTGGTTAATTAAGTAGTGTTCTGTGTTTATCTATCAGACGGTTATGAACATTCATAACTGGAACCCGGGACCGGCTCTGTCGGTTCCTTTCAGGAGGTGCATTTATGCCACTGATCAAGCGCGACGACGGCACGACTGTCGTCCAAAAAGATTGGGGTCCGACCCTGATCGGCATTCGTTACATACGGCCATGCCCTGCTTCATGCAGGGTTGTGTCGTGGGATATGGAACGGTTGCAGTCAAGTTTACTTCGCAAATACAAGCCGAGCTTTCGAGACCGACTCCTGACCATCCTGCGCATCCAGCGCATGTACTACTGACCGGTTATGAACCGGTCGCTCTGTTCATAACTCGTTTCTTTTTCTTTCTACTTTTTGAGGTTCACTATGTTTGCTCACATGTCTATCGCCCCCATCTCTGCATCACTCACGGCTAACCAAGAAGCCGCGCATAACGTGTTTCACCAATCGCTGGTGATCGCCGAACTCAACATCTCGGTGTGGACCGGTCGCAAGCTCGACAAACAGGCAACCCGCGAGGTGACCGTTGCCAACAACGCCGACGCCAACGTCGGTGCATTCCATAAGAAGTTGCTCGGTGACTGCGCCGAACTGGTTGCAATCCAGAAGCACGCCGCGAACGTGCGCAACTGGCACTACGAGCAGACAAGCCTTTGGGGCGACCTCGGTCAGCGTGCGCTTCCGACTGCTCGGTTCCCGATCTACTACGAAGGCATCACCGGTCACCATATCGAATTCGACACGCTCAAAGAAGCGTTCCTGTCCGCGTACTCATGGGCGCAGACCGAAGCCCGTGCCAAGCTGGGTTCCCTGTACCGTGACTCCGACTATCCGTCGGTCGACACCTTGCGCAGTAAGTTCGCATTCGGTCACTCACAACAGCCGATGCCCGTTGCAGGGCACTGGCAACTCGACATGGTGAACGAGCACAACAGGATTCTTGCTGAGAGCTTCGCCAATACGTACAACTCACGTCTCGACGCGACGATGCGCGAGGTGTGGCAACGCACGTACGACGCCATGTCCAAGATGAGCGAGCGGCTCGACTACGTGGGCGGTGACGCTAAAGATAAAAAGGTGTTCCGCGACAGCTTGGTCTATAACTTGCGCGACCTGCTCGAACTGCTCGACGCATTCAACGTCGAAGGCGACCACCGTATGGCGTCCATGCGTGACGGTCTCGAAGCCGCGCTCGACGGCGTGTCCCCTGATGCACTGCGTGAGGACGACCACTTGCGCCGTGACACTAAGCAGAAGGTCGACGCGATTCTCTCTTCTTTAAGCTGGTAGCTTTATTAGGTTTTGTTGTTGTTCTTTGATATACTGTGTGTTCTGTTGTTAGTTTGTTCTCTCCGGGTTATGAACATTCATAACCCGATCCCTTTTGTTTCTATCTTTTCTTTTGAGGTGTTCCATGTCTGCTTCCGCTACTAACTCTCTCTACGATCTGTCCATCAACGAGTGCGCCGAGATGATCGAGTCGTGCCGCGAGAACACGATGCTCATCCAAGGTCGCATGGGTATCGGCAAGAGTTCAATCCTGAAGATGCTCGCCAAGCGTCACCCGACGCATACCGCGTGCTACTTCGACTGTACGACCAAGGACCTCGGGGATATCACTATCCCTCAGTTGCACACTCTCGACGGTGACTCTACTTGCGTGCGTTACGTGCCTAACGAAGAGTTGGGTATCCACCTCAACAAGCCGCTGATTTTGATGGTGGATGAATTCGGTAAAGCTAATCCTGCCGTCAAGAACGGCATGATGCGTCTGCTGTTGGAGCGCAAGCTTGGGTCGTACACCCTGCACCCTGACTCGATGGTGTTCGCGACGACTAATCTCGGGTCCGAGGGTCTCGGTGACTTGTTATTGGGTCATCACCGTAACCGCATCACGATCACCCGTATGCGCGGTGCAATCAACACCGAGTGGATCACCGAGTATGCGTACAACGCGGGCATTCACCCTGCGATGATTGCGTGCGTCAACGAAAAACCGGAATGGTTTGCGTCATTCGAGGACGTGCAGAACCCTGCCGACAATCAGTACATCATGCACCCGGGCGACAAGTCCCGCGTGTCATTCGTTACCCTGCGCTCACTCGAAGCCGCTTCGCGCTGGCTGTATACGGGCAAGCCCCGCCGCATGCTCATGGCCGCGCTCATCGGCTGTATCGGACCGAAAGCCGCTGGTGAACTTGTTACCTTTTACGACACTGCGCAGGATATGCCCACGCCCGACTCGATCAAGACCGACCCGTTCACGGCTAAGGTCCCGTCGACCGATGCGGCTACGTGCATGGTCGTGCATCGCACGCTCGCAACCATCTCGCGCGAGTGGGTTGATCAGTGGATGGACTACATGTCCCGGCTCGACATGGAAGCTCAGCTCTTATTCATGATGCAGTGCAAGCGCGAGGACTACGCCAAGCGCACGGTGGTGTTGAACAACGCCAAAGCCCGTGCGTGGTGTCTCGCTAATAACTTCGCATTCGGTGCAGACAAGTAATCTTTTCTTCCGCCGGTTATGAATGTTCATAACCGGCTCTATCTTTTGAGGTGTTCACATGTTGATGATCGCAAGACAAGCCGAACTCACCGCCGCTCAGCGTCTTACCAAAGCTGTCGGGGCAATAATTGGGTCTCCGCACTACACGCCTATCACGGGTCTGGTGCTCATGGCTAAACACACTGTCGTGCCGAACGGGACCGACGGTATCGAGACCGCCGCGACTAACGGTGTCACGGCTATGTACTCTGACAAGTTTATCGATGGCATCAGTGATGCCGACCTGCGCTTCACCATCTGCCATGAGACGTGGCACATTCTTTACCTGCACCTGACTACTTACGCCGATCTGTGGAAGCTCGACGCTGACTGCGCTAACGCCGCGTGCGACTACGTTATCAACATGCGACTGGTCGACCATGACAAGGGCACTCAGCCCGGGTTCATCACCATGCCCAAGGGTGGTCTGTACGACGAGCAGTACCGCAACATGACCGTGCCGCAGGTGTTCAAAGCTTTGTACAAGCAGAAGCAGGGTCAGCCCAAGAACGGGCAAGGTCAGGGGCAAGGTCAGCCACAACCCGGGCAAGGTCAGGGTCAGCCACAACCGGGGCAAGGTCAGCCGCAACCCGGGCAGGGTCCGGGCAAGCCGTTGGATAAACACGATTGGGCAGGCGCGGGCAAGCTGACCGACGAGCAGAAAAAGAACTTAGAGCGTGCCGTGCAGGAAGCCGCTCAGCAAGGTGCGCTACTTGCAGGTAAGACCGGCTCGGGCGGTAACCGTATGCTCGATGACGTGTTAGATAGCAAGGTCGACTGGCGCGAGGTGTTGCGTGAGTTTGTTACCACGACATGCACGGGCAGTGACTACTCGACGTGGGCACGACCAAACCGCAGGTATTGGGGTGCAGGTATCTATCTGCCCTCGGGCGTCAGCGAGAAGGTCGACGAGCTGGTGATTGCCGCCGATATGTCCGGTTCGACTGTATCGATGTTGCCGCAGATCATGGGTGAGATCGCAGGTATCTGCGAGTCGGTCAAGCCCGCCGCCGTGCGCATCCTGTACTGGGACACTGAGGTATGCGGTGATGAGGTGTACGCCGACGATCAGATCCCGAACATCATTCACTCGACCAAGCCGGTCGGTGGCGGTGGCACTCGGGTGTCGTGCGTGTCCGATTACATGTCTAGGCAAGGCATCTCACCACAAGCCGTTATCGTGCTGACCGACGGCTACCTCGGTAGCGACTGGGGTACGTGGACCGTGCCGGTTCTCTGGTGCATCATCGACAACGCGTCACGCACTGCGCCGAACGGGACCACTGTGCACGTAGAGATCTGAGCTAGTTATGAACATTCATAACCGGGTGCATTCCGCATCCGGTTTTTTCTTTTGAGGTGTGAGATGGATCTAAAGATCGTAGTACGCGTGCGCAATATCTATGGCAACAAGACCGTGTATCCGGTCTGCGACAAGGCCAAGATATTTGCGCAGATCGCAGGACACTCGACCCTGACGAGCGCAACGCTCGACGGCATTCGCCGATTGGGTTATCTGATCGAAGTGCAACAAGAAACTGTAGAGGTGTGAGATGACTATTAATTCGTTTGACCAAGCCGCCGCGCTGTACAAGCGCGTCAGACCACTTAACGGTGGGCGCAACACTGCCGAGATGAACGTGCGACCGGTCGGTCCCCGTAACAGGTTTATGGATCGCATAGCCCGTGTCGACGAGAACCGCTACCTCATGCTCGACGGGCTGATCCCGTCCGCTATCGTGTACCCGCCCGACACGATGGCATTCCGTAACGCGCCGATCCTATGGCAACGCGACGGGGTGCACGAGTTAATCCGTATCCGTAGCGCACCAGAAGGTGTTAATCCCGTAGCGCGTGAGAAGTTCCTGATCAACCTGCTACCCGCCGACATGCGGCTGACCAAGCGGAGCGGCGGTGACACGTTCATCGAGGTCGACGATAAAGAGTTTTACCTGCCTCGACCCAAGCCGTACTTTGCCGCCGCCGATTACTTTGACCCGACGTGTCTTTGGTTCGAGCGGCTGATTGCCACCGATAGTAGTTCTCCGTCGCGGGGCGGTGCGTGGCGACGTGCGGGCAAACCAGTGGAAATGCGCCTCACTGTTCTGGATAAAGATCTTGTCAAGCAGTACAAGCAAGCGATCAACGAGTTCTACGATTACATGTGCGTGGTGCTACCCGTGCTTGGTGATGTACCCGAACGCGCATTTGATCGGCATGTGGCTAACTTCACCCCACGCCTATGGGGTAAACACCCTAACCCTAAACACTATTACGTAGATTTAGGTAACCTTTCACATGATTTGACACAGAAAGTTAGATCTGTTATACTAGACACTCAACACTTAAATAGAGTTGATCTCGCGGTGATGTTTGCCAAGGCTCTGCACCTTTACCGGCGCGTGCCCACAAGCAACTTTTCTGATGACAACATCCTTATGGATATCACGTACAAAACGGTGCTTGAGTTACCCGAGACGGTTGCGCAAGCTCGCCACGTACGTGCCCTGTATCTCAAGACTATGTACAAAGCGGCAGACCTGTATGCCAAGCGTATGTATTGATTTGTTTTTGTTTCTGGTTATGAACATTCATAACCAATTTACTTTTGAGGTGTGAGATGAATGACTTCCCAAGAAAACCGCATCTGGTCGTTACGGTCAAAGATGAACTAAAACACGTGTACGGCTACAGGCCACCGCTTGAGGCTTCGCATCACTACTGGGTCGACGGCTTCCCCGTTACCGAACAGCTTTACGTGTTCTGCACCGCGTATCGCAAGGTATCGCCGCACGTAAAGTTCTTAGCCACATACGGTAACAACACCGCCCTGAGCACTTACGAGAGCGGCCAGTTTCTCGGTCACGTATACAGCGACGTGTTTGTGTATTCAGATGCCAGCGAGTACATCATGGGCCGTATCGCCCATCAACCGGATGAGGGTGGGTTTAGTGTCGAGTCGCACAAGATTGCGAACGACCGGTTCAGCGCGGGCAACAAGGGCTACTACCGCCTCGCGTCTACAGATGTTAAGCGTGCGATCAAGAACGCTAACAAGTACATCGGTGCGTGGAGCCTTGTCGACATTGCAGGTCGGTCGTCTAATAACTTCGCAAGTAAGTCCAAGCGCGTGATGGATAAAGCGCAGTCGGATATTGCGGGGCTGGCTCGCATCGATAGGCTGACACTCGCACATGAGATTGCTAACCTGCGTAGGCAAGGCGTGCAGTTTCTGTCTACCGAGGTTCAGTCGTTCGCAGATCGGGTGCAGGATTTGATCGACGAGTACAACCGGCTAAAGAAGTACAACGGCTTCGCGGCATTCGTGTCTATACGTATTCTCAAGAGTGGCAAGCAGATGGCTGACATCTCATACACCAATGCGTACGATTTCGACCGCAACAAGATGCTGTTTGCGACCAAGCCAGTCGAGGAGCTTGACGCCGATCTCGCAGGGAAACTTGCCGCCCTGTCTATGGTCGAGTCGGGTGCATACGTGGACAACATCGGCTACCGTGTGACTGAGCAGTCATTCTGGGTCGAGTGCCGGGATGTATGAAAATAAGTTATTGATTGCTCTGTTTTGCGACGGCTTAGCATGGGTTCAAGCGTTTGATGAGACGCTTGCATTTATAACTATCAACCGGTATCATCCGGTTGAAGAGCTGTCGCAAAACGTCCAAGAGCGTATAGCGGCACTGTCGATGCTCAACGACGGGGAGTCAATTCCCGGCATCGGCAAGCGGATAAAAGATAATTTCTTTGAGGTGATAGACGATGGCAATGACTCCGGAAGCCAAAGTGAAAGCCAAGGTACGCAAAGTTCTTGAAGAGCTTGGCGCGTACTACGTTATGCCCGTGACAGGCGGGTTCGGTCGGCAGGGTGCACCAGATTTTCTGGTGTGCTTGCAGGGTAGGTTCGTGGGTATCGAGTGCAAGGCAGGGTCGAACAGGCCCACGGCATTGCAGGAAAAGAACTTAGAGCAGATTGAGAAAGCAGGAGGTGAAGCATTCGTAGTGAATGAGGATGGCATCGAGCCACTGCGCGAGGTGCTGGATTCGATTGTGTTTAGTTATAAAGCCTTATAACCAGAGGACGAAGCAATGACTATCAAAAGGAAGAACAGGCCATATAAAAATTCTGTGGCCGAACGCATCCGTAGGATGTTTGCACAAGGCATCGATATCAACGAGATCGCTAGGCGTACCGGCTCGACCCGGGAGTACGTGATGACAGTTACGTACAAGCTCAGGATGTCTGCGCAAAGTGAGGCCGAGATCAGCGACGCGCTGTATCGCACGGCGTTTGAAAAAGAGGCGGGCGTTGTCGCTACGCCGAAACCAGAACCAAAACCAGAACCAGAGGTGACAGAAGTGGACAAGTCTAAGATCGATTATCACAAGAACCGAGTTGGCCGTAGCAGTGAGCGCATCAACGAGAATCTTGTTTTACTGCATACGCACTTTAAGGATCCTGCCCGGGTGCATTCGACGTGGCGTTACGAGTACGTCAGTCCGCTTACGAAAGGCAAGCGCAGTAGGTTCTTAGGGATGGCGAAAGATATGACGCCTACGCAGGCGCGGAACCTCACCGCTCGCTATAACAAGATTGTGATGAACGGTAAAGATCCGTTTCCGATTGGCGCACGTGCAGTCGGTTGGGTCAACGCGCAAAAGAACGCCGTGCCTGTTGGTGTCCCGGCTGCTGACGCCCCACCGATAGTAGTTTCCCTCGCAGTAGCGGAGCGGGTTGAGGTTGCAGAGCCAGTGTTTGTTCCGTCCTTCCTGAAGGACGACCCTATATTTAAAAACGAGCAAGAGTATCTGGCGTCTAAAGGTGACAAGCAGGTGATCAAGCCCGTGCCGCCTGAGATCTCTGAACCTGTTAAGGCGCGTGCCAAGCGTGTGGTCAAGCCCAAGCCCCTGCCCGAGCCGAACCCGACCATGTGGGGGCGGGTCAAAGCCAAACTGCGCGGGTGGCTTGCATGACTCCGACAGTCAAGTTTGTCGCGTCTCATGCGCCGTTCGACTCCGCAAAATATAAATGGTTTGATTTGACGGAGACTGTAAGCCATGAGTTTTCGCAATACATGCAATTACTTACGCTTGGAGATCATACGTACCCACATCCGGACGTAACCGTTACAAGTTTTCCTATGCCGTTTGAACGTATCGCAGTAGTAGATATATTCGAGCCGATACAAGAAGTTAAAGATAGGTTGCTTAAACAAGGTGTGCGCCTCAAAGAAACCACCGCTGTGTACACGCTTGAACGGAAGAATGACGAGCTAATTTATTCCGTATGGCAAAAAGAATTGACGCCTGTAGCGGCGGTAATAATTATTGCTGTGGGCAGCATATGGGGGGATAAAAAATCTTCTTTTTTTTATGAAATGCGAAAAGGTTTTGAGAACCGCAGAGAAGAAAGAGATCTTGAGTTGTCAAGATATTTCTTTTATATGAATCGGCTTCTCAATGTTCTTTATGGGTCAGGCGAGATTAAAGCCCACATACCGAAAGCCACGTTCACGTCTATGCGGCAGATGGCTAAAGGCAAACCCCGTGCTTATAACTGGTCGACCGTAGAGATCAAGCCGTATCGTAGGGAACCTGCACCGCCGCAAGGTGGGACCCATGCAAGCCCGACGCCACACGAGCGGCGCGGTCACGTTCGTAGGCTCAAGAGCGGCAAAGTTGTTACAGTGCGTTCGTCATTGGTGAACAAGCACAAGATCCCGCAACAGGGGATTACGTATCACGACTATAAAGGGGTGGCGGTATGAAGTGTCCTGAATGCACGGGGTCGTTGCGCACTAAAGATACGCGGCAATGGAAAGACCCCGCCAGAGATTTTGATTGGGTCGAGCGGCGCAGGGTATGTTCTTTATGCAACTATCGTGTGATGACAATCGAGATGCCCAAAGATGTGTGGATTAAATATACGGAGAGTACAGATGACCAAGGGTGAAGCATGGCGAAAGTGGTGGAAAGAAAAACACGGCAAGAACATGCCGATGGGTGGGTATAACCCGATGGAAGGACACATACATGATGCGTTCTCGGCGGGATGGGAAGCAGCTAAGGCCGATTGCTGTAACCACAATTGCAACGAAGGGCGAGACTGCCCTGAAAGGAAGTAACATGACTGACGAACAATTTGAACGCTTTATGGCGGTGTTTGAGAATATTGCAAGTGAGATAGAAGATATGTCTCTCAATATTGATTGTATAAACGGCCACTTAGAAAAAATTGCTGAAAAAGAAGACTCTATTGCTTGTTCTTTGCAGTGCATAGAATACAACCAAAAAAACCAAGTAGAGTTGCTTAACGGTGGGTTTGGTTTTGTCAGGGATATATCTAAAAAAACAGATGCCGGTGGCGCGGTATACGAGTTGATGGATTCTTTTAATGGCAAAATGCAAGAACTAATTGATGTCATTACCCGAAAATAAACCAACGCCACCAAACTGCCAGCAGTGCCGACTACGACCAGCGGTATACAAAGTCCCGACAACAAAGGGTGATGGGTTCCGCTGGAAGTGTGAGACTTGCTATAAACGGTTAGCACCAAGTGGGTTCAAGGAGAAGATTGCATGAAATACGAAGACATCAAAGATTTTTGGGAACGGTGCAATAAACATCCAGATCATCAGACGGGAATGATTTCGTACAGCATGATCGAACGGCGGCTGCGAGAAGAGATTGAAGAGCTGCGTCAATACATCGAACAGCGAGAGCCGTCAAAGCAAAAGCCTGTGGCATGGATGCACACGATCATCAAAGACAACGTAGTTGCTCACCGCCCATCCGACTTAAAAAAGCACCCGGAGCATTGGACCGCGTTGTATCCAGCCCCGCCACAACGGGATGGCTCTGAACATTACCGCGACATGTATCTCAAAGTCCGGGACGAACTGGCGGCGTTGCAACAGCGAAAATGGGTCGGGCTGACTAAAGAAGAAGCAAAAGAAATTTCGTTGGCGAACCGTCCGTATGTCATAGACATGATAGCCGCGCTTGAGGCTAGGTTAAAGGAGAAAAACACATGACAACACACATGAATGAAACAGAATTGCGGACTCAGATAGTTGAGTTCTTGGTGGAGAACGGAGAGACGCAAGCGCGTGACGTAGCCATCCCGCAGATACACAAAAAGACGATTAACAGTAACCTCATCAGGATGTTTGAATCCGGGGTGCTCAGCCGCCGCAAGGTCGACAACCGGTTTGCCTACAGCGTCAGGGACAGTGAAGATTTTTACGTGAACAATGAGCCGGGGTATGCGTATTACCTCAGAAACTTGCCAAGGAGTGTTAACCATGAGAGCAGATGAAGTACAGGTCGGCGGCAGTCACTATAAAGATATGGCGCTCACACCTTGGGAAGTTATGGAGGCGGTGCTCACGCACGAGGAGTTCGTAGGGTTCCTGAAAGGCAACGTCATCAAGTACGCAATGCGCCAAGGCAAGAAGTTCGGTGCAGATGATGACGCGGAAAAAGCGAAGCACTACTTGGCTAAACTCGACGAGATTCAAGGTAACTATTAATGAACCTGTTAACCATAGACTTTGAAACGTATTACGATAAAGACTTCAGCCTGTCTAAGATAACGACCGAGGAGTACATACGCGACCCACGATTTGAAGTCATCGGGGTTGCAGTCAAGGTCAATGATCAACAGACGCAGTGGGCGAGTGGGCCGAAAGAGCTGCTCAAGGAGTGGCTTGCTCAGTTCGATATCCCCAACTCGGTCGTGCTCGCACACAATATGATGTTTGACGGAGCGATCCTGTCGTGGCACTTCGATCTTGTGCCGAGGTTCATGCTCGACACGCTCTGCATGGGGCGTGCTCTGCACGGGGTCGAGGTCGGTGCGTCACTCTCCGCATTGGTGCAACGGTACGAGCTTGGGGCGAAAGGCACTGAGGTTATCAACGCACTGGGCAAACGCCGTCAGGACTTCGATGCTCACGCTCTATCACGTTATGGTGACTACTGCATCAACGACGTGGAGCTAACGCAGAAGCTCTATCTTGAGATGGTCAAGGGATTCCCCAAGAAAGAGTTGCACCTGATCGACATGACCCTGCGCATGTTTATAGTCCCGGTGCTTGAGCTTGATACGGAGTTGCTAGACGCGCATCTGATCGAGGTGGTGGACCGCAAACGCCGACTGCTTGAGAACGCCGGGGTGACCCGAGACGAGCTGATGAGTAACCAGAAGTTTGGTGAGCTGCTACATAACTTTGGGGTCGAGCCGCCGACCAAGATCAGCGCGACTACTGGTAAAAGAACTCTGGCTATGGCTAAGAGCGACGAGGAGTTCAAAGCTCTGGCCGAGCACCCGGATGAGCGCGTGCAGATTCTTGTGGCGGCAAGGCTTGGTAACAAGTCAACGCTTGAAGAGACACGCACCGAGCGGCTGATCGGTATTGCTAAGCGGGGCAAGATGCCTGTACCAATACGTTACTACGCGGCACACACGGGTCGGTTTGGCGGTGATGACAAGATCAACCTACAGAACCTGCCGAGCCGAGGGGCTAACGCCAACAAACTCAAGCTGGCAATCATGGCCCCCAAAGGTTACCGGATTATCGATGCCGACTCTGCTCAGATTGAAGCGCGGGTGCTGGCATGGCTGGCCGAGCAGGATGATCTAGTCACGGCATTCGCCAATCGAGAAGACGTTTACAAGAAGATGGCGTCAACGATTTACGGCAAACCAGTAGATCAGATAACGCCCCCGGAGCGGTTCATCGGTAAAACGACTATTCTCGGTGCGGGGTACGGGATGGGTGCGGTCAAGTTCCAAGCCGCACTCAAGCAAGCCGGTGTCGCGGTGGATCTGGACGAGGCGCGGCGCATCATCGACGCATATCGGCACGGCAGTCCGCAGATCGTCAACCTGTGGCGTCAAGCTAAAGGAGTTATTGAATGTTTATCACGCAACGACGACTGCACGCTGGGTCGAGCCGGTGTACTGACAGTCGAGCCGAACGAGTCCGCGATTCGTTTGCCCAGTGGGTTGTTAATGCGTTACGACGACTTGCAGTCAACAGATGGTGAGCAGGGTCCGGAGTTCACGTACAAGACACGCCGGGGCCGCACGAGAATTTATGGCGGCAAGGTAATCGAGAACGTCTGTCAAGCTATCGCAAGGTGTATTATTGGTGAGCAAATGCTCCGCATCGGGCAGAAGTATAGGGTCGTGCTAACTGTGCATGACGCGATTGCGTGCGTGGTGCGCGAGGAGCAGGTCGAAGAGGCGCAAGCATACGTCGAAGAGTGTATGCGGTGGACGCCGAAGTGGGCGGTAGGGTTGCCGGTTAACTGCGAGTCAGGTGTTGGTCAAAGATACGGTGATTGTTAATGAAATGGTCGTACAGCAGCATTAAGCTGTTTGAGCAGTGTCCACGTAAGTACTATCACCTAAAGATAGTAAAGGATGTGGTCGAGCCTGAGACGGAGGCGCTGCTGTACGGCTCCCGATTCCACGAAGCCGCAGAAAAATACGTGCGTGATGATGAGTCGCTGCCGCCGTACTTTATGTTTGCCAAGCAAACACTTGATAACCTGAAGCAAATTCCCGGTGAGCGCCTGTGCGAGTATGAGATGGGCATCACAAAAGATCTTCAGCCGTGTGCGTTTAACGCACCGGACGTGTGGTATCGGGGGATTGCCGACCTGCTGATCATTGACCGGGAGAAGGGTGAGGCACGGGTGGTGGACTACAAGACGGGCAAGTCATCGAAGTACGCGGACCCCGAGCAGCTAGAGTTGATGTCGCTATGTGTGTTCAAACATTTTCCTGAGATCACGAGGGTCAAGGCGGGGCTGCTGTTCGTGATTGCAAATGCGCTTGTGAAAAGTCAATATAACGCAGAGCAACAAGATATGCTATGGACTAAGTGGTCTGACCGAAACAAGCGCCTCGCGTTTGCAGTGGACACAGACACATGGAATCCCAAACCCAGCGGCTTGTGCCGAAAACACTGTGCCGTAGTAACTTGCTCCCACAACGGGAGAAATTAAGATGCCGTACACCAAAACTCCACGCCCGTATAAACACGAGTACGAGATGCAGTTAAAGCGGGGCGAGATCCCCGCCAAGCTGGAGCGCCAACGAGCCAGACGCGAGCTGGACAAGAAGGGCATTCCGCACAAAGGTAAAGACGTTGACCACGTGAAGATGCTCAAGGACGGCGGAAAAAATTCCGATGGGTTGCGTGTCGTGTCGGCACATAAAAACCGCAGTCGGAACGGTCACCGAAAAGGCGAAAGTTGATAGAATGAATGCGCCTATTCGACTGGGTTTCGTGCTGTTCTCCAGTCGCTTTAGGAACCAGTAGGGCAGTAGTCAGGTGTGAGTGTGCTGCCCGGGGCACGTCAGTAACCCTTTAACCGCACCAGCCGCCACAGTCCTCACCTCGATTGGGAAGCGGCGCAGAGCCTGAACAGGTACACCCTGTTCAGGCTATTCTGCTTTGGGTAAAAACATTATAGGGTCACATGGAAATCTTTCAGAACAAAGTATTAGTTCTTACACTGCGTGATCCAGCGAAGGTCACGGCGGTTATCCCCAAGAGCAAAGAAGTCGAGAACAACAAGGTATTAGTGCATTGGGGATTAGAGGAGGCGCAAGTCTTAAAAAACCTCAAAATAAAAAACGTGCCAAGCCCCATCCTGCGGGACTACAAGTGGCCCGGGCTACACAAACCGTTCGCACACCAGAAGTCCACGGCATCGTTTCTTACCTTGCACAAGCGGGCGTTCTGCTTAAACGAGCAAGGCACAGGTAAGACCGGCAGTGTGATATGGGCTGCGGACTACCTGATGAAGACCAAGGTGATCAAACGTGTTTTGGTGATCTGCCCCCTGTCTATTATGGATTCGGCATGGCGAGCGGATCTGTTCAAGTTTGCTATGCACCGGTCGGTCGACATCGCGTACGGCTCAGCCGACAAGCGTAGAGAAATTATCAGGAGTCCAACCGAGTTCGTCATCATCAACTACGATGGAGTCGAGGTCGTTGCAGATGAAATTCTTAAAAATGGATTTGATCTCATCGTTGTTGATGAAGCTAACGCCTATAAGAACGTGCAGACGAATCGGTGGAAGACATTAAAAGGGTTGTTGCAACCTAACACGTGGCTCTGGATGCTGACCGGCACACCTGCGGCGCAGTCCCCGCTCGATGCGTACGGGCTGGCTAAGCTGGTCAACCCCAACAACGTGCCGAAGTACTTCACCGGATACAAAGAGTCCGTGATGTACAAGCTGACCCAGTTCAAATGGATACCGAAGCCGTCAGCAACGACCACGGTGTTCAACGCACTGCAACCGGCGATCCGATACACCAAAGACGAGTGCCTTGACCTGCCGCCCATGACGTACGTGGATCGCAAGGTCGAGTTGACCAAGCAGCAAAAGAAGTATTACTTGGCTATGAAGAGCCGGTTCGTAGTCCAAGCTGCCGGGGAAGACATCACAGCGGTCAATGCCGCGATTAACCTGAGCAAGCTCCTGCAAATATCTTGTGGTGCGGTGTACACCGACAGCAAGGAGACGGTCGAGTTCGATATCAAAAACCGTTATGCAGTGTTGAAAGAGGTGATTGATGAGGCCGCACAGAAGGTGCTAGTCTTTGTACCATTCAAGAACGTGATCGAGATGATCACCCGTCAGCTTAACGATGACGGCATAACAGCAGAGGTGATAAATGGCGACGTGTCTGCGAGTCAGCGCACTGACATCTTTAAGCGGTTCCAAGACACACCCGAGCCGAGGGTGCTGGTTATCCAACCGCAGTCGGCGGCGCACGGGGTTACACTAACCGCCGCTGATACCGTCATCTGGTGGGGACCCACGTCCTCCTCCGAGACATATGCACAAGCAAACGCCCGAGTGCATCGGGCTGGGCAACATCACCCCTGCACCGTGATTCGACTCCAAGGATCGAACGCGGAGAAATACGTTTACACAATGCTTGACAACAAAATAGACGCCCACACAAAAGTTGTCGATCTCTACAAAGAACTGCTTGACAACAAGACAGAAGTGTAGAACAATACACATTCTGCTACTACAACTAGAGGAAGAGGTATCATGTCTGAAGATGTCGCAGTAGAGCGGCTAGTCCGCGTCTACTTAAAAATGCGAGCCGCTCACGCTACGCTTCTGGCCGACTTTAAGAAGCGTGATGATGAGTTGAAAGCTGATATGGGCAAGATCAAGTCCGCGCTTCTGGGCTACTGCAAGGAGCACGGGGTCGAGTCTGTCCGTACCGAGAGCGGGCTGTTCTACCGCACCGTCAAGAAACGCTTCAGCACAAACGATTGGGAGTCATTCGGCAAGTTCGTTGTCGAGCATGGCGCTACCGATCTTTACGAGAAGCGGCTCCATCAGGAGAACACCAAACAGTTCCTTGAGGAACACCCCGACCTGCTTCCACCGGGTTTGAATGTGGATAGCGAATACTCCATCACGGTAAAGAAAAATGGATGAGATTGCGAAGTACGTTTCGATTGAGGAGGTCGCGGAGTATTACACCGTCTCGGTGTCTACCATTCGTGGTTGGCTACGGAAAGATGTGATCCCACCCACGGCTTACCTGAAAATCGGTAATACTTACAGGTTCCGCATCGCTGATGTGGATGCCGCGCTCCGCGCCAAAACGCTGAGCGAGAAAGCTGCACCGGCTCCGGCTGAAGCAGAAACCATCGACCCTGCTGCCCCTGTGCAGTTGGAGTTCGATTTCACCTTTGCAACTGATAAAGACGTTTGAGGATTGTATGAACGACATGACTATTTTTAAGACCGGCCTTCCTTCCTACCTGAAGGCGCTTGAGGATGACACCAGCAGTTCACTCGCTGGCGAAGCCGCCGTATCGGGTCCGTTGCGTATCTCGCTCAAGGGCGGTGCGTTCCGGATGATGCAGGGCAATAAAGAAATTCACGTGAGTGAAGATCGGATGCTCAACGCCGTGATCATCAAGGCACATAAAGACGTTCAGCGCTGGCACTTTGCAGGGGCGTACGTTGAAGGGCAGAACGCTCAGCCCAAGTGCTGGTCAACTAATTCGGCTACGCCGGATGCCGAGGTCCCTGCCGCTGATCGTCAGGCTACCAAGTGCATGGACTGTCCTCAGAACATCAAGGGGTCTGGTCAAGGCGACGGGCGTGCTTGCACGTTCCACAAGCGTATCGCTGTGATGCTCGACGGCGAGATCGAACAGCGCAAGGTGTACCAGATGGTCATCCCCGCTAAGTCGGTCTTTGGTGATGCCGAGGGCGGCAAGATGCCCCTGAAGGCATACGGTAACTTCTTAGACTCGCACAAGCTCCCGGCTGTGGGTCTGGTTACGGAAATGCGGTTTGATATCAACAGCCCAACCCCTAAGCTGTTTTTCAAGCCAGTGCGTCCGGTTACCGAGGAGGAGTTCGAGGCGATCAACGAGATGCGTAACTCAGCGGAAGCGGCTGAAGCTATTTCGTTTAACGCGAGCGGGTCTAAGCCTGTACCCGTTGCACCTCTCCCTGCCGCGTTTAATCAACCAGCGCCGAAAGCTGCGGCGAAGCCCGAGCCTGTGGCCGAAGAAGCTGTGGAAGAACCGAAAGTTGCGCCCAAGAAAGCTACCGCTTCTGCGGCGGCAGATCTTAGTGATCTGGTGAACGGCTGGGACGATTAATCGGCACGGGGGCCGTATCATGCGGCTCCCGTTTTCTATCTCACGGCTCTTTGGACAGTCATGCAAGCGAGACAATTTCTGGAGACGGTCCTAAGTAATGAGGGGTATTACTGTGGATATGGAATTAAGCTGGATTCAGATCGTGTACAACAGAAGTTCTTTACAAGTCTTGAAGCTCTTGAAACATACACCGAGTCTCTAGTCGATTCTGGGTGGAACGCTTACTTTGCACTGGCTACGTTCGAGAACTCTGGTTCGAGAACCCAGAGCAATGCTAAGCAACTAAAGTCGTTCTTTATCGATATCGATGCGGGTGAGGGTAAACCCTACGCTGATCCGGTCGAGTGCATCCGTGCGCTGAAGTCTTTCTGTTCAGTTAACAAGTTTCCACGTCCTACGATAGTCGGCTCCGGGCGGGGTGTTCATGCGTATTGGGCTTTAACCGAGTCGATTGCGGCAACACTCTGGACGCCTGTAGCGGAGCAATTCAAAGCTCTACTGGCATCACAAGGTATGAATGCTGATCCGGCAGTCACTGCCGATTCTGCTCGCATATTGCGTATGCCGGGGACGTTGAACTTTAAGAGCGACCCTGCACTTGAGGTGTCGCTGCTCAGCCCGATTGCCGCACCTGTTGCGTTTACTGCGTTTGCGGATCTGGTAGCACATGTGCCAGCACCCGTGATCAACAAGTTAACGGTTGGGTCATTCGTGCCGAGAGAGATGAGCGGCGTGAGTCAGGCCCTTGCCGGTAGTTACGTCAGCGTGTTTAAAAACATTCTGGAGAAGACGGCGGCAGGGCGTGGGTGTGAGCAGATCAGGCGCGTGATCGAGGAGGCGTCCACGCTGGACGAACCCATGTGGCGAGCAGGTCTGTCGGTTGCGAAGTTCTGCACGGACGGTGACAAGGCGATCCATAGGATCTCTAAGGCGCACCCGGGCTACACCTTCGAGGCCACAGAAGCGAAAGCCGCGTTGATCAAGGGTCCGTATACCTGCGCTACGTTTGATAACTACAGCCCTAACGTATGCGGAAAGTGTCCGCATCGGAACGCGATCAAAAGCCCGATAGCTCTAGGTCGTGCGGTGCAGGAAGCGAGTGACGAGGATAACGTCGTATTGGACGTTCCCGAGGTTGCAAACTTCGTAGCTAAACAAACGTACGTGATACCCAAATACCCTGCGCCGTATTTCCGGGGCAAGGCAGGAGGAGTATTTAAGCGGACCAAGGATAAGCAAGGGGACCCGATTGAGATCCCTGTGTATCACAACGACTTTTATGTTTTGAAGCGGTTGAACGATCCGGATGCTGGCGAAGCAATCGTAATGCGGTTGCATTTACCTCAAGACGGAGTGCGGGAATTTACCGTCCCGCTGGTTTCTTTGTTATCTAAAGACGAATTTAGACGGCACGTTGCCCCACATGGGCTGGCCGTTATAGATATGGAGGGGTTGATGGCATACGTAAGTGCATGGGTTAATAACCTACAGGCGAATGCGAAAGCAGAAAAAGCGCACCGGCAGTTCGGTTGGGTCGACAGTCGGTACGATTCATTTATTGTTGGGGATAAGGACATCCGTCCGGATCGAGTCGACCACAACCCACCGTCAAGCGCCACAGTAAAGCTGTTCGGCACGTTCCAGACCAAGGGGACGATTGAGGGCTGGAATAACGTCATGGACTTTTATAACCGACCCGGGCTGGAGATGCACCAGTTCGTAATCGGCTTGAGCTTCGGCTCGCCCCTGATGCAGTTTGCAACGCAGCATGCGTGCGTGTTTCATATCTATAGTCCGGACCCCGGCTTGGGTAAGACCACTGCAATGCTGGCGGGTGCGAGCATCTGGGGTAACCCGGACGAGATCATGTCGCACGAGCGGGATACGATTGCTTCTAAGTTCAACCGGACTGAGATTTACAAAAACATCTTTCACCCGATTGACGAGTTGAGCAACATCCATCCCAAGGAAGCCAGTGACTTCTTATATCAAACCACTGGCGGGCATCAGCGCAACCGGATGTCTGGCAAGAGTAACGAGGAGCGTTACCGTGGTGACCCGTGGCATCTGAACATCTGCACGACCGGCAACACCAGTCTGCTAGATCGCGTCAGTATGTACAAGGCAATCCCCAAAGCCGAAGCGACCCGGGTATTAGAGTATCAGGCGAAGGCGTTTGTCTTTGAAGCCAAGACCGAGACTGATGCACTGAACCGGTACCTGAGCAACAACTATGGTCACGCTTGTGTGCCATATCTGCAATACATCATGAACGATGTAGACGGGGCACAGAAGCTCTTTCAGCAAACGCAGGAAAAGTTAGATCTGATTGGTGACCTGTCGCAACCGCACCGGTTCTGGTCGGCTCAAGCGGCATCGGCATTCACGGGTCTGATCATCGCACGCCGCGCTGGTCTGGTTAAGTTCTCTATCCCGCCGATCATCAAGTGGTGGGCCGAGACAATTCAGAAAGCCAAGGAGCGGTTGATCGGCATGGAGGGGTCTATCGAGGAGACGTTGACCGCATATCTTGCGGAGAATTACAACAACATCCTCCGCATCAAGAGCACGTCGGATGCACGCACGCCGAATCAGGATGACGCGCTGATTATCCCAGATTCGACGCCGAGGATGACGCTGGTCGCACGGTACGAGTACGACATAAAGCGTTTATACCTGTTGCCCAAGCCGTTTCGCGAATGGTGTAACAAACAGCAGATACATTACCCGAGTCTGTACGACAAGCTCAGGGCGGGGTCTACGTCAGGTCAGATGAAGAAGGTGCGCATCAGCCGAGGCACTCGACTCAACCTGCCCCCGGCTGACTGTGTTGTGTTGGATTGCTCGCAGTTTATGGACGAGGAGATGGAGCAGAACATTGCGGCAGCAGCAATCGGTAACGCTATACCCGTCTAGGTATGTGCGCAGTGACGGGGCAGTTAACCCTGACGGGTTGCTGATCTACATCGACTGGCCCAACTTCAAGGTTGGGTCGTCAGTCTTTGTCCCCGCGCTCAACATGCACAAACTTATTAAGCAGATGAACCGCTACGCTGAGAGATATGACATGAAGTTACTCTCAGTGGAACGCATTGAGACAGGAAAATTAGGCGTGAGATTTTGGAGAATGGTATAGATTCGTGTAGACTCTATCGCGATAGCCTCATTGCTGTCTCCTCTTCCTGTCCTATCAGGTTAATCCCGGCCCAGCGCCGGGATTTTTTTCACTCGAACTCGCGCATATCCTGCAAGATCTCATCGCGCATAGCTTTGCTGATTGTTACACCGGCAAACGGTTTCATTTGCTCCGTAGTCAGCGCGTGCTGCCGCATCGACCGCGCAATAGTTTCGTCTAGCGTGCCGAACTTCTTAAAGCCGGGGTGCTTCTCATACAACCGCTCAAGATCTGCACGGGCATCAGCAATGCCTTCGAGGTCGTTGAACCGCTTGGCGATATACATGTTATTGAGGAACTTGGTACGGTCAGCAGTCGCTGCCTTGTCCATGCCCTTCTCACGTGCAGTGATCTCCAACTGACGGGTGTAATCGGCAGGTGCAAAGCCGAACGCCTGAGCAATCGCATTTGCTGGGTTGACATCACCAGTGATAGCATCGCCGCGCAACGTGGTCGTGCCGGATGTGGCGTAGCGGAAGCCCTTTAACACGTTACTAAGCGCCGAAGGAAGTATGTTTTCAACCCCACGTTCGATATGCCCGTCACGGATTTGATTAACGCCGCGTTCGACTTTGGTCGCTATACCGTACACTGGACCGCCCATAAGATCGCCAAACGCTTCCGCTACTGTCTGCGATCCGGACGATAGTTTGTTATCCCGAATAATCAGGCCGGTCAGGCTTACGCGGGACGCTACGTCCATGTTGGTCAGTGCGTTGATCAGACCCTTGTACGCAAGCTCGCCGGTCGATTTACGCACGGCGGTCGCCATGTCGTCATCGTCGTCATCAGCAAACATGTTGTAGATAACGGCAAGCACCCCAAACAACGGTAGTCCCTGCAACCCAGAGAACAGCGCGGCAGAAGCATAAGTCGCGCCCAGTTGCCGACGAGCAATACCCCGGTTTACTTTTGCGAGTTCTTCGGCTTCGGCAATTTGCTTTTTGAGTTTGGTGATCTCAGCGGCATCTTTGGTCTTGGCAAGCTCAGCCTTCAACCCGTCAAGCTCATACTGACCGGCACGGATGGCTTCGTTAAAGTTCTTAGCCAGCAGGTAGTACATGGATGCACCGTACCGCTTAAACATGAATAGCACCCGACCGATACTGCCTTGCGCAATACGTGGGGCCGAGGTTGCAGTTGTCCCGCCGTTGGTCAGCTCGGACACATAGATAGCTTGTTTAGCAGCGGCAACCTTATCTTCTACCGTGGGATTCTTGGTCTTACTCAACTCAAGATCGTATGCCGCCATTAACGAGATCTGCCGGTTCATACGTTCGGCATGATGAAACATCCAGCCCGACGCGGCATTGGCAACAGCTAACGGATTCTTTGCACCACTAACGTCAAGGATGTCATAGAGCGCCGACCGGTTGAGTTGCCCCTGCAACGTGCCTTCTTCAATAAGTTCTTTATAGTGGGCAGCAAGCTCTCTTTCTTTTTTAGCTTCGGGAGTGTCGCCGGGACGATTGATATCAAGGTTTTCGATAGACGGCATGGCCCGGGACTTGACTTTCACGTTTTTGCCGTTCGCATCCTTAAACTCAAGGATCGCGGTCTCTTTGATGCCGGTGTTTGCAAACACCTTATAGGCGTTGCCGAGTGCTTTGGTTGTCTCTGAAAACCCGTACTTGCCGCCGAGATACGGTAACACAATCAGCGGCACTTGGGTCAGGTTGATGACCGCAGACGATACGTTAAAGCCGAGCAGGTAGGTGAAGCCGAAAGAAGTCAGTAGTTGCGACAGCTTTGATGTTTCTGGGCTGATGATGAACTTGACCCGCTTATCGATCTCATCAAAGTATTCTTTAGCGAGTCGGTTGTCTGTCGCGCCTTCGCCCTTACCCATCGCCTTAACATTCTTACGCAAGTCATCACGCGCATTGATGAGTTTGTACGCGTACTTCATGTTAGATAACTGCCGGGACATACTGAACGACTTCTCGCGCAGCGCACGAATTGCGTCGTGCTCAAAACCAGCGACGTTACCCCGTTTCTGAAACGCTTGAGCAAAAGATGTTTCTGGCAAGGTCGACAGGAACAGGCGGAGGATCTGCTCT
>Ga0164294_10000533_pt1 | contig 36297 bp, 31 predicted proteins | sample GEODES005metaG_FD_111479 | JGI IMG/M metagenome (GOLD analysis project Ga0164294, IMG submission 111479) | Oligotrophic lake water microbial communities from Sparkling Lake, Wisconsin, USA - GEODES005 metaG | ecosystem: Environmental > Aquatic > Freshwater > Lake | place: USA: Sparkling Lake... | reverse complement strand
GATTTACGAGCTTCCGGTTAAGAGTTCGTTCCACAAGGGACTGAACATGCTGGAATACTTCGTGACTACCCACGGAGCCCGTAAGGGTCTGGCGGACACCGCTCTCCGAACGGCTGACGCTGGTTACCTTACGCGACGTCTTTGCGACGTCGCTCAGGATGTCATCGTCAAGGCCATCGACTGCGGAACCAGCGAAGGCATTCAGGGACGACGAATCGTTGACCAGGGCCAGACTCTGGAAGAGATCGACGAGCGAATCCACGGACGAATCGCCCTCGAAATCATTCGCGACCCAGAAACCGGCGACCATCTCACCGAATATCAGGTTCCAATCACCAAGGACGCCGCAAAGCGAATCAAGGCGATTGAGAACAAGTTCGTGGTCGAGCACAACGGCGCCGAAACGGAAGCCGAGCGAGAAGCAATCGTCGAGCGATACCGACAGTACGGATTCGAGTACGACGAGCACGGTTACCTCAGCGTCACCATCCGCTCGCCGTTGACCTGCGAACTCCACCAGGGTATCTGCTCCAACTGCTACGGAACGGACTTGTCCACCGGCAAGCTGGTTGAAGTCGGAGTTGCCACCGGAATCATCGCCGCGCAATCGATCGGTGAACCTGGAACGCAGCTTACGATGCGAACGTTCCACACCGGTGGTGTTGCCGGTTCGGCCACCATCGCAAAGACGAACCAGTACAAGACCGGTAAGTTCATCCGACAGTTCATGGAAGACTTTGCCCAGGCCACGGAAACGGACCTGAAGCAGTTCGACCCAACGAAGTTGCTGGAAACCCAGGAGAGCATCGTCAAGTCGCTCTTCAAGGGCAAGGAAGCTCCTCTCACCATCGAGGCTGCGGAAGTTGATCCTGAGGATCCGAAGCAGAAGCGAAAGGTTGAGCGAGCCACGAAGGCAGCCCTCAAGGCCGCAGAGAAAGCCGACAACGACTCCCGAAAAATGTGGGAAAAGAGCCGAAAGACGTTCTTCTACTCTTGGACGGGTCAGTCGAGCGGTATCGTCCGTGTCGAAGAAATCTTCGAAGCGCGACGCCAGCCACGAGGTAAGGCGATTATCTGCCCAGTCTCGGGAATGGTTCGAAAGGTCGAGGAATCGAGCTTTGGACGATTCGTGGTTGTCGAATCCACGGTTCCAGTTGTTGGACCGCTCAAGGATGCGTACATCACCGATGAGCAGAATTGGCCACAGAACGAGTACGGCGAGTACGAAGGTGCTCTCCAGAAGCTCGTGGGTCAGAAGCTTTCGACGCAAGCCGTGTCGGCGCTTAAGAAGCTTGAGATCGAAAAGGTCAACATCCTTTATCCGATCTTGGTCCCACCAAGCGGCAACCTTCCGGTCAAGGCCGGCGCTCGTGTGGTTAAGGGTGACCCGCTCACCTACGGTCCACGAGATCCGCACGAAGTTCTAGAACTCGCGGGCGCAAATGCGGTTTACGACTACTTCGTCGAAAACTTGCAGAGCGTTTATAAGAGCCAGGGCGTTGACATCAACGACAAGCACGTTGAAGTCATCATCCGCCAGATGCTGCGAAAGCGACAGGTTAAGGAACCAGGAGATACTCCGTTCCTGCCAGGTCAGATCGTTGACCGGTTCACCTTCCAGCGAGCCAACGAAGCCGTCCGCAAGATGATTGCCGAGGGTACAAAGATTCGCTACGAAGACCCGATCACGGGAGAGAACGTCGAGCGAGATCCAAAGGAAGCGAACGCAACCTGGATTCTCCTCGGAATCACCGAAGCCTCCTTGGCAACGGACTCGTTCCTTTCGGCTGCTTCGTTCCAGAAGACCACTCGCGTCCTTACGGAAGCAGCGGTTAGAGGAAAGAAGGACACGCTTGTCGGTCTGAAGGAGAACGTCATCATCGGTCGGTTGATCCCGGCGGGTACCGGCGTCAAGCAGTACCGAGACATCGCGGTCGACGTTCAGCGCGGTCCAAGCTGGGCCGAGCAGTCGCTCACCACGTTGGTTGAGGCAGAAGAGGGCGAGCTCAAGGCATCTTACGATGAACTTGCGTTCCCATCCCTCGCCGACATGGCCGCCGACGAAAGCGACGATTAAGGTCGCAAAGTCAAAGGGCCCGAAGCATTTGCTTCGGGCCCTTTTTTCGTTTTCTTGGCTGCCTTCTGTGTGATATCTGAATTGATATACGAGGGTCCGTTTAAAACTTAACCATCAAGTTTAGAGTTAACTACCGATCAAAATAGTGTGATGCTGAAACTAGGGTAACGCACAAAATTACCAGTTTTGCTCCGATAAAAATGTATTACTCCAAAATGTGACTCGAAAAATTTGAAGGAACGTCCTTAATTTCAGCATGTTTGGCCTTGCGGCATTAACGCCAGTTCAGTCGTTGTCTAGTGATATAAATCTCATAAAGGATGTTCCATCATCGGTGGCTCTTAGTGGCTACCAAGAAAATCGAGGGCAGTGGCCCTCGAATGTCCGTTATCTTCTGCAAAAACCCGGGTTGAATTACTGGATTACGGAACGGGGAGTCCGGTTGGACTTTCATCGCACCGAAGTTGTTCAGGCCGAGAGTGATGGCGCACCTAGCATCTCGCGTGCAGTGGGTCACGTTGTGGACGTCGAATTCATCAGCGCTACGGGTGCACCTGTAGACCAGCCCGGCACGGCGCTTCCGTCGGTTATAAACTACTTGCGCGGAGATAACAACAAAAGCGCGACCGGAGTCAAGTGTTTTAGTGAAGTCACTTTAAAGCAGGTGGCCCCGGGCATTTCGGCTCGATACTATCAGGATGGAAATGCTCCTCGTTACGACTTGATCATGCAGCCAAGCGCGAAAGCTTCTGATCTTCAAATGCAATTCACAGGTGCCCGGGACCTTCGAGTTCAACGAGATGGCTCACTAGCCTATGAGACTTCAGTTGGAACGATTCGCGAGCAGGGACTCTTCGCGTACCAGAAGATCAACGGGAAGAGCGTGGAAGTGCAGTCGCGATTTATCGTGTCACCGCATGGCGTGGTTGGGTTTCAACTTGGGAACTACGATCACACCAAGCCAGTAGTGGTTGATCCGCAGGTTACGATGAACTCGGCGATTATCGCTGGAAGCGGCAGCGATACGATTAGCGAGTTGGAAGTTGATGGCGATACGATTTTCGCGGCGGGTACGACCGCCTCTGCCGACTTCCCGGTAACGACCGGCGCATACGATACGATCAAGAACGGAGATGACGCTTTCGTCGCCAAGTTTAAGTCAAATGCACGCGGCACTTCGCTTACGCTCAATACGCTGACCTATCTCGGTGGAGACGCGAACGAGTCCGAAGTCAAATTGGCTTACAACACGAACAACGTGATCGTGGCTTGCCGAGTCTCTGGATCCGGCACGACTCAGCTACCGATCATCACCGACGCGGCGGGAGACGGATCTGCTGCAATCACCACAAAGCCGGGTTCGAACGACGTATGGCTCGGGCGCCTGAACACGGACCTTAACGCGATTCGCTCCAGTACTTGGGCGAGCGGAAGCAACAACGATGAACTGGGTGACATCTGCGTTGCCCCAGACGGGAAGGTTGGTGTGACTGGTAACGCTGGAACGGGATCAAACATCACGATTCGTAGCGTAAACAACGTGAACGGAACGCGTACGGGACAAGGCGAAGGCTACGTGATGGTCTTCAGCAAGACTCTCGACAACCTTCAAACCTCGATCTACTACGGCGGAAACGGAACCGGACAAAGCGGCGAGAAAGGCTTTGCCATTTGTCCGAGCAATGAGTCTGACGGATTCTTTGTCGCGTTCCGAATGCAGAACTCTGACGTTCTCGCAGGTACGCAGACGGTTAGCACCAGCCCCCTCATTACCGTGACACCTCAAGGGCATAACAAGACATTCAATGCCCCCGCAACGGACAATGAAGTTGTAGTGGTTCGAGTCGCTTCAGACACTCGAACGGGATCGACAAGCCGAAATGGCGTTATCACTTCAGAGACCGTTTTGAGCACAACTGGCTCCGATATACCGAGCAAGATTCGAATCAGCTCAGGCGGAACCGTCACGGTTCTATCAAATGTTGGTGTACCGGCAGCGAGTGGAGACGCGGAGTTCTTTACAACGGCAAACGCCTATGATCGAACCCGAAATGGAGGCACGGATGTCGCCATTACTCGCTACAACGCCTCGTTGTCTGCGATCTCGTTCAGCACATACTTTGGCGGGAGCGGCAATGACAGTGGTGTCGACTTCGTCCAGAACTCAAGCGGCAACTTTTACGTTCTCGGAAGCACCAATTCGACCGACCTGCCTGTCACGGCGGAAAGCTATCCAGCTCCGAACTCCAGCCTAACGATGCCGTTCATCTTCCGGATTAACTCTGCACTTTCCAGTGTGCTTTCCAGCACGTATCTTCACACTTCCGGTGCAAATTCGACGGGTGTTTCCGCGAATTCCCTTGCGCTATCTGGAGACTTGAACGACGTCATCTTCGGTGGTGGAGTAACGGGTTCGCTCGCCAACAGCACTTCAAACAGCTACGGTACAGCGGGCGGACAAGACGCATATATCTCTCGAGTCTGCTTCTCGTCGGATCTGGTCACCGCGAACTTGAGCCAGTATTCGGTCACGGGCGGGTCATCCGTGTTTGCCGAGGCCGTATTGAACTGCACCGCCGGTGGAGTAGGTAAGAACATCGCGGTGGTTTCGAGCAACCCTGCGGTTGCCTTTACGAACTCCCCATCGTTCCTTATTCCATCGACGGCGAGTCGAGGCAGTATCAAGGTGTTCACTAAGCCCGTTACTGTACCAACGCCCGTCACGATCACCTTGAGTAACGGCGGCAGGTCGCAAGTATTAACCTTGACAGTTAATCCTTAGGGTTGAAACTTGGGTCCCGTTGTTCGGGACCCAAGCTTTTTTACTTTCGGAAGGTTCGGCGTCGAAGCAACGCCATTCCGCCGATTCCGAGAACGAGCATGCTCGCTGGTTCCGGTACCGGGGCTGAAGGCTTGGTACTGATGCCCGAGCCGATGATTCGGCCAGTGGAGAAGCTGACCACTTTGTAGCTGCCGCCTAGGGTGAACCAGGCGCTGTTGGTCGAGTTGTGAGTAGCGGGGAAAGTCTTCGCGTATTCACCGAATGTGCTGACGGTACCGAGGCCCGCGTTGATCTCTTCCTGGCTTTGGCCACTCGTGGCCGCTTCGATGCTGGAAATCAGATCAGCTTCTTCGATGTCCTGAAAGAGCGTGCTCCAGACGTTCGCGTCCGCGTAAGCGGCGGCGTCGTCATTCATAAACAGCACGGCGTGCTTCTGTGGGTCCTCAATCTCGGACGCGTAGGTGGCAATACCGAGGACAAATGAGATGTCGTGGTTGGGGCTGGAGCCACCATTCGTCCAGGTGGTGGATCCTGGTCCGCTCGCCGAAAACGGCAGAGTAAGCGACCCAGAGGATGCACCCGACTCCATCACGATCATCGAATGGAGGGTGACCTCTTCATCCAGAGAAAAGCTGTACGTAGAAACAAACTGCGCTTTAGCTGCCGAAGCGAGCGCGAAAAGGGCCAACGCAACCAATCCAAATTTCTTTAAGTACATAGGGTCCCGAACTCCAAGGTTCTGTAGTCACGTTATTCCGTTTCACGCTCAAAGTCTGCAACCCGAATGTGCGTCATCTGTTTCCGGTACGGATAAAGTTGCGATATTGGAAGCAATTAATTGAAATTGAGAACCATGGCCGGTAATCCTGAATTCAGAAGTACATGATCGCAAGCCAAGCGCTGACCGCATCTCTCTGTCTTTCCGTCGGCTGTATGGCCGCTGCTCAACTGCCGAATGACCCGTCACTGGTTAAGCCCCTCAAAACTGGCGTGATGGCTCCGCAGGCTCAACTGATGGCGATGGACGGAAAAGCAACCTCGCTTAAAACGTCCCTCAACGGCAAGCCGACGGTGCTGATTTTCTACCGCGGCGGCTGGTGCCCGTTCTGCAACCGTCATCTGGCCGAAATTGGAAAGGTTGAGAAAGACATTGCAAAGGCTGGATACCAAATCGTCGCCCTGACTCCAGACCAGCCGAGCTTCTTGGGTGAAACCGCTACCAAGAACCAAACGGGCTACAAATTGATGTCAGATGCCAGCGGCGCGGCCGCAACGGCCTTCGGCGTGGCGTTTCGTCTAGACGACACCACTTTCGACAAGTACAAGAACCAGTACGGGCTTGATCTTGAAAAGCGAAGTGGCAAGACGCATCACCTGCTCCCCGTCCCTGCTGTGTTCCTTATCGACGCCAAAGGAATGATTCGCTTCGCGCATACCAATCCGGACTACACGAAGCGACTTTCGAGCGATGAGATCATGAACGAGGTCAAGAAGTTGTCGGCAAAATAAAGCCGGCAATATCCTGCGCGAGCTGGCTTAAGCAGCCCTCGTGAACGTACATCATGTGCCCGGCCTCGTAGTACCGCGATTCAATGTTCTTTCGAAGCGTTGCATCGAGGCCAAGATGGGCCACCGTGAACTCCGTGGCAAAGTACGGAGTGGCGAGGTCGTAGTATCCCGAGGCGATCAAGATGCGCATGTGCGGGTTCTTAGAGATCGCCTCTCGAAGGGATTCGCTGGTGTCTGGGTGACCCTGGCTGGCGTCGCCGTAGCTCCAATGCTTCCAGAGTTCTCCGGGATTGAACACGTGATACGGCAGATCCGTCGTCCAGCCGAGCGTTCGGGTGAGGTAGTCGTTGATCGTCGCGGTGTACGGAGGCACGATGGAGGACATCGAAGGGTCATGTTGCGGGCTTTCGTTTACGGCCAGCTCATCAATGCCTTTGAAGCGACTATCAAGTCGTCCGACCGTCCGCTTCTGGTTTCGCAAAAGCTCTTTACAGAACCGCTGGATCTCGATCCGAATGTCTGAGTTGTCGATGAACTCCGCACTCAACCCCGTGAGTCGCCGGAGTTTGGCGATGACTGAGCTCCGTGCCTCGGAAGTCAATCGGTCACCCTGCGCAAGGGCAAGGGTGTATTCGCCAAGCGCAAACTCTTCGGATTCCTTGAGCACTTGTTCCAACGAACTGAAGCCCGTAAGGGCGCCGTGGTACCAAGCGGTTGCGGCATAGGTTGGCAAAAAGACGATGTACGGAAGATCGTTGCCTTTATGGAATCGGGCCGTCTGGAAGTTGAGAATGCTGCTGACCAGAATGATCCCGTTGAGGGCAATCCCGCGGTTCACCAAGTAGCTACTCAGGGCCGCAGCGCGGGTGGTTCCGTAACTCTCTCCAACGATATATAGCGGCGAGGCCCAGCGCTTGGCTCGGGTGAGATACAGGCGAATGAACTCGGCGACGGATTCGACGTCCCCGTTCAAACTCCAAAACTTCTTGGACTTTTCTTCGTCTTCCGCGCGGCTATATCCGGTTCCCACCGGATCGATGAAGACCAAATCGCAATGCTCAAGCCAGGTGTCAGGATTGTCAACGAGAACGAACGGCGGGGAAGGCATGTCCCCCTTCGGTTCCAGCTTGACTCGCTTCGGGCCCAAAGCGCCGAGGTGGAGCCAAACCGAGGAAGAACCGGGGCCGCCATTAAAGCTGAACATCAGCGGGCGTTCACCGGGCTCGTAGCCGGCCTTTGTGTAAGCGGTGTAGAAAATGGCGGCTTCTGGCTTTCCGGCGTTGTCGTCAAGCGGCAGCGTTCCTACCGTGACGGAGTACTTCCAGCCGTTGATTTCGTGCTCGGTGGTTACGGGCTCAATTGCGAGCAGTTCGGGAAGGACGCTGGGTTTTTCGGGAGTCTCTGCCATAGTTTGTCGCCTGTTCTGGCGTCATACCCGGAATCACCTGGAAGCTACCGGCGGTTGGGCGGGTTCGCCAGCCACTTCAATGACTTCAGTACGACGGTTGGTACTCCGATAGTTTCTTCCACCTTGTAGAAGAACACGACCGCGCCGCTCACCCCGATGAGCGCGGCGGAAAGAAACATCGCGCTCATTCCGAAGGCCTCAACCATCTTGCCAAGAACAATCGGTGCCGTCGCACTTGAAAATCCCGTCACCATCGCCAGTCGAGCCTGAGCCTGGCCTCTAGTGTCATTGGTGGCAAGGTCGTTGATCAGCGCAACCGCGATGGCACCCATGATTCCGAAGTTGATGCCGTGCAGAATCTGGACGGCCAAAACCCCAAGCGGCGCCGTGGCGAGCGCGTACAACGCAAGCCGAATCGGGAGGAGAACGTACGTGATCAGGAGGACCGGACGTCGTCCGTAGATGTCCGAAAGTCGGCCGGACCATCGCATCACGATCACCTCGCAAACCACCCCTGCGGCAAACGTTCCGGTAACCCAAATCGGCGAGCCGCCGACTTGCCGCATGTAGATGCTCAGAAAGTTGCTCGCGCCGTAAAGCGCAAAGACGTACAGGAAGTACGAGAGCAAGAACCACTTGAGATTCTCCGGGAATGGCGCCTTTGGAACCTCGCGTTTTGGTGCATCAGGTTCGGAATTTGGCGTTTTCTCGTCCGGAATCCACATGGCAATCGCGGCGATCACAAAGAAAAGTAGCGGCCCAACCTGATAAACGCGGTTGAGCGCCTCCCGATTAAAGCCCGAGCTCGATTGAGTCAGGAGTAGCCCCGTAACAAGCGTAACGATGATGTAGCCGACGGATCCCCAAACTCGCAGGTTGGCATAGGCCGCGCCGCCACGCTCGCGACTGACCATCCTGCCGATGAGCGTGCCTCCGGCCGAGTTGAGATAGATCGAGCCATTGCTCCCGACGGCCATAAGAACCAATAAGTGCCAAGGAAGAGTGGCCAGATGGAAGCTGAGATAGGCGATTCCGGCCCCGAGAGCCGACACAATAATTATCGGACGCCGCGAGTCAATCCGGTCCGTCAGTCGACCCCATAGAGGCTGAACCAGCAGACCGATTCCGGACCCCAGGCCAAAAATCCAACCGATCTGTCCCGCATCCATCCCCGCGCTCTGAAGGTAAAGCGGTGTAAATGGCTGCAAAAATCCGAAGGTGCTGGTGACCCCGAAAAGGAACAAGCTCAGCAGAACCTGGTTTCGCCGACTGATTTCTGCGGAGACGACCGGTCGGGTTGCGGGCACGGTGTAGGTTACCGTTGAGAGGAATCGTGATTCAGGGCAAACTAGCGGGGATGAAAGTCGTTGAGTTCTTGATCCATCAAACGGAGTCGCAAATAGATAAGTTGTTTGCTGCGGCACGAGCCATTCCGGCAGACAAACTTGATTGGGAAGCCTCTTCCGAATCTCGCTCGGTCCGCTGTCAGTTGCAGGAAGTGGCGACGGCGGTCGATCAGTTTTGGGGCATGTATGCCGACCGAAAACTGGAGTGGTCCCCTGAGAAAACGGAACGGTGGCTGACCGAACGAAAATCGATTGTAGAACTCGACGAGCTTGAAGCCACGACTCGAGCTCAGTTTTCCCGACTTTCCGAGTTCGCACGAGCTCTCAGCGACGAAGATCTGACCGCGACGATCGAATCGCCGATGCCGACGCCCTGGAGCATGGCCGACATCCTCACCTACCCGCTGTGGAACATGGCCTACCACGAAGGCCAGATCAACTTCATCGGCGCACTTCTGAAGGCGGAGGCAAAGAATGTCTGACTTTTCCGAAACTTGGTCCCTCGTCCGAGGGCGACTGATTCGCGACCTAGAGGGCCTTAGCTACGAGCAATTGAACTGGCGACTCCACCCTGGCGTACTCACTTTGGCAGAGCTTGCCGTGCATGTTGCCGGCGTTGAGGTTTCCTTTGGATCACAGCTCATCGGGGCCGAACTCGATGAATTGCAGCTCCGCTTGAAGGCGGCGGCGACCGACGGTAGCGTCAATGACAAGCCGTTTCCATTCTCGCCGGAGGAATTGACTCCAGAGTTCGTTGCAAAGGCGTTTGAGATCGGGAACGCCATGATTCAGCCGCTCATCGAGAATCCGACCGAAGAAATTCGAGCCAAGGAAATCGTGAGTGCGCTTGGACCCGTGATCAACGGAACCGGTGCCTTTGCCCGACTCGCGTATCACCCCGGATATCACCAGGGACAGGCGTACATCATCAAAACCGCGCCAGGCTTCCCAGCCTAAAGTAGCTTCCTATGCTCCGCGAGTTGCGCCTCGCGGAGTTGCCGGATCCGCGGTTTACGACTTTCGGGGCTATCGAGGCTGAAGCTCCGAAAGTCGCCAAGCTGCTCACGAATGAACTTCTCGACTTCGGCCTTTGCGCGCGATAGTTCGGAGTTCGGCTCGACGAACGTCCAAGCCGCGATCTCCGAAGTCTCCGGATCAAACTCCCACAAGCCAACGACCAGGCCGCGATGAAAAATCGGATGGCTGTCTAAGTCGGCCAGGGCCCCCATCGCTTTGCCCTTAGATCCTGCTGGCGATTGGCGGTTCACATCTTCCGGCCGAAGGACAGACGGTAGATCACGTCGCAGGAGGATGAGATTGTCGAGGCTGCTGAGAAACCGATACTGGCCGTCTTTTTTCGGAGCCCAGCTTCCGAACTCCTCCAACGTCTTTGGCCGTGCAAGCAAGTCAGACCCGGGCTGAATCGGTTGCAGGTCCAACTGACTCGTGGCTGCAAGGGCTCGCTTCGCGGTGAAGCCGCTGAACCACCGGAAATGCGGCAATGACGCGATACCGGTCCAGTTCCAGTAGAGCTCAGCGAGCATCGCATCAGCCTCATCTTCGGACGGCCGGTTTGCCGACAGTGGACCGTTGGACCACTTCTCGTACCGGTACCGTTGCGAATCGAACCGACCGTCCGCGGAGATTCGGCGAATATGGCCTTCCGTTTGCAAAAGCCCAAGGGCAAGTGGGAGCGACGTGGTCGTTCCGCGCTTTTTGCCTTCTTCGCCAAACGATCGAACCTTGTCCCCCAGCGCCAGCCGTAAGCCTGCGGGATCAAGGGGACCGGCGGTTAGCGCATCGAGGACATGGAGGCACAAAACTTCCAGGTCAGCCCGGGAGAAGTCTAGGTACTTCTCGGCGGTTTTGATTTCGGCCTGCCCAAAGCTCGCCCCAACGGTTAGGGCACAAGCGAAGTGGGCCGACGGAACGACGTAGGTGCAACTTCGAGCGGCGGGAAGTTCGCAAACCTCAACGGCCGCGCACGCTGCGTCCAAATCTTTAGCCGATGTCCGTGCCCTGGAAAACGCCACAAGGTACGGATTCGCCCCACCGACCGACCGAGCCCAGCCGGTCAACTCAAAGCATTTCTCGCCGCTCGCAGATCCAACCGAAAACTGCCGATCTTCCCAAAACGTTTGCAGCCGTGTTTCAAGTGACGCCTTATCAGTCATGGCCAAACGAATGTATCACACGTGGCAAGTTTCTTCGAGACTCGGTTAGCATGGAGGTCAGGTGAAGCGAACCTCTCGGAACGTACTTGGTGGGCCATTGGGCGTTTGTGGCACTCGGCCAATGACCGGATTCTTCCGCAACGGCTGTTGCGATACCGGTCCGGCAGACTCGGGCAGTCACACTGTATGCGCAATCATGACCCAAGGATTCCTCGCCTTCTCGAAGGCGTCCGGGAATGACCTCAGTACGCCGCGGCCGGAATACGACTTTCCGGGACTTGTGCCGGGAGACCGATGGTGTCTTTGTGCTTTGCGCTGGCAAGAGGCGTTTGAAGCTGGTATTGCACCGCAGGTCGACCTCGAATGTACGCACGAATCTGCCCTCGAATTCATTCGATTGGAAGATCTATCCCAGTATTCGGCTTAGGATCGATCGCTGGATTAGGGATATTCGGACCCCTGCGTTATAATCCCGGGGACCATGCTAACTACGGCTCTCTTCGTTCTCGCAGCCACCGGCGATACGGTTGCGCTCAAACTCATCGCTTCGGGCGCGTCCGAAAAGGCGGGCGGCTATCGACCCGTCCAGTCCAAGTTCACCGCCGAGCCAAATTTGAAGGCGAAGCCAGCCGGCCTCGAGAGCCCGAAGTACGGCTCCATTCAACTTGGCAAGAAGTCATTTGCCTACATTCTTGACGAGCCGGTCGGCAAGCCAGGCAAGTTTTACGTTGATGCCAACGGCGACACCGATCTGACGAACGACCCGGCTGCGTCTTGGGAAGCCCGAAAGAATGGTGCTTCGACAATCTTCTTCGGTGCCGCGAAGGTCAACATCGGAAAGTCCGAACCGGTAGAAGTCAAGTTCTATCGCTTTGATCCGCAGGACCCTGCTCGCGCCGCCCTCAAGGAAACCGTGCTGTACTACCCGGACTTTGGTTATGAGCTCAACTTTACGCTTGATGGCAAGCCGTTCACGACATTCATCGCCGGTGAACCATCTGCCGAAATGTCCCTTGGTATTGATCGAGATGGCAACGGATCGATCAGCACCTTCAAGGAGCGAGTAAATGTAGGTCGGTCCTTCAACTTCACCGGGACCACTTACATGTTGAACTATAAGGACGAGAGTCTCGTTCTTGAGGTCTCGCCGGAGAAGTTGCCGGTCGCTCCACTACCGCCCAACCTCGCCATCGGGCAGAAAGCTCTGACCTTTGAAGCGAAGACGCTTGACGGAAAAACCCTAAAGTTCCCAGAAGACTACAAAGGCAAGCTGGTCATGCTGGACTTCTGGGCCACTTGGTGCGGACCCTGCATCGCCGAACTTCCGAACGTGAAGGCGGCCTACGAGAAGTGGAACGCTCAAGGTTTCGAAATTGTCGGGATTAGCTTCGACCAAGCCAACCAAGGCGACAAGGTTAAAGAGTTTGCGACCAAAAACAACATGTCTTGGAAGCACATCTACGAAGGCAAGTTCTGGGAAACCACCTTGGGCAAGCAATACGATGTTGACGGCATCCCGTTTGTCCTTCTCGTGGACGGCGATACGGGCGAGATCCTCGCAGACGCGCGACAACTTCGAGGACCAGGAATCACCGAGTTCATCGGCAAAGCCCTGGCCAAGAAGAAGTCAGCCCAGCAAAAGTAAGGTTCTCACTTTTCTGCCAGCAACTTGTTGAGTGTGCTGCGCAGGTTTGAAGGATTGATCGTTCGAAGCATCCCTTTCTTGTCGTAAACCAAGCGGCAAGGAAGGGATTTCACATTTAAGCTTTTGGGAAACGCGTCGTTCATTCCCTTACCGGTGAACTGTTGCGGCCAGGGGATGCCCGTTTCGGAGATCAGCTTTTTGACTGCAGCGACCGGTTCCGCGCCGTCTCCCAGGTCCAAGTTGATGCCGATGAATTCGGCCCCCTTTGGAGCAACCTGAGCGTAGGTTTCTTTTAGCGCAGGAAGATCGTTGAAATAGACATTCCAGGAGGAGGTCCAAAAGTCGACCACGACGACCTTGCCGGCCAGGGAAGCGAGGGAGACCTTTCGACCAGAACTCACATCGTCGAACTCCAGCGTCCCTGGTTTCCCGACGTTCTTCAGCAGTTCGAGCGATTCCTTTACGCTAGGAACCATCCGGTGATTGGGGAATTTCTCAAGGAACTTCGCGTAAGCCACCTTTCGCTGCGGCGGGTCGGCGACAAACCCAGAGACAAAGAGCAGGCGCGCCGCCCGGGGGCTATTGGGGTAGTCGGTCAAGAAACTGAGGGCGGGTTCCGTAGGATCGAGCTCTGTGCCGTCGCGCTGTTCGATCAAGATCTCCTGTCGCGCAGCCATCGTTATTTCTTTGAACGGCTCGCTGGGTTTTTCTAGCAGGAAACCGTCGATTGCCGCGAGCTTTTGAACCCGAAACTCGGCCATGGAGACATCTCCAGTTGGCAAAAAGAGCTGCCAGCGGTTCTCGAAGAACTCTGCCGCACGAGGATGCTTCGCGTCCACCCGAACGAGGTTCATAATAAGTTCGGCGCGACGATTGAGGTAGCTCGTTTGCTCCGTCACGTATTGCTGCCGATACTCCGGCTGGTCAAGTTTCGTCTGATCCAATGCCGGTGCCTTTTGGGCCTCTAGTTGGGCAACCACGGCGTCTCCCGGGCGTTGTTGGTAAATGGCCAGAAAAGCCAGTGGAGTCATCATGCGGATAGTACGGCAAAACAGACGCGGGTTTCTTCCGCGCGTTACGAACAGATCATGTTGGACCTAAATTCACTCTCCGGCCCTTGGATGGGTTGGTCAATCCAGTACGGAAATCGAATTTCGGAACGCATGAAGTTGACGATTGCAGATTGCGTGATCATTGGGACCGGAGTCGACAAGGACGGCGAGTTCGAACTCTCGGGCCAGTTCCAACCTCGCCGCGAGCGCGTGACCTTGACCCGCGTGTATGTGGTGACGACCGAGCCGACCCAGTCAGGAGTCGGAATCCCTTATGACTACGATGGGAAGTGGGATGGTCAAATGATCAGCGGGCTGTGGCACCGTAGAGGCGACTCGCGGGATGGCGGACCGTTTGAAATGTGGCCCGCGCGGGACGAAGACATAGAGAGCCTTAGCCTGGAGGCGCTGTTCCAGCAAGACCTTTCCTTGCCAAGAGAGTTGGTGAAAGGTGCGCTGCTCATCAATCGCGGTTCGGAAGAAATCGCTTCGCCGCTCACTCTCGGGCGAGTTCGTCCAGCGTCTTGGGCCAGTCGGCTTTGAATAGCCGGCTCAAGCTACGATCGGCGAGCAGCCGACCCTCGTTTTGGCACCGGGCGCAGTAATTGGTCTCGTTGTCCTCATGAGCGATGCGTTGGACCGGTGATTCACAAACCGGACACGCCAGTCCGTAGCGACCGTGCACGGCAAAATCTGGCCGGAAGGCGGTGATTTGGGCCGGAACGGGGAAGCCGGGAATCTCGCTGGCCAGTTTCTCAGCCCACCGTCTAAGCGTCTCTTGAGTGGCGGTAAACAACTGCTCCCACTCCGAGTCGCTCAACTTTTGGGTTTGTCGCATCGGCGACAACCGGGCCCAGAAGAGAATTTCGTCGGAGTATGCGTTGCCGATTCCGCTGATCGTTCTTGGATCGGTGAGGGCCCTTTTGACGGTTCGGTTCTGTTGACTGAGGGCACTCCGAAACTCTGAAAGGGTTGCCCGCAAAGGTTCGAAACCTCCGGGGTTGATGGCTTGAACTTCGGCTTGGCTTCCATAGATTGCGACCGAAGCCCGTTTCTTGTTCGCGATTTCTCGCAGTACCAGCGTTCCGGTCGGGAACTCGATTGCCGCGATCTGAACCTTGCCGTTCGGTCGTTTCGCAAGCTTTTGCGCGTGCCACTCAAACCGACCCGCGATCATGAGGTGAATCACCACATACGCTTCCGGTTCGGTCACTAGGACAATTCGCTTGCCAAGCCGTTCCACCCGGACGATCTTTCGATCAACAAGATCAGACGGCTTTGGGTTCACCGTACGGAGCACGAACGGATTGAAGCAACCAAAGGAAAGGATTGGCTGATTCAGGACTCGCTCGCTGATTCGAGCGACGTATAGCTCCACGTCTGGCAGCTCCGGCACATTCTCATGGTAACTCGGAAAACCTCTTGGTAGGAAGTTACGCCGAAAGGGTAAAAGCGGCCCGACATGAAAATTCCTGTCGGTGTTCAACTGTATTCAATCCGTCAAGACTGCGAAGCGGATTTGCTGGGCAGCATTTCCAAAGTGGCCGAGATGGGCTATCAGGGCGTAGAGTTTGCGGGCTACTTCGGACATTCCGCCGAAACCCTAAAGGCGACACTTGATGCGGCGGGAATCACCGCACCTTCGACGCACATTGGCCTAGGCAACTTTGACGCCGACAAGTTCGATGCGACGATCGAGTTTCACAAGATTCTTGGCATCCGCAACCTAATCATCCCTGGCTTGCCGATGGAGATGCACGATACGGCCGAGCACACGCTTGAGACCAGCAAATTGCTCTCTGATCTAACCGCAAAGGTTCGCGAGCACGGATTCCGCCTCGGCTTCCACGCGCACGGCACCGATATGGTTGTCATCGAGGGAGGGAAGTCGTCTTACACAATCCTCGGCGAAAACACTCCGGATGACTTCGTGATGCAGTACGACACGGCAAACGGTATGTCTGCTGGCGCTGACCCCGTGCAGCCGATCCTCGAATTTCCCGGTCGAGGGCTGTCGACTCACCTTAAAGAATGGAGCGGCGAGCATGGCGCAAAGGTGATCGGCGAAGGCATGATCCCTTGGATGGATGTCTTCCACGCCTGCGAAACGGTTGCGGGAACCGAGTGGTACATCGTGGAGCATGAGTCGTACGAAGGCATGTCTCCGCTAGAGGCAATTCGCCTTTGCCTGGTAAATATCCGCGAAATGGGGCGCTAAGGTGCCCCCGCTTCGCACCATTTGACGTTCATATTGCGTCTAAACGTTGGCTTAGGACTGTCTTTTTGGGTCTTGTGATCTATACTGACGTCCAACTAGTAGGGCTTTTGGTCGGCTTCATGCGGACCAAATGCCTGACGAACTGAGGGTTAACCGATCGAGAGGTGGCTTACTTGCTGTTGAAATCAAAAAGATTTAGCGTTCTGAGTGCTGTAGCGCTTGGAATTTTTTCACTCGTGGGCATGGCGCTGGGAGGCGCTCAGGTCCCGCAAACCAAGGGTAAAGACATGGACTTGTCTGAGGCCAATCGAAAAGTGAATGAGCGTCCGCTCTCCTTTGTCGAAAACGCCGGGCAATGGAATTCCAATGCCAAGTTCTTGCTCCGCTCTTCCGAGATTGACTACTGGGTCACTTCGAAGGGATTTGTCTTGGACTACAAGGCCGCTAAGCCAACCGACAAGTTGGCTGGACATGCGGTCGCCGTGGAGTTCGCGGGTGGAAACCAGGCAAAGGTTGCGGGCGAATTCCGCAAAGATGTCATCCGAGACTACATCGCGAACGACGGTGCAGTTACCCGAGCCAACGGATTCAATGAAGTCCGATCTAAGGGCATTTACAAGGGCATTGACCTCCGAAGCTACGTTGACGGACGGGCTGCCCGCTACGATATCGAAGTTTCGCCAAACACCGATCCTTCGGTTATCGCGCTGAAATTTAGCGGAGCCAAGTCGCTTTCCATCACTCCGAAGGGCGATCTCGCGATCGGTACCTCCCTCGGTACGAAAGAAATGGTCGGCCTCAAGGCTTACCAGGTTGTGAACGGAAAGCAGAAGACGGTTGCTTCGAAGTTCGTCAAGCTCTCCTCCAACTCGATCGGCTTCAAACTTGGAGCCTACGATACGAGCAAGAAGCTCATCATCGACCCATTGATCTACGGTAGCTACTACGGTGGCGACAACGGTCCTGACACGGTACAGGCCGTCAGCTCCGATATCGATGGCGGCGTCTACCTCACCGGAAAGACCCGAGCATCTCAGTTCCCAGCTATTTTTGGACCATACGGTTTCAACATTCAAGGCGGCTACGACGCTTACTTGACCAAACTCCAGGGCGATGCCTACAGTCACGACTACGCGGCTCTCTTTGGCGGAAACCGAGATGACGAAGGAACACGCATCGGCGTGGATCCTTTTGGCAACGTTTGGATTGCTGGTTTGACCGGCTCGCTCAACTTCCCGACCAATACTCGAAACAACATTCAGTTGATCGAGTTGACTTCGGCAGATGCTCCAACCGGTGGCACGTTCATCATGAGCTACCAGGGCACCAACTTTGGCCCAATCCCATTTGACGCCTCCCCGGCCGATATTCAGGCCCTTCTCGAACCATTCTTTGGTGTCGGCAATGTCGTCGTGACGCTTAAAGCGGGCGCAGGAACTTTGGCAGACGGTGCGATCTATAAGGTCGAACTGAATCGATCCTTCAACGGAACCTTCACGATCAACAGCACCGGTATGCGACCTCGCTACCGAGAGCAGGAATCGATCCAGAACTACTCGCAGATCCTTCGAGCCGTGAACGATACGGTTCCAACCGCTGGTTTCTACCGTTTGAGCTACAACGGTGTGTTCACCGCTCCTCTAGCTTTCAATGCGAACGGTCAGAACGTTTTCAATGCTCTGAACGCCATTCCAGAGTTGGCGGGCAATATTGAACTTCGATCAGCTGTCCTGCCGCCAGACGTTGGCCAGGTGCCTTACCTCATCTACATCAACTTGGCCGCTCCTTTGAGCCAGATTGTTGTCGACAACGCAAACCTAACCGGCGGCGTATACGAAATCGTTTCACCACGAACGTGGTTCACGTTCTGGGACAACACCACTACTATCCCGACGGGTGGCACCTTCTCGCTCCAGTACGGAGACGAAATCGGCGCATTCAACTACAACGTGAATGCGGCGCAGATGCAGACTGGGCTTTCGGCCTTCACTGGCATCGGCGATGGAAACATCATTGTTAGCGCGCTCAACGCAGCCACCTTGCCAAACGGCTTCATGCGAAAGACGTTTGTGGGTGATCGTGCAACGGACTCGACGGGCTTGACGATGAATGACAACGGCTTATTGCCACGGCCAACCTACGCAGTTCGCCGGCCATCCGACATGTTCGTCATTCGCTTTGCGAAATCGGGATCCCTGTTGAACCCGCTACCTTCCCAAGCCCTCATCTTTGGTGGTGACGGCGAAGACCAGCTTGCTGGATTCAGCATCAAACCTTCCGAAAGCCCAGTGGCTGGCGACCCCGTTGAGTTCATCCTCGCGGGTAACAACGAGTTCGACATCCCGAACATCACGACGACTTGGAACGGCAACTCGAGCTACTTCGCTCGGTACCAATACAACGGAACCGCCTTTGCGCTTCAATCGGCAACTTCGGGCTACTTCAGCGACAGTCGATCCACCATCATCGGTGGTGCGGTCCTCGACGCGGAAGGCAGCATGTACATTGGCGGTGGTGTCATCAACAATGGCAACATCGACACCGCGATCAACCCAGTGTTCGTGACTACGCCAAATGCGTTCGAGGGAGGCAGACTTCTGCGCAACTCGGACCTGTTTGCACGAAAGTACAACTCGTCTGGAACCATGCTCTACTCCGTCCTTGTGGGCGGTAACAATGCGGAAGTCATCGGCGGATTCGGCACTGACAGCACAGGTGCTGCCTTTAACGTTGGTTCGGCAATCGCGGTCGACCTTCAGGGTAATGCCTACATCGTTGGTCGAACTAACTCGTTCAACTATCCGCGAACTCGAGGCGTCTACGGCGAGACCTTCACGAACAGCCTAATCATGGTTGCCACGAAGATCAACTCCGACGGATCGGCGATCTCGTACTCGACGAACCTGCGCACTTCCAACGGCGCACGGGACGCGGCTAACTTGCTTCCTGCAGGCATCGCCGTTGACCTTGCTGGAAATGTTCACATCACTGGCAACCTGCACCCATACGCTTGGTTCCCAGAGAACAACGGCGCGGATCCAGGGGATCCAAATGAGCCCGTTGAGAACGTGATTGGATCGGTTCCGGTCACGGCAGACGCCTTGGACCCTGACATTGAGATCCCTGAGCCAGGTCAGTTGCCAACTTCGGAAGGCTTCTACATGGTGCTTAACAACACCGCGACCAACCTCTTGTACTCCTCCTATCTTGGTGGAATTCTCGATGACATTGTGTACGGCCCTTACGTGGACGCGTTCGGTGATTCATGGCTCTGTGGCTACACCGATTCGTTCCGCCAGTACCGAATCTTCAGTTCGACGGGAGTTCCAACGACTTACCAGCTAAACGCGTCGCTTCCGGCGAGTCTGATCACGCCTCTGGCATTCAAAGCCAACGGCGATGCCGCTGGTGGGTTTAGCGTCAGTGGCGTGCTCTATGGCGCGCTCAACCCAAGCTATCCGTTCGTCAATCCGCTTGCGTTCCCGCCACCAGATGGTCAGGCTCCGCAACCATTGCCAACGGTTACTGCAAACTATCAGCGAGACGGATTCGTCCTTCGACAGCGAGTTGCGTTCCCGTCGGCTGATTCGGTCGTCCTGACGCCAAACACGATCCCTGGTGGACTCGGTGCGAACAGCATCGCGACCTTCACCCTCAGCGCCGCCGCACCGGCTGGTGGAGCTGACGTCACCGTCACGCTCAACAACAGCGCGGTCGCTTCGTTCGCGAATGGAGCCGACCAAACGACGCTCCAGTTCAACATCCCAGCGGGTCAGACCACCGCGAGCTTCCCCGTCTACTCCAAGCCGGTGAATCAGAACGCGACGGTGGATATTCGAGCCACCTACCTTGGTAGCTTCAAGATCGCTCGATTGAACGTGATTCCTTGGCTCCAGCAGCTCGGTCTCACGCCAACCGATGTGGTTGGTGGAAACACTGTTAGCGGCCGAGTGACCTTGGCAGCGGCAGCACCAGCAAGCGGTGTGACCGTTGACCTCCTGACCGACAGCCCAAGCCTGATCAACTTCGGCACGGGCGTTACCACGGTAACGATCCCAGCCGGACAGCAGACCGGTAACTTCACGATCAACACGCTCGGAGTTGCGCAAACGCGATTCCCAACCGTGACCGCCTCGCTCCTCGGAGTCGGTCGAACTCAGTCGATCACCGTCCGACCAATCACCTTGTCTAGCCTCACCTTCGCTCCTTCGCGAGTTGCTGGTGGCGCCACAACAGCTGGAACGGTCGTCTTCAGCGGTCGAACCGGTGAAGCCTTCAACCTGAAGGTTACGCTCAACTCTGGAACCGGCGGATACCGATTCCGAGCCGATGCGACTTCGCCACAGGTTGCAGAACTGATCCTGCCAATCCCTGCAAACACGACTTCGGCAACGTTCCTTCTGGATACGAAGTACGAAGCCGTGAACACGCAGCGAGTCGCAACCGCGACCATCCTGTCCTCGACGGGAACGGCGGTTGGAAGTCCAACCAGCGGAACGATCTTCGTGGATGCGGTCAACCTGACCGGATTCTCTATCAACCCAACGTCGATCCTCGGCGGCGGAACCGCACAGGCAACCGTCACCATCGGTGCACCAGCACCTCAGGGCGGCGTTACGATCAACCTCGAATCTGCTAAGCCAGCGATCGCACCGGTGCCTGCATCGGTCATGATCGAGCCAGGCCAGACATCGGTGGTCTTCGACATCCCAACCACGGTTGTGTTCGGCAACAGCGAAGCGGTTGGATTCAAGGCTCGACGAGGATCGCTCGTTCGGTCTGCATCGCTCAACGTCCTCGCCGGAGACTTCGGCCTCACCCTTGACCCAACAACGGTCACCGGTGGAACGCAGAACTCCGTCGGTACGATCGACATCGGCAGCCCAGCACCAGCTGGTGGACTCGTGGTTTACACGCGCTCCTCCAACACGGCGGCTGCGGTGGTTCCAAACTCGATCACCATTCCGGCTGGCGAGCAGGTTGGCACCTTCCCAATCACCACGAAGGCAGTTGCGGCGGAAACGTCGGTAACGATCTCGGCAATCCTCGGAAAGATCACGGTTACGCGAACGCTCACCGTGAACACGACGAAATTGCTCGGATTCACCATCTCGCCAAACCAGCTGCGACCATTGCGAAATGCATTGGCAACTGTAGAACTGGCAACGCCGGCTCCGGCGGGCGGAGTTGTGGTTGACATCCAGCTGAACACGAGCCTCTTCGCCGTCTATCCGACGACGCTGAAGGTTACGGTCCCAGCGGGTCAGACGACCGCTACCTTCAACCTCCAGGCTAAGCCTCTCTCGATCAACACTCGAACAACCGTTCGAGCAACCGCAGGTGGTAGCACCATCGGCGTGATCGTAGACATCCGACGATAATCGCTCGGACCTTTGCCCCTCTCGGTGGAACAACCGAGAGGGGCTTTTCGTTTATTCAGGTACAAAATGAACGTGAGTCGAGTAGCAACAGGATTGTTCATTGGAATTGCGGTCGGAGCCGTCGGCACTTTGCTGGTTCGTCGCCTGCAAGAAGTCATCGCCAACCGCGATCCTGAGTTGTTGCTGGATCGATTGGCCAACCAAGTTGACAACTTAGAGCAGCGGTTCAGCCGCGTCGAAGAAGGCCGCGCAAGCTAAGCGTGCGACAGTCGGTCGTTGTTCTAGGGGCAGGAGTAGGCGGGCTCAGCGCCGCCATCCATGCGCGCCTCAAAGGTCACGATGTCCTTGTCCTAGAGCAAAGAGACGTTCCCGGCGGCAAAGCCGCATCCATCTCCACCCACGGCTTCCGCTTGGACCCAGGTCCGAGCATCATCATTCTTCCGGAGATTTACGAGGCGGTCTTCCGCGCGGCGGGCAGGAAGATGTCGGACTATCTACAATTTGTCCGCCTAGATCCCATCACACGCGTCTTTTTCGATGGGGAGAGTCCAATTGACCTTCCCGGCGATCGAAGCGAGTCTGAGCGCCTTGTGAGCTCATTTGGAGCTAAGGACGGAGAGAACTTCAAAGCCCTCTTCGAGCGCTTCGATAAGATCGTGCCGCTCGTTCACGAGACCATCTTCGACCACCCGATCGACCGATGGTGGCAATTCGCCTCGCCGAAGTTCATCAAGATGGGGCTCGGAATGAGCCTGCAAGGCAACTACCGTCAGCAGATTGACAAGTGGTTCGAGAGCCCACTCCTAAGGGCGTTCTTTTACGGCTTTCCCTCCTACAGCGGTCAATCGCTAGACGGCACCGGGGCAGGTGCGCTATTCATTCCGTATTTCATGCTCGCCGGTGGTGTCTATTTTCCCGTTGGTGGAGTCGGCCAAATTCCTGCGGCCCTCTACAAACTGGCCACCGAGCTTGGGGTCGAGTTCCGCTTTAACGCCAAAGTCACCGGGCTCAACGTGTCCAACGGACGAGTTTCGGCGGCCATTCTGGAAGGTGGGGAACAGATCGCGCTCGAAAGCCTAATCTCAAATCTTGATCGCACCACCGTCCAAGGCATGCTCGGAAGCCCGTCAAGCAACGCCCCGTCCTTCAGCTACTTCACCCTGCACTACGGCCTTCCGAGGACCTTCCCGGATCTCAAGCATCACTCACTTTTCATTCCGAAAAGCTATGTGCGCAGCTTCGAGGACCTTTATGACGCCCGCAAGTTTCCGGGCGAGCCGATCGTTTACGTCAACGAGACAACGGAACTTGATCCTGAGGGTGCGCCGCCGGGCACGAGTAACTTCTTCGCCGTCGTCACCTGTCCAGCCGAAGAATCGCATTTGGACTGGGCAACTCTCCGGGAAACTGCGAAGGGACAAGCTCGCGCCGTTCTAGAGAAGTTTGGGCTGGACCTTTCCGAGCCTATCTTTGAGCGTGTCCAGACGCCCATGACCTTCCGTGAGCGGGACGGAAACTATCGCGGTTCCCTTTATGGCGAAGACGAGAAGCATCGCCCGTTCAAAGGCATGCTCCCGCATCCGAACCGAGACCCAAAGATCAAGAACTTGATTTACTGCGGCGGGAGCGTGCAGCCCGGTGCCGGGCTGCCCATGGTAACGCTCAGCGGCAAGTTCGCCGCCAACCTCCTTTAGAGGATTTCTTTGCCGAGGACTTCGCCCTCGTTGCTGAGGTCGTAAACGACCGGAACCGCCGTGCCAAGGTTCAGGTTCAAGACCTCTTCCTGGGTCAGGTTGTCCAGCTTCATCACGATGCTGCGGTTACTGTTGCCGTGAGCCACAACCAGGACATCCTTGCCCTGCGCGATGTCGCCGAGGATGCACCGCTCGAAGAATGGCAGGGTCCGCGCGGCGGTCATTTCAAGGCTCTCGCCGTTCGGTGGCGGAACGTTGTAGCTTCGTCGCCAGATGTGAACCTGCTCTTCGCCATATTGCTCGGCGGTTCGCTTCTTGTTAAGACCCTGCAGGTCACCGTAGTGGCGCTCGTTCAGCGCTTCGTCCTTGATGATGGGCAGTTGCTTACCCATCGATTCCAAGATGAGCGCCAGGGTGTTCTGAGCTCGCGCGAGGTTGCTCGTGTAGGCAACATCAATGGAGTACTCGGCCAGCTTCAATCCGGCGGCCGTCGCTTCTTCGCGGCCCTTCGCGGTCAAAGGAACGTCTACCCAGCCGGTAAAACGGTCTTCCAGATTCCAGAGGGACTGACCGTGTCGAACAAGAATAAGCTTTGGCATCGGCGGAATTTTACTCGGCCCCTAAGCGCTCGTCCTTACTAGGCGCGAAAGAAGGCAATCATGTCGGTCTCGGGCCACTCGATTCCATCTTCCTCCGCCAAAGCCCGCAACTGGCCCCGGTGGTATTGGCCGTGGAAGATGACGTGACGCAGAATCTCATGGAGCGGCTGTCGGAAAGTATCACCGCGCAGATTCTGGTACTCAAGAATTTCCGTCAAGTCGGTGGCTTCAACAAACGCGATGTACCGTGCGTCGAGGTCAACCTCCCGAACATCGTGCTCTTGTCCGGTCATACGCTCCAGCCAGATTCGCTTGGCCGTGGTCATGTGACCACGAGTTTGGTTGGCACGCGGGTGCGGCCATTCCAGCAAGGTTTTGTCCCAAAGGTCGTTCGCCCACTGGTCATAGCGCAGCCCGTCAAGAATCGCATCCTTCACCGTCATCACTGCATTTAACCCAGCAAGTCATACGCCGCGATCACGGGAAAGTGGTCGGAGTGAGGCACACGTGGACTCTCGGCCGTTATGAGTGCAAAGGCCTCGGAAGCGAAGATAAAGTCAATCTGGTTAGTGCCCTCGTCGGGACCCCAGCCATGAAATGTAGATTTTCCGCCTTGTCCGATTCCCGCCAGCGCGTCGGTTGCGGTGACAAACAGAGGCTTTAGATTTGGGCTGGTCGGAGGCATGTTAAAGTCGCCAAGGGCTAAAAAGGGTGCCGCGGACTCTGAGAGAAATGCCTGAAGCTGCAGCACGCTTCTCCGTCGGCTCTCGTCAGACTCGTGGTCCAAGTGCGAATTGGTAACCAGGAATTCAACATCGTCTTTCCTCACTCTCGCCCAAGTAGTGATTCGCGTGATTCGGTTGCCCCAAGTGCGGCTATTGGGAATGGTCGGAGTGTCCGAGAACCAAAAGGTCCCTGATGCCATCACGGTGAGGTTCGGATGAAGATAGATAGAGCAATGCTCGCCTTGCGAGAGGCCGTCCTCTCGACCAACGCCAATGTGGCGGTACTCCTGTAGGGCCAACTTCAGAGCCTCAACTTGGTCGGGCAAGGCTTCTTGGACGCCGACTACGTCGGCCTTCAAATCCGCAGCGTATTGGCAAAGCGCCTTTGCCCGGAATGGCCAAGAGTTTGGACCGTCATTTCCAGCGGAGAGACGGATGTTGTAGGTCACAACTTTCAGTGACGGCATGTCCAAGTATGGATGCGTAGAATCGCTCCATGGATCGCAAAGTCGCGCTGTTAAATGGTTTTCGTGAGAGCACGCCGTTCACCCTTGACCTTGAATTGAACGGAGACGAAGTCACCCTCCGAATCAACGAAGACTTCGCGGGTCGCCGCGTGGAAGAAGAATTACCGATCGCGGTTCTTCTCGAGCTAGCTACCGGCACACCGCAGAAGAACGATGATTTGCTCGGGCTGACCTTCGAAACTAGCGAAACGGAAGTTCACGGGCTCATCGGCGTCGGAAGCGGGAACGAACGGTTCATCCTTTCGAAAGCCGATCTGGCCGAGGCCCTAAAGTAAAGTGGCCCCCGATCCGTTTGGATCGGGGGCCACAAGGCGGGCTGGATTTATTCCTTTCCGCCGCCAGCGCCGGTTAGGTCGCCACCCAGGTCTTTCTCCCCGGCTGGCGCAGGTGCCGCAGCGCCTGCTTTAGCTTGTGCTTCAAGCGCAAGCTCCTTTTCCGACTTATGGCCTTCCGGCATCTTGGTCACGTTGTCGATGACCATTTTGTCGCCTTGGCTCATGTTGTAAGCGCTGAATGCCGCCGCGCCAACGGCGAGCACAATGATCGCAATCAGTCCGGCTTTCTTCGCGTTCTCGTTCATCAGTTCTTGTAGCGCTCGTCGGTGTGAATCAGGTTTCGTGCGTTGTTCGCGATCGCGTCAGCTGGAGCGGATGCCCATCGAGCGTCCATGATGCTGTTTCGGTTCATCGACTTGCTGTGGCCGTCTGCGAATCCGAAGTTCGTGTTTCCGCCGTAGTTGCCGAGCGAAATCGCATCCTGGGTGTTGCACCAAGCGCCAGGGATCGAGTTGACCTTTGGCCAGAGGGCGTGTCCGGCAACGCCTGGAGTTCCAGGCGCGAAGGCGTACTCGCGCTGGTCGTTTCGGTGCTGCATGAGACCGTTCCAGTAGGTCCAGGAAACGTAGCTTGGGATCAAGAAGATCGTGAGGCCAACGTTACCAATTTCCGTTCCAGACTTCGAGCTTGACTTGAAGGTTTGAACCGTAGTTCCAGCCGCGCCAGTGCTGTCCCAACCAGCGATTCCGTAGGCGTGCGCTCGGGTTGGCGAGTTGTAAGTGAAGACATAGCTGACAACGCCGCCGGTGGCATGGTTCTCGTTCGTCGAGTAGCCCGTTGCGTTAGCGTCGCATCGGCCCATCGTGTCGTTTGGCGAGCGCCACATGGCCTTGCTCTTGATGTAAGGGTTGACCATGTTGTGGCCGCTGTTGATCTGCGGTCCGGTTACGTTCGCGGTCCAGAAGGTCTGACCGTTTCGGAGCATCGGGTAGATGTCGTCAAAGTCGCCCATGTACATCTGAGTCGCAAGCAGGATCTGCTTGTTGTTGCTCAGGTCTTGGGTCTTCTTCTCGGCTTCCTTAGCCTGCGCGAAAACGGGGAAGAGGATAGCCGCCAAGATAGCGATGATGGCGATAACAACAAGAAGCTCAATGAGCGTGAAGCCCTTTTGGTTGCGGTGAATGCGTGCCATAAAATTTCCAGCCCCGGTAATGCGAAGACATCACAGGTTGCCCAACCAATATACAACTCATTTCGAATTTCTGCTAATTCCGCTTCGGAAAGAAGCCCTTTTCGACGTTAGTCAATTCAGAAAGTTCGCCGGGACTCAAATTTTCTAGGTCAATAGGCCCAACGGCCCACCGCACAAGGCGAAGGCAGGGCAGTCCCACTGCCGCCGTCATTCGGCGGACTTGGCGATTTTTTCCTTCCGTGATCTTCAGCTCAATCCAGCTGGTTGGAATGTTGGCTCGGAAGCGGATCGGAACTGGTCGCTCGGGAAGGTCGGGCGCTTGGTCAAAGAGTCTTGCTTTTGCTGGCCGCGTCCTGCCGTCCTTCAGGTCGATCCCGGTTCTTAGTTCTTGCAGTTGTGCTTCGGACGGAGTGCCCTCCACCTGAACCCAGTAAGTCTTTTCGTGGGCGAACTTCGGGCTTGTAAGTCGCGCATTCAGCGCACCATCCGAAGTGAGAATCAGCAACCCTTCGCTGTCAAAGTCCAACCGGCCAGCCGCGTAAATGCCGGGCTCTTTGACGTAATCCGCCAAAGTGGGGCGACCTTCCGGATCAGTGAACTGACAGAGAACCCCGTAGGGCTTCCAGAACCGGAAGGTCGGCACGGTATTAGCTCGGCCAGGTCGGCAAAGTGCGCGCCAAAGGCTTATCCGTTCGATAGCCCAACTCGTATTCCGCCTGCATTAGGGTGTGAATCTCGTGTGTGCCTTCGTAAATCATCGCGCCGCGGCTATTCCGGAAGTACCGCTCGACCGGGAAGTCATCGATAAAGCCGTAGGCGCCGTGAATCTCAACTGCTTTGTTGGCGGCATCGAAGGCACGCTCGCAGTTCGTCCACTTCGCCATGCTGCATTCGCGGGTGTGGCGGAGACCTTCGTTCTTCATCCAGCCCACTTGGTAGTACAGGAGTCGCCCTATGTCGCGGCCCTGCACCATGCTGGCAATCATCTGCTGAACCAGCTGCTTCTTCGCAATCGGCTCACCCTGGACGGTTCGGTCCTTCGCGTACCGGGTGCAAGCATCAAGGCAAGCCGTAATGATGCCGACCGCACCGGCGGCAACGGTGTACCGGCCATGGTCGAGTGCCGACATGGCGACCTTAAAGCCATCCCCCTCTTCGCCGATTCGGCAGTCCGCCGAAATTCGCATATCCTCAAAGAAGATCTCGCCGGTGTTGCCCGCGCGGACGCCGAGCTTTCCGTGAAGCGCTCGGCTACTGAAGCCAGGCGTGTTGCGATCGACGATGAACGCCGCGTACGGGGCCTTTGCGTCGGTCTTGGACAGTTTCGTGATTAAGAGGAACTGGTCGGCATAGTCAGCAAGCGAAATCCAAGTCTTCTGACCGTTGATCACGTAGGTGTCTCCGTCCTTCACGGCGGTCGTCGCGATGTTGGCCGCGTCAGATCCGGCGTTTGGCTCCGTCAAGCCAAATGCTCCGATCAGCTTTCCGCTGGCAAGTCCCGGCAACCAACGCTGCTTCTGCTCCTCGGTGCCCCATTGCAGCAAGGTGAGAGCGTGAAGGCCGCTGTGGACCGACATCACAACGCGGGCGGTGGTATCGGCCCGTTCTAGCTCTTCGCACACGAGTCCTAACGAAATGTAGTCCGTTCCGGAGCCACCGTAAGCCTCTGGAATCGAGACGCCGAGAATTCCGGCGGCTCCCATTTTCTCAAGCATGGCGCGATCTGATTTCGCCTCTCGATCTCGGGCCGTGACGTCTGGCACAACTTCTTGTTGTCCAAACTTGTAAGCCATTTCCCGGATCAGTTCATGCTCGGCGGTGAGTCGAAAATCCATGAATGGAGTGTACCGGTGAGGCTAAATACATCATCTATTTACATCTTGGGCTGGTTGCGGTATGGTCCCTCCATTCCGATGAATCGAATCCGCACCTTTCTCGCGGCGTCTAGCGCGCTTTTGGCGATCTGCCCGGCGGCACTAGCGCAGGCTCCGGCTGACCTTTCGCCGTGGCTGCAATCCCTCACCCCTCGCAACATCGGTCCTACCACCATGGGGGGCCGAATCAGCGACATCGCCGTTTACGAAAAGGAGCCGCGGATCTTTTTCGTCGCGAGCGCAAGCGGCGGACTGTTTCGAACTGACAACGCCGGCCTGACCTTCGATCCGGTTTTTGATCGCGAAGGTTCGATCTCGCTTGGCGCAGCGGCCGTTTCGCAAAAGGACCCGAACGTGGTTTGGGTCGGGACCGGCGAGGCCAGCAGCCGAAACTCGGTTGCTTGGGGCGATGGCGTTTACAAGAGCAAAGATGGCGGCAAGACCTGGAAGAACATGGGCCTCAAAGAGACCATGCACATCAGCAAGGTCCTGATCGATCCACGAAACGACGATGTCGTGTACGTCGCCGCCCTCGGACGACTCTGGGGAAGCAACCCAGAGCGAGGCGTCTACAAAACCACAAACGGTGGCGAAACGTGGCAGCTGATTCTCAAGGTCGACGACAAGACGGGCTGTATCGACCTGATCATGAACCCAAAGAGCCCCGATAACCTCATCGCGGCGATGTGGCAGCGGGAGCGCAAGGCTTACGACTTCACCAGCGGCGGTCCTGGATCGGGCATTTACCGAACTGAGAACGGCGGCAAAGTTTGGAGCAAAGTGGATCGCGGCGTTCCGCGTTCGAACCTGGGACGAGTCGGCCTCAGCTTCCATCGAAACGACCCCAAGATGGTGGTCGCGAGTATTGAGTACAAGCCAAGCGCCGAAGAGATGAAGGGTCGGACCGCCGAAAGCGGCGCGATTCGAATGAACGGCGGAGGAATCTATCTTTCGGATGACTCCGGAAAGTCGTTTAAGTTTGTCAACGCGACAAACCCGCGCCCGTTCTACTTCAGCATGCCGCGTTACGACGTGCAGAACCCGGACCTGATTTATCTCCCTGGCGTCGAGCTCTCCAAGTCAGAAGATCGCGGCAAGACCTTCAAGCAGCAGAACACGAACGTCCACCCGGACTGGCACGTTCTGTGGATCAACCCAGCGGATCCAAAGCACTTGATCTCCGGAACGGACGGCGGTGCATTTGAATCACGTGACCAAGGCAAAACTTGGCGGCACTTGAACGGAATGGCGATTGGCCAGTTCTATGCCATCGGCGTCGACATGCGGCGCCCATACTGGGTGTACGGCGGATTGCAGGACAACTCGAACTGGGGAATTCCAACGCAGACCAGCTACGGCAACATCCAGTACTTCCACAGCGTCCCTCTGGGCGGCGGCGACGGCTTCTACAACCTCGTCGATCCAACCGACTGGCGAACCGTGTACTCCGAAAGCCAAGGCGGCGCCGCGTACCGAACCGACCTCGTGACCGGAGCAAACCGGTCTATCCGACCGCGAGGGCAGGGAATCCGGTTCAACTGGAACACTCCGTTCGCCATCAGCGCGCACAACGCAAAGACGCTGTACTTCGGCGGTAATAAGCTCTTCAAGAGCGTCAATCGCGGCGACAACTGGGAAGAGATTTCTCCCGACCTCACGACCAACAATCCAGCGAAACTTTCGCCCGGCAAGAACAGCGTGACGCCGGAAAACACCGGGGCCGAGCAGCACTGCACGATCGTCACGATAGGTGAATCGCCGCTCAAAGCCGGCACGATCTACGTTGGAACAGACGACGGCCTCGTTCAGCTAACGCAGGACGACGGCAAGACTTGGACCAACCTGACCCCGAACATCCCGGGACTTCCTGCAGAGGTTTGGTGCTCCCGAGTCATCGCGTCCAAGTGGGCAGTGGGCCGAGCCTACGCCACGTTTGACGGACACCGATCGAACGACTTCAACCCGTACGTCTACGTGACCGAAGACTTCGGCAAAACCTGGAAGAAGTTGAACAACGGGCTGCCCAGCAACGATTCAACCTACGTGATTCGAGAAGGGGAGAAGAACCCCGAGCTTCTGTACCTTGGTACGGAAATGTCTCTCTACGTTTCGCTCAACCGAGGCGAAAACTGGACCCGCTTCCGCAGCGGCAACTTCCCAACCGTGGCCGTGCACGATCTTCTCGTCCACCCCGTCGAGCTTGATCTCGTCATTGCGACGCATGGTCGATCGATCTGGACGGTCGATTTCAGCGGCCTTGAGCAGCTGACGACCAAAGAAATGGAGAAGGATGTTGCGGTCTTCCGACCGCAGGATGTCCTTATTCTTGGCCGAGTGGGAGGCACCCAGTGGTCAGGCGAAAACGGCTTTGCCGTGAACAACTCCCAGCCGGGAACGCGCATCTTCTATTGGCTGAAATCGGCACCGAAGGGAAATGTGACGTTCACGATCACAGACCCGGCGGGAGTCGAAACCACCGAACTGCGTGGCGTCACGAACAACGTGGGTCTGAACGCGGTGAACTGGAACGGACGATTGAACCGGTTGCCGGTCGCAGGTGACTACCGCATCGTTCTGAAAGTCGGCGACAAGGAATACACGTCGTCGGTGAAAGTGGTCGAGGCTTACTTAAACAAGTGAGGCTCGCAAACTTTTGAACCGCGAGGCTTTTGCCACTGGCCTCGCGAGCATCGGCCTCGAACTCTCTAACGAGCAGTTCGAGGCCTTTGAACGCTTCGAAGACGCCTTGTACGAAACGAACGCGGTGATGAACCTCACTCGCGTGGCGCGAGATGAGTGCTACATTCGGCACTTTTTGGATTCGCTACTTTTCCACGATCTCATTCCGAATGGGGCCGACGTGCTCGACATCGGCACCGGTCCTGGCTTCCCGGCGTGGCCGTTGGCGGTTGCGCGTCCGGACCTTCAGCTCACGGCGGTGGATTCGAACGGCAAAATGCTCGGTTTTCTGAAAGAGAACGCCGTGCCTAACCTGATGCCGATTCAATACCGGGCGGAGGAATGGGGCGTGCGCGAAGCCTTCGGCGTCGTGACCGGACGTGCCGTAGCTCCGCTACCGATCCAATTGGAAATCAGCGCCGCCCCGTGCGAGATTGGCGGCCTGGTGCTGCCCATGCGCACGAGCACCGACATGGACGCGATTCAGCGAATGCCGGTCGATCTGCTCGGCTTAAAACTGGAGAAGATTGTCGATCGGATCCTTCCTGGCACCGACATCACGCGACTCTTCCCGGTCTACCGAAAAGTCTCGGAAGGCAGTCCGAAGTATCCGCGCCGCTGGGCGGAGATCAAGCTCAATCCGATCGGCTCAAAGAAGCTGTGGATGTAACCTCAGTTAACGATTTTTTACGGAATCCCGTATAGTGCGAATAATGATGAAGTCCAAAGTTTTGTGGGCATTGGCCCTTGCAGTGATCGTTGGTTGTGGCTCGACGGGCGATACGGCCAAGACGGAAACGAAGGAAGCCGAGGCCACTTCTGGCGGCGAGTTTAAGGTTGCCCTCTTGACCCTCGGTTCAGTCAACGACTCCGGCTGGAACAGCATGGCCTACGAGGCGTTGAACGGTATCAAGTCCGACATGTCCGCAACGGTGGACAACCAGGAAGTCCCGCCTACAAACGCAAAGGATGCGCTGCGATCGTACGCGCAGAAAGGCTACAACCTTGTTTTCGGCCACGGCTATGAATACAACGAGCCAATGGCAGCGGTTGGGCCAGATTTCAAGGATACGATTTTCATTTCAAGCTCCGGCGGAAAGACGGCATCGAACGTCGGCGCATTCCGGTTCTATCTTGAGCAGAGCTTCTACCTCGCCGGCATGTTGGCCGCAAAGCAGAGCAAGACGGGCGTCATCGGCTCCGTCGCCGTTTTGGACATTCCAAGCATCAACTCGACGCTAAAGGCTTACGAAGCCGGTGCAAAAGCCGCTAATCCGAACATCAAGGTCCTCCCGCCGGTTTACTTCGGTGTTGAGAACGACATCGCCAAGGCAAAGCAGCTGACCGAAAGCATCATCGCCCAAAAGGCGGACTTCGTCATCCACCAGGCCAACGCAGCCGCGAAAGGCGTGTTTGACGCTTGCGCAGAAAAGGGAGTCAACGCCCTTGGTTCGAACCTGAACCAGAACTCGGAGAAGGGAGTTGTCGCCTCTGCCTTCATCGTTGCCAAACCAGCCTTCCTTCAGCTTGCGAAAGCGGTGAAGGATAAGACCTTCAAGGGCGAGATCGTTCTAGTTGGCATGGATTCGGGCACGATCGACTTCGAAATCAAACCGGAGTACAAGTCGAAGGTTCCGGCCGACCTCATCAAGCTCTTGGATGAGACCAAGGAAAATATTCGAACCGGCAAGCTCGTTGTGCCGAAAGACGAGTTCTAACCTACGTTATATAAAGGACGCGCCTCGTTCGAGAGGCGCGGCCAAGTGGACATGACTGCCAACCCAGGACTGCATGTCGAAAACATCGTCAAACGTTTCGGATCGCTGACCGCGCTCGATAACGTCAGCGCCAGTTTCCGACCGGGAGAGATTCACGCCGTTCTCGGCGAAAATGGAGCCGGAAAGTCAACCTTGATGGGGATCCTTTCCGGCTTTGTCGTGCCTGACTCGGGTTCCGTCAAGCTCGATGGAGAACCCGTACCGGTAGGTCGCCCGTTCGATTGCAAGCGAACGGGGATCGAAATGATCCACCAGCACTTCACGCTGGTGTCGGAATTCTCCATCGCCGAGAACTTTGCAATGTCTCGCCTTCCGGGACTGGTTGGAGCCTCAAACGTATCGGAGCGTTCTCAGCCCTCCCTCGCCGCCGCCGCTCGGTTGGGCTGGGAAATGGAGCCCGGACGCAAAGTGAGCTCGCTTTCGGTAGGGGCGCAACAAAGGGTAGAGATCTTAAAGGCTCTCGGTGGAAACGCTCGCGTTATCATTTTCGACGAGCCGACGGCGGTGCTATCCCCCGACGAGGTGTCGGACCTGTTTCGAGTTCTGCGGCAACTTCGCGACGATGGCCACGTGGTCATTCTCATTGCCCACAAGCTTTCGGAAGTGCTCAGCGTTGCCGATCGGGTGACCGTGTTGCGACGAGGCAAATGGATCGCTTCCGCTCCAATCGCCGACGTGACCGAACGTACGCTCGCCGAATGGATGGTCGGAGAGCTGCCAGCCCCGCTACCCAAACGATCGGAGTCCAACCTGAAGCGCGGTGTCATGGCGGTTGATGTGTCCGTGCTCGGCGACCGGGGCGAGACAGCCGTACGCAACGTCAATTTTCAGATCCAGCGCGGCGAGATTTTAGGCTTGGGTGGAGTAGACGGTAACGGTCAGCTTGAACTCGCGGAAGCACTTGTCGGGATACGCAAGGTCATCGGCTCCTTGCTCTTTGAATCCGCAGCGATGGACCCCGCGAAGGCAAGAATTGCCTACGTTCCACAAGACCGCCAGCACGATGGCCTTGCCATGGGGATGTCGATTGAAGAGAACCTCCTGATCACCGGGCATCGCAAACCGGAGCTGCGAAGTGGGCCATTCCTCAGGTTTGCAAAGCTACATAAGTGGTCGAAGCTGCTGGTCAAGCGCTTCTCCGTGAAGGCAAACAGTCCAGCCGACCGCGTTGCTGGCCTAAGCGGTGGAAACCAGCAGAAGGTTGTTGTGAGTCGGGCGCTGGACGAACAGCCGGACTTGCTTGTCGTCGTGAACCCGACTCGCGGCCTCGATATTCGCGCCACCGAGTACGTCCACTCCAAGATCCTAGAAGCGCGAGACGGCGGGGCAGCGGTTGCCCTGTTCTCAACCGACCTCGATGAGATCTATGCCCTAGCGGACCGCGTGATGTTCCTCTCGCGAGGCGAGCTGATTGAAGATGCCGGATCGGAATCCCTGTTTGGAGCGAAGGCATGAACGGGTTCCTCAGGTTCGGGCTCATGCTCGCCGGGCTGATCGTTGTTCTGATCCTCACCCTCGCGGCGTTCCAGCTTCCAATCGTCGATAGCGTCAAGTTGATCTTTGAAGGCGCGTTTGCAGACAAGTTTGCTTGGTCCAGATCGGCGGTGAAAATGACTCCGCTCCTCTTGACCGGACTCGGGATGGTGATCGCCTGGCGAGCCGGGGTCTATAACATCGGCGGGGAAGGTCAGTTCGTGGTTGGGGCTATTTTTGGAGCGGCAATCGGTAAGGCGCTCATCGGCGCGAATGCCACCGGGATGCCGGGCGGGAGCGTTTTGATTTTGTGTGGCTGCGCCGTTGGTGGCGCGGTTTGGGCTTGGGTTGCCGGCTGGCTCTACGTCCGTAGAGGCGTTGAGGTAGTCATCAGTACCATTCTCTTGAACTTCATTGCGATTCAGTTGCTGGGATACGCGGTGAGCGGACCGTTGCAGGAGCAAAAACGGCAGGTTCCGCAGTCCGACCTGTTGCCGGAATCGCTGATGCTTGCCCGGTTCGATCGCCAAACCGATGTTCATTGGGGAACCGTTCTCGCGGTGGTCATGGCGGTTCTACTAACTGTCTTCCTCTATCGCACCGTCATGGGGTACCGGCTTCGGCTGGTCGGCGACAACCCCAAGGTTGCGCGGGTGAACTACATCGATCCCGGCAAAGTGCAACTTTCGTCGATGGCGCTCTCGGGTGCCATGTGCGGATTGGCGGGAGGCGTCGAGTATCTCGGCCTTGTCGGCCAACTTGGCACCACCTTCCCGCAGCAGTGGGGATTCCTAGGCATTCCCGTTGCCCTGCTTGGTGGCCTTAACCCTATGCTAACCGCCGGAGCGGCATTCTTCTTCGGCGCTCTCTTTGCCGGAACCGAGAATCTGGCGCGATTCACGCCGGCTGGAACGACCATTGTCTACGTGATTCAGGCGACAGCCGTACTGGCCTACGTCGGTCTCTCCGGACTCAAGAAGGCCCGGCCCAAACCAGAGGAGGAAACCGAATCGACCCCATCCTGATCCTCCAATACGCGACCCCGGTAGCCCTCGCGGCAACGGGCGAGACCATCGGGCAGAAATCTGGGGTCATCTACATCGGGCTTGAAGGCAGCATGCTGGCAGGAGCGTTCTTTGCCATGCTCGCCGCGCAAAGCACGGGTTCGCCCTGGATCGGGTTAGTCGCGGGAATCACGGCCGGACTGTTGCTCGCCCTGATTTTCGGCTGGTTCACGATTCGGCGAGGCATCGACCAGGTGGTGGTCGGCACGGCGATCAATCTGCTTGCGCTAGGTGTTACCGGAACCATCTACCGGACGCAGTTTGGCAAGAGCGGAACCCTGCTCAGCGTCACCAAACTGCCGCCCTTCCTCGGCCGGATTGATGCCGTTGAGCTACTGTTGCTCGTCGCCGCTATCGGCCTAACTTGGGTGCTTGGGAAGTCGTCGCTGGGTCTTGCCTTGCGCGCGACCGGGGAGTATCCGAAAGCGGCAGAAGCAGCCGGATTTTCCGTTTCTCGGCTTCGATTCATCGGTGTCGCTTGTAGCGGCGTTTTTGCTGGGCTCGCCGGGGCTTACTTGTCTTTGGGGATTTCCGGTTCATTTGCGGAAAACATGACCGCCGGACGCGGTTTCGTTGCGATCGCCATGGTGACCTTCGGTCGCTGGAAACCGATGTGGGTGCTGGCCGCCGCTTTGCTGATCGGTTTCGCGGAGAGCCTCCAGTTCACGCTTCAAGCCGCCGGCGTGCAGGCGCCGTACCAGCTGCTCATTGCGCTGCCTTATCTGGTCGCGCTGACCGTCCTGGTTGTCGTCGGCCGTGGGACCGTTGCGCCGGCCGCGCTTGCCGAGCCGTACGTAAAGGGAGACTAACGATGAATCGCACCGT
>Ga0164294_10000532_pt1 | contig 36322 bp, 33 predicted proteins | sample GEODES005metaG_FD_111479 | JGI IMG/M metagenome (GOLD analysis project Ga0164294, IMG submission 111479) | Oligotrophic lake water microbial communities from Sparkling Lake, Wisconsin, USA - GEODES005 metaG | ecosystem: Environmental > Aquatic > Freshwater > Lake | place: USA: Sparkling Lake... | reverse complement strand
TGTGCGGTTTTTAGCACCTGACATGTGGTGAAAACATGTGGTGAAAGTGATATTTCGTAATTCCGTAAGTTATTGATTTTATTGAAGAAATTACGATTTTATGCTAACTGGCGGAAACGAAGTGCGCCGAACTATGTTTTACCAACATGCGTAATCATCTAAATTATCTTTATAAATCATACATTTACGGGTACTTTACTTTATTAAACTCTATTGCACTTCATCCAAAGCTACGATAAAGTTGGGTACCAATACGGGTACTGGAGAAGTGTATGGTAGCAGAGAAATTGTTAACGGAGGCAGCTTGTAAGGCGGCCAAGCCCAAGGCCAAGATGTACTACCTAAGTGATGGCGCTGGTTAGGATGATCGCAACTATGAAGCAATGCCAAATTGAAAAAGTTCCCAATTTCATCTCCTAAGTAAATGATTTCCAAAATCAGAGAATTATTTACAGTTCATTTTTTTTGACTGTTTGCACTCTGTTTCCCTTCGTATCATTTTTACGACTAAGAAAAACGGTCATTTCAGCCAGTTCCAAATTGCTCTCCACATCAAAGTAACTGGTCACGCTGATTGTGGGGCTATCTGCTGTGGCAAATGAAAAGAAATATTTACCAGGGCATACATTTGCAAAATCACGCTGCCCCGCTGTGATGATTACATCTCGGCTGATGACTCTAGAACCGGGTCGGTTACCTTTTCTTAGTTCTACTACTATTTCCCCACTGTAGCCGCTCGAGTTCAACTTAAGCCTTGTCGTTGTGTCGCAAGCAGTAGCTATTCCGCTCGTAATAAAAATGCCTATAGAAACGATTAAGATTATTTTTGAAAGGATCTTCATAAACTTTTACCAATGATAAATTCAGGCTTTGATCCTAATGCCTACTTTTTTTCATGCTCTTACCCTTACCCTTACCCTTTTTGACAGTTAAATTTAATTAAGAGCGCAAATGAATTAATAATAATTATTATTTTTGTATATTTTTCTAAAAATAACTATTATTAGCTATTTAAATAAAATTTAATATTATTTAGTTACTATTAAATACGGATTTTTTTATCGATTCAAACATGATCTCACTATCTTATTTGGAAACTGGTGCATCAAATTTCACAAGCAACGGATATGATCACCAGAAGACTAGGTCGCTAAAAAACTTGTGATCTTCAAATGGAATTTATCAAAAAATCAAATGAATAGACGCTCAAACAGCATTACAGAAGTTAGTAATAAAGTATCATTTTATGCGCTGATTTGCCTAATTATTATATTTTTAATAATGATAACCTATGGCTGGTCAACAATGCTCGCGCCTGCGATCTCGAGGCCAATTGATTGGCCAGATTTTTTAGACTTTATCTTCCTAACACTTCGTTACTTAGCGGGTGCAGCTATAGGAATTGCTGGGGTCATACTTGCTAAGGCGGTTGCAGCAGAAAGAATCCGAATTAACTCTGAAGAAATACCGAAATTTACCAATACATGGAAAGCTTTTTTTGCTGTTCTTTTGATCATTAGTGCTCTTGGAACTATGAACACTATTTTCATGCAAACTCAGCAAACAAGCTTACTAGGTGATGTTATTTCGAAGACCAGGACACACCTACAAAAACTAAAATTTAAGATTGAAGAAAACCTTACAACACCTTACTACGATAAGCAGCGAGCAGAGATCGAACAACAATTTGCAAACTTTGAAAAAGAACTACGTAATCCTGCGAATTGTGGTTTTGGCGCACAGTCGAATATGCGATTCCGTGAGCTTCAGCAAGCTCTCCCAAATCTAAAACCGCTTGCGCTTGGTAGTGGTGCTTGTCAAAACGTTGATGCACTCATAAATGCATACAAAGAAACGGTAACAAGATTATCAGATGATCTTCCCGACCCCGCTACAAAGAAAAGATATAAACAACGAATTTTATTTGCCAGCAATTTACAAAGTTCTATCGACACAATTGAAGACCTAAAAGTTAAAAGCGCAAACCTTGACAAAGGAACCGCTTTGCCTATCCTTACTTCTGCTTGGAATAACTACGCACAAACTCTGCAAGAAGCGGAATTGATAGCTGGGAAATCATTTGGATTACCAACTGAAATAAATGATAAAAATGCTCAAGGCATGGGAAATATTACTCAAATCATACCCCTATTAATTTCTAAATTTGATGATCCTGTAACCTACTTGATTATTTTTGCTGCAGTAATTTTTGATGTGCTATTAATCGAATTTTTTGCTCGTCACCTTCATGGCCAAGTAGCTATTCGTAGAGACCCTTTTACTTCTGGTAATTCGAACTACACCAGTAGCAAAGCTAGTAATCTTTTTGAAGAGTAATAAATGCACTCACAAGACAAATCAAAGACAGAGCCTTTTTGGGGCACCTCTGATGAGGGTTTAAATACACCTTCTGCATTTGAATCTGGGGCGTTTGACGACGATTCTTACAAACCTCAGAAACCAATATCTTCAAATCGCCAAAAGTACCAACTATCAAAGGAATTAAAGGACAAAGATTACCACCCAATAATGATTTTTGGAACTAGGGCATCAGGAAAATCTTCATTATTAGCATCACTCTTTTATTACCTACAAACTGATCCGGAGTCACCCGCCATATCTGTCAAGGGGGAATGGATAATTCCTATAGATACAGCTTATGGACAGACCGTTGCTGATCTTGCATCTGGATTCTTAAATCATGTCATTAATAATTTTCATGATGGACAAGCAGCCCCAAGTACCAGGGACGAATTTCCTTTTTACATACCAATAATACTAAGGCCAAATAACGGACTGCCTGAAGTCAAACTTGCCTTTCTAGAGAGCCGTGGAGAGTGGTATCACATAGATAAAAACTCTAAAGATTTATTCCCAGAATTACGCGAAGAAGTATCAGATGTTTACAAAAATTTTACTGGATCGATATCCATTTTATTGATTGCTCCATACTTGATTGGAGAAGCTTATTCCAATGAAACACCTTCAGAATTAGCAGTAATTGAGATGAAAGAGAGCGACGCTGCGTTGTTCGGTGCATTGCAAGCGTACCAAAGCAACCGGAAAGACCGCGAGCTTGATAGGTATTTATTTGTTATGACGAAATGGGACGCTCACACCCAATCAATCATTGATACAAATTTTGTCAAACCACCTCATGGAATGGTTGCACATTTAATTTACCAAAGGTTTCCGAGATCGTGGACGCTTTTTCAAAATATGCAAGCCGAAAATGCTCAATGTATGCAATATAGCTCGGGCGTCATGAGTGGCGACGCTCGCGTTGATGTTCCGCAGCATTTAAGGCACATTATGAATCGCTTTCCTCAGATGCTATGGGAATGGATTTACCAGAATGCAAGTGGTGGGCACGAACTTTTTAATCCTAATTTCGAAAATAAAAAAGTGAGTTCAACTTCAGAAGGAAGCGGCGGATTAATTGGATTTCTAAAAAAAATCCTAACTTAACACTTTAAATAAACTTCAGAGAAAACCTTGATAATCCTCACGCTTTTCGGAACAACGACTGGACTGGAGGTAGTGCATCTTCCATTGGAAAGTACTCCCGCCACTTTGAAACTAGAAGACGCTTGGATCGAAATATCTCCAAGCCAAGCCAACACTAGTTCGGACAAAGATTTATTCGTAGTTTTTCGAAAAATTATTGGGCCACATTTATCAACGTGGATAGGCTTGTATCGTTCCGCTCGTGAAATTGGATACGATCGGCCTGGAAGTTTTTATGGTGCTGGCGCTTGGATAATTGAAGATACTGTTGATGTAAAGCTCATTACTGAAGTCCTTCAGCTTATGGCTTCACAAGTTCAAGCTAAGGCAATGAATGGCGATAGATTTATCAAAAGAATAAGCGACATCCGATCCGAAATCACTCCGCCTGAACAACTTTCAAGTCTAAGAAAAAGTTTGTCTAAAGCCACTGCAGGATGTCACCCTAGCGGGGAAGTTGGATTTATTGTTGACGGAAAAAATCAACTAGAAATAATTGATTGGGCTCAAAAAGCACATTCCGCAAACACATTTTCTAAAATATTTATTGGCTCTAACGACCAAACGCCAGATCACGCTGGAAATTCATCGATAACAACTTATAGATCCTTAGCAATTGCTATTGAATCTTCTTATTACAAGCGAACAACTGAATTTCAGAATTTACGTAGCGACATGCTACTTAAATTTAAGCAGAACGAGAAAACCATCTCTGATTTACAACAAGAAAATAATCATCTTGATCAGCTACTAGCCAGCGCCAAAAGTGATGTAAGTAAATATCGCCACCTAGCAAGCTTGTCTGAGGCTTCTGCCAAAGCTGAAAAGGCACATGCAGAAAGCTTATATCGACGACTAAATGATCGCTCTTTCATGTCAGGAGTTTCAAAAGATCAGCACAAAAGCGCTCCACCGAATAATCAAGTTTCATCTGATAGTGAAGACCAAAGAAATCTAAATAAATCTCTTAAAGATGAATCCACTTCAACTAACCAATTAAATACACATCAGAATCAGCACTCCCAAAAAATGGATAAGGCCAAAAAATCAAGGGCTCAGGAAATTAATGACGTATTGATTCCTACGCTGATTGTTTTGACTGGTTTAATAGTTATTTATATTATTAATATTGCTTCTTGTCGCAGGTGGGACATTGGTATTTATTGCGAATATTACCAATCAAAATCAGTAAATGTCGCGCCCATAGATCCAAGCCCAACAATAGCTCCATCTCAGCCTGCTAGCTATTGATTAAGTGGAACTTACTGATGCCATGTCTTTAATCAACCAAAACATACTTAAATTTGAAAAATGGCTCCAGCCAAGTTTTTTTTATTTTCTGCTCTGTTTTCTTTTGCTTCTTAATATATTAGTATGGTTTGTTTGGAACAAACGTGTTGATTTTGAAACTCATCCCGAAGTAATATCAACTCTTCAGGCGGAAAAAGAAAGGCTTATAAAAATTCTTGAGATTCCGTGTGGAAATATCAATTCCGAAATAACTGGGAATCAAGAAGTTGGCAATGTAGCTCCAGGCACCTTTGTGGGCCCTGACGATTCAACTGACGGACAAGATAAATTAGTAAAGCTACTGCAGAACGCGGCAGTTTTAGTTTCTCACGACAAAGGATATGGCAGTGGTTTTTTTATTGATCAAAACACAATAATAACTAATAGGCACGTCATAGAAGGAGTAAGCGGCAACATAGTTTTAATCTCAAATCGAACAATTGGACGCGCAATCAATGCAAAGATAATTTCTGTTTCAAGAGCATCAGATGTTGGTTCGGCAGACTTTGCATTACTAAGAATTGAGTCGAGCTTACCTGGCATCAAACCGCTTTCTATCTCATCAACTCAACCAGTTCCACTTCAGCGAGTCGTATCTGTTGGCTTTCCTGGCTCTGGTATTCAAACTGACGCCAATAAAGAGTTTCCATCGCCAATATTCACTTCGGGAGATGTAAGCGCCATACAACCTCAACCTAATGGCGTAGCCTTCGTAGTTCATACAGCAGATATTTCCCCTGGAAGCTCTGGCGGCGCCTTGGTGGATCGCTGTGGTTCTGTAGTAGGAGTGAATACGTTTGTAAGGGGTAATGAAAATAAAGCAGAAGGTCGACGTCTTTTTGCTCTATCGGGCGAATCTTTACGCCAGTTTCTTGGTGCTAGCGGGCAGCCTTACACCAAATCAGAAGTATGCAAGTCAAAAAGTCAGAATTGATTGGACGTTAGAGTGGCACGTCTTCCAATAATTACTCATCGCAGGGACATTGATGTTCGCATAGTGTTAGGTCAAAGCATATTTGATCTTTACCAACAAATTCAAAATATTATTCAAAGAGAATGTCCAGGCTTAAATAATTTTTTTGCAGAGCCTTTGTCTAACGCTGTTCGTGGGGAAATCACATGGAACACCAAAGCAAACGGGGAGATTAAATCTGCTGCAGATTTTAGCTCTGAAGAAAGATCTCTATCGTTATCTAAGCTTAAGAAAAATGCCTCAGAAATTACACAACTGATTGATAAACTTGAAAAGTCTGGTCGTGGTAGTTCAGCTGCAGCACTAGCTTTCCGAGGTATGCTGATAACTCCAGACTTAAATAAGTCCTTATTCCGTGTTGGTGAACATCTTGTCCTGGCGCAGTGGGGTTGTTTCGAACATGGCACTGACGCCAAGAGCGCTGATCTTTTTGAACAAATAGATCGGCAACCAAAGTATGAAATACCAATTGAATTAGGTTTGCCAAAAGCCGATGTATCGATCGAACAAGGACTTGGGCCGCGAAATGATGAAGTTCAACTGCCTAACCCACCTAAAGCCGAACCTTTAAAAAAATCCCCAGAGCCTGAAAGTAGTTTTGATAAAGTTCCGCCTTTAACAACAGGTGTTTATGTAGATGCGCCAATTTACAAAAATCCATTTTTTTGGCGCTGGCTAATACTGCTACTTCTGCTACTGTTATTGCTTATTGGTTTTTTTTCAAAATTTGGGTACATACGTCTACAAGGTAATGAGAACGCTCTAAGAACAGAAGTATTAGAGCTTTGGGAGAGAGTAGATAAAAAAATTAGAGACTGTGGATTACCTGCAATTCCTCGAACTGATACCGATGCTCTGCCTACACCTCCAATATCTAACGATGAGTTTAGAAATAGGCAGTCTGAAAATCAAATTAAAACTAATCGGAAATTCAACGTTTCACTTGCTTGGAATGATCCAGCAGATCTTGATTTGCTAGTAAAACAGCCAGACGGAGAATTAGTATATTTCAAACCATGTGAATCATCTACGTGCGGCACTTTAGATGTTGATGCAAACCGATGCGATCCAAGGTATCCATGTACCTCTTTAACTGATCGACCTTTAGAAAATATTTCATGGCCAAACAACATGATTCCCGGAAAGTACGAAGTAAAAGTCCACATGTATTCAACTAATCGACAAAGATCGGAAATTAAGTCAGTTCCTTTCACTGTGCAGGTAACTGAAAATGGAAGGCAGACTACCTACCAAGGTGTAATAAACCCTCAAGATGTAACGTGCAAGGCGGTATGCTCCTCCGTGCTCAAACATATCACTGAATTCACAGTACAACCGCAATAAAAAATGAATAAGTTCGAAAAAGAATTACCAACCTATAGAAAAGTAGTGTCATTGATTCCTGGCGGGACAATGCAATTTCTTGACATTGGAATTGACATCAGAAATCTTCCTAGGTTAAAGAATGAGTTTTTAGAACTTGAGGTACCGACCTCTGATAACAAAGTCAATGTTCATTTACGATGCCTCACACTTACAGAGGAAGGTGATCATTACATAGACGCGCAAACTGGTGAGCCTGTAATAAGCCCAACTTCAGGCCTACCAGATAAGTCTATACAACCCAACTATTCAATAAGTATTGATAAGGCACTCGCGCCCTTCCTCAATAAATGGGTACCTCTTCCTTTTTTTCGAACCGAAGGAAATATTGGTGGATCAGAAACAAGATATCGATATGGGCCGACTGATTGGGCAAGGATCAGAGTTCAACAAATGGATGAACCCGATAGTCAGGGCAATACTCATCGCTTGGTTATAGCATTTGATACTCACATTCAATCTGGAATTGATGTTACTACTATCAATCCTGACGAAGGCTATGCATCACTATCAGAAATGGACATGAACGATGGTGCAGAGCTATCGCTTGCAACTCAATTTAAATCATACGCTTGGTTTTTGAGTTTAGATTGGATGCGCGATTGGTTACGAGAGCTATTTGAAGAAACTTTACGTCAAAAATTTCCAAATAGAGTAATTAAAGAGTCTGATTTAGAGAATAGATATGAACACCTTGCAAGATACATTTCCTTTATAGAGCTAATTGGATTAACTGATGCAATTCCTAAGGTAAAACTAACTGATCCGAGAAGACACAATGATCCAATAGATGTTGACTTAGTTCTTGATATTGGTAACTCTAGAACAATAGGGATGCTAATTGAAAAGAGACCGGGAGAAAGTCTATCTTTAGATAATGGATCAGTTCTAGAACTTAGAGATCTGTCCCAACCGACGCTACATCATCGTAATACTTTTAGCTCTTACATATGTTTTTCGCGAGCAAGGTTCGGTGATCCAAATGGATACGCTCGAGGATCAGGCAGGGATAGGCCAAGTTTCAGCTGGCCTACTGTTGTTCGAGTCGGTGCTGAAGCGTTAAGACTATCTATAAATTCAAGGCGCGAAGAGGGGCAAACATCTATGTCAAGCCCCAAACGATATCTTTGGGATTTAAAACCGCGTGTTCAAGAATGGCGTTATGCACCATATGCTGATGATCCACTTTCCCCAGAGTCGCCTGTAAACAGTGGTGATTTTGTTGGGTTTGTTAACAATGAAGGAACTCCGCTGCATGCATTTGAGTTACGTCGTGGACAGAACTTGGAATTCATAAAAGGACAAAGTGATTTTCCAGTTACCGAACCTAGGTTTTCGCGCAGTTCAATGATGATGTTTCTGATTTCAGAAATAGTGACTCACGCGTTAGTTCAAGCTAATTCCCCTAATCAACGGAACAATAGACTAAACCCTGACATCCCAAGACGTCTAAAAAGCATCATTCTCACAACACCCCCAGCAATGTCCGTATCTGAACGGTCTCTGTACAAGCAGTGGGCTAATTGGGCAGTTGACATTGTATGGAAAGCACTAGGCTGGGAAGAATATGCAGACAATGGAAATGAATACAGGTCCAAACCAATTGTTCGAATGGATTTGGATGAAGCAAGTGCAACGCAATTAGTCTTTGTTTACAACGAAATTGAAAAAAGGTTTGCTGGCGACTCAGTCAAATATTTTGATATTTTCGGGAAAAAACGTAAAAAATTCAATGACAAAAAAAGCTTAAGAGTAGCTAGCATTGATATTGGAGGTGGTACCACAGACATGGTCATCACAACATATCTTTCAGAATCAGCTGGGGCTACAAATATTCTTATCCCCCATCAAGAATTTCGCGAAGGATTTAACGTCGCAGGAGATGATGTACTAAAAGCTGTTATCGAAAATCACCTAATCCCTCAACTTACTGCTTTTTTATCCTCTCGGGATGCAAACGTTAATCGCGAAATAGTAATGCGTCGCTTGGGTAAAGACGCAGTAGATTTGACCGAAAAAGATCGAAATTTAAGAGCTCAATTTGCCCAACAAATTTTTGTTCCAATTGCATTAGCTATTTTCAATAAACTAGAAAAATTACCTGTACAGGATTTGCCTTCATATTCTTCATTCCAATTAGATATTAAAACTTTATTTGAAGATGGATTTAGCAAGGGCTCTGAGGTACTACTTTTCATAGAACGAATAGTGTCCAAGCGATCTGACCCTAGCTTTGACCTAATGGATTGGCAACCAACTTTTGATCTTGCAGCTGTTGGCACAACAATTACTGCAACGATCTCACCATACTTGCACAATATGGCTGAAGTCATAAAACTTTGGGATTGTGATTTCTTGGTTCTGTCAGGCCGACCTTCATGCATACCATCTATCCAAGCAATTCTTCAAAAAGCACCACCGGTATTGCCGTCCAGAATTATTTCAATGAGTGAATATGCTGTGGAGAGCTGGTATCCATTTTGGACAACGTTAGACGGAAAAATTGATGACCCAAAAACAACTGGAGTCGTAGGTGCATTATTGTTCACTGTTTCTGAAGGTAATTTAAAGAATTTCCATATTCGAACATCTTCACTAAAACCTGCTTCTACCATCAAATATATTGGTGCTATGAGTGTTGACAAGCAAATAAGGGATCAGTTTTTATTATTTAATGGAAGTGACATTAGCAAAATTAAGGATGAAGAAATTTTTTGCACACTGCCCTTCCAAACGCAAATATTTATTGGATACCGTCAAATGGCTGTTGAAAGATGGAAAACCACACCCTTTTACCAGCTAGTATTCTCTGATCAGCGTGCAGCTGAACGAGCAACTCATAAAGGTCCTTATCAAATAACTCTTTCTTACAGTCGTCGATTTAGAGATGATGACGAAATTAATGAGAATGCTGAAAATGAAGGTGTTTTGAAAATAGTTGATGTGGTTGATAAGGATGGGGGAACAGTTTCCAAATTAGATTTGGTACTTTCACTTAAAAGTTTATGGGACGAAAGTCACTGGTTAGACACTGGTCTATTTGAGGTTAACTGAGGTAATGCATTGTGGAAAAATCTAATAATCAAGATGTAAAACTGAAAGCTCTTAATTCTTACAAAACACTAGGTGCAGCCCTAGAGTGGGTAAATTCTTCAAAAGAATCGGATGTAACTGGTAATCAAAGATTAATTAAGAACCTACGCACAGGCGTCTACCAGGTTCGACGTCTAGCTAACGCTGCAGAAGCGAAAATGTGTATCGGCGTGTACGGACCGAGTCAATCTGGTAAGTCTTATTTGGTATCCGCACTTGCGAGGAAGAACACTCAACGCCTTACTGCAATTATTGGAAACAGTGAGATCGATTTTATTGAAAAAATAAATCCAGAAGGAGGAAAAGAATCGACTGGACTTGTTACACGATTCACATTAGATCGCGATGCATTAAATAACGATTACCCGATCCAACTCAAACTTTTGAGTGAACTAGATTTAATAAAAGTATTTATAAATTCCTATGTTAATGATATCTCTCAAGATGAAGATTATGAAATAGAGCGGCATCAGGAGCAGGTGGAGCAAGTTCTAAAAGAAATAGAAAGCATGCCACGAGGAGTTAGTCCTTTAACCATTGAGGATGTTTACGATTTAGAAGATTACTGTAATGACAGGTATGCAAGTATTAACTTAAGAATTCAATCATTAAAAAAAATAGATTTTTGGTCAAGAGCAGCACAACTTTTACCAACTCTAGGAAATTTAGGAAGGCTACGCTTAGTTCAAGTTCTATGGGAAGAACTTCCTTCTTACACAAGCATGTATGCGAGTTTAGCTACAGAATTAGAAAGACTTAACCACGCTCCAAAAATATTTAGCTCTGCAGAAGCTCTCTTTGATACTTCAGAGCATAACTGGACGAGGGCACATTCGAGCATCATAAATGTTAGCTCTCTTGAGAAGTTTGGCGCTCCAGATGCAATTCAGGTTAATGTTTACATACCTGGCGGGGCAATTCAAAAAATTGCACTACCTTGTCTTTGCGCCCTCACTTCTGAGCTTGTAATCCCCATGCGTGACAAGCCACATGAAATGTTCGAAAGAGCAGATTTACTTGATTTTCCAGGCGCACGTTCGCGTAAAGCTCATCCGAAAAAGGCTAAACTGCTTAGCCAACCAGAAGTTCAAATAGAGAATTTTCTTAGAGGAAAAGTTGCGTATTTATTTGACAAATATTCTGCAGACTTAGAGTTAACGTCAATGGTACTTTGTATTGGGCCATCCAACCAAGAAGTGGTTGGATTAGACTCCATGATTGAGGATTGGATAATAAAATCGCATGGCGAAAAGCCAGAATCACGTGAGAAACTTAAAACTTCACTCTTTTTTGTTTTAAGTAAGTTTGACCAAGAGTTTTCAGAAGGCGCGGGTAAAACACTAGATGGCAGCAGATGGTCTACACGCCTCCAAGCTTCATTGATTAACTCGTTTGGCTCACGAGCAGACAAGACTAATTGGGTAAAAAGATGGACCACTACTAGCCCGTTTAATAATATTTACTGGCTAAGAAATCCCAATGCTGATCAATCTGGTCTTATTGAATACGAGGGCGCCCCTGGTAGCTCCTCTGAAATTGGCTTTGCCTCTAAAAAGACAGCACTCATATCAAACCTTAAGTCAACTTTTTTAACTAACCCACTGGTTCAACAACATTTCATGGAACCTTTAACTGCATGGAACTCGGGAATGGAGTTGAATGACGGTGGCGCTTCATACTTAATGAATCAACTCAATATAACTTGTACAGATGATCTAAAGTTACGTCAAATTGACGAGAGATTAAACAGAGTCTTGTATGCTCGTGAAGTTGACCTTAAAAAATATTACAAAAATTCAGATATTGAAATACTAAACATTGAGAAACTTACTTTTGCAAAAGAAATAACAGAAACATTTGCAAAACAATTTACTAAGCAGCGCTTGGGTGAATTAATTAGGACGCTTCTTGCATCGGACATTGACACTGTTGATACATTCAAAAAAACTTTACTTGACTTTGAACGTGATAAACATTCAAAACATTCGCTAAGCGAAACTGGTACGCAGAATTTAATTTTAATTGATCCTCGAGTGGCAGAAGAGTTAGGCTTAGAGTTACAAACCTTATCCAGCAAGGACGATAGCGGTTCAGTTACGACTCAATGGTCCTTTCCTGAAATTTTCGTCCAACGTTTCATTGATGAGTGGATTGATCGTTGTATTTCTCGGTTTTCATCTGTTAATTTATCAGAATACGTTATCGTAGAGCGGGAGTTAATTTTAAATTTGCTTAATGAACTAGAGACTGCTGCGAGACGCGACGGACTTATTACTCAATTAATTAAGACAGTGTCACAGGAAAATCAATATCTATCAGATGATCGAAGAAGCTGGATCTGGCGGCAAACGGCAGCGGTTACTGGAAAATTTAACGAATTTATTTCAAGAGGCGGCATTTTTTCTGAAGTAGAAGGACCGATATCCATAAAAACTTTAAATGGAATTGAGAAAAATTTATTTGAAAAACCAAAAGAAATAAGTGACGAAGTAATGCTCTCAGAAAATCAAACAGATTTTAGTGAAAGGTACCTCATGGACTGGATACAAGCAATGCAATATTCGGTTCGTCTAAATGCAGCTTTTCAAGCCGGAATCAAATCAGACTTAGAAAGTAATAAAAAACTCGGAGATTTACTTAAGGATATTTCATCACTATTAAATTCGGAGTCTATTGCATATGCGCCTTAATACCATTTCATCTGAGTCATCGCGAGGAAAAGGGTGGGCTAGAGTCGCCTTTAAGGAGTTCAGTGAAATCAATACTCTTTCCAGTCTAGCTATTGTCCGCCCTCGTCATACTGAACCTTACCTGGGCCGGCATGGGTGGCAGATTTCTGAAAGTAGACTACCCTTAAATCTTGAAAAATCAACTGATACTGACTTTTCCCTATTACTCCCGCCCGCAGTGGTCCAGCACTTAGAAGTAGCAAGTAACTATGAGTTTATTTTTTTTGACAAGAATGTAATACGTATTTCACAAGTAATAGTTAGATGGTTTGGTATCTCGTATAGAGCACCTAGAGGGGAAATTTCACCTATTGATATTATTCAGCAAGATGAGATATCTACATTGGATAATTTTTTTGGTTCATCAATAAACCAACCAGGAGCAAATAAATTTGAAAGTAACAATGAAGCGAAATACGCTAGCTCAATCTCTGGAACACTTGACGCGTGGAACCCCGGTAATTTTTCAACTACTAGCGATACGGAATATAGACCTTCAGACTCATCCTTTTTAGAACAAAATCCATTTATCCCCACCACAACAACACTTCCTCTCACTTCCTCCCGTGTAGTTAGAAGAGTAACTTGCAGAAATGTAAATTGTCGAGCTGAAATTCTCGATAGTATGCAAATATGCCCTTTTTGTCAGACACTAAAAGAATGAGGATTAATTAGCAAGTACCCAACTCCTACTTTTTAGAAATAAATCTCTTTGAAGCAAGTTTTTACTGAGTGTTAAAAAGCCTAATGGGATTTGGCGCTTACTAATACGAGGTGCAGTTTGTGTACGCCCCGTTCCTGTAGCAATTTGTTTGGATTGGGGGCCTTACTTGCGGTTGTGCTTGTTGTTGCATTTGATTTAACCCCCTTTGAAAAGAGTCGTCAGCAGCTTGCCTAGCTCTGGCAACGTCGCCATATTTCCAGCAATCTAAGCCACGTCTTGCAATTTCAGCCTCCCTGTCAGATTGCCAAATATTTATAGATGGCGCAGTCATCCAGCCCAAACATAAAGCACCGTCACTTTGTGCTCTAAATTTAGCTTGCATTTCTTGCTGGGATGCACATCCACTCAATAAGCTTGTCAGGGCTAAGCAAGTAGCTAATAGAGCCGCACACTTAAAACCTATAGTGTTGATTTTTGTTTTCATGTCAATACTTTAAACAGTTTCTCACACTACTCCTCAATCGATAACCCTTAGACCAAAAATCAAACTGCTGTATGAAATGACACGTAAAGAAATAAATCGTTGAGTAATTTTATTTTTAGATTCCTCGAATCGTTTGAGCAAAACTAGGTGTAAGGATACGCGGATGGGACCCAAATAGAAAATGGGGGGGGGTGGGGGTGCCGTGGGCCCGATCTGGCTAGAAATTGAAGGGGGAACCCCAACAAATATTTATAACTACAACTTGGGCTAACTTATGGGGCAAGACATAACTTGAAAGAGCCAATAACAAGTTGGGTACTAGTGCGGGTACCAGCTAAAGAATTAAAAATGAAAATGAAAAAATCCGTTTTAAATCAACGGCTTACAAGAATTGCTTGGCGGAAACGAAGTCTGCCATAAGGTTATTTCACACAATGCCATGTCATTGCATTTACCCATTATCTATGCGGGTTACAAGCGGATAGTTGTTTCAAGTGATTTCACCTGATACCATTAGACATCACATTTAATGGTATGTAGTTTGGAATGCCAAAAATAGCTAAACCCCTTAACGATATGCAAGTCAGACGAATCAGCTGTGTCGGTTGGCACGCTGTTGGTGGCGTTGCTGGACTCTTGCTGCAAGTGCGAAAACCCGCCAAAGAAGGCGCACAGATTCCTAGGTCATGGATTTTGAGGGTTAAGGTTGGCGATGACCGTCAGCCTATAGGACTAGGCTCGTATCCTCAAGTTTCACTTGCAGAAGCACGCGAACAAGCAAAGAAGCTAGTCATTGAAGCCAAGCAAGGCATAAACCTCAAAGCAAAGAAACGTGCGGAACGGAGCGCGTTGTTATCGGCAGCATCAAAAAACAAGACATTTAAGGAATGTGCCGAGGCATACATAGAAGCGCACAGCAGTGACTACAGTAGCGATAAGCACCGTAAACAGTGGCCTAGTACCCCAAATGCGGTGCAAAGTGCAAGCAAAGGGATGGCTATTGCGTAAACCCTGCAATGAAGAATGGAAGGTGCTACATACACGGTGGTAAGTCCACTGGTCCAAAACCTAAGCACGGACAGTCCTCAAAAGCGGCTAAGGAGAAAAGGCGAGCAATCCGTGAGTTGATCAAAGGCTTGGCTTCTTAACGACCTCGGTCAGCATTTTGATGTCAGAATGAGGAGGAACCAACGTAGCCAACGTCTAAAGGGATCCCTTGGGCCTATGCAGGGTCAAGATGGCAACGCTGTCTGCGGTCTGCAGGTGTAGGGTTCCGTAGGTCACACCAGACTATTCACCATGGGTTCGCCCGCCTGCAACGCTACGCCGCTTTGCAACAGTGCGTCGATTTCATCAGTGTCCAGTCCAGCCCGCCGCTGCAAAAGCTCACGCGTGTGCTGGCCCAGCAGGGGTGCGGCTTGGCGAGCGCGGTCGTGCACGCCCTCAAAACGAAACGGTAGGTCACAGTAGCGGTGGAGGCCGGCCTCGGGATGATTCAAGTCAAACAGGAAGTCAGTGGCCAGGAGTTGCGGGTCATTCCAGGCGTCGCGGCCGCAGCATACCGGCGCGGCGCACACGCCATGCGCCTGCAGATGTCGTGCCGCTAGGTGCTTGTCGCGTTTAGAGGTCCAAATCTCGATCAGATCGCGAAGCGGTTGGGCCTGCTCCAAGCGATCAGCTGCGCGCTCAAAGCGCGGGTCCAGCGCAAGCTGCGGCTGCTCGATAGCGCCGCACAATGTTTGCCACTGCGTGTCGTCGAACACAGCGATGGCCACCCATTCATCGTCGCCGGCCGCCCGGTAGGCGTCGTGTGGAGCGGCCCACGACAGCCGGTTGCCATGCGGCATGGGCTCCAAGCCTTCTTGTGCCGCCAGGAGCAGCCTTTCACCGTACCAGTGCATGAGGCTTTCGCGCTGTGCGAGCTCGATACGCTGGCCCTGCCCTGTGCGCGCGCGGTGATACACGGCCAGCAGCACCGCCATCGCACCGTTCAGTGCGCCGATCGGGTCCACATAAGCGGGACCGGTGCGCTGGGGCACGCCGTCGCCGTAGCCTGTGTGTACGGTCATGCCGGCCAAGGCCTCCATTGTTGGTCCGACCCCCCGTGTATCGGCCAGCGGTCCGCCTTCGCCGGTAACTACCATCTCAAGGAGAATGATGTCACCGCGCAAGCGGCGCAGGTCCTCGTAGCCCAGCGCCAAGCGTTGTAGGGCGCCAGCGGCAAAGTTGGAGATCACGATATCGCTACCGCGCACCATGGCGTCTACTGCTGCACGCGCCTGCGGCGCCTTGAGGTTCAAGCCCAGTGACTGCTTGCCCAAGTTCTGCGCATTGAACCATGCACTGCGGTTGTACGGACGCTCGCCCGGTTCACCATCGGGATAGCGCACACGGTCGTCGCCTTTGACCGCGCCGCGCCAATTATCGATGGCGTCCAGTGATTCAACCTTCACTACATCTGCGCCGAAGCCACGCAGGATGCGGCCCAACATCGGCCCAGCCCAGGCTGTGGAAATTTCCAGCACCTTCAGGCCATCGAGGGGCAGCGCAGGGTCAGTCATGGGTTTCTTCTTCCTCTAATTCGGGAGCGGCGGCAAACAAATGACGGGGTGTCAGGCTCATGCGGAAAAGTGGACCAAGCCGAGTATGACCTTGATTGTCAGTTTCCCAGAAACCACGTGCATTCATGTGATCGCAGTTGAGCACGTCGCCCATGCTGTTCACACGCGAGGCCAGGCCACGTACACCCTGGACACGCTGAACAAACTCATCAACACTCAACGCCAGCACCCGAGGCGCCAGTTGAGCGTAGGCAGCCGGCCAATGACGGATCAAGTCGTGAATAGCTCCAAAGCGCGGGTCGGCCGGAAGGCCGGGTTCGCCTAAGGTCTCGCACAGCGCAGCCCAGCGATCACCGCGGCAGTACATGGAGGCCCAGCCATCGCTGCAGCGGAAGATATCGCAGGCGCCCGGATAGGGGCCACGCGCTTGAACCGTGCCGTTGTAGGCGTACTGCGTAACGATATTCTGCGACATGGAGATGCTGGTCTCGTGAACGCGGATCTCCAGTGCTTGGCCCCTGCCGTGCCGACGTGCCAGCAACAGTGCGCCAACGATGGCGGACACGGCGGCCGCGCCGGCCGAGTAATAGGCGCGGTGACCAAAACCATACAGCGGCTCGCGATCGGCCACGCCTGTCGCCTGCATCAGGCCACCCAGTGCCTGATGAATCATCTCGCTACCCTTCCAGTCGGCGTAAGGGCCCATGGGCGCGAAGTCGCGAATTAAACAAGCTATCAGGCGCGGATACTGCTTCAACCAGTGCGCGAATTCGTCGGGCGCTTCGCCCAGCAACACGTCGGCGCCTGACACCAGGCGGTCGAATGCTGCCGCGCCAGGGGCCTTGGTACGATCCAGAACCATCGAATGCTTGCCACTGTTGAGATGGCGGAAAAGATAGCGATCTTCCATACCTGCGGCCTGCCGCATCGTGCAACCGCCTGGCGGCTCCACCAAAAGCACCTGCGCGCCATGCTCCGCCAATACGCGGCCGGCAAACTGCCCTGCCACGCCGGCACTGACATCGAGCACCACCAGTCCATCGAGTGCTTGCTGCTGCACCGGTGCATAAGATTCGTTCATTCGACCTTACCTCCCGAATTCGTGGTGCGCAGGCGACCGGCTATGAAGTCCGCCATGCCCTTCTGCCGCAGACCGCCCGCATCGCGCTGGCTAAGTTGGTCCACCTTGGCCTGCACAAAGTCATGTATGTTCGACATCCCCACACTCGGTGCGGCCCGGTAGATTTCCTTGATAGTCTGAAGCGCCGCCGGACTTTTGGACGCCAGTAACGCGGCCAATGCATCAACCTCATTGCCTAGCTGATCGTGCGGTACCACGCGAGTAACCAGCCGATCGCGGTGTGCTGTCTCGGCGTCGAAATTCACGCCTGTCATTGCGTAGTACAAGGCCATGCGTCCCCCCATCGCCTCAATAGTTTTGAGGCTGGCAGCGCCGCCTGGCACGTGGCCCCAGTTGATCTCGGGCAGCCCGAATACGGCTTGGTCGCTGGCAACGACGATGTCGCAGGCCAGCGAAACTAGGAAGCCCCCACCGAAGCAGTGGCCGTTGACCATCGCGATAGTCGGCTTAGGCGCGTTGGCAAGTACGTCCCACATCCAATGGCGCGCCAGTTCAATGATTCGGGCCTGCTCCTGCGGCTGATCCTCCAAATCGCGGAAGAACTCCTTGATGTCGGCGCCAGCACAAAAGCTCTCGCCCGCGCCAGTGATCACGATCACGTGCACCTTTGAATCAGCCACCACGAGCTCCAGCGCGTGTGCCATTTCCTCGTGCATACGCGGGTTCATCGCATTGCGCTTTTCAGGCCGCGACAGCGTGAGCCGCGCGGTGTGTCCTATGCGCTCTAGCGCAATGGTGCGGTAGTCGTCCATTGGCATTAATTGATCTTGGGCTTCCCCGCCAGCGCCACACCGGCCTGGTCGCGCTGGGTCAATAGGAAACCTCCAAACTGATCTGGCCCGTTGCCCACTAACTCGTAGCCGGTCTCATTCGCGCGCTGCACCATGGCCGGTTGTTTGAGCACTTCGGCGATCTCACGCGCCAGCTTTTCGCGTATGGGCTTGGGCGTGCCTCGTGGCGCAATCAGGCCGAACCAGATGCCGCTTAGGGCCGGGTTGGCCATACCGATCTCTTGCAGCGTCGGCACAGGCAACTTGGGAATGCGCTTCTCACCCGTGACAAACAGCATGGTGCCCGAACCGCTACTGGTGGCGGCCATCACGTTCAGTGATGTGATGTACATAAGCTGCACGTCGCCCGCAACAAAAGCAAGAGTCGAATCAGCGGCGCCCTTGTAGGGTATAGCGGTCCAATTCACGCCGTGCTGGCGCATCATGATTTCAAGCCCCAGATCTACCGGGTTGGCAGCGCCCAGCGAGATGTAGTTGAGCTTGCCAGGGTTGGCCTTGGAGTAGGCGATTAGCTGAGGCATGGTCTTGGCCGGAACGTCCTTCTGCACGGCCAACGCCAGCGACGCGGTGACGAGATGGCTGACCGGTTCAAAATCAGCTATGGGGTCGTAGGTTGGGCGGGTCAGTAGGTTGGGTAGCAGTACGAACTGCGTGTTAACGAGGCAGAACGTGTAGCCATCGGGCTTTGCATTGGCGCAGCCGTTGGTCGCCAACAGACCATTGGCACCCGGCTTGGCCTCCACCACGAAGCCATGGCCAAGGCGCGCGGCCAGGCCGGTGCCGATAGCACGCAGCAACGCGTCTACGCCGCCACCCACGCCCTGTGACGAAATCACTGTGATTGGTTTGCTAGGGTAGTTTTCCTGCGCCTGAGCGGTCATTGTGCAGGCCAGCCCAAGGCCCAGCGTCATAGCTATGGGCAATCTAGCGAGTCGGGAACGTTGCGGTGTCATGAATATCTCCTTTTTAGTGATTAAAGATGCGCCATCAGTTAGTACAGTGGATCCAAGGTGATCGAGCCGGCTTCCACTGCGACTAGGGCGCGGGCGGGCACGCTGGTGCGAAAGCGGATGTCTGTGCCTTGTACCCAGGCTTCGGTACGCAGGTGGTCGCCGGGGTAAACGGGGCTCGCCAGCGTCGCGTAGGCCGATCGCAGACGACCGGCGTGGGTCTTCAACGACCCAGTCGCGCCGCGCAACGCCGCGTGTATGCCCATGGACAGGCTGGCGAGCCCATGGAGAATGGGCTGCGGGAAACCTGTAGCAACGGCATGCACCGGGTCGGCATGCACAGCGTTGTGGTCGCCCAGCACGAGCCGGTAGAGGAGCGCCTGCTGGGCCGAGGTGCCATTTTCGATGAACCCATCGGGCGCGCGTGCGGGCACCGGTGTGCGAGGCGGACCACCCTCGTGTGGCCCGCCGAAACCGCCGGCTCCGCGCACGAACAGCCAGGTGTCGATGGTCGCCAACAATCCCTGCGTTACGTCATAGACCTCACGCCTGACGCAGACCAGTGCCCCGCGGCCTGCACCCTTGTCCACCACCTTGGCGTAGAAGGTCCGCGCGCGACCGGAGCCTTCAGTTGCAATGGTACGGTGCAGCACGAGACTGGCCTGCCCCACTACTACCTTGTCACCATCGATGCCCAGCATCGGATCACGGGTACGTGGATCGCGCACCAAGTCCACCCAGCCCAAGATGATGGGCAGCGTGGGCAGCGCGAGTAAGGGCTGGTTCGGCAAGTCCTCGTAGGCAAAGGGCAGCTGGTCAGTGTCCATCGGATCTGTGGGCAACGCGGTAGCCAGCGCGTACAACATGACCTTCCGTTGATCGTACCGGTAGTCCACCTCGAGTCCGGGGTGCGCGAGCAAGGCCGCGGCGTCGATCATGCGCATGTCTCCACAGACTCACGGATGGTGTACGTCACGGCGAAGCGCGACAGCACGGCCTCGACAGCTGCGGCTGTGCCTGGAGGCACCTCCAGCAGAATAACCTCCAACACCATGCCTCCTGCAGTAGGCGTTTTCACATGGATATCCCAGCGCCCCGCCACGTGGTCCAGTGCCTCGCGGAAAGCGCGCGAGGCGGCATCGGCCTGCAGCAGGTGCTTGAGCGGCTTGCCCACTGGGGACAGCGGGATGGCATCGATCACTATAACTTCCTTGGGAACGGCAGCACGATCTGAGATGTGCGCCGCCGCGAAAGCAATAAGTTGCGCAGTGTCCACGCTGGCGCCCTCGTTCAACTGCACATAGGCTATTGGGATCTCGCCAGCATGTGCGTCGGGCTTGCCGACGGCAGCGGCAAGCGCCACGCCGGGTGCCTGCTGCAGCGCATGTTCAATCATCGATGGATCGATGTTGTGGCCGCCACGGATAATCAAGTCCTTGCGTCGGCCGACGATGCGAACGTAGCCCTCGGCATCAACGCAGCCCAGGTCGCCAGTCAAGAAGGTGGCGTCACCGATAAACGCTCCCTGGTCCTGCTCCTTATTGACATACCCGGCCGCAACGCCCGGTCCCTCCACTAGCAGCATGCCGACTTCACCGGTCGAACAATCGCGCAGAATCTCACCCTCGGCGGTCATCTCAACCACTCGAATGTGCGTGTAGGGCACACGCAGGCCTGAACAGCCCGGACGTACTTCGCCGTCACGCGGATCGATCGTCACATTACTGGTGTTCTCCGTCAGGCCGTACATCATCAGGGCCCGCGCACCACTGATCTGCGCGATCTCGCGCTGCACCGCCGGAGCGATACCAGTGGAGCCGGTAGCAAAATAAGGGCGCAACGAGCTGATATCTTCCCCTCGGGGCGGATGGCGCACTAAGACAGACAGTGTTGTAGGAACGCCCGAGAGCTGTGTGATGCCAAAGCGTTCAACGAACTTCCAGTAGTTGGCGATGTAATTCTTGTCCCGCGCGCCCAGCATCGAAGGAACTACTATGGTCATGCCATTGGCGACCGGAACTAGTCCGCGCACGCAGAAGCCGCCAATATGGAACATGGGCGTGTCGGCCAACACAACGTCGTCGCAGGTGAGTGCAAGTCCAATGTTGCTGGCCCATTGGCGATAAACCAATCCCCCATGCGTGATACGCACGATTTTTGGCGTGCCTGTGGTGCCGCCGGAATGCACGAAGGCCGCTACTTCGCGATGGGCCGCGTTGGCGCGCTCGAAGACCAGTGCGTCGCCCGGGTGCTCGGCAGCCTGCACTAATAAGTCCTCTGTCAGGCTCGGCGCGCCGGGTAAGGCCAGCGAGAAAATTTTCAACGGCCTCTCCAACGCGGCGCAAGCCTGCCCAACCCGCTCCCACACGTCAAAACCTGTCGTGGGCCCCAGTGCAATAACTGCGCGCGCACCACTGGCGCGAATTAAATCTTCCAGCGCTTTTGCATCGAGCATCCAGTTGGCAGGAAATGGCCGTGCCGCCAGGAATGCACCGATGACTGCTGCATAAAGACCCGGCAGGGCTGGCGTGAGGATCAGCACCGGATCCTGCGCGCCCAGGCCACAACTGCTAAGCAGGTTGGCCACGCGCAAGGACCTTTCGCGCAGGTCACCGTAGGTCCAGGTCAGGGCCGTTGCGGCGCTGTCTCCGTTGGCGATGAAATGCAGTGCGGGGCGGTCCTTGGAGCGCTCACAACCTTGCATCAGACGGGCTGCGAAATCCCATGTGCCGATTCGCTCGTGCAGGGGCACGCGCTCGATGGCCTCGATTTCGGACAGCGTATTTACGGGAGGGTAACGCGCTGCTGTTAGGTAATTAGTCTCCATTGTCTGATCTTGAATGAAATACACCTGGCTTTCAATGGACACGATGGAACAACTATTATGATAATATTGTCAGCAATGCAGTTAGATTCATTTCACCTAATGGGCGTTTTTGTGCGCGTGGCTTCGAGCCGCAGCTTCACCTTAGCCGCTGATCGGCTTGGCATAACGCCCTCGGCTGCAAGTAAAGCGATCGCGCGCCTTGAGCAAAAACTGGGTGTGCGGCTTATCGTGCGCACCACACGCAGCGTTCGCCTGACGGAGGAAGGCGAGATCTTGCTAGCCAGCTGCCAGCGCGTGCTCATAGAGATGGAGGCAGGCGAAGCAGCACTGTTAAGGCGAGTAACCGAGTTGTCGGGACGGCTGCGGTTGCACTCGACCCTGGGTTTCGGTCGATGCGTCGTAGTTCCCCTGATAAATGAATTTTCGCGCGCGCGGCCGGCGCTGGTTATCGACGTGGACCTCAGCGAGCGCGAGGTGGACCTACAGCAGGAGCCTTTCGACATGTCAATATGTTTCGGGGATCTGCCAGATAGCGGCCTGGTTGCGCGCAAACTCGGATACATGCGTTTTGTCACAGTCGCTTCCCCAGCCTACCTCTCTCAACACGGTAAACCGGCCAAGCCAGGCGACTTGGCCGACCATGTCTGCCTGGGCTACTTCCAGCCACGCACGCTGCGCTACCGGGATTGGCACTTCAAGGGTCAGGGCTCCCGAACTGCTCCTTCGGCCCAGCTGAATGTAAACAACGCCCAGTCGCTGCTAGATGCTGCCATTGACGGTATCGGCATCGCCAACGTCCCCAAGGTGATGGCTTGGGACGCCATGCAGGACGGCCGCCTGCAAGCACTGCTCGAACCCTTTGCCACCATAGGCTGGCCGGTGTCGCTGGTGTATCTAGAGCGTCGCTATCAGTCTCAGCGCGTCAAGACGCTAGTGGACTTCCTAGTCAAGCGCATCCCGGCCGATCCACGCTGGCGCGGGTAACGCCGCAAGTTTCCGGGAATAAGATTGCGTCTCCTGCAACACCCGAAGCCACAACTGTGCGCATCAAGACCGAAAGTACCCATTGGGCCAAATGGCATTCCCCCAATTCTCTAGAAATTTAATAATTTCAATAATAAATTGGAGAGTAAGCCATGAAGAGAACGAAATAGAAGTCTGAATTTAAACAAGAAGCAGTTAAGCAAGTTGTAGATAAAGTACACGCGTCATCTGGTGTTACCCAAAGATTAGGTGCTATGTCCATGGTGGAAAGTCCACTGGGCCTAAGCCTAAGCATGGACAGTCTTCAAAAGCGGCCAAGGAAAAGAGAAAGGCTATCCGTGAGTTGATCAAAGGCTTGGCATAGTTGATGTAATTGAATTACATATAACTTTTAAGCACATCTTTATCATTCAATCTTAAGTCGAACAAGAGACAACAAGTATTGTGACGCGGGGGTCTTCTCTCAATGGATGCGCCACTCCTCAACCAATGCTTGGGCGAAGGCCTAACTTGGCGGTGGCAGCGAACGTCCCGGCACCGGAGCAAGTGAGTGCCCATCACGTCCAAAAACGTGAAGCGATTCAGGCGGCAAGCGTAAACGAAGCTGCTCTTTCGGGGAAATTGAATGTTCCGTCGGAGTCACGAAGGTAATTTCGCCTAGCGCTAGTTCAATGTGTGCAAAGCTGCGGTCGCCAAAGTGCTCTATTCCAAGTATCTCAAAAGCGCTTGGGTCCGCGTAGATTAGATTATCTGCGCTGTCCGGATCGAACTCCACATGCTCCGGCCGGATGCCCAGTGTTGCGGGTTGATCAACTAGCAGAAAGGGTAGCCGAAGTGAGACGCCACCATTCAGATTGATCAGCGTCCTCCCGTCCACAACCTGATGGGCGATAACCGTGAAGAAGTTCATGGCCGGTGAACCGATAAACCCGGCTACAAATCGGTTAACAGGAGCGCGATACAAAGCAAGCGGCGAACCAATCTGCTGGATGACTCCGCCATGCATCACTACCAGCGTATCCGCAAGCGTCATTGCTTCAACCTGGTCATGGGTAACAAAGATCATGGTTGCCGCTAGCTTCCGCTGCAGCCGGGCGATCTCAAGCCGCAGCGCAACCCTCAGCTCAGCATCCAGATTGGAGAGCGGCTCGTCGAAAAGAAAGAATTTCGGCTTTCGAATAATGGCCCGCCCCATGGCTACGCGCTGGCGCTGGCCGCCTGAAAGGTCACGTGGGTAACGCTGGAGCAGTTCCTCAATGTGCAACTGCTTAGCGGTTTCGCGCACGCGCAGGTCGATTTCGGTATTGGAAATGCCTTCCATGCGTAGAGGAAAAGCAATGTTTTCAAATACCGTCTTGTGGGGATAGAGGGCGTAGTTTTGGAAGACCATTGCGGCACCCCGCTCCTTTGGTCCGAGATCGTCGACCTCTTTATCGTCGATTTTTATGGATCCCGCCGACAAGTCTTCCAGCCCTGCAATAAGCCGGAGCAGCGTCGATTTACCGCATCCTGAAGGGCCGAGCAGAACGGTAAATTTCCCCGCGGCAATATCAAGGTCTATGGAACGAAGGACAACCGTGCTCCCGAAGTTTTTAGTTGCCCCGCGCAGTTTAATGGCAGTCATAGTTGTCGCTCACACCAGGGCGCCCTGAGCCGTAAGAGTCTTTCGCAACGCCGCCACGTCAATCTCGCGCGGTTGACAGCCACTTTTCACGCTCATTGCCGCAGCAGTACCAGCAGCCTGTCCCATGGCCTGAATGTGGGCTTGATTGCGCGCTGATCCGTTGGCGAATCGCTCCGACGACAGGCAGCGGCCAGCTACAAGGACGCCGTCGAGGTCTCTCGGCACCAGACATCCGTAGGGAATTCCATAAGAGTCCCCATTATCGATGTGCAAATGCTCGATGATCCCGGAAGCTTGATGTACGTCAAGGCAGTAAGCACCGCGGCCGATATCACGCTCGCTTTTACGTCCTTCAACGCAACCTTTGTCAGTGAGTGTTTCCACGCCCACAATCCGGCGACTTTCCCGCACGCCCAACGCAGACGCTGAATCAACTATGAAAGATTGCTCGAAGCCAGGTACATATTTACGGTAAAAATCGTACACATGGAACAGCTGTTCACGTCCCTCAATGGCGGCTCTGGTGAGTGCCTCGCCACCCACTGGGTTATAGCCCAGCAGGCTGGTCGAATTGATTGTTACAACGCCAGGTGTAGTGGTGACACTGAACACAACGCGCTGCCGATTAGGGTGGAATTCACCTTTAGACTGGGCCTCCTTTACTGCGGTGTAATGCCCAGTGACCAATGGAAAGTCCATCCAGTGATTGAGCTCCTTTGCCTTCTCAGCCTTAGTCTTGCCGATGAAGGGATCCTCAGCCAGCATGAACTCGCCTGGATTGGCCTTAACATACAAAAAATGTTTTTCCAGATCGACATTGCCAAGACGTGAGAAGAGGCTTATGGACATAGTTCGGCCTTGGTCATCGCCCTGTTGAAAGGCGCCGTCCGCCTTGGCAACTAAGTCGGCATCTCCCGTGCAATCGACTATGACCTTTCCCCTGATCCTAGATTCACCCGATTTATCAAAAGTGCGAATGCCGACGACCTTGTTGCCCTCAACTAAAGGGCCAACAGTATAGGTATTTAGAGCGATTCGGACCCCTGCACCAAGGCAGAGCTTCTGTGCAACCAGTTTGAGAACCTCAGCGTCGATTGGGGTTACAGAGAACGAGTTGCCGTAGGCATTGGGTAAATGTCCCCGATGCTGTCGGAAGGCTCCGCCCAAGGCAATACATTCGTCAACAACTTCCTGTGGGATACCTTCGCAAATCTGCTCCCCCTTCATGTTGTGGAAGGTCAGGAAGTTGCCCAGCAGACCAGCCGTTGCATTGCCACCAAGGAACGCATATCGATCAGTGAGCAGCGTGCGAGCGCCATTGCGAGCCGCAGCCACTGCAGCGCATACGCCAGCCATGCCACCACCGGCAACGATTACGTCGAATTCATCTTGATTTGAAATCATATTGGGTCTTTCTATTGGTTGAGAAACTGAATAGCTATCCCTTGATCGAACCGGACGTGAGCCCGGCGATGAGATACTTTTGCACGATGATTACAAAAATTGCGATAGGCAAGAGTTGTAAGGAGGCGCCGGCAAACAGCACGCCCCAGTCCACCCCGGTCGCTGAGCCCATGATTTCACTTAGGACAACTGGAGCCGTCTTAGCCCTAGTTGTTGTAAAAATGAAGGCGAACAGATAGTCGTTCCATGCGTGGATGAATACGAAGACCCCCGCAGCGATCATTCCTGGAACGCCCAAAGGCATCGAGACGTGCTGCAAGGTCTGGCGCAGTGATGCCCCGTCGTTGGCGGCAGCCTCCTCCAGCGTGCGCGGAATTTGGTCGAAGGATGTCTTCATAATCCACGTGCCCAGACTGATGAAAAAAGTCGCATACAGAAGAACGAGCAAAATGCGCGAGTCGTTCAGTCCAAGCAAATTGGCTACCGGGAATAGCGGCAGTGTGATGACAATTGGAGGGAGAAGGCGCAGCACGATCAGGGCGAAAGCCGAGCCCGTAACGTACCTGCCCTCGCAACGGGAAAGCACCCACCCCGCCAAGGCTGAAGCGGCTATGGTGAGTAAAGTTGCCCCGCTCGTGACGATGAGGCTGTTGAGCAGGCTCTCGAAGAAAACCGGCCAATCGCGCCAGAGTCTGACATAGTTGTCCATGGTTGGATCGAATACGAATTTGACTGGCACGGCAAAGATGTCGACGGGCCTCTTAATTGACGAAGACAACAGCAGAAATATCGGAAACGCTGACCACAGGATCGCGATAAGGATTCCTAACGCCTTAGCACAGACGACAGCACGACGACGTATTGACCTAGCGCGCATGGACGAACATCCGGCGATACATGCTGCGAAGGTAGGCCGCAGCGATCAGGAACGACAGCACGACCATGGCCCATGCCGTCGCTGACGCCATGCCGTAGTCGTAGTACCTGAAGGCACTTTTATAAAGGTAAACAGCAAGAACTTCCGTTTGGCGGGCCGGCCCTCCCTGAGTGAGTAGCCAGACCTCTGGAAATATGCGGAAAGCGAAGATGTAGCGAAAGACCACAGCGACCAGGATGGCAGGCATAAGCAACGGCAAAGTCACCTGACGGAAGCGCTGCCAGGCATTGGCGCCGTCGGTTCGCGCGGCTTCATATAGCTCATGCGGAAGTCCGAGCCGCGCCGTGTAAACGATCAGGAACGTGAAAGGCATGTGCAGCCAGACGCTGAGCACCACCACCAGAACCAGCGCATGGCTTGGCTGCGTCGTCCATTCCAGCTCGGGAATACCGAACGCCTGAAGCCAGTACGATACTACCCCTGCTTCTGGGTCGAACATGTACTTGACCAACAAGACTCCAACCACTTCGCTTACAGCATAGGGTAAGAGAATGATGGAGACGATGACGCGACAAAGCAGACCAGGTGGTGGTAGCACGGCCGTCAACAACAGAGCGAGAACCAGCTCTATGTAAACCACAGAATTGACCACGATGAACGTATTCCAGACCGACATCCAGAAATAGCGGTCTCTCAGCAGCTTCGCGTAGTTTTCCACTCCTACAAAGGATGCGTCTTGCCCAAAGCTCGACTGCATGAAGCTCAGAGCGAAAACGTAAGCTGCCGGCAACAAAATGAAGAGGGCTAGGAGCAGGTGCGCCGGGGCCGTCATCAGATACGGCAGGAAACCCGGGCGTCGCAAAGTCGGCGTCATTTGAAATTGGCCTTTGTCCAGGAGCTAAGCTTTAGCGGAGCAGCGCGGTCACACGCTTCCTTAGGTCGGCCGCAGCGTCGGCGGGGGTCATCAGTCCGAGCATCACTGCCTCGAAATTCTCTTTCCAGATGTCGGAGGCCTTAGGCGCGTTATCGAAACCCGGAATGGCAGGCTCGCCGTTAATCAGGGCATTGCGCTCTTCACTGGCATAGGGAAGCGACTCCTGCAGCCGGGCATCGTCATAGGCTGCGAGACGAACCGGGCCATTTCCGTTGACCGCCATGCTCACAGTGCTTTGCGGCGCTGACAGGTGACGGATGAGGCTCCAAGCCAAGTCCTTATTTTTGGTGTTCAAGGGGATCCCCACAGCCCAAGCTTCGAAGATGCCTGGCGCGAAAGCCTGGCCGGAGCCGGCGGCGGCAGGTACTGCGACGGTCTTTACGCGCCCCGCAAACTTGGATAGCTTTGGATCGTTCATCTGGGCATTTCGAGCCATAGGATAAATGACCATGGCGGCGCGGCCCTGCATCATCCACTCGAGAGGCGTGTTCTGGTCGAAGGTCGGCATCGCCTTTGGCAGAACTCCGGCCACAAACAGTTCTCTAATAGTTTGATAGTAAGCGACGATCGCCTTATCGGGCCCGCCGAACTTTAGATCAGAGGTGATGAAAGAGCCGCCCATGGCACCCAATAAGGCGATCTGGTGCGAGTAAGCTCCGAGCACAAGGCCGGACACTCTGTTCCCATCGGGCTGTACGTAGGTAAGGCGCTTGGCGTAATCGATTAGCTGCTCAACCGTTTTTGGGGGGTGATCAATGCCGCGCTCTTTGAAATAAGCTTCATTGAAGTGCAATCCTTGGGTTGCATGGCGTAAAGGAATGGCATAAATTTTGCCGTCAAACGTCATCGACTTGACCATTGGCGGCGAAATCCCGGAGAAGTTGGCGATAGGCGCTTTCGCAAGGTAATCGTTCAGGGGAGTGAAAAGTTTGGCGATCTTGGGCGTGGCCTGAGCGTTGAGGATGAAGCCAACGTTCACCGCCGTTTCCCCCAAGCTGAGTTCACGGAACAGTCGCTCCCTTAGGGGGTCGATGCCGAGAGTGATCCATTCAATTTCGGCATTGTTTGCAGCGCGCCAGACGGCGGTGATGTCGCCCCCTTGCCCCTTGGTGGCTACGTCCTGATGAACCCGGTGACCCATGACCACTAGCTTCTCAGCGGCTAGCGCCGTCCCTGAGGTTAAAAGCGCAGCAATGGCGGCATAGTTCAGCGCGCCCCGAATTCGAATTAGGAATTGACTAGCAGCTTTGTCCGACATGATTTGCTCCAGAAAAAATGGGGCACATTTGAATCCCCCCTGAGTTGACCTAAGTCCTACAGTACCATGGTACTATATAGGAGTCAATGTGCCAAAGTCCATGTTTAAACATGGTTAGGGGCATTTAAGCGAATGACCAACAATTTTTTTGAAAAAAGCCGTCATGAATTTCGTCGACAAATTTCTCAAACCCAGCATGCCTGGCTTACCCAAGTACGGCCAGCTTCGGGAGATGCTTGTTGAAGCAATAATCTCTGGCCACTGGGGACCTGGTGACCAGCTGCCCGCTGAGACAGATCTCGCTAGACTTACAGGATTCAGCCTCGGCACAGCCCAGCGGGCACTTCGGGCTCTCGTCGACGAGGGCCTCGTCGTTCGAATTCAAGGCAGCGGCACCTTTGTGTCTAATGGCCTCGGCCTTATCGAGGAACCCTTGCACCTTCGCTTTCTCGGTGATCCGGGGAAGCCGCGGTTTCTCCCGCTGCTACCGACTGTGCTCTCGCGCAAACGTATTACAAAGCGTGGCCCTTGGTCTGACTGGCTCCAAAAAGAAGGCGTCAATCTTCTCCGTATCGACCGCAAGTTGTCCGTAAACGGTGAGTTCAATGTGTTCAGCAGCTTCTATTTCGACGCACACACCTTTCGTGATCTGGCCGAACAGCCCCTAAAGTCGCTTGAGGGAATCGCGCTTAAGCAACTCCTTGGTAGTGCTTTAAGCATGCCGATTACAAGTTTCCAGCAGAGCGCCTTGCTAGCGACGTGTTCGCCGCATATATGCAAGGTTATCGGGATAAATCCCACGACCCATGCACTGGTATTGGAGAGCGCCGCCAGTGCCGGCCGCGCTAGACCCGTCTATTACCTCAAGTCGTTTATCCCGCCAACCAATCGACGACTCTGCCTGTCGAATGATTGATCGATGGGTTGCGCTTAAGTAAGTAATTGCCCCGTAGTAAGTCTCACGCTTAGTGGCCGCCCTGCGGTACTTTCCAATGCTTGTGGCTGACATATGCCGAGCATATGCCTTCAGAAATGATGCCGTCAAAGACAAAAGTAATTATTCAAGAACGATTAGTTCCGGGATGGCACTTACCGGTTCTCGCAGCTTTCGCTGCAAATAAAAAGTCGCTAGATCTTGAATGGGAAAACATCAAAAGTATTGCTAAAGCTCAAGGGATCTTTGCTGTGGCGTTAGCTTACTCAAACAGCAAAAAGGATGACCATAACTTCTTCCGAGATCCTTAAGTGCTTTAAATATATTTTTGGAAAAGAAGGTTACTCAATAAAAATAAATCAAAAAATATTTACAGGAGATTTTGTATTTACTTTCAACGTAGGCGAAAAAGAAATCAAAATGAGTGAAAATGAAATCACTGAGTTTTTATTAATTAAATTAAATGAAAAATACATGAAGAAATAGCATGTCTTACCAAGAATTTAAAAACTTCATTACAAATGATATGCAGATGAAGCATATCTATCAACCTGTGATGTTGATAGAGTTACTTAAGAATCAAGGAAAAGCAACAGAAGAAAAAATTGCAAAAGCAATATTGGACTTTGACCCTATTCAACAAAAATACTATGAAGATAAAGTAAGAAACATGGTCGGTGATGTTCTCAAAAGGAATGGCATAACAGACCGAGTTAAATCAACCCATTCATTACTAGGATACGAAGAACTCACTAACGAACAAGTTCAAGAATTGATTGAACTACTAGGTAAAAAACTAAGAGATGAAATTGTTTCTCGTGGAGATGAGTTCTGGAAGCATCGTGCAAATGATAGAGAAGAAGTATCAGGATCTGTTCGCTATGAGGTGCTAAAACGAGCAAAGGGTCGTTGCGAGTGTTGTGGCATTTCTAAAGAAGACAGACCACTAGATGTTGACCATATCGTTCCAGTTAGCAAAAAAGGTAAAAACGATATTTCAAACTACCAAGCACTATGTTGGTTATGCAATACGAATAAAGGCAATCGTGATAAGACAGATTTCCGTAACTTAGAGAACTTCTATGCAGAGAGAACAAAAGATTGCCTATTCTGTGATGTTCAAACAATAGACAGAGAACGCATCATTGCAGAGAATGACCTTGCATATGCGATTCGTGATGGGTTTCCTGTTACTGAAGGTCACACTCTATTCATACCTAAACGACACACGATAGATTACTTCGGTCTTGTGCCGGCAGAAGTATCAGCAATCAATCAGTTGATGGAAGCACAGAAAGCATTTCTAATTGAATCTGATTCAACTATCGGTGGTTTCAACATCGGTATGAACTGCGGTGAGACTGCAGGACAGTCTGTTTGGCATTGTCATGTGCATCTGATACCGAGACGCAAAGGTGATGTTGAGTTTCCTAAAGGTGGAGTGCGTCATGTAATACCTTACAAAGGCAACTATGAGGATCTGCGGTGAATCTTGAACTGTTCTATGTATTGATTGCACTCATCATGGTGTTTTTCTTTTACAGACGAAATTTGCTGTACCTACTCCAAGATAAAAAAGAAACAATGCAAATGCTACTTATATTTGCATTAGTTGCATGTCTTGTTTATGTGATTTGTGACTATATTCTTGATGTGATGCCGAACAACCTTAGAAATTGATTCAATGAAAAGACTGCTCGTTATTTTTTTTACAGTATTGCCAATTGCATCATTTGCAAACGACTCGCATTGCTACTCAATCCAAAACTCTGATGCCAAGAACTCATGTCTTGCAATTGCAAAGAATCAAGAGTCATACTGCTACTCAATTCGTGAGTCTGACGCAAAGAATCTGTGTCTTGCACAAATCAAAAAACAGAAAAGTTACTGTTACAGCATTAAGGCAAGTGACACCAAGAATCAATGTCTTGCGTTAGTGAAGTAACTGAGATTTTATGGACAAAAGAATCCCAGAACTAATTAAAAACTATCTTGCATCAAGAGATGGTCTAAAAGAACTCGGCATTCTTCGTTCAGAACGAAATCTTCAAGGCGACTATGCTGAATGGTTGGTTGCGGAGAAACTAAATTTAATTCTTGCTGATAGTGCTATTCAAAAAGGTTTTGATGCTACAGGTAACGATAGTAAAACCTACCAAATTAAATCAAGAATGGTTACAACTATTGAGGATAGAACTTCATTTGATTTTCAAGACCTCGCACATGAATTTGATTTTTTAATAGGAGTGTTTTTTTCTAAACGTCTTGATGTTATTCAAATGATTAGAGTTCCATACAAAACTGTTCTGGAATTGGCAGTCAAAAATAAAACAAACTATAGGTTTAGATGGAATCGTGAAAGTATGAGAAATGCGTCTGTTGAGATATTAAATTAGCGATATATTTCGAAAATTTACCTAAGTGTAAATATTAGGTCATCTGTCATTTGAGTTAACTTGAGTGCGACTTCAATCATGCCATCTTTTCCATTTCCTTTGCCTCTGAGTCCTTCAAGAACTCTAATCGCAGCATATCCGTGAACACCCATTGGACCGCCGGTATGAGTGCCAATATCCGTAACAACATCCGATACAAACTGAAAATAAATTCCGTTAAATCCCGCTAGTCCATTTATCTTTGTGTCTTTATCGACTTCTGCTTCTTTAGGAAATTCATCTAATATTTTTCGTAATTCTTCATTACTTGTTGCCAGTTCCCCTGCTTTCATTGAGAACGGTTTTACTAAATTTTTAACATCGTCAACCATTCCATCCATGTATCTTTGATAAGTTCCTTTTGTAATGACATGGATTGATGCTAATTGTGCAAATAGCAAATAAACCGTTGCTTTAAGTCTGTTTGCGTCATTTATTGGAAGATTTATAGTGCTTAAAATATCGTGGCAATAATCTGTATAGATTTCTTCTACTGTAAGTTTCTTTTTACTTCCAAAAATACTTGAAAAAATTCCCACTTCTGTCTCCTTCGTTTAATTGAGTAAATGATTATTTAAGTTTCATCCAACATCTTTGTGAATAATGCTTCTTGATCTCTGTCTCTTTTCCAGAAGTCATAAAGAAAGTATGGATAAAGTATAAGTATGCCTGCTCTGATGCAAGTCTCAAGTGCAATGATTTTCCATCTTGGTATCGTTTCAATATCATTGACTGAAACGACCTTCATCAATTCCCATGGAAGTGTTCTTGCAAGTCTTCCATAAAAATTGAAGAACAGACCTAATGCGAAGTAAAAATACAGGATGACTAGAAAATAATCCATTTGATTCCTTAGATATAAGTTTTATCAAGTCCCCAATGACTTGCAAGTTGCTGAAGTTTGTCTTTGAAGTGAAATCCGAAACCTGTCATTTCTGATGTGATATCAAACCCGAAGTGTTCAATCACTACCGACAACACATGAGGTGGATAAATGCCTGCCTTGCCCCACTCAGGTTCTGCAAGATGCACCTTCACACCATCAATGAGGAGACAGTCGTTATCGCTATCCTCTGTAACTGGTATTCCACACTCAGACAGTCTCTTCGTCATATCGTTGAGATAGAACATAGAGTGCGCACCCATGTCATGCATAAGTTCTAAGAACTTATCTTTTTGCTCTATTGTTAAATCCCAAGTCATGGGGTAGATTTATCACATCTGCATAACTTGTCAAGTCAAATGAAAAAAATAATTGCAATACTGTTGCTCACCTTGTCATTTGGTGTAATTTCTCATACTAAAGATCCAGTTAAATTATCAAAGAGTGGTATTTGTCATGCCCCTGGATCCACTTACTATGAACAGACTAAGAACTTCACACCCTACAAAACAATGGATATATTTTATGAATGATGGTTTGTATGCGTATTTAATAGGACTGAGCATGCTTGCACATGGATCAATTTCATTTTCAAAAAAATTACGACCATATGACAAAAGAAGTTTGCAGTACCTTATGGCAATTGGTAATCTTTTTACATTTATTTTTTTTGTTGCAGGGTTTTTCTTCTACCGTTGGTATGTTCCATTCGTTGCAGCGATAATTTTACATTTGGTATATGAAAAAATTAGCAATGACTTTTTCCGATACAACATATTTTTTGCAATAAAAGACCAACTATTTATAGTCATTGGAATTTTTATTAGTGCATATTCAATGTTCACTTATATATTTAAGGAGTAAGGTGTATGTCTATATTTTGGACTCTTGTTTTAATTGGCGTTGGTATTTTCTTGTATTCACAATTTAAACGAAATAATGATCTTTCAGTTTACGAAGAAAACATTGACTTAATCAAAAATTGGGTTACAAGTAAAAGTGGTGACTTTGAAACTTTTAGATTTAGCGTCTACCAAAATGATGCATTAATGGTTAATAAAGGTTCAACTATTTTTGTGGGTTTTTTTTCAAGAAACGAAGATGATGATTGCGGGTTCTATTTCGAACTTAAGGGCGGAGAAATCATTTTGGAAAAACTATATTTTCCGACGGGTATCACTTCGTGGCATAGCACTAGAGCAAGAGAGGCGTTACAACATGGTGCCACTATGTATGAATTGTTGAACTTCGCAGAAGAAAAACACCATGAAGAGTTTCCGCAATGGAAAGGTAAAAAATAATGGATTATTTTTTTCTATTATGTTTAGGTGGGTTTTTAAACTTTATTAATTTTAAAATTAAAACAGCACACTTATCAAATGAAGAGATGCCATATAAATCTAGCGGTTATGCTGCAGCATTCTTTGGAGGAGCATTCATATATGGTTCTGGAATGTGTCTCTTATATTGGTTATTTAGTTAACTAAATTGATTGAAGTTCAGACTACTTTTTTTTTAATGATTTAACTTAATTTTTTTTTCACCTTGGACTTAATGCATTCCATGAAAGTCATTTTGAATTTCATGGCAGTTTGATTACAAGTCACATAGTTCCTATTGATAATCCATTCCACATCATCAACAAGTAAATTATTTTCTTGTGCTATTTCCCGAATGTATCTCTCTTCGTAAATTCGCTCTGTCCCAAGTATTCCTAGTTGCTGTCTCTCATTCATAGACACAACGTGTGATGTCCAGTGCGGTGTCATCAACACTTTATCAATCAGCAAATAACTCATCCCCATCTCTTTAAAGTAAGTTGACATTTTTTCATTGTCACGTTCAATAACTTTAGGCAAATCATTTGGATCAAGTTTGTCTCTATATGTGTTGCGATGAATAGTGAGTGTTCCATAGACCATTCTTTCAACACCACCAACTACAACATCTATACAAGCACTATGACATTGACTATTTGGTCCCAAGTACGTGTTTAAATTTCTTGACCGTATCAGTCTACCCATTGACATGGATGCATTACCAAAACCACCAACCGAATTAATCTGAACTGCGTTCATTTTGAGGGTGTAACCCTCTTCAGTTAATTTGTCTAACGCTTCTTCTAATTCAACCTCTTCTTTATATTCAATAGATTTCAAAATTAAAATCGTAGCAATTTTCTTATTTGTATCTAACTTACGAACAACAACTTCGGCACTTGTAATAGTAGTTGAAAAAATAAATAAAATTATGAGCGTCTTATAAAATAGTTTCATGTGATAAATTTTTTAAATCTGCCAATAAGATTTATCGTATTCGTAGTTACCGTCTAAAGTTTCTTGAGTCATCTTTCTAATATGCTCGATTTGAACTTTTAAGTTCTGATTTCTTGTTCTTTTGAAATCATCACAGAATTCAAAAATCTCTTTTGCATACTCTTTTTCAAAACCTACATGAATTGCCAAATTAACATCCAAAAGAATTTCCTTCCAACTTGAGTTCATTGGGTGATTTATTAACTTGCGGACTTCACTCTTCAGTATTAATGCATCAGAAATTAAGTGAGTAATGTATCCAATCTTTTCACGCAATGGTT
>Ga0164294_10000529_pt1 | contig 36474 bp, 39 predicted proteins | sample GEODES005metaG_FD_111479 | JGI IMG/M metagenome (GOLD analysis project Ga0164294, IMG submission 111479) | Oligotrophic lake water microbial communities from Sparkling Lake, Wisconsin, USA - GEODES005 metaG | ecosystem: Environmental > Aquatic > Freshwater > Lake | place: USA: Sparkling Lake... | reverse complement strand
CTTTTTTAATATTAAGTTCTTACTTTTCTTGTTTTTTATTTATGGAAAATAAAGGGTTTTACTTTTTTTTTAATAGAAAAACAGGGTTTGGTTGAAATTTAATGCTTTCAAATCACGATTTTCTTATAAATGCTCATTTTATCTTTTTTATTAGAAACAATCAAAATTTGTTTTTAATCGTTTTTTCTTTTTACTTCTAAGAAGGACAAAAAAGTTTCAAATAAACCCATATTTTATGATTTTCTACTTTTTTAATATTAAGTTCTTACTTTTCTTGTTTTTTATTTATGGAAAATAAAGGGTTTTACTTTTTTTTTAATAGAAAAACAGGGTTTGGTTGAAATTTAATGCTTTTAAATCACGGCTTTCTTATAAATGCTCATTTTATCTTTTTTATTAGAAACAATCAAAATTTGTTTCTAATCGTTTTTTCTTTTTATTGCCAAGAAGGACAAAAAAGTTTCCAAAAATCTAGATTTCATGATTTTTTTATTTTTTGTCTTAAATTTTCCATGTTATACTGGTCAATAGTTAAGGTTCGATTCCTTAAAATAACAATTTTCTTTTTCTTTAGGACATGGGGCCCCCTAGAGCTTTTGTATGTTTATTACTGGTTGTTATACTCATCAGGGATAGATTTATTAAAACCAACGCTCATTAAATTATTGTCATTACTTGATAAAAAGCAGAAAATTCTTTTTTAAAGTAAAAAACAGTAATTTAATGGACGGGGGCTTTAGTTTTGTCTTTTACCCTGGTGGGTAAAGGATGAAACTAAAGGCCAGGCCCACGGAGTGTGTCGTGAAGCGGTAAGCGGAACGAACCCATGAGCGGAACCCATAGCGAATGGAGCAGTGAGCCGAAAGGCGAATACATAGACGAGTGAGCCATAAGGCGAATAAAGAAGTTTTTGGAAGGGGGTGCGGGGGAAACCTTTTATTATTCTTTTTTATTTTTTTTTTTAATTATTCAACTTCTTTTTTTGATGTTACTTAAGTTTAGCAAATGTAAAGAATTAGATTACGAAAAAAATAATAGCTATGAACACGGATATTACATGTTGATGTTTTCAAAAGTAAGGATAGTTTAGATATCGCTTATTTTATTCTTTTATTAAAGATGATCAAAATTCTTTTTTAATCCTTTTTTATTATAAGATGGAAGGACAAAAGAGTTTCCAAAAACCTAGATTTCATGATTTTTTTATCTTTTTTTATGTTCTTTTAAAGTTTTAATGTTTTTCAGTTTAATTCTTATTTTAAAAATTCTCTTAATTATTGTGCCTTTATTACTTTCAGTAGCATATTTTACATTAGCTGAAAGAAAAATTATGGCTTCAATCCAAAGACGCCGTGGGCCTAATGTTATTGGTTACTTGGGCTTACTACAACCTTTGGCTGATGGGCTCAAATTATTTATTAAAGAGACAATTTTACCAACATCGGCGAATATTTTCATTTTTTTACTTGCGCCTTTGTTGACATTTTTTTTAAGCTTAATGGGTTGGGTTGTAATTCCTTTTGGTGAAAATTTAGTTGTCGCAAATGTAAATATTGGTCTTTTATATTTATTTGCAATTTCAGCCTTAAGTGTTTATGGGATTATTTTATCTGGTTGGTCGAGTAATTCTAAATACGCTTTCTTGGGCTCATTGCGTTCAGCATCACAAATGGTTTCATATGAAGTCTCAATTGGTTTTATCGTCATAAGTGTTGTTCTGTGTTGTGGTTCCTTCAATTTGTCTGAATTAATATTTTCTCAATCCAGAGTATGGTATTGCTTACCACTATTTCCTATGTTTTTAATTTTTTTTGTGTCCGCACTTGCTGAAACGAATCGTCATCCCTTTGACTTACCTGAGGCCGAAGCTGAACTTGTTTCTGGTTATAATGTTGAGTATTCAGCGATGGGGTTTGCACTTTTTTTTTTAGGTGAGTATGCAAACATGCTTTTAATGAGTTCTTTAACCAGCATTCTTTTTTTCGGCGGTTGGCTTCCTATTTTGAATATCGCCCCATTTACTTTTATACCAGGTTCGGTTTGGTTTGGTGCAAAAATTTGTATTTTTGTGGTTTTATTTTGTTGGATTCGTGCAGCATTGCCTCGTTATCGTTACGATCAATTAATGTCTTTAGGTTGGAAGACATTTTTACCTATTTCAATTGGTTGGCTTTTTTTCAGCTCTTCAACATTAATTTGTTTCAATTTTTTACCTTTTTAAAAATTAATGTACATGATACTTTTTTTATTTTTATTTTTAATTTTTTGTTCTTTTGGTGTTATTAGTTCAAGAAATCCAATTCATTCAATTCTTTTTCTAGTTTGTGTTTTTTTATTATCCTCAATTTTACTTTTTTGTTTAGAAGTTGAATTTTTAGGCCTTTCCTTCGTCCTTATATACGTAGGTGCAATTGCAATTTTGTTCTTATTCGTTGTAATGATGTTGGATTTAAAAATTAATGACAAATTATTCAATAGGTTTCGGTATGATTTAGTTACCTATTTTTTAATTTTTTTTTTTTTTCTAGAATTAGCTTTACCTTTTTCTAGTTTAAATATTTATTCACAAAATTTGCATTGTTCTAATTTTGATTGGATAAATTGGTCATCACAGATTGAAACTTTTTCAAATATTCAAGCAATAGGCCAGGTGCTTTATTCTTATTATTTTATTTTTTTTTTATTGGCCGGTTTTATTCTATTTGTTTCTATAATAGGTTCTTTAATGTTAACTTTAACCTTAAATAAAGCAGTTGATATGCGTTCTTGACATTATTCGTCATATTTTTTTGACGACACGTTTTTTAATTGGTCAATTAAATATCATTCATACTGAGCTTAATTTAAATCTGCTGATAACATTATTTGATTTTTTCCTAATTTGTTTTAGTTTCAAGATGCTAAAAATAATTTTGTACTATGTCCTCTCAAGAAAATTAAAGAAAGCGATTAAATTTATATCATTTAAGTTGTGATATTTCATTAATATTATTTTTAGTTTTTAAAAATCAATTTTTTATGAACATTATTTCTAATATCCGGTATTTGCTGCCACAAGTTTCTATTTTAGGTTATGAAAAAAAAATTTTAATACTAACGCTAGAATCTGAAAATCTGGCTTTTGTTTTAACCTTTTTAAAACTACATTTTAATACTCAATTTAATTTATTAACTGGTATAGTTGCTGTTGATTATCCGTTTCGCAAACGAAGGTTTGAAGTTATTTTTGAACTTTTAAGTGTATTTTTTAATGTGCGAGTTCGTGTAAAAACTTTTATTGATGAAGCAACCACTTTACTTAGTTCGGCTTCTATTTTTTCCGCTGCTACCTGGTGGGAACGTGAAATTTGGGATTTTTTTGGGATATTTTTCGAACAAAATCAAGAAATTAAGAGAATTTTGACTGATTATGGTTTTGTAGGCCATCCAATGAGGAAGGATTTTCCACTGAGTGGTTTTGTTGAGTCACGATATGACGATACTTTAAAGCGCGTTGTCTCAGAACCATTGGAACATGCTCAAGAATTTAGAAATTTTGATTTTATTTCGAGCTGGTCTGACGTTTCGACTAATTAAAAAATAATTTATATGTTTTCTCAAGAAAATTAAAAAAAGCGATTAAATATATATCATTTAAGTTGTGTTTTTAAGATTTGTTTTTTTATATGAATAATAATCATTTTAGGTGGAATAAAGATTATATTCTTGCCATTGTCGATAATCATATCATTGACTATCCAAGTCCGATTAATTTAAGTTATGCGTGGAGTTTTGGTGCTTTAGCAGGAATTTGTCTTGTTATTCAAATCCTTACAGGAGTTTTTCTAGCTATGCATTACACCCCACATGTTGACCTTGCATTTTCTAGTGTTGAACATATAATGAGAGATGTCAATAATGGTTGGCTAATTCGTTATATGCACGCTAATGGTGCTTCAATGTTTTTCATTGTTGTCTACTCTCACATTTTTCGAGGTCTTTATTATGGCTCGTTTATGGCACCACGGGAGCATTTATGGTGCTCGGGTGTCGTTATTTTTCTATTAATGATGGCGACTGCTTTTATGGGTTATGTTTTACCTTGGGGACAAATGAGTTTCTGGGGAGCGACTGTTATTACTAATTTGTTCTCTGCTATACCTATCGTTGGGCCATCTATTGTTGATTGGTTGTGGGGCGGTTTTTGTGTCGATAACGCAACTTTGAATCGTTTTTTTAGTCTACATTTTGTTTTACCTTTCGCTATAGCAGGTTTAGTAATTGCTCACATTGCGTTATTGCATAAGGACGGTTCAAATAATCCTTTAGGAATTTCAAGCGATAGCGATAAAATATCGTTTTATCCTTATTTTTATGTAAAAGATTTATTTTCTTTATTATGTTTTATCTCTTTTTTTTCGATTATTCTTTTCTACTATCCAAATTTATTGGGTCATCCAGATAACTATATCCCAGCAAATCCTATGTCTACTCCTGCTCACATCGTTCCTGAGTGGTATTTCTTACCTTTTTATGCTATATTAAGGTCAATTCCTGATAAATTAGGTGGAGTAGTCGCTATGGGTGGTGCAATCGTTATTCTTCTTTTCTTACCTTTCATAAACACATCGGAAGTCAGAAGTTCAACTTTTAGGCCGATTTATCGAATATTTTTTTGGTTATTGTTTGCGGATTTTCTACTACTTGGTTGGATTGGTCAAGAAGTTGTAGAAGAACCTTACACATTAATTGGTCAGTTGGGTACAGTGTTCTATTTTTTATTTTTTCTATTCTTAATGCCATTAATCGGACTAATTGAAAGTGCTTTAATCAAAACTCGAAATTTTTAAAAAGTATACACTAAAGTTATCATAAAAATACAATTTTTATTAGCGTTTAAAAAAGTGTTTTTTATTTTTTTCTTATTTGCAAATGACTTTAAAAAAAGAAAATTTACAAAAAAAACTTAAAACTTTAAGTTTAAATTTTGGGCCACAGCATCCTGCTGCACACGGGGTTCTTCGCTTAGTTCTTGAACTTGATGGTGAAATTGTTGAACGTGCAGAACCACACATAGGTCTTTTACATAGGGGTACCGAAAAATTAATTGAATACAAAACATATTTACAGGCTTTACCTTATTTTGATCGCTTGGATTACGTGTCCATGATGGCTCAAGAGCATACTTTCTCCTTAGCGGTTGAAAATTTACTAAATTTAAAAGTACCTATTCGGGCGCAATACATTCGTGTTCTTTTTTTAGAAATTACAAGAATTTTAAACCATCTATTAGCAGTTGGCTGTCACGCTATGGATGTGGGCGCAATGACCCCCTTTTTATGGGCTTTTGAAGAGCGTGAAAAATTAATGGAATTTTATGAACGAGTTTCCGGTGCTAGAATGCATTCAGCTTATATACGACCCGGTGGGGTTTCAGAAGACTTGCCAGCAGGTTTTTTAGACGATTTATTAATTTTCATTGAACAATTTAGCACTCGTATTGATGAAATGGAGGAAATGTTAACATCAAATAGAATTTGGAAGCAGCGTTTAATAAATATTGGGGTTGTTAGTTATAAAAATGCACTAGATTGGGGTTTCAGTGGTGTTTTATTACGAGGTTCCGGGTTTGATTGGGATTTAAGAAGAGATCAGCCCTACGAAATTTATGATAAAATAAATTTTAAAATTTTCACTGGAAAAAATGGTGATTGCTTCGATAGGTATCTGATTAGAGTCGCTGAAATGCGTGAATCAATTTCTATCATTTCACAATGTTTACGTGATTTCCCAGAAGGACCTATCAAAACTGATGATAAAAAAACATCTTTCTCCTCACGAAAAGAAGCAAAAAATTCTATGGATTCTTTGATTCACCATTTTAAATATGTTAGTGAAAGTGTTTGTGTGCCAAGAGGTGAAACTTATAGTGCAACTGAAGCACCTAAAGGTGAATTTGGTGTTTATTTACTATCCAATGGCACTAACTTTCCATATCGCTGTAAGATTAAAGCACCAGGCTTTGGGCATCTTCAAGGATTAGATATGATGACAAAAGGTCATATGCTTGCTGATGTTGTAACGGTTATTGGAACCCAAGATATTGTTTTCGGTGAGGTTGATAGATAAAAGATGTTCATTCAAAAAATCATAACTACTGAAGGATCAATTTTGAGCCACTCATTTTCAAAGAAAATCATTTTCTTAAAAAATGATCCTTACAACAATTTTTTATGGCAATCTTTTAAAACCAAAACTTTATCAAATAAAATAAAAAACATTCTATTGTATAAAAAACGCTTTTTAAATTAATATTAACGTTTCTTTTTTAAAGGGTTCGTAGTTCAATTGGTAGAACATACTGCTCATAACAGTACAGTAATAAGTTCGAATCTTATCGGACCTTTAGTGTTTTTTGTTTTATTATAGATTTAAACATAACATTCCGAAAATTTTCCTAACAGTAGGAAAAAAAATTATTCACAAATGTCCAAAAGTCAAAAATTTTATTCTGTTAATTCTTTAATATTGCAAAAATTTGTTTCGCATTTAACAAAAAGTGGGAAAAAATTTAAAGCCGAAAAAATTTTAAAAAATGTTTTAATCAAAATTGCATTAAAAGGTTTCGCTCCGATTAAAGTTTTAATTTTTGCAATAAACAATGTAAAGCCGCTTGTTGAGGTTAGAAATTTTCGTGCAAAAAATCGAAAATCGTTTCAAGTGCCTTTCCCCCTTAAATTTATGAGGCAAATTTCACTTTCTTTAAAAATTATTTTAAAATCTTCGTTTTTAAAAAAAAATTTTGAAGATTCTTTAGTTGATGAACTTATTAAATCTTCTCAGGGTCAAAGTCAAAGTGTAAAAATAACAAAAAATATTCATAAACTTGCTTATCAAAACAGAATTTTCATTCGTTATCGTTGGTTTTAATTTCTTTTTTAACATGATTTTTTCATTAGATATCTTAATTTTAATTTCAACTTTTATTTTTTTTTCAGGTGTTTTAGGTTTAGTTATAAATAAACGAAACCTGTTAATTATTTTAATGTCGATCGAATTGATGCTTGTAGGGGTAAACTTAAACTTCATTTTTTTTTCGGTTTATCTTGACGATCTTTTTGGCCAAATTTTTGCTTTATATGTTTTAACTATCGCAGCAGCAGAATCTGCTATTGGTTTAGCAATTTTTATAATCTACTTTAAAGAAAAACAAACTATTTTTTTAGATGGTTTTATAAGGGCTCGAGGTTAAAATGATACAAAAACAAACTTTACTAACTGTTGTTGACAATTCTGGTGGAAAAATTGTTCGTTGCATTCATATTCTAAAAAAGGGTAAAAAGCCACGACACGGTCAAATAGGTGATGTAATTGTTTGCTCAGTCCAACAAATTCGAAAAAAAAACAAACTCACATCTAAAGTTAAAAAGGGGGACGTTTTGTATGGTGTTATTGTTAAAACGTCTAGTTTTTTAAAACGCTGCTCGGGTTTATCATTTTGTTTTTCAAAAAATGCTGTTGTATTGCTAAGTAAACAGTTTAAACCATTAGCGACTCGTGTTTTTGGTGTTATTCCTGGTGAACTGCGTAATAAAAAATTTACAAAAATTATTTCTTTATCTTCTGGTCTTCTTTAATTTAAAAATGTCTAGTTTACAAAAATCAAAACAATTTTCACGATCTTTTTTTTATATAAATATTCACCAAATTCCGCAAGTTATCAAAAAATTGACTCTTTTTTACACGTTAAAAAAAGATATATCTTCAAATTCTCTAATAAAAATTTCTTCATTTTTAGAGTTAATCTCATTTCAACGCCCAGTTTTTATAAGGGCAAAGAAATCTTCACTTTTCTTAAAGATAAGGAAAGGTGCACCTATGGGTCTGAAAATCACTTTACGGAAAGGTCGTTTACTTTATTTTCTAAATTATTTAACTTGGCAAATTTTTCCTAATATTAAAAAATTTAATTTAAATACAAAATTTACAAAATTAAAAAAAAATAAAGTAAATTCTGTATTTTTTGCCATAATCGACCCGTTTGCTTTTTCGATTCTTACACATTTTTATTTTTTTTTCAAATCGTGTATAAATTTAAAAATTTTAGTCTCATTTTCTAATGTTTCAACAAAAAACGAAACATTTTTCCATACTCGGTACTTAAAGTTACCTATCTAGAACTGTTATCGAATACTTTTCTTATAATAATATTCCATTTCTTTTGTGCCTAGTATTTTAACAAATACTTTTTATTTATGGTGTTCAAGATGGTTTTTTTCCACTAACCATAAAGATATCGGGACTTTATATCTTATTTTTGGTGCATTCTCTGGGGTTATGGGTACGGTTCTTTCTATTTTAATACGAATGGAATTATCACACCCAGGGAGTCAAATATTAGCAGGAAATAATCAATTATATAACGTAATTGTTACAGGTCATGCTTTTATTATGATTTTTTTTATGGTTATGCCTGTTATGATTGGCGGGTTTGGAAATTGGTTTGTTCCTTTAATGATTGGTGCTCCGGATATGGCATTTCCAAGAATGAACAATATCAGTTTTTGGCTATTACCTCCTTCTCTTTTATTATTACTATCGTCCACTTTAGTAGAAGCAGGGGCAGGTACTGGTTGGACTGTTTACCCGCCATTAAGTTCTGTTCAGGCGCATTCTGGTCCATCTGTTGATTTGGCAATTTTCAGTCTTCACTTAGCGGGTGCTTCTTCAATTTTAGGAGCTATTAACTTTATAACTACCATCTTTAATATGCGCGCCCCAGGTATGTCAATGCATCGCTTACCATTATTAGTTTGGGCTGTTCTAATTACAGCCTTTCTTCTTCTTCTATCATTACCTGTTTTGGCTGGTGCGATTACAATGTTATTAACTGATAGGAACTTTAATACAACTTTTTTTGATCCTTCTGGTGGTGGGGATCCTGTTTTATACCAACATTTATTCTGGTTTTTTGGTCATCCGGAAGTTTATATCCTAATTTTACCCGGTTTTGGCATGATCAGCCATATTGTCTCTGTTTTTTCAAAAAAAACTGTTTTCGGTTATTTAGGAATGGTATACGCTATGCTTTCTATTGGGATCCTTGGATTTATCGTTTGGGCTCATCATATGTATACTGTGGGTATGGATGTTGACACTCGAGCTTACTTTTTAGCTGCTACAATGATTATCGCTGTTCCTACTGGTATCAAAGTTTTCAGTTGGATTGCAACAATGTGGGGTGGCCATATTACCTTTAAAACTCCTATGTTATTTGCTTTAGGTTTTATTTTTTTATTCACAATTGGTGGCCTAACCGGTGTTGCCTTAGCAAATGCGGGGTTAGACATTGCTTTACACGATACCTATTATGTTGTAGCTCATTTTCATTATGTTCTATCAATGGGTGCTGTTTTTGCTATTTTTGCTGGTTTTTATTTTTGGATCCACAAAATGATTGGCCTTCAATATTCGGAAATTTTAGGCCAAATTCATTTTTGGATTTTTTTCGTAGGTGTTAATGTAACTTTTTTTCCTATGCATTTCTTAGGATTAGCAGGAATGCCTCGTCGAATTCCAGATTACCCTGATGCTTATGCTGGGTGGAATTTAATTGCATCTTATGGTTCGTATTTATCAGCTATTTCCAGCTTGTTTTTTTTTTACGTCGTATTTCATACTTTTGTTTATGGCGAAGTTGTAAAAAAAAAAAACATTTGGGCTTAAAAAAAAATACTTATATTTAGACGTAATTGTAAAAGATCGAAAGAAAATGGCTTTGAAGGCGAATAAATTCTTAAGTTTTATTTATTTAAACAAAACTTAGGGTTATTTGCTAGAATCGAACATTCTTTTTTTGGCAGATATTTTGTAATTTCATTTTATCTTTTTACGTTTTTTTTTTATTTCATCTTTTTTGCCCTGGTTGTCAAAAATTAGGTCTTTAAAAAGTTAAGTTGTGCGTATTTAAAACAGTACTTAAGTCCGGAGCTTTTCTACTCGCTTGTCGGCAATAAACCGTGGCACCAGTTTTCTATAGTCATTGTTGGGGTGCTACATTAAAAGTTTTGGCCAAAGCCAATCTTGGTCACTTGGCGGTTGTTAGTACCGGACTTGTTGTCGTCGACCATGCCCTATCATGAGAGTGGTTTAAAAATGATAATTGATACCAAAGCATATTTGATTGGTGAAAAAATGAAGTATAATTTCGGTGTAAAGCATAATATACCTTACACAGCTGGTGATTTGCCCGATAAAACGGTTAGCATCTTGAAAATGTTTGTAATGAATATTCACTACGCCTACTAAGAGTTAATTTTTTTTGCATTTTATGGTTGATATTTAGCCACTATTTTTAGTTTCTTTTTTTTTTTACTTGGTACTTCATACCTTTGTTTATGGCAAAGTTGTAAAAAACATTTGGGCTTAAAAAAAATATTTGTATTTAGACTTATTTTTAAAAAAGAAAGATGGAAAAATTTGTTTTACCAAAAAATTTTAATGACCAAAAACATCCGTTTCATTTGGTAGATCCGAGCCCTTGGCCGCTTTTAGCTTCACAAGGTGGATTAGCTTTTACGTTTGGTGGCGTAATGTATGCACATAATTACAATGGTGGGTTTACTTTATTTTGTCTTGGATTTTTTACAATTTTATTTTCAATGTACGTATGGTGGCGTGATATTATTAGAGAAGGTACGTTTGAAGGTCAACATACTTTTGATGTACAAAAAGGGCTTCGACAAGGCGTGCTGCTTTTTATTGTTTCTGAAATTATGTTTTTCTTTGCGTTCTTTTGGGCTTTTTTTGATTCGAGTATAAAACCAAGCTTTATGCTGGGCGGGGTTTGGCCACCAGAGGGTCTTGAGACGTTAAGTCCTTGGGGAATTCCATTATTAAATACTGTACTTCTACTTACTTCTGGTGCTACCGTTACTTGGGCTCACCATGCAATTGTCGCTGGTTCGAAACAAAATGCTCAACTAGGACTTTTTTTTACAATTATTTTAGCGATTGTTTTTACGGGATTTCAGGTTTTTGAATATTTAAACGCTCCTTTTACTATTTCAGACGGGGTTTATGGTTCTACATTTTTTTTGGCTACTGGTTTTCATGGATTTCATGTTTTCATAGGTACTTGCTTCTTAATCGTTTGTTTAATTCGTTTGAGTGTGAATCATTTCACTCGTGAACACCATTTTGGCTTTGAAGCAGCAGCGTGGTATTGGCATTTTGTTGATGTCGTTTGGTTATTTTTATTTGTTACAGTTTACTGGTGGGGGTTTTAAGTTTTATTAGTAAATATTATCATGTTTTTTTTATCTAGTCCTTTAGAACAATTTCAGATTTTACCAATTATTTCTTTAAATTTTGGTATCTTTGATTTTTCAATTACGAATGCTACGTTTATTCTAGCATTTGGGTTGTTAACTTTTCTTTTTATTTTTTATTCAATTCTAGCACAAAATGATACTTGTTTTGTTGCACCAAACGCCATCCAGTATGTTATTGAGCTTTTCTACGGAGTGGTTTACTCTTTGCTAAATGATAACGTGGGGTCTGCTGGTAAATCTTTTTTCCCATATGTTTTCACTCTTTTTACTTTTATTCTAATTTCTAATGTGATTGGTTTAGTTCCTTATAGTTTTACAGTGACAAGTCATTTAATTGTGACTTTCACATTAGCTTTAATGACTTTCATTGGGATTAATATTATTTGTATAAAAGAACATGGCATTCATATGCTTTCTTTATTTTTACCTTCGGGATCTTCGATATTTTTGGCTTTGCTATTAATTCCAATTGAAATTGTTTCTTACTTTTTCAGACCTATCAGTTTATCTGTTCGTTTATTCGCAAATATGATGGCAGGTCATACTTTGTTAAAAGTAATTATTGGATTCGCTTGGGTTATGATGCTAGCTGGTGGCGGATTATTAATTGCTCACACGATTCCGTTATTAATTCTAGTTGTTCTTATGTTTCTAGAATTAGGGGTAGCTTGCATCCAAGCTTATGTTTTTTCAATTTTAGTTTGTATCTATTTAAACGATGCAATTCATCTACATTAATTTATGGTAAACTATTTTTATTCTAAATGTTTAGATCTGTAGTTCAGGGGTAGAATAGACCGTTTGGTAAGGCCGTAAGTTCGAATCTTGCCGGATCTATATAGAAAAAAATTGTTATAATTAAGCATTTTTAGCTCAGTTGGATAGAGCAATAGCCTTCTAAGCTGTAAGTCATGAGTTCAACTCTCATAAAATGTTGATCATAAATCGCTTGACGAATTTTTATATGAATTAAATTTATTTTATATGTCTCTTCTTTTCAAAAAACCTGTTACTTCTTCTTTAAGACATGTCTGTTTAGTAAAAAAAACAGATTTATCTAAATCTAAAATTTTAAAAACGCAGAGTATTTTTTTAAAAAATAATGCTGGGCGTAATAATCAGGGACGTTTGACTAGTTATCACAAAGGTGGTGGTCATAAAAAACGATACCGACTTATTTTATTTAATCGATCTGACTTATTTGGGGTTGTCGAATCAATTGAATACGATCCTTATCGTTCGGCAAATATTGCTCGAATTTTTTCCGAATCATTAAATAAACATTTTTACATTTTGGCGCCGGAGGGTTTAAAAAGGGGTCATTTTATTAGTTCACAAATTAAAAAATCTGAAATAAATCTTAAAGTTGGTAATCTTTTCTACCTTGACAGTTTACCTTTAGGTGTATTTGTCCATAATATTTTTTTTCCCCAAAGAAAAACAGGATTTGCTCGCTCAGCTGGGTGCTCGGCTCAACTGATTTCAAAAGATCATCAATATTGTCGAGTTCGTCTAGCTTCTGGCCAACATAGATTGTTTCATTTAAAAACGACTGCTACACTAGGTTTAGTCTCTAATTCTTTGAAACGACAAATTACTATTGGAAAAGCAGGTCGTTCTCGTTGGTTAAACAAGAGACCAATCGTTCGTGGTGTTGCTATGAATCCTATAGATCATCCTCATGGTGGGAAAACTTCAGGAGGTCGACCATCTGTTACTCCTTGGGGTAGGCTAACGAAAGGTCAACCTACAAGAAAACGAAAATTTAACAAATTTTTTATTAAATAATAAAAATAATGAGTAAACGCACTCTTTGGAAAGGTCCTTTTGTTGACTATACTTTATTTCACGAAGTTCGACTTTCTACTAATTTTTCCATCAAAACTACTAGCAGAAATTCTGTCATTTTGCCCTTTTTAATAGGCAAAACAGTCAATGTTCATAACGGAAAATTTTTTCTACCACTAATAATTAATGAAGATATGCTTGGTCACAAGTTAGGGGAATTTATACCTACCAGACTGAGACATGTTTATAAAAAAAAAATAAAAAAAAATGGGTCAAAAATCAAATCCAAATAGTTTTCAATTATCTCTAAAAAAAAATAACAATGCCGGGAGTTTTCAAAATAATATTGAATATGCTTCATTAATTAAAGATAAAATTTTCGTCTCCTCAAACTTAATTTTTTTTTTTGAAAAAAAAAATTGTTTAGTAAAAGATTGCACATTTCTTATAAATAATCAAAAATCTTTAGTCACTATTTTTATTAGCTTTTTGATTGTAAAACGTCCAAAAAAATCACGAAAAACAGCGAAAATTCTAAAACCAGATCTCAATGTTTCGGTTCTTGTGAAAAAAATTTTCAAAGTTCTAAGCTTTTTTGGTTATTTTTCGTCTAAAAGGTTAGTTTTACAAAATTTGAATAAACTAGCTAAAAATTATCAAAAATCTTTTTTTAAAAAAGAACATCTAAAAATTGAAAAATCGTTAATCCTATTTAAAAAAGAAATTTTTTTTCAAACAGGAATTTTCTTGTTCTGTTTATTGAAAAATACAAATAACAATGCTTTTTTATTTTCTAAATATATTGGATATTTTTTTCGAATCTTGCATAGAACAAAAAAAATTGATAAATTTTTATCATTTTTAGCTAAATTCGTACAAAATGTTGATACGGAAAATTCGTCCTTTAGAAAAATAACTGGATTTAAGATCCAAATAAAGGGACGTTTAATTAAAAGACAATCCCGTTCGCAAGTTCGTGTTTATGAAAAAGGAACAATCCCATTACAATCAATTTCAGCGAAAATTAATTATTCTTTAACCCATGTAAATACGACATATGGGATTTTTGGAATTAAAGTTTGGGTATTTGAATAAAAAAATGTTACTAGAGCCAAAAAAAACAAAATTCAAAAAATTAAAAAAAAAATTTTTATATACTTTACTCGAAACACGCGCGTGCCGGTTAAATTATGGTTTTATAGGATTAAAAGCTATGGAAGCTGGAAGATTAACCGCTCGTCAGATTGAAGCTGTACGACAATGTATTAATCGACAATTGAATCGACGTGGGAAAATTTGGGTTAATATTTTCCCCCATATACCTGTAACCTCTAAACCAACAGAAAATAGAATGGGAAAAGGGAAGGGTTCGATTTCTTATTGGACTTCACCCACGAAAATTGGAACAATTTTATTTGAAATCACTGGTGTTCCTTTTTTAAAAGCGAAGAATGCACTTTTGCAAGGCGCCAATAAACTTCCAATTAAAACAAAAGTTATATTTAGATAAATGCTGAATAATAAAAAACAAATAACTTTCAATTATTTAGATAACAAGTTTGATAATGTTTCTCTTTTTTTGTTACCTATTTTCTTTTCTTCTAAAAATTATTCACAAATAAAAAATTTGACGAAATTTGAATTTAGAGCAAACGATTTTTGTTTCAAAAAAAAAAAATTTAAATACTCATTCAAGTTTTCAAAAAAAAATACTTTAAAAAATTATTTCAAATCTTTAAACAAAAAAAAATTAAAATTTTCAAGTAAAAAATTAAAATCTCTCCAATATCTTAGTTTAAAAAAAAAAACAACAAATAATTTTTTAAAAAATCAATATTCAAAACAACAAGTAAATACGAAATTTAATGTGACGAAAAACTTGAAATTTTCACCCATTTATACAAATAAGAGAAACTTAAAAGATATGCACAAAATTAATCGATTTTCAAAATTTACATTTATTTTAAACTCTGCCTTTTTGTTAACTTCTTTTAAAAAGGGTAAAGAAATAAAAATGCAAAAATTCAAATCACGTTTAAGTGTTATTTTGAGAATTCTTTTATTGAGATGGAGGTATAATTCTTTTTTTTTTTTGAAAAAAAAAAGTTTGTGGTCTGGGTTATTCGGCTTTAAAGTTTTTAAATTGACTAAAAAGGGTAAATCTTTTTCAAAATCCCAGATTTTATCTAATATGAAAATTTTTAAAAAAAAAAAAAATTTTTGTTTGAAAAATAGGTATCTATTTAATTTTTTTTCACTAAAGTGATTATTTTTATTTTATTTCAAAACATTTACATAATTTATGCGTAGTTGAAAAAAAACTTCTTTTTTTTTTTATTTTTTTTTTACATGTTACAAGCTGCAAAATTAATTGGCGCAGGATTAGCTACTATCGGATTAGCTGGAGCAGGAGTTGGAATTGGTACCGTATTTGGTGCTTTAGTATTAGGTGTATCACGAAATCCTTCTATTAAAGACGAATTACAACAATTAGCGATTTTCGGGTTCGCTTTAACCGAAGCAATTGCTTTATTCGCTCTAATGATGGCTTTTCTTATTTTATTCGCTTTCTAACTTTAAACTAAACTAAAATGGTTATTCAGTTTTCCGTAATTTTTTTTTAAATAAAATTACAAATTTTCGAATGGACTTTTCTTTATTATTTCAGAACAATTTTAAAATGTTCTTACCTGAATTTTTTTTGGCCACTTCGATATTAGTTTTAACTTTACATGGTTCTTTAATTTCAACTTCCAAAATTTTAGGCTTTCCTCTACTTTTAAAAAGTTTTAATAAAATGTCCATTCTAATCTTGGGTTTTACTTTTATTCTGGTCAATAATAATTCTGCAAGTTTTTTAATCGTTTACTCTAGTTCTTTTATTTTTGATCTTTTAACTTTAAATGTTAAACAGTTTTTACTTTTTAGTGCTATTCTTTGCCTTTTTATTTCAGAACATTCTCTTAAACTTGGGCAAATTAATCAATTTGAATACTTTATTTTAATTTTGTGTTCTATCCTGGGTTTATTGTTTTTAACAAGTTCCTTTGATCTACTTTCTTTATATCTTTCAATAGAAATGCAAAGTTTGTGCTTTTATGTTCTAGCTGCAGCAAAAAAAGATTCCTCATTTTCAACTGAGGCTGGTTTAAAGTATTTTATTATTGGGAGTTTTTCATCCGGTTTACTGTTACTCGGTATTTCATTTTTATATGGATGTACAGGTACTACTCATTTTGATAATTTTTCATTACTTTTCTCTGAAATTGATAGTTCACACTCATTTTTAACATCACTTGTACAAAAAGCTCTTTTATGTATTTTTATTGCTTTTTTTTTTAAAATAGCGGCAGCACCTTTTCATATGTGGTCACCAGATGTATATGAAGGTTCGCCAATTAGTTCAACAATTATTTTTGCTATTTTACCAAAAATCGTATTATTTTCTACTTTTTTGAGACTTTTCCAAACTAGTTTTGCTTATTTTGGTGAAACTTTATTATTTTTTTCTATTGGCTCTGCTTTATGCTCTGTAATTATTGGATCATTTGTGGCTTTAAAACAAAAAAAATTAAAACGATTATTAGCATATAGTTCAATTAGCCATGTTGGTTATTTATTGTTAGCTTTTTCTTGTAATTCATTAGAAGGTACACAATCTTTATTTTTCTACTTAATTATATACATGCTAACTAGTTTTACTATTTGGTCTGTTATTTTATCTTTAAATACATCTACAAATTTAGATAAAAGTAAAACATTAATTGACTTATCATCACTTTCGACAGTTAATCCCTTACTAGCTTTTACGGCTTTAGTAGCTTTTTTCAGTCTAGCTGGGGTTCCTCCTTTAGCAGGCTTTTTTGCTAAATTAGAAATTTTCGTAAACTGTTTAGGTTCCTCTTTATTTTTTGCAGGTTTTGTTGCTATCTTATCGAGTGTGATCTCAAGCTTTTACTATATTCGTCTGATCAAAACAATTTATTTTGAAAAAGTTATTGATAACGGGTTCAAATTTTCTGTTTCAAGATCTTGTTCTTTAATTCTTTGTTTTTCCATGTTTTTCTTAGTTTTCTTATTTTTTAATCCTTCTTTATTATTTTTACAAACACACAAGATGGCTTTATGCCTTTTTTAAGAGAAAAAAATGTATTTCTTAATTGAAGAATATTTACCTATTTTTTATATCTTTGTCGTAAGTGTAAGTTTAGCACTAATTATATTAGGGGCTTCATTTTTTTTAGGAAACCATAAACCAGATTCTCAAAAAGTTTCTGCCTATGAATGTGGTTTTAATCCTTACGAAGATTCTCGAAATAAATTTGAGATTCGTTTTTATATTTTAGCAATTCTTTTTATTATTTTTGATCTTGAAGCAATTTTTATCTTTCCGTGGTCTATTGTGCTTGGTCAAATAACTTCATTTGGATTTTGGACTATGTTCGATTTTTTGTTTGAGCTACTTGTAGGTTTCATTTATATTTGGAAAATTGGTGCACTTGAGTGGCAATAAGTTAATATGGAATTTTTATTAACAAGAGAACGTTTACGTCGAGAACACTTTAAAAAAATAGAAACACGAATAATTGCATTAAAATATATTATTCATAACCAGAATTTGTCCGCGACATTTCGTTGGGAGGCTTTTTTAAAACTTTCTAAAATTACCAAAAAAAACTCACGAGTCTCTTTGAAAAATCGATGTTCATTAACAGGCCGAGGTCGGGGATTTTTTCGTTTTTTCTCTTTATCTCGGATAGCAATACGCGATTTTGCCCGAAATAACGAGTTACCATTTCTTACAAAAGATAGTTGGTAGTTCTTTAAAAAAATAAAAAAAAAGATTTGTTCTCTAATAGCTCAGAGGTAGAGCGGATGGCTGTTAACCATTAGGTCAAAGGTTCAAATCCTTTTTAGGGAGTTTGGAATGTCGCCAAGTGGTAAGGCTCTCGTTTTTGATGCGAGTATTCGAAGGTTCGATTCCTTTTATTCCAATAAATTGGTGATTATAGCTCAAATGGTAGAGTATCAAATTGTGGCTTTGATTGTTGTGGGTTCAATCCCCATTAATCACCGTTTTTTTAAATATGGTTAAATAGCATAACGGAAATGCGTTAAATTGCAAATTTAATAATGATGGTTCAATTCCTTCTTTAACTTTACTATTTTCAGGAAGTAGCGTAGTTTGGTAACGTATTTGTTTTGGGAACAAAAGATCATGGGTTCAATTCCCATTTTCCTGTGTTTTTGATTTAACGAAAGTGTATAGCTCAGTGGTAGAGCACTGGACTTTTAATCCATTGGTCTTGGGTTCAATCCCCAATACACTTATTTTTTCATTGTTTGGATAGCTCAGCTGGTAGAGCGAAGGATTGAAAATCCTTAGGTCAACGGTTCAATCCCGTTTCTAGACAAAAATTCTTAATTTTTTCTTAAATTACAAAATAATATAAATGCTTTTAATTTCTAAGATAATTCTAAAATTAAAAAACGCAATTTCATTAAATAAAAAATTCATTTTTTTGCCAAAAAACGATTTTTGTATGAATCTGCTTTATTTACTTTACTCTGAGGGTCTTATTTTAGGTTTTTGCCTTACAAACTCTAGAAAGAAGATGAAAATTTTTTTAAAAACGGAAAGTAATGGTTCATCAATTATTAAGGATCTCAAACTTATTTCTACTCCAAGTAATAGTTATTATCTAAAATATAGCCACTTAACTAAATTAACGAATGGGATTGGCATAATTATCTTATCAACACCCTATGGCTTATTTACAAGTAGTAGTTGTATCAAAAAAAAAATAGGTGGCGTAGCTATTTGTTATATTACTTAAAATATGAAAAACATTCTAAAAACAAATATAAATTTACCTCTAAATACTACAATAACAAAAATCGATCACACTATTTGTCTAAAAAATTTACAAGGTAGGGTTTTTTTAAATTTGTTGCCTATATCAAAAAATTCGGGTTCGTTGATTTGTAAAAAAGGCAATTACAATAGTACATTTTTTCGTTTGCTTCAAAAAGCAATAATTGGTGTAAACCTTGCGTTTGCAATTCGTCTCTTATTCGTTGGTGTTGGGTTTCGTGTTGAATCAATTGAAAAAAATGTTATCAAATTAAAGTTAGGTTTTAGTCATTTTGTTTATATAAAAATTCCGTCTTTTATAAAAGTTTTTGTGCCAAAAAAAACACGCTTAATAATAAAAAGTTGCAATCATCAAACATTAAAAGAATTTTCTGCAAAAATTTGTTCTTTTAAATTTCCTGATGTTTATAAAGGAAAAGGTATTCTTATAAAAAATCAAAAATTAATTTTAAAAGAAGGTAAAAAAAAATAATTATGAAAGATTTTAAAAAAATATTAATAAATTCTAAAATATTTTCAAAAGTTTGTATTAGTCAACCAATAAGCTTAGTCGAAAAAAACAATTTCTACTTTTTATTAGGATATCGCGAATCATTATTTTCTGTGATAAACCCTAAAATTTTTCAATATTCTTTGAAAGCAAGTTTTTTATTTATAGAATCATTTAAAAAACGAAAATTCAAATTTGTTATTATCTCTGCTATTACTGATTCCGTGCTATTGAATAAATTCTCCGAATTTTGTGCTCTTAATAAAATTACTCTTTTACGAGATACTGAAATTCAATCAGGATTTTTGACTAACAATTATTTTCATAAAAACCTTATTATTACTCTATTTTTAGATACGGAGAAAACAGAATTAATTCAAAAAGAAACTTTTCTTAAAAATATTCCGTTGATTTCATTTAGTACTGTTGGGGTTAATCGGTTAGCAAGCTCATTTAATGTTACTGGTAATTATAATTCATTAAAAACTCAAAATTTAATTCTAACCCTTTTTTCCGTCTGTTTTAAAACAAAAAAATGAATGATTATAAAAAACGTCTAAAATTAAGACATTATGCAAAGAGTGGGGTCGATCTAGTTTTAAAAAAACAAAAAAAAAAATTTTTTATGACCCTAGTCTTATTTATGCCAAATTGTCATCTACTTTAAAGCTGGAGGATTATTTTAAAAAATCGCTTTTAAACCACCGAAAGTCAAAAATATATTTTGGATTTCATAAGACTTCTCTTTTAAAAAAAGTGATTAAAACATGCTTTTTGAAAAGAGCTCAATATAAATATCTAAAAGAAATTGAACTTTGTTCAATTTTAGAACGTCGTTTAGACCTTATTCTTTTAAGGGTCGGATTTGTGTCAAATCTCTTCGAAGCGAAACAGTTAATTTCCCATAAAAAGATACTAGTAAATGGAATTAAAAGTAAATGTTTTTCTACTATTTTAAAGAAAGGTGATATTATTTCGTTAGATCCATCAGTAAAAAATCAAATACAAACTCGATTACGAAGTCGAATTTTAAAAATAAAAAAAAAAATTTCTACATTTGATAACATTGAAGTAAGCATAAAAAGTTTAAAAATAATCGTAATAAAAAAAAAAATTAAGATTTTAAAGCATTTTCACCATTATAACTTTTTTTTAAATTGGCAGACTATTTTTAATAAGATTTAAAACCAAAGATAAAAATTGATGTTTGTATCATTTCATTTTTTCTTAATTAAGGATAATTAACTCAATAGGTAGAGTATTTCGCTTACAACGAAAAGGCTAGCGGTTCGACTCCGTTATTATTCAAAAGGTGAATAGTTCAGTGGTAGAATTTCGGTTTCCAAAACCGACGGACGAGAGTTCAAATCTCTCTTTACCTGGCTGATTGGCGATTTTTTTATCAGCTTTTTTAAAAATAAAGAAGTGCAGCTCTTCGCGAATAAATAGGTTTTTCAGTCCACGTTTCTATTAAACTTAAAAGACGAAATAATTCAGAGGTTAGAATGTTGGAATCATAATCCAAATGTCGAAGGTTCAAATCCTTTTTTCGTTATTAATGATAACTTATTTTTCCATCAAGTATTAAATAAAATTGGGATCATTGTTCAATTAAAATTTCGTTTTTTTGTCACAAAAAAGCAAATTTGATATTCAAAAGTATAACTATAATAGCTCGTTTGGTGGAATTGGTAGACACGACAGACTTAAAATTTGTTTTTTTTTAAAGTATTGGTTCAATTCCAATAACGAGTACATTTTTGATTTATTCTTTTTTTTTTTAGGTTCCTAAGCAAAGCAAGATTCACTCTCATATTAATGCTAAAGAAGAAATATAAAACATTTTTTAGTTTATAGTTTTATATACTCATGCGGGATAGAGCAGTTAGGTTAGCTCATCAGGCTCATGATCTGAAGGTCGAAGGTTCAAATCCTTTTTCCGCTAAAATTTTAAAAACAAACAAAATATTTGGATGCCTACTATTAATCAACTTTGCAAAAAAATTCGAAAAAAAAAGAACGTTTTAAATCGAGCGCCTGCTTTAGAAGCGTGCCCGCAAAAAAAGGGGGTTTGTCTTAAGGTTTTTACTCGAACACCTAAAAAACCAAATTCAGCACTAAGGAAAGTTGCACGACTACGAATTTCGACGAAAAAAAAAATAAGTGCCTATATTCCTGGTGAAGGCCATACATTACAAGAATACTCTACAGTTTTAATGAGAGGCGGTCGTGTGAAAGATTTACCCGGTATAAAATATCATCTAATTCGTGGTAAATTCGATTTCTTAGGCTTGAAAAACCGAAAAACCTCAAGATCAAAATATGGTACAAAAAAATTAGTAGTTAAATAACTTGTGTCTTTTTCGTCTAGAGGCAGGACATTGCCCTTTCACGGCAAAAACGCGAGTTCGATTCTCGTAAAAGATAAAAAGCAATTAGTGAATGCCTGGGAACTAAAAAAAAAGACGTTTTTACGAAAAGCTGTTTTTTATAATTAAATTATGAAAACATGCATTCAAAGAAAGGAAACTTTTATTAAATAAATTTAGAGATAAAGCGAATTGAAACATCTTAGTAGCTTTTGTAAAAATCAAACGAGATTTTGTGAATAGTGGCGAACGAAAGCAAATGTGTTTTAAAATAATGATTCTTAAAATATTACCAGAGAAGGTGTTAGTCCTGTAGGAATTAGAAATTTTGATGAATATTTTTGAAGTAAAACAATTTTTGTTTGAAAATTGGGGATTTCCACCCTCACAACTAAAAATTTTTGGTAACCTATAGCGAAAAAGTACTGCGAGGGAAAGGTGAAAAAAGCTTTTATAGAGATGAAAAAACCTGAAACTTATTGTTAACAAACTGTTGACGTTCAATGAACTACAACTTACCTTTTGTATAATGGGCCAGCGAGTTTATTTTAATAGCAAGCTAAAACAAAGATGTGGAAGCATAGAGAAATCAAATAAGAAATTGTAAAAGTTATTAGAATAAAACCCGAAACCGTGTGATCTAATCATAAGCAGGCTGAAAATGATTTAGTAATAAATCTTGGAGGGCCGAACTCGTGTTTGTGGAAAAAAACTGAGATGACTTGTGATTAGGGGTGAAAGGCCAATCAAACTCGGATATAGCTGGTTTTCCGCGAAATCTATTTCAGTAGAGCGTTTTATTTTAATTATGGGGTAGAGCTCTCAATAAGCTAGGGGAATTTTTTATTTTACCAAACTTAATGAAACTACGAATACGTAAATTTATAAATAAAGCAGACAGATATTGGATGCTAAGGTCCTTTTTATCAAAAGGGAAACAGCCCAGATTACTTATTAAGGTCTTCAATTTAAAGTTTAAGTGAAAATGTTGTGAATAATCAAAAACAATTATTTAGTAGGCTTGGAAGCAGCCATCTGATCCTGAAAGCGTAACAGCTCGTCAATCTAGATTTTTTGTGCTAAAGATGTAAAGAGACTAAAAACTTTAACCGAAATAGTAAATCACCAAGATGATGGTAGCGGAACGTTCAGTTTTTTACTGAAGTAAAATTGAAAAATTTTATGGAAAAACCTGAAGTGAGTATGCTGGCATGAGTAGCGAAAAACAGTGTTAAAAACACATGTCGCCGTAAGTTCAAAGTTTCTGAAGCAAGGCTAATCCTCTTCATTTAAAGCGTATGCTTTTCAAAAAGACGGCCTCTTAGATTTGTAAACTAAAGTTTATATTAATGAGTAAATTTAATTCTTTTCTAGAAAAAGTGACAAAAATCAAAACTTTTATTTATAGTAAATAAATTCGTTGCTAGATTTTTCAGGAAAAAGCTTTTTAAAAATTTAAACCGTACTTAATCCGACACAGGTGAACAGGTTGAAAAAACTAAGGCGCTAGAGATAATTATCTATAAGGAACTCGGCAAAATAATCCCGTAACTTAGGAAGAAGGGATAACATTTTTAAAAATAATGTTTGCAAAAAATTGGGAAAAGCGACTGTTTAATAAAAACACAAGTCTCTGCTAATTCGAAAGAAGATGTATAGGGACTGACACCTGCCCGGTGCTGTAAGGTAAAAGAATACTGTTTTGGCAGGATTTATAAACCCCAGCAAACGGCGGCCGTAACTCTGACGGTCCAAAGGTAGCGAAATTCCTTGTCGGGTAAGTTCCGACCTGCATGAATGGTGTAACGACTTTTCTACTGTCTCATAGATAAACTCTGTGAAATTGAAATATCCGTGAAGATGCGGATTACTTACAGGTAGACGGAAAGACCCTATACACCTTTACTATAAGCATATATTTTAAAATTTTTTTTCTTGAGTAGAATAGGTGGGAGCTGTCTGAAATCTTTGTTTTTGCAAATTATTTAAGCTTAAGTGAAATACCACCCAAGAATAAATTATTTAATTACTTTGAAAAGAACAGTGTATGCCGGGTAGTTTAACTGGGGCGGTTTTCTCCAAAAAAGTAGCGGAGAAGTACAAAAGTAAATTCAAGCAATGTTAATTGTTTTTGAGCGTAATGGTATATATTTGCTTGACTGTAAGATTGATAGGTCTAACAGAGACGCAAGTCGGTCATAGTGATCCGGTGATTCTTCGTGGTAAGGTCATCGCTCAACAAATAAAAGGTACGTTAGGGATAACAGGCTGATTCCGTTCAAGAGCTCTTATCGACAACGGAGTTTGGCACCTCGATGTCGGCTCAATACATCCTGGGGCTGAAGAAGGTCCCAAGGGTTCGGCTGTTCGCCGATTAAAGTATTACGCGAGCTGGGTTTAGAACGTCGTGAGACAGTTTGGTCCCTATCTTCTGTAAGCGCAAGAAAATTGAAAAGATTATTCTTTAGTACGAGAGGATCGAGAAACGCAAACCTATTGTGTGTTGGTTATTTTTTAAGTAATGCCAAGTAGCTACGTTTGTTTTAGATAATCACTGAAAGCATCTAAGTGAGAAACTGACTTTAAGATAAATTTTCTAAAAAACGTTTAAGATTAAAACGTCGATAGGTCCTAGGTTTAATTTTAGTAATAAAGAAGCATAAGGATACTAAACTAAAATTTTACTTTAATTTGCGGGTATATATTAGTGGTAAATTATTTGCCTTCCAAGCAAAGGATAAGAGTTCGATTCTCTTTACCCGCTAAAAAAAAATGTATCAATTAAAAATTACTGGGTCAAGCGCTAATGCTGTTCTGGTGGCCAAAAAAATTTTAATTTGTTTATTTACACCAATTCATAAGATAATCCCCTTACCTTCAAAGAAGCGTCAATTTACTTTATTGAAATCACCACACATAAATAATTCTTCTAAGGAACATTTCAAAATATTGAAATTTCAATACATTATACATACTTCAGTTTCGTTTAACTTTATTAAAATTGGTCTTTCTAAACTTTCTCCTAACATTCAAGTAACTTTAAAAAAAATAAGTTGAAAGTTAAAAAGGCACATAGCTCAGACTGGTAAGAGCGCACGCCTGATAAGCGTGAGGTCGTTGGTTCAAATCCAATTGCGCCTAAATTAACGTTTATTTTTAATCATATAAACTAAGCGAGTGAGTTGGATCCTGGCTCAGAGTGAACACTAGTTGTATGCTTTATACATGCGAGTTATATGTTTTAAACATAGCGAACGGGTGAGGAATATGCAAGAAACTACTTTTTACTACGGGACAAAATACCGAAAAAAACTAGATTTATATCGGTAAAAAATGTGCTTGCATAAGATTAGGTAGTTGGTGTGGTAAAAGCTCACCAAGCCTGCAATCTTTAATTGATTTGAAAGAATGATCAATCACATTGGAACTGAGACAAGGTCCAAGCTTTTTAAAGCCAGCAGTAAGGAATATTGGACAATGTGCTTAAGCATGATCCAGCGATACAACGTGAGGGATTAAGATTTTTTAATTGTAAACCTCTTTTATTAGGTAAGATTATGACTGACCTAAAGAAAAAGTCCCGGCTAATTTCGTGCCAGCAGCCGCGGTAATACGAAAGGGGCAAGTGTTATTCATCTTAATTTGGTGTAAAGGGTTTGTAGGCGGTATTTAGGTTGTTTGACAAAAAATTAAAAGACTCAATCTTTTAAAAAAGTCAAAAACGCATATACTTGAGTGTAAAAAAGGATTGTAGAATTTTAAAGGGAGAAATCAAATTCAAAGATCTTTAAAGGAATATCAATAGTGAAGACAACAATCTTGTTTATAAAACTGACGCTGAGGGACGAAAGGAAAGGGAGCAAAAAGGATTAGTCACCTTGTAGTCTTTTCTGTAAACGATGAGTATTCGGGTTTAGAATCAAATATTTTTGACCCCAAGCTAACGCGCTAAATACTCCACCTGAGAAGTATAGCCGCAAGGCTGAAACTCAAAGGAACTGACGGGGGCTCATACAAGTGGTGGAGCATGTGGTTTAATGCGATAATACGCGCGAAATCTTACCAATTTTTGATTATTTTATGAAAATGAAAATCTGTTTTTTATTTTTATTTTTATACAGGTGTTGCATGGCTGTCGGCAGCTCGTGTTGTGAAATGTTTGGTTAAGTCCTTAAACGAGCGTAACTCTTTTTTTTAGTTGCTAATGTCTATTAAGAACTCTAAAAATATTTTTCATGATAAGTGAAAGGAAGGAGAATTAAGTCAAGTCCTCATGGCCCTTATAAATTGGGCTACACACATGCTACAATGGCGATCACAAAACGTAACGAGAGTGAAAGCTGGAGTAAATCGTCTAAAAATCGTCTTAGTTCAGATTGTTGACTGTAACTCGTCAACATAAAGTCGGAATCACTAGTAATCGTGAATCAGAATGTCACGGTGAATTTATGTACCTGAGCCTTATACATACCGCCCGTCACATGCTGGGAGGTAGTTTTATCTTAAGAAAAATTAAATAACTTTTAGAAGAAATTTTATTAGAATTTACTTTCCAAGGAAAAGCTACTAACTGGTATGAAGTCGTAACAAGGTAGGTGTACAGGAATGTGCAGCTGGAATTTTAATATTTTTACAAAGATAGACCAAATTTTTTATTCGTTCAAACTTCCGAATACGTTTGAATTTCATTAAATTTTATAGGACTTTCAAAAGTTGAATGACTGAGAAAATTTTTCAATTAATCCTATCAAAAATGAAATAGATAATTAATAACACCCAACTACATATCGAACTTGATGAGAAAAAAGATCCTAGATACTTTTAAAAAAGGGAAACGAGGTGCAACACATTAATGAGAACAGTTTTCAAAATGGTTTATTTGCTTCAAACTGAAATAGTTGAAAAAAAAAGTATAGTAATTGGATTACAAAAAGTTTTTGGTATTGGGGAAAAAAAAGCTATAAAAATTTGTTTTTTTTTAGGTCTAGCGAAAAAAACATCTTTGAAACAGCTAACACAAGATTTGAAACATAAGATTATTACTTACGTAGAAAAAAACTATAAAATTAATGATGAATTAAAGCAAGTTCTTGTTTTGATTAAAGAACAGCAAAAACGAATTAAATGCTACAAAGGCCAAAGAGCTAGATTTTCGCTTCCTTGTAGAGGTCAAAGAACGCATACTAATGCTAAAACGGTTAAAAAAATAAAATAAAAAAATGAACATTGATTTGATAAAACCAATTCATCTTTGTATTAATTGTAATAAGAATAATACGATAATGCACGCTACTTTAATTGAAAAAAATATCATCCTAAGTTCAGGTCGTGTAGGGTTTGTAGGAACTAAAAGGTCGACGAAATTTGCTGCACAAAAGGTTGCAGAAACTATGGGAAAAGAATTAAAGGAAAATAAAATTCGAAGTGTTTTTTTATTTTTTAAAGGTGTTCATAAACGTAGAAAAGCTATTATCAAAATCTTAAAACTTGAACAAATAAATATCTTAAAACTAATCGATAAAACTTCAATAGCCCACAATGGTTGTCGATCTCCAAAGATAAGACGAAAAAAACAAAGAAAAAAAAAATAAAAATTGACATTTTTATGGAAAGATGGCCGAGGGGTCAATGGCACTAGACTGTAAATCTATTGGTTTTACCTGCGTGAGTTCGAACCTCACTCTTTTCAATTTAAATTTATGCAAGCTAAGGGGGTGTTTTCAAAATTTGTCTTTTTTGTTATTTGGGTAAAATGTTCCTTTTTTTTAACATCTGTAAGACAAATTTTCTATTTGTTTCTACGAATACTGTTCTTTTATTTTTATATGTCTTAGATGTTTTTCACCGAATTTAATTTAATTTTATGTTTTTTCGTTCTTTATTTTTTCTTTTTTTTATATTGTTATATCTTTGAGAAGTTTAACAAGTCAAGTTTTTCGACTGTGAGTACTATTATAATGTTTTTTCAGACGGACCTTTATGCTCGTGAAACTTTTCCTGTTATTAATAGTTTTATACTATTTTTAATTTCTCCTTACATTTATTACTTAAACGATAGATCTATGATTTTTCTTGATAAACGAGTTGTAGCTTATTTTATAACTAATATATTTGCCTTAGAAATTTTATGTAGTTTTAACATTATTGGCATTTATCGAGCGAAAGATTTTGTCGCTCTATCTTTTCGGACCTAGTTTCATGATATTCTTTGGGTTTGAGCTTTAAAGCTACTTTTTTTTAATTAATATTTTTTTGTCTGATATTTCCTTTCAAACTAAAGAAACAAATCCAAACCTTGTGGACAACCATACATTTTTTGATATCAGAAAGAAGTAGGTTTCTTCATTTGGTGTAAGAAATTTTTCTTTCTCCTTTGAAAAATCTTTATTTCATTAACATTATGTCATTTTAGTTAGCCAGGATGGTGGAATTGGTAGACACGCTAGATTTAGGTTCTAGTCTTTGAATAGTTAAGGGTTCAAGTCCCTTTTTTGGTACAATTAAATTCTTTAAAAACATAAAAACTCTATTAAACAATGTTTTAGATTCTAATTCTTTTAAAATGCCACAATTCGATAAAATTACTTTTTTTAATCAAATTTTTTGGTTAATTCTTTTCTTTTCGACTTTCTATTTCTTATGTTTAAAAACTATCTTACCAACTTTAAGTTCCGTTTTAAAAGTTCGTAATAAAAAATTACAAAAAGCAACAACCACAGAATCTTCTTCCGAATTAGTTGGGGCTTTGGCAACTTTAAATTCAACTTTTGAAGAACAATTTTCTATTACAAAATCATATATTACAAATTCGACCGAAAAAATTTCTTTTTGGGGAAACTCAGATAATTATCTTCAAAAAAGTAATAATCTTTCTGAGAAATTATTTTTTTCGAATTTAAACTTAAATAAAATCCATTCTAAATAACTTAATCATGTTTTTATTTTTATCGACAAATTTTTTTACTGCTTCATCTTTTGTTTGTTTAGATGCTGCAGAACCTTGGCAATTTGGTTTCCAATCAGCTGCTACGCCAGTGATGGAAGGGATCATTAATTTCCATAACCATATTATGTTTTTCTTAATTGGTGTTGGAGTCTTTGTTTTTTGGTTATTATTTCGTTGTTTAGCTTTTTACAGTGCAGATAACAATACTAACAAAATTGATAACTTTACTCATGCTACCAATGTAGAAATTATTTGGACAATTGTTCCAGCAATTATTTTAGTTTTTATTGCTGTACCATCATTCGCATTGCTTTATTCGATGGATGAAATGCTAGATCCAGCTGTTACACTAAAAGTTGTAGGGCATCAATGGTATTGGAGTTATGAATACTCGGATTATAACCATATTAGTGAAGAAAACTCAGGGATAGCTTTTGATTCTTACATGATTGCTGAAAATAGTTTAGAACCAGGTTTTTTACGCCTACTAGAAGTCGATAACCGTGTTGTTCTGCCTATAAATACGCACATCCGAGTACTTATTACTGCTGCCGATGTTTTACATAGTTGGGCCGTTCCTTCATTTGGGGTTAAAGTTGATGCTTGTCCTGGGCGTTTAAATCAAACTACTTTATTTATTAAAAAAGCTGGCGTTTTTTACGGTCAATGTAGTGAGCTTTGTGGTACTAATCATGGTTTCATGCCTATTTGCGTTGAAGCTGTCGAATTAGATAATTATGTCGAATGGTTAGAAAAAAATTTAAATAATTAGTTTTTTGATGTAATTATATTATTTTAAGAAAAAGGGGATATATCTCAATTGGTAGAGTAGTTGCTTTGCAGGCAGATGGTTCTCAGTTCAAGTCTGAGTTTCTCCATACATAAAAAAAAATGATTTTTTTAAATTCGTTTATTAAAAATACTATTATTATTCCCTATAAGCCTAAAAATGGATAGATGGCCGAGTGGTCGATGGCGCTAGTCTTGAAAACTAGTATATCTTAGTCGATATCGTGGGTTCGACTCCTACTCTATCCGAAATAAATTTCCAATGTATTTAAACATTATTTTTTTACCATTGATAAGTTCTATTTTTTCTGGGGTTTTAGGGCGTTTTCTTGGACCTTTTGGTGCTGGAATTCTTTCAACCTTATGTATTTTTTCTACTTTATTATTTTCTTTTTTTTCATTTTTTGAAGTTGGCTTTTCTGGCTCTCCTTGCTATTTAAAATTTTTAACTTGGTTTAATAGTGAATATTTTTGCGCTAATTGGGGATTTCAGTTTGATAGCCTTACTGTTGTAATGCTAATTGTTGTGACTTTCATTTCTACTTTAGTTCATTTTTATTCTACGGAATATATGTCGCATGACCCTCATTTGCCTCGATTTATGTCGTACCTATCTTTGTTTACCTTTTTTATGCTGATTTTAGTAACGGCTGACAACTTTATCCAATTATTCGTTGGCTGGGAAGGCGTTGGTTTATGTTCCTATTTACTTATTAATTTTTGGTTTACTAGGATCCAAGCTAATAAAGCTGCAATTAAAGCCATGGTAGTGAATCGTATTGGTGATTTTGGATTAGCACTTGGCATTTTTGTCATTTATATCAACTTTAATTCTGTTGAGTATTCAACAGTTTTTGCACTAATTCCTTCATATGAATTTGATTTCGTTTATTTTTTCGGTTTTAATGTTCATTTGTTGACTTTGATAGCCATTCTTTTGTTTGTAGGGGCCGTTGGTAAATCTGCTCAATTGGGTTTACATACTTGGCTACCAGATGCTATGGAAGGACCAACACCCGTATCAGCTCTTATTCATGCAGCTACTATGGTTACTGCTGGGGTTTTCTTATTAGCGAGATGTTCACCAATTTTCGAATATGCTCCGAATGCTTTGATTGTTGTAACTTTTGTGGGCGCTGTTACGGCTTTTTTTGCCGCTTCAACAGGTCTTTTGCAAAATGATTTAAAAAAAGTTATTGCTTACTCGACTTGTAGTCAATTAGGATACATGATTTTTGCTTGTGGCCTTTCAAATTACTCTGTAGGGGTTTTTCATTTATCTAATCATGCTTTTTTTAAAGCTTTACTTTTCTTAGGAGCAGGCTCTGTTATTCATGCGGTTGCCGATGAACAAGATATGAGAAGGATGGGAGGGTTAAAAAAACTAGTTCCTTTCACATTTGCTGTAATGTCAATTGGTTCGTTTGCTTTGATGGGCTTCCCTTTTTTAACTGGTTTTTATTCCAAAGATGTTATTTTAGAAGTCGCATTTGCGAAGTATACAAACGTTGGTCATTTTGCTTATTCATTAGGAACTTTGGCTGCTTTTTTAACAGCATTTTATTCAATACGACTTTCTTTCTTGACCTTTTTATCTGAACCTAATGGCTTCAAACCTGTGCTTCTTGGAGCTCATGATTCACCGTTCCGTATGTCTTTTCCACTGTTTGTCCTAGTTTTTCCTAGTATTTTTGTAGGCTATGCTTCGCGTGATCTATTTATTGGTTTAGGGACTTCATTTTGGAATAGTGCCCTTTTTATTTTTCCATCAAACTTGAATATCATTGATTCAGAATTTGCGCCACAATTTTTCAAATTATTACCTGTCTTATTTAGTATAACTGGGGCTTTTTGTGCTTTTTTTTTTTATACTTTTTCATCTAAAGAATTGTATTTGTTAAAAACATCTAGTATAGGTAAGAAAATTTATAATTTTTTAAATAAAAAATGGTTTTTTGATAAATTTTATAACGAATTTATTAACCAGGCTCTTTTAAATTTTGGTTATCATGTAAGTTATAAAATGATAGATCGTGGGATAATTGAAATGGTAGGGCCATTTGGTTTATCTAAAGCTGTTTATAAAAATACATCAATTTTAGCTCGTCAACACAACGGGGACGTTTTCATGTCTATTTTTTGGATTTTCTTAGGTTTTTCAGTATTTTTGATTTTGCTTCACTATTCGAGTTCTATTGTATTTTTGGTTGGTCAAAGTTTAATTTTTTTATGGGTTGTTACGATCGCTTTTATATAAAATAAGAAAAAGTAGCAACTTTAATTTTTGAAATAATTGTTGATTTAGTAAGATTTTTTTTATTTTAATTAATATATAGACAAATTTTTAACGAATTTTATTACATATACTTTAAAAAAGGGGATATATCTCAATTGGTAGAGTAGTTGCTTTGCAGGCAGATGGTTCTCAGTTCAAGTCTGAGTTTCTCCATAAAAAAATGACCATGTTTAATTCGCTTTCTAATTCATATTTATTACCAATTATTATTCTTTTACCGCTTTTCGGTGCTCTTTTTATTTCATTATTTGCTTCAAATAAAAACATCCAACTTACTCGTCAAATTGGATTATTTTTTTCTTCTATCACTTTTGTTTTATCTCTTTTTTTATGGATAGGTTTTGATCGCAATTATGTTCGTTTCCAATTTGTGTACGATTTTTTATGGGTCTCATCCTCAAATTTAGTTTTTTCCTTAGGAATTGACGGAATTTCAATTTTTTTCGTTTTATTAACAACACTTCTTATTTCACTTTGTTTACTAGCTAGCTGGGATAGTATTAATAAATCTTATAAGGAGTACGTTATTGCTTTTCTTATTATGGAAAGCTTTCTTATTTTAGTTTTTTGTGTCCGTGATTTGCTTTTATTTTATATTTTTTTTGAAAGCGTCTTAATTCCTATGTTTGTTATAATCGGTGTTTGGGGCTCAAGAGAAAGAAAAGTTCGTGCATCTTACATGTTTTTTCTTTATACTTTATTTGGTTCTGTTCTTATGTTATTATCTATTTTGTATATCTATTTTACTGTGGGAACTACAGATTATGAAATTTTACTTACCCATAATTTTAGTACAATTGAACAACGTTTTATTTGGCTAGCCTTTTTCGCATCATTTGCTTCTAAGATTCCAATGTTACCTGTTCATATTTGGTTGCCTGAAGCCCACGTAGAAGCTCCTACTGCGGGTTCTGTTGTTTTAGCGGGAATCTTATTAAAATTAGGTAGTTATGGTTTTATTCGTTTCTCTCTGCCTCTTTTACCCGAAGCTTCTTTATACTTTACTCCTTTTGTGTATACCTTAAGTATTTTGGGGGTTATTTTTACTTCTCTTACAGCAATTCGTCAAACAGATCTTAAAAGGATTGTTGCCTATACTTCAGTTGCTCATATGAATTTAGTAATGATCGGAGTTTTCAGTTTTAATATCGTTGGATTAGAAGGCGCGATTCTGCAAAGTCTTAGTCACGGTTTTGTTTCAAGCGCTCTTTTTTTGATAATTGGTGTTGTCTATGATCGTCACCATACTCGAATGGTTAGTTATTATGCTGGTTTGGCCCATACAATGCCAATTTTCACAATTATCTTTCTTATTTTTACGATGGCGAATATTGCTTTACCTGGGACAAGTAGCTTTGTCGGTGAGTTTTTATTGTTAGCTGGAGCTTTTAAAGTCAGTACTGTTGCGACATTCTTTGGTGCTTCTGGAATGGTTTTAGGAGGTTGTTATTCTTTATGGCTTTTTAACAGAATGGCTTATGGAAATTTAAAAATTCAATATTTATCAAACTTTCAAGATCTAACATTAAAAGAATTTTTTCTGTTCTTACCTTTAATATTTGGAACTTTTTTTATGGGAATTTATCCAGAAATTTTTTTAGATGTTATTCATGGTAGTGTTTGTAATTTAATAAGTCAAATAAATTCTTAACTTGAAAATTAAATTTTTTTCCCCAAAGAAAAGATGGCTGAGAGGTTTAAAGTATTGGTTTGCTAAATCAACATGTGTTTTCACACATCGCGGGTTCGAACCCCGCTCTTTTCGTTTTTCTAATTTTAATTTTTTTTATATGGTCAGCAATCAGACAAAATTACATATATTTTTATTTTAGATTTTATGATTAAAGTTTTCATTAATAACCAATCGGTGTTAGTTCCCGCTAATACGAGTGTACTTGAAGCGTGTGAATTAATAGGGATAAATATTCCTCGTTTTTGCTTCCATGAACGATTAAATGTAGCGGGGAATTGTAGAATGTGCTTAGTTGAAATAGAAAAATCTCCCAAACCTATTGCTTCGTGTGCTTTTCCAGTTACACAAAACATGAAAATTTTCACTGATAGTCCTTTAGTTAATAAAGCTCGAGAAAATGTTGTTGAATTTTTACTATTAAATCATCCTTTAGATTGTCCTATATGCGACCAAGGTGGCGAGTGCGATTTACAAGACCAAGCATTAATTTTTGGCTCAGACAAAACCCGATTTTTTTTTTCTAAAAGAGCTGTTGAAGACAAAAATTGTGGTCCGTTGATCAAAACAATAATGACACGTTGTATTCATTGTACACGGTGTGTTCGTTTTTTTCAAGATATTGTTGGACAAGAAGATTTTGGTACAACGTTGCGTGGAAAAGAAACTGAAATTGGTACCTATATCGGTAAATCTTTGATTTCTGAACTTTCAGGGAATATTATTGACTTGTGTCCTGTCGGTGCTTTAACATCAAAACCTTATGCTTTTATTGCAAGAAGTTGGGAAATAAAAAGTGCGGAAACAATTGATATTACCGATGCTGTTGGCTCAAATATTAAAGTGAATTTCAAAGAAGGGGAAATTTTGAGGATTATCCCGTCTTTGAATGATGCGATAAATGAGGAATGGATCTCGGATAAAGCTAGATTTTTTTTTGACATGCTTAAAAGTCAAAGAATTGGTCAACCTTTCTTTAAAAGAATTGACACTTTTACTAAAAGTTCTTGGATAGATGCTTTTTCTGAGAAAAAAGACATGTTACAAAATTTTTTACCACATCGATCGGAACAAGTTTTATTTGTAGCTGGTAAAAATTTGGATTTAGAATCTCTTTTTATTTTGAAACAAATTTCCAATAAGTACTCTGTTAGTTTAATTTCTGAGGATTATTTAAATTCAGGAAACAATTTGCTGCCTTTTTGTAAATCTAATAAAATATTTACTGAAATTTTAGAGTCAGATTTATGCTTAACGATTGGGACGAATACAAGATTTGAAGCATCTTTATTAAATGTGCGAATACGAAAAAGAACTAAAAAAGGAAATTTTGTAAGAGCTTCAATAGGGTTAGCTGATAATTTTTTGTATGAGACTTTGTCAATCGGTAACTCACTAAATACTGTTTTGAAGATTTTAGAAGGTAAACATATTTTTTGTAAATCTTTAAAAAAAGCAAAAAAACCAATAATTATTTTAGGTGCTTCTATTAAAAAACGTTTAGATTGTTCTTCTGCTTTTCAATTGCTAACAAATTTAAATAGCTATATCAAAATATTTGATGAAGATTCTTTAGGTTTGAATTTTTTGCCACTTACATCTAACACAGTTGGCCATTGTAGTGTTGGTATGAGTACAAATTCTAAGCTTGATTTATCTAAAAAAAAATTTATCTATTGTGTTGGCTTAGATTCTTTTGAAAATTTTTTTAAATCGTTAACAAAAACTTCTCGTTTTATCGTAACGCAAACGCCTTTCATGGAATCTTCATTAAAATCAGCTAACCTTATTTTACCAACTTCGACACATTTTGAAAAAGTTGGGACATTTCTGAATTTAGATGGTATAGTTCAAAAAACCACGACGGTTGCTGTAAGTCCTTCGACAGTTAAGTCTGATCTTGCAATACTAACCAATTTTTTACACGATACAAATTTAAAAGAAAGTGAAAACTTATTTTTGTCAGATTTTCATTTACGTGATTCTTCCATTTTTAAACAAAATGAAGAATTATTTATTCGGTCATTACTTGGTCATCACAAACGAAAACTTAATAAAATTTCTAAATCTTCTTTAAAAATAAACGTACCTAATTTTTTTTCGCATAATGTTTTTACAAAAAATTCTCCCACTTTAGCAAAATGTTCTGCTATTTTTTGTAAAAATTATACTAATTTTATTTAAAAAAGAGAAAATAGCTCAGATGGTTAGAGTGTTGGCTTGTCGAGCCAAATGCCGTGGGTTCAAATCCCATTTTTCTCGCTTTTACTGTTTTAAAACCTGTCCTCAACGAATTTTGAAAGCAATTTATTAATTTTATTTTGTTTTTTTAGGGATTATTTATTTATTATAATTTCCCTTTGTTGCTTTTAGAAAGAACAAAAAGATTATATCTTTTAAATTAATAGAAAAACACGTTTTAGTTAAAATTTGGCACTTTCAAGTGCAGTTTTTTTCATAAACGCTCATTTTATTTTTTTATTAAAAAGATCACAATTTTTTTTTAATCCTTTTTTTTTATTAGTCATAAGCATAGATCTTTTAATTTTCTATTGTCTTTAGTCTAAAATTTAAGTTTTCTTATTTTTTATTTAAGAAAATAAAAGGTTTTATTTTTTTATTAATAGAAAAACAGGATTTGGTTGAAACTTAATGCTTTCAAATCACGGTTTTCTTATAAATGCTCATTTTATCTTTTTTATTAGAAACAATCAAAATTTGTTTTTAATCGTTTTTTCTTTTTATTTCTAAGAAGGACAAAAAAGTTTCAAATAAACCCATATTTTATAATTTTCTACTTTTTTAATATTAAGTTCTTACTTTTCTTGTTTTTTATTTATGGAAAATAAAGGGTTTTACTTTTTTTTTAATAGAAAAACAGGGTTTGGTTGAAATTTAATGCTTTCAAATCACGATTTT